>Ga0351849_10260_pt2 | contig 9663 bp, 10 predicted proteins | sample TotcelHFGM3001N3_FD_206792 | JGI IMG/M metagenome (GOLD analysis project Ga0351849, IMG submission 206792) | Enriched cells from coal bed in the Powder River Basin, Montana, United States - Total cells FGM rep1 HSBNCT.FGM.300.1.N3 ... | reverse complement strand
CTGATCCCATAGAGTGCCCCGACGCAAAGCCGCAAATACTCCGGCAGGAATAGCTATTCCTATCGCAATCAACATGGCGCATGCGGCCAGAATGAAAGTGGAGGTGAAGCGGGCCGCTAGGTGGCTTGTGACGGTTCTGTGATCGTAGATCGATCGGCCCCATTCACCCGTAACGAGCCCTCCAAGGAAATTCACGTATTGTCTGCCCAAGGGAAGGTCGAGACCTAATTCGCTGCGAAGCGCCACACGATCGACGGCCAGCGCCTGTTCTCCGATGATCAAATCGACAGGATCGCCGGGAATTATGTGAATTAGCAAAAACACGAGAGTGGAAACCGCTAACAAAACGGGAATTGCCGATGCGAGCCTTTTTATGATGTATGTTAACATTTAAAATCCGTAACTCGTAAAAGCCGGGACTCGGAAACCCGGGACTCGGGACTCGGGATTCGAAAATCCGGGACTCGGGACTCGGGAACCGTAAAATGACAAAACGGTTTTCACTTGTCCCGCATCACTTCTTCTCCACTCCAATTAGCGTTCGCAAATCGCCGTCCGGACGCAGCTTAACACCTTTTAAGTTATTTCTGTAAACGACAACGTTTTTTTCATACCAAAGCGGCACATAGGGAAGCTCGGCAAGGGCGATCTCCTGAACCTTAGCGTAAACTTCTTTGCGCCTTTCCCGCGACATCGCCACCCGGCCTTCTTCCACCAGCTTGTCCACGACCGCATTTTTATAGCGGTTTCTGTTTACGCCGTCAGGTGCCCACTGGGAAGAGTGACAGACGTCATAGAACATATCCGGCTCGGTTAGAAGCGACCAAGCAAGAGAATACATCTGAAAATTGCCTTTCTTTATGTCGCCGTAGAATTTCCCCCATTCGTAGGGCTCAACGCGCACATCAATCCCTACTAGGCGCAACTGATGAGCGATCATCTGCGCTATATCCACACGCTCTTTGTTGGTCGATGTCTTGTAGATAAGCCCGAAGCGCATGGCCGGCCCATCGCCGTCTGAATCTTTATAGCCGGCCTCGTCTAAAAGGGTTTTGGCTTTTTGAGGATCGTATTCGTAGCCTTTGAGATTTTTATCGTACGCCCAATTGTCAGGCGAGAGGATGGAATTAGCCTTGACCGCAAGCCCCTGAAAGCGGTGAGAGATGATGGCGTCGCGGTCTATGGCATAGGCTATCGCCTGTCTCACCTTTTCGTCGGCAAGTATGGGATCGGTGAGATTAAAACCGAGATAGGAAACGACCACGCCCGCGTCCTCCATACGCTTTATGTTTTTGTCCTCGGCCACTTTGGCAAGGAGCATGGGAGGAACGGCATTTTGTATAAAGTCCACATCGCCCTTGAGGAGCTTTAGCACCCGCACGTTGTCGTCGGCGATGATGTCGAACCTAAGAGTCTGGGTCCTTGGGACATCGCCAAAATATTTTTCATTGGCCTCCAAGACGAGCCAGGAATCCGGAACGAATTTCACGAATTTATAGGGACCCGTCCCCACAGGGTTTGACGAAAAATCCTCACCCTTCTCTGCGGCATAGCCTTTTGGCACAACACCTATGCCAAGCAGCGTAAGGAATGGTGCATAAGGCTCTTTGAGGGTCATCTTTACGGTGTCTGAAGAGAGCGCCTCTATGGATTCCACTCTGTCGAAAGAACCCTTGAAGGCCGACTGAATGGAACCATCCATTATCGAACCGTAACTGTAAACGACATCCTCCGCAGTAAGCGGTGTGCCATCGTGAAAAACAACTCCCTTCTTTAGATGAAACGTGTAGGTCTTGTCGTCTTGTTCGAAGGTTTCCACGAGGTTTGGAACCACGTTCATCTGTTCATCGGTCCTGAAAAGACCGTCGAAGATAAGACGCGTTATCATGATGCCGTAGGAATCTGTCGCCTTTCTGGAATCGAGCGACACCGGCCCTGCGGGTATCGCCACTTTGAGCACGCCGGTCGTGGGTGTTTTTTTGCTGCACGAGAACGTGCAAATAACCGTCAGAAAACTTAAAACCAGAACCACCGATAAACGCAAACTCTTCATGCTTGCCCCCAATCTTGTTTTTCTATAGAATCCGCCCCCGTCACGTTTTTTTATTGTCAACAATTCCGTACCGAGCGATTTCATCGCCAATTACGCGGATTTAGGAGCTATGTCAATCATGCATAAAAAAAATGGATACGCTTTTTTGCTTTCGTTATTTTCCTCATCCTCGACCTTAACCTCGACCTTAACCTTAACCTTGACCTTAACCTTGACCTTAACGACATTTTCTTTCGCTTCCGATGCCTTTGCCTCAGACCTGATAATCAAGGCTTTAAACGACAAGGGTTTTGACAAAGAACTATCCTCCCTGACTGTCTTGGATGCCCAGACAGGCGAGTTGATAGCTTCTCACAACATCGAGCTACCCCTAAATCCCGCTTCATGCATGAAGCTTGTCACCGCAGCTGCCGCTTTATCGATGCTAGGGCCGGACTATCGTTTCAAGACCGATTTTTTCGCGGACGCGCCGATTAAAAATGGCGGCATAGGAACGCTCTATGTTTCCGGCACCGGCAATCCCCTGATGGTAAGCGAGGAAATATGGCGCATGACGAGAAATCTGGCCGACATGGGTCTTACGAAAATCGCGGGAGACTTAGTAATCGACGATTCCTATTTCGACTCCTATGAAGTTCCTAAAAAATCGGGAGAAGAACACCGCGCCTTTTCGCCAAAAACCTCGGCTGTGGCGGCTAATTTCAACTCGGTGGCAGTGAGGATAGCACCCGGGGCACAGGGCGGATCAGCCGAAGTATCCCTAGATCCTCCGGTGGAATATTTAAGTCTTGTAAACAAGCTTAAAACGGGTGGCAAACACACGGCGAACATAACATCTTCTTATGCAAACGGTATCGAGACCATCACCGTGACCGGAACGATACCACAAAATCTGGTTCCAAGAGATGTATATAGAAGCGTCGCCGATCCTTCGCTTTACGCAGGTTCGGTAATAAAATACGTGCTTTTACAAAACGGCATCCGGATCGATGGTAAAGTGCGCCTTGGAAAGGTGCCTGCAGGTGCAACCGGCCTTCGCAGCGAAATATCTCCCCCACTTTCAGAAGTCATACGCGACATGAACAAGTTCTCGAACAACTTCATCGCTGAACAGGTGGCTAAACATCTGGGTGCAGTTCGTTTTGGAAAACCCGGCTCCACCGCCAAGGGAATCTCCGCCATGAAAGAATATCTTTCGTCGGCCGGACTTAAAGCGGAGGATTATCTCCTAGAAAACGCTTCTGGTCTCTCCGCCAATACGCGAATATCATCCTTGCAACTCGCGAAACTTTTAGCCGCGGTATATCGCGATTTTTCAATACGCCCCGAGTTCATGTCGTCTTTGGCCATCGCCGGCGTCGATGGCACGATGAAGCGCTGGAATTTCGCAGGCGAACTTCGCGGCATGGCAAGGGCCAAAACAGGCACCTTAAACAACGTAAGCACCCTTGCGGGATATGTACCCACCAAGAGCGGGAGAATCGCCGCCTTCGCGATATTGATAAACGGCCTTAAGCATGGCGCAGACGCCGCCCACCGGGCCCAGATGAAAATTATAAACGCAATTTCGGAGAGCCGATAATGTCCATCGCCCGGGAAAACAGGATCGTAAATACGCTTCTTGTCACTTGCATACTTGCAGGCTTTGCTTGTTTTGCATTCATACTGCTTCCGGAAAAATTAAACAGCGGCAATTACACCGCCGGTCCCAAAGAACCGGAAAATCCCAAAGGTCTGGCGTCCCTGATAGCCATGAAACCCAAAAAAGAAAAATCCCGTACACCGCCTGATCAAGGCAATGTCGTAAAATTCACGCCCGAGCCTGAGATACTCTTTCCTTCGGCACAAAACCCGATAGAGACAGAACCGGTTGTGCCCGATGTGGCCGGCGGACCGGGCGCAGCCGTGGAGGATGATCTTTTCAAAAGGCAACAGCCCTTCGCAAAAGATCCGGCTCCCGACATCACCGAGGAAAAAACAACCTCCGTCCAGACAAATTCTTCCGAAATGATCGGGATGAAAGACTTGAGAAAAACGTCGTGCGTCACAAAAAATCGAGGCTGGCGCTCGGAATACCGTCCCTTCTTTCGGTTTCCAAAAAAGATCCCCAAAAAGACTGGATATATTCTCCTGCATCTCTTGAGATTGACGTCGCATTCTGGAGAGACATCTATGCAAAATATCATACCGATCAGGTAGTCCTTCATCATCCTAAATATCTGGACATAGTCTATGACGTCGTCGAACTCTCCGATATCACGCGCGACCCAAGGCTTACCGACCGGGAAAAAGATTATCAGAAGGAAAAAAGAATCGAAGAGAAACGAAAAAACATCGAGAACATACTGGAAAAACTCGCCGAAGGCGGAACGGCCAGATCCCTCACGGACGAGGAATGGCAGCTAAAAAAACTTTTCGATGGCGTAAAAGAAAACGACCCCTTCAAAAAGGCACTTGAGGTGCATGGCATACGCGGTCAGCGCGGCCAACGAGACAAATTCATCGAAGGGCTTAAATATTCAGGAAAGTATCTTGGGGAAATAGAAGCAGTCTATGAGCAACACGGACTTCCGGTAGAACTTACAAGGATCATCTTCGTGGAATCGATGTTTAATCTGAAGGCCAAAAGTCATGTGGGCGCGAGCGGCGTATGGCAGTTCATGCCAGCCACCGGAAAACTCTATCTTAGGATCAACGATCTGGTGGACGAAAGAAACGACCCAATCCTGGCCACACACGCCTCGGCAAAATTGCTGCGGCACAACTACAACGAACTAAAGACCTGGCCGCTTGCCATAAACGCCTACAACGCCGGACGCGGCAGAATGCAACAGGCTGTAAAGATGCTCGGTACGCGCGATATATCGATTATCGTCAAAAACTTCGAACATGGCTCATACCGTTTCGCGTCGAGAAATTTTTTCCCGGAATTTTTGGCGGCTCTTGAAGTTGCCGAACACCATGAAAGATATTTCGGTCCCATAAATTTCGAGCAGCCCTTGAAATATGAGGTTGTAAAAAGCCCCTATCACATATCGCTTCCGGACGTCTTGCGCATCGCCTCGATCGATATTGAAAAATTCGAGGAGTTAAACCCCGCTTTTACCTACAAGGTATTAAACGGCAAAATCCAAATACCTTCCGGTTTTTCCATACGCATACCGGAGGGACGAGGCGAATTATTCATGCTGGCGGCTGCGAGATCTCCAAAGAGCAAAAAAGGAGCGATCTATCACGTGGTGGAACGTGGCGAAACGCTTGCCACGATAGCCAATACTTACGGCATAAAACCAGACAGCCTACGCCGCGCCAACAGCGGCATACACAGGCAGCCAAGCCAAGGTCAAAAACTCGTAATACCTTTTGATTGAAAACCCGTAGAAAAACCGTGACTCGTAAAATCCGGGATTCGGGACTCGTAACCCGAAAACCCGTGAACCGTAACCCGTGACTCGTGAATCGTGACTCGGAATTCGGGACCCGGAAAACCAACCCGTACAAAAAAACATTGATAAGCCAGCGGCGGCGTGCTAGCGGGGCTGTCATGAAAAGACTCTTGGCGCTTGTTCTCGGGGTTGTTTTTTCGCTCTCGTTTTTTGCGGCAGGCTGCGCGAGGCAACCCTCAGAAAAACGATCCGCAAAAATCATAAGCAGCTATTTCGAGGACTATGGCAAAAAGTACAAAGATACCGTATATGGCCAAAGCCCCGTAGAGACGGTGGAACTTACAAGAAAATACGAAATCCGCAAACATCTGGTGGCCGTCGAGGCCTTTCTTACGATGAAGGACGGCAACGTGCGCAGGATCCACGCGACTATCGAGAAGGGCCCTATGGGTTGGCGTTTCGTATCGTGGGAAAACGCAAGTTGACCCCGCTGGCAGCACGGACTAACTCCCCTGAAAAAAGCATAAGCGCCAAAATGGCATAACACGCCACAACCTGAACGCCCGTCGGTGTAAAATCAAAATAGAAAAATTGCCCGCGGGAGGCTATCAAATCAGCGACTGTCGTGAGCATGCCGGAGAAAAATCCCGTTAAACGCCAAAGGGCAGATGCCCCAAAAGGCAAAATGAGCGACGCGATCGAAGAAACTATGACGAGCGGTAAAACGACAAAACCCACATAGGGAACAACTGCTATATTCACAAAAAAGCCCGCCAAGGTGACGATGCCAAAATGATAGGCGGCAAGCGGCATGACAAAAACAGAAGCTCCAATGCCCGCAGAAGCCAGACGCAAAACCCAAAGCAACGCAGCGTTTCTAGTTTTTCCCCCGAAAAAAAACATGATCCGGGGAGCAATGAGAACAAGACCCAAAACAGCCATGACCGACATTTGAAAAGACACATCTATCGAAGAAAGAGGATAGACGAAAACTATCACAACGACCGAGGTGCAAAGAGTGGTTAGAAGATCCTGTTTTCGATAGATGACGATGCCTGCAAGATACACGGTAAGCATTATTCCGGCCCTTACCGCAGAGATGGGAAAGCCCGCGAGAGTTACATAACACCACACCACCGGAATCGAAAAAATGGAGGTGAATATTTTTGCCGGGTATCTTATGAGCAATTGCGGGAAAAGGCAGACCAGCTTCGATATCAGAAAATAGCACATCAGGGCGAAGAGCCCCACATGCAGTCCCGAAATCGCAAGCACATGAGAAATCCCTGTCTTGGAAAAGGAATTGCGCATCCCCTGATCAATAAGGCCTCGATCGCCAACCGCCAATGCCAACACAAGAGAGAGCGGAGCTCCTGAAATGGAACCTTCTGCGGCCTTGGTGATACGGGTTCTCGCCCACGAAACCGCCCGCGAAAAAACACCTTTTTCCTTTTCGACGACACCGTAGCTGCCGAACATAAAACCCGTAGCCGCAATTCCCTTGGTCATGAGATAAACCGGATAATCGAAGTTGCCGGCGCTTTCATATTTCCTGGGAGGACCCATAGGTCCCCTAAATGAGATCACATCGCCCTTGGCGAGCGATCTATCCGAACCGCGAAAGTGCATCCTAACGCCTCCGGAGGCGTGGACGTAGCTTCCATCCTGATTGCACTCGATAAGCGACAGATCGGCAGAGCTGGCATCCTTTTTTACGGCAGGATGCGCCATAACTTTTGCCAGGCAGCTTTGAATTTTTACGTCCGGAATTTCAAGACTCAAGTTTTTTGAAGCGCTCACACCTGCAATGATCCAGCCCAAGACAAAAACGGCGACTACTAAAAATGCGAGAACATTTTTTTTCTGCGTCCAGACATACGCAAAAAACAACGACGCGGTAAGGGCTATCGAAAGATATTCCAGAAACGCAAAATTCGGAAATGAGAAACGGATCCCGCTATGCGTGCCTGTCGTGAGCGACAAGGCGACAAGGAGCATCGGCCGGTATGTATTCCAATGCAAGACCGACATCCCTGCGGAGCATTCCTGCCTGCCTGTAGATGACATCACAAGATGAGCTAGAACACCTGCGAGAGAGAATCAAGTCCAGTTTATCGCGTATGCCGATTAAATATTGCCTGAACTTTTCAGAGGGATTTCTATAAAAGAGACCTAAAACCTTTTTTACGTTTATATTGTTTATCCACAGCTCGCCTCCGTCCATCTCCGAACGCAGCCCGCCTGTGAGATCATCGTATATACCGCCAAGCCTTAGATGTATTTTATCCTGAAGCGCCATAACTTGGGCGTTGAAATCACCCATGGATTTACCGCCCTTTCCCCACACAAAACCTTGATATCTGCTAAGCCCCCCCGAAAGACCGCAGAGAAGGCCAATATCTCGTCTTTCTTCGTCTATGATACAGGCTACGTTCATATCGTTTAGGCAAATTCCACCGTCGCCATCAAAGGTCCATTTTTCGCCATCTTCGGGTTCGAAGGTAACTTTTTTGTCGAGCGGTAAATCCGAGGAAGAACTGCCGGAAGCCTCATCTCCACGTATGCGGCCCCTTCGATCAATCTTTCTGAATTTATTGATATAATTTATCATATATTGCGAAACGCCGTTTAATAGTTCAGTCCCATATTACTTATCGGCAAGAACCCTCTCCAAAGTTGCGAAATAAGAAGATAAAAACTTTTTTCCTTCATTATCTTCCTCAAGGACGAAATGAAGCGTTTCAAGGACATTTTTTTGGGCTTCGGTAAGTTCTAGATTCCTTATATTGTGTCCTTTAAAGAAGATTTCGTTTCGCGAATCGTCGAAATGGATAGAAGCGACCTCATCGTTCATTATAAAGGTGTAGGTAAACCGGTTTTTATACACTGCAAGCATGCTATCTGGAGCCCTTAAGGTCTTTCCTTCCACTTTTTTGGATTTTCCGCCCATCAGACGAATTAAATCTAAGGGAGCGGTGACGCCACTTCTGGCGGCTTCCACAGCCAGCTCGGTAATGTCGATTTTCTTTCTCATTTTCGACTCCTTTACCCTCTTTCACGAATTGACTTTGCAGAATCCGTGCCACAAAACTCGGATAGAGTTTCTTATAAGTCGTTGATTTTTGGTTTTAAATATAGAGGAAATCGACAAATTGTCTCATAGTGGGAAAATGCGATGAGAAAGTATCAAAAAAATGACACTTCAAAATTATACCCTGTGCCCCCACTATGATGATAGTTTTTCAATTTATTAATAACTGTCCAATTACTTTTAAAAAGCATTATAATTCCTTGATTATTAATGACTAAAGTGCTAGCGGTACTCGCCTTATGTCCAACTCAACCGAAATAAATCCAGCTCTTGAAAATCTAATCGTGTTCGGATTTGGAGCCCAAGGCAGCGCCCAAGCACTCAATCTAAGAGACAGCGGAAGACGCGTGGGGGTATTCGCAAGACCTGAAAGTAAGCGTATCAAGGATATAAACGAACACGGTCTTAAGCTCTATACCGATCCTGCAGAGGCCGCCAGGACAGCAAACATCGCCGCCATAATGCTGCCCGACAAAGAACAAGCCAAGTTCTACGAAAAATATCTTGAACCAAACCTGCCCCAGAATTCCGCAATCGTATTTGCACATGGGCTGGCTGTGCACTACGGTCTTATAAAGCCCCGGGCCGATCTCGATATCCTTCTTGTCGCGCCTTTGGGACATGCCGAGGCCGTCCGAAATGATTACCTCACCGGAACCGGTGTGCCGTGTATGTTGGCAGTCGATCGCGACGCATCGGGCTTTGCCACGGCAAGAGCGCACGAATACGCCAAGGCCATAAGCAAAACAGGCCCGTTTATAAACACCACCTTTATCGAAGAAGTGGAAACAGATCTCTTCGCCGAGCAGGCCCTCCTATGCGGCGGCCTGCCCGAACTCGTCAAGGCCACCTTCGACACGATGGTAGGCGCCGGCTACAACGCCGACGCGGCCTATTTTAGCTGCCTTAAGGAACTGCGCCCCATAGTATCTCTCATGGACAGGCTGGGCGTGGATGGAATGAGAGAACGCATAAGCGACACGGCTAGGTTCGGAGCTATAACCAGAGGTCCCAGAGTAATCGATTCAAGGACGAAAACCGAACTTTTGAAAATACTCTCCGAGATCAAATCCGGCGAGTACCGCTAGCACTTTAGTCATTAATAATCAAGGAATTATAATGCTTTTTAAAAG
>Ga0351849_10333_pt2 | contig 9675 bp, 8 predicted proteins | sample TotcelHFGM3001N3_FD_206792 | JGI IMG/M metagenome (GOLD analysis project Ga0351849, IMG submission 206792) | Enriched cells from coal bed in the Powder River Basin, Montana, United States - Total cells FGM rep1 HSBNCT.FGM.300.1.N3 ... | reverse complement strand
CAGGACCATGGCTTTGAGATCATCAGATCCGTATCAGATGTCGTCAACTTTAACGGCGCCGGCACACTCTATTCAACCCTGATCCCGCGACTATTCAAGCGATGGGGACGGTCAATAATGATCATTGCCCGAAAGGTGTCTTGAAAGGACGTATTTCAGGTGCGCCGACCATCGTGATCCCGAGAGATGAACGACAATGGCCATGCAGCAAATAGTCCAATGGTGTAGGGAAAAAACTTTTCTATATATAGACGTTTTTGTCATAGTCCTGGTCGGCTGTTTGCCCTTCCGATGGTTTCAGGGCGGATGCCTTCTTGCCGGCGGTGACTTCAGCGCTTTTCTTGACCCCGTGAAGTTCTCTTCTCTCTACGTCTATCCGTGGACAACCTCAGGATTGGGCGCTCCAAATGTGACCTCGTGCACAAGCATTTCTTACTATATGTTCTTTTCTTTCATGCACGATATGGGAGTGAGCCAGATAAGCGCCCACAAGATTTGGCTGATATTTTTTATGACGCTCGCCGGCTTGAGCATGCGTTATTTTGTGAGGACAATAAGTACAGCCGAAAAGAACACCACGGTGTTTATGTCGCTTGTCAGCGCTTCATTCTACATGATTAATTTTTATGCGGTAAATGTCAAGACGGTGCTTCTGAATATTAACGGGTTATACGCGACACTTCCGCTCATGCTGGCCTTTATTTATCGCATTATGGTGCTACGCAAAAAGATCTATAGATACATACTGCTTGGTGCAGTCACATCTGTCTTGTATGTGGCGGGGGCCGTCAACCCGCCTGCTTTCGGTATATTTGTCATCATACAATTGCTTTTCATATGCTTTTTGGCTGTTACCGCCCGTGAGCCGTATCGTGTTATATGGCGCACACTGATATGCATCTTTCTCATGTATATGCTGACCGTGCTTCTCAATGTGTGGTGGATCATGCCGTTGTTCAAGCTGATGTTCCATTATAAAGGATATGCGGTCTATCAGCATGTATACTGGAATCCGGGCGGCTGGTTACGGGATACTTTTGTGTTAGGCGGCTGTTGGGCCTGGGGCGACTATTATTATCCAGTCCTGTTCAAGGCGTATCAGAATATTTTTATCCGTTATGCGCTCTATGTCATTCCGACGGTCGCCTTTGCTGCCCTCTTGTTCCCCGGAAAGAACAGAAGGATCATCTGTTTCTTTGCGGCCCTTTCTTTCATCGGGATCTTTCTGGCAAAAGGGAGGAACGGCATCTTCGGCATGGTGTATGTGTGTTTATTCGAGAATTTTCCGGGGTTTTGGATGTTCAGAGAACCGTACTCGAAATTCGGGAACTTGACGGTCTTGGGGTACAGCGTTCTCATCGGTATGTCTATTGGTAAACTGTTGCAGCGTGTCACCAACGGAGGGAGCATGCAACGTGCCGGCATCGTGTGCGCATCGTTGATCATCATTGGCGCGGCAGGATGGCCCATCGGCACGCGTTACTTTGTGGATCAGGTTGCGGGAGGATATCGCTCGGTCAATGTGAAGGTGCCGGAATACTGGAAATCGTTCGCGAGCTTTATCAACGGCCAGAAAGGCGACTTTCGGCTGTTTGAAATGCCCGAGAATATGAGCGCATATACGTCCCTCAAGTGGGAACAAGGATTTTCAGGAGGGGTCGGCGAACAGTGTTTGTTCGATAAACCGACGCTCACAAGCTGCTATCTGACGGTCCCGATAATACAGTATTTTTATTATATGTTCAGGGAGTACTCGTGCGGTGTGGCGCACAAGATGTTCCGGCTGCTGAACGTGAAATACCTGTACCAGAGAAATGATATTGCATGGGAATATCTGCGCGTGTTGTCGCCCCAGAAGGTTACCGCTCTACTGCGAGAGACAATGAAGATGTCTCCCGCAAAGACATTTGGTATGATCGACGTATATCGGGCGGCCGATGGGAACGACGACGTTTACTTGAAGGATGCGCCGGACGTCGTTGTCGGCGGATTCCGGACGTTGCCCCTGTTAAGTTACACGCATATGCTCGATCGTCCATCAGTGGCGTTTTGGGGGCAAGTGCCGCAACGCAAGATCATCGACATGTGCGCATACGGGAAGAATATCGTTCTGTATGAGGAAGACGCCGATGAGTGGATCATGAAGCTGTTGCCCGATGACGGGCGGGTGGAGCTGGAAACATTATTGGGTTGGAAGAATCACAATTTTGATGCGGGTTGGTGCGTGCGCAATAATTTCTATTTTGGCGAATGGGTGCGGGACGCGGAAAGAAAATATGTGAACGGCGATTTTTTCGGCAATGACGGCGCTATATACACTGCTGGGACTCAGCCTTTTTCTTTTGTGCGGAACGTGCGCGCCGGCGGGATGTATTGGATAGGGACCAGTATATATGTATCTCCGCAGGGCGGTCTTGTCAGTGTTACGGTAGACGGCGAGAAATTCGACTTTGATGCATCAACTCATGGAACTCCCCATCTCAAATGGTTCTTTGTGCGCAAGCGGCTTGAAGAAGGGAAACATGAGGTCATGATCGCGAGCCAGGGGAGTCAGGTGCTGGTCGATGCATGTGTATTCTATACCGATCACGACAAGGATGTCGCGATCGAAAAGGCAAAAAAGCTGTCAAAAGATAAAAACCTTATTACGTTCATCGATCTCCGAGCTGACAATCCCGCAAATAACTTTCGCGTGCTTCATGCAGGTTCTTATGACATCAGCCTTTGTGCGTATGGCACGGGCATGCCGGAGAAAGAGAGCATTGTAATAACCATAGACGATGCGCAGGTGCAAGTTCGTCCGGGAAAGGAGCAGTTTGGCGAATCACAGCGTCTGTATCTCCGCGAAGGCATGCATCAGATACGACCGTCAAAAGAGACGAAAGGACTCTTGCTGCGGGCGGTGCGATCCGGCCATGGGATGACAAATAACCATAAAAACGTAACCTTCAAGAGATATGGGCCGTCGCGGCTTGTCATAGATTCATTTAGCATTAAAGAACCAATGATGCTGGTATTTAACGAGACATATCATGAGGGCTGGAAGGCGTATAACATGGCAAAGCCGCAACGTTTTTATGCGGGCATCGCGTCTTTTATGAATGTATTGACAAAAAGGCATGTGCGGGGAACTATCGATCGACATGACATGGTGAACGGTTATGCAAATGCCTTCTACTTGCCGGAAAAAGGGGTGTATACCATTTTGCTGGAATTTGAGCCCCAGAATTCTTTTGATGTCGGAATGCTCATTGCCTTAATAACAGCGGCAGGTGCCTGCGGTGTCTATATTTTAATGAAAATACTAAGGGGTCGTGTATGAACACATTCCGCAAATCACACACGCAACGATCTGTATCTCCTGACGTGTATGACAATGAGTCTCTTTCCGATCTCAGGGGGTACCGGGAGTTCCAGACGGGCGCGTTCCATGATCTGTTCTACCGGTCCGTGCAGCTTGCTGAGCCGCTGGAAGGGAAAACCACTCTGGATATAGGATGCGGAAGGGGAGAGGCCGTGTTTTTATGCGCGCAACGCGGCTGCTGTGCCTACGGGATCGATTATTCGGAAACCGCCATCGCGATGGCAAACGAATTCATTCGAAAAAACCTGGATGATGAAGTGAGAGACAGGATCGTCGTGCAGCGCATGGATGCGAAGCGATTGTCGTTCAATGACGGGACATTCGACGCGGTATTCATGGTTGATGTTGTCGAGCATCTATACCCTGACGAGCTGCGCCTGGTCCTCGGCGAGATCGCGCGTGTTCTGAAGCCAGACGGAACACTGATCATACATACGAGCCCAAATAAGTATTTGATGGCCGCTGCGCGAACCATTGCCCATTTGTTCGGCGTCACGATGAAAAGCGACGCGACGCATGTGAACGAACAGAGCGTCACAAGCCTGAAAAGCGTTCTGCGCGGCGCCTACGCCATACAGCGGATATGGATAGAAAAGGACAGGAATTTCTGGTCGCAATGTACCGTTGAACGGTCAGCGGCAGTACGATTCGTTGCGCGTCTTGTAGACTTTATCGTTGATAATCCGTTCAGTGAATATCTGATCAAGCGGAGCTTCCTGAAGTTCTATGTCGGGAACAATATATGGGCTATCGCCCGTAAAGAACAAAATACGGTCAGGCCTTCATGCGCATAGCGATATTGACCAGATGTTATACCACGCCGGTGCTGGATCTGCTGGCAAAGCTGACCGGTGACGGTCTGCAGATGCAGTGCGTGTTTGTCGAGAGGGCCCTCTGGGGAAATCCGTTCCGATCCAGTCTGAGGCTGATCGAAAACTGCTCAAGACAGAAGGGGTGTTCTGTGCGATCGGGGCGATCTGCAGGCAGCTGTTCAGGATGTTCTTAAAAAGCGATGATGTGGAGGCCGCATTCCGCGAGTTTGCGCGGCTTCACAACATTGAGGTGGTTGAGATCGACGATTTCAATGCCGATAAGGCGCGCGACGCAATGCGGACGAGAAATGTGGATGTAGGGATCGTGTTCGGGACCAGGAAATTATCAGTCGCAACGTTTTCGATTCCCCATTACGGATGCATAAATATACATCACGGATCGCTTCCCTATTATCGAGGTTCCGAATCGTTGTTCTGGGCGATGTATAATAATGAAGAGTATGCAGGCGTTACCGTGCACCGGATAGCGGAAAGGCTTGACACGGGGGACATACTGGCGACCACATCGGTAAGAATAAAAGACTATAAGTATAATCAAGCTGTGATTCAGTCAAAGTTATTTGAGGCAGGCAATGATCTTCTGTGTGCGGTCCTGAAAGAGGGAAGTCTCGCCGGGGTCCCCCAGGATGAATCCCGGGCCAGATATTACTCCTTGCCGACGAAGGATGAAAGAAGATCGCTCGATAAGAGACTGAAAGCGTTGAGAAAGGCATGTCGTGAATAAAACGGCTTTAACGTTGGTATTGCTCTACGGCGAAGACCCGTATGTGACGGTATTTCTCAAACAGCGGGGGATCGAGCACGCGCCTTTTTCTTCTCATAAGGACGATGAACGAGCGAAAATACTGTGGGTGCTTGCCCCCCTTAAAGAAGAAGACGGCCCTGCGGTTGCGAGATTTCATTCGTCCGGCGGTCATATCATCGGATATTCAGGACACTTGCAATCAATGATATCATTGAAGACGACCCCTGTATGGATCGAAAATATGAGAGGTGATGCGTCTCCACTCTTTGACGGGATCAACAATATACTGCTCAAAATGCACGGCGAAGCAATAGAGCATGCGTCATGCGGCAGGACAAATGATGCTATCCCATCAATTATGGTGATGGAGGCGCGCGGCGGGAAGGGAAGGGTAGTTGCCTATCCATTTTCTGTTCAGAACATAAGGCAGGAAGGAATATTCAAAAAGAAAATACTTTTCTACGATCAGATATATCATGAGTATATGGCAGGCAGGTCGTATCACTTGATCAACACACTGTTCTTCAATGCCATTCGCATGTTGATGAACCTTGATGATAAACCATTTATTACCAGATCTTTATTCCCATCCCCCTATACGGGCGGTATTTCGTTCCGGGTAGATGCGGATTACTACCATCCTGAGGGGTGGTTGGCAGTGCAGGACATATTGCGGGGGTGCGAGAAGCATACGACAATATTTATCAATACATGGACGCATAGACGGCATGCCCGTTTTGTTGCCGGCTTGAAAACAGCCGGTTTTGATATTCAATCACACATGCACGTGCATACGACGTATGACGATTATCGTCGAAATAAAAAGAATCTGGAGAAGAGCCTTGAAATTTTTAATAAATGGAATATGAAAATTACGGGAGTAGCCTCGCCTTACAGTATTTGGAATGTACAATACAACCGTTGTGTAGAGGATAGCGGGCTGACATATACTTCGGAATTTGGTTATTCGTATCTTGATTTGCCTTCTCGAACGGTGACCCCTGCCGGCTTTATAAGCAGTATTGTTCAGTGCGGCATATTCCCGATCGCGCTGGAATGCTTTCTGTATGAGCGGTCACGCGGTTTCTGCGACACCTTTATTGAATATATCAGGCATGCGGTTATGAAAGGGGAGCATATAGTTCTTTATCTGCACCCAAATAACAATACACACTTGAGCCGCAATAATATAGAATATGTCATCCGGGAAATATCCGGGATCGCCGCATGCTGGTTCTGTTCGATGTCGGACCTTGTCAAAAGATATTTGGACTACGAGAAGGATGGTCGACTGGAAAGGTTGCAATTGCACACGCGCACGACGCATGCAACGACTGCCGGCTGTGACACATCTCCGGCCGCCGGTATCGGACGATTAGATACAGTGCCGATCGTTGAGATGGATTTTGAAGCGGTCGAGGCGTTGACGATCAAGAAACAAATGCTCATTGTTTTGATCAATGTGAAGGGGTGGCTTTTTCGAAAGGGTTTGTTTTGCCGCGCCTTTTTCGTGCTGGAATCGATTATTCGTCAGATGCGTGCATTCCTAAAAGACAGGCAGAGCGGTTGATGTGCGGGTATGCGCGGGGTGAAGAGTGAGACCAAATGATGAAAGTATATAATGCCATTGATGAGTATGTCAAGCTGGGGGAGAATGTAAAACTCTCCAAATTCATTAATCTGTACGGCTGCACTATCGGCGACAACACCAAGATCGGCGCTTTTGTCGAAGTGCAGAAGGACGTCGTTATCGGAAAGAACTGCAAGATATCTTCGCATACCTTTGTGTGCGAAGGGGTCAATATCGGGGACGGGTGTTTTATCGGGCACGGAGTCATGTTCATTAATGATAAGTATCCTTGTGCGGTCAATGCAGAGGGACAGATCGAGAAGCCGGAAGATTGGGCGCACCGGTTCGTGAAGACTAAAATATGCGACATGGTCTCTATCGGAAGCAATGTCACGATCCTTGGCGGGATCACCATCGGCAGGGGCGCCGTTATCGGCGCGGGCAGCGTCGTCACCAAAGATGTCCCCGCAGGGGAGACATGGGTGGGGAATCCCGCGAAATTTCTCAAGCAGGTAAAAAGATAGGCAGGAATCTATGGGCGACACGATCATAAATGTGGGTGTTATAGGATACGGATATTGGGGGCCAAATGTTTTGCGTAATTTTGTCGGCACGGAAGGCGCTCATGTCGTCGGCGTATGCGATATTGATAAGGATAATATCAAGCGAGCACTGAGAATCTATCCGTTTCTCACTCATTTTACCGATTATCGGGATATAATTGCCTCAAAAACGATAGATGCTGTTGCGATCGTTACCCCGGTATCCACTCATTATAAGATCGCAAAAGCGGCTTTGGAGAACGGTAAGCATGTGTTTGTGGAGAAGCCGTTCACGGCGAACTCAAAAGAGGCAGAGGCGCTGATCGCACTCGCGGAGAAAAAGAAGCTGAAGATAATGGTCGATCACACGTTTCTTTTTACCGGCGCAGTCAGGAAAATAAAAGAACTTATTGATGAGAATGCGTTAGGTAATCTCTACTACTATGATTCCACGAGGGTCAATATGGGGTTGTTTCAGCACGACGTTAATGTCATATGGGATTTGGCCCCCCACGATTTTTCCATCATGGACTATGTCATGCAAGATAAACCGATCGCGGTGGTGGCACACGGAATAGACCATTTCAATAACAAATTAGAGAACGTGGCGTATATAACGATGTATTTTCAAAAGAAAATGATAGCCCATTTTAATGTGAACTGGCTTTCCCCGGTTAAAATACGGATGACCTGCGTCGGTGGGTCAAAAAAGATGCTTGTCTGGAACGATCTCGAAGCTGACGAGAAGATACGGGTGTATGACAAGGGTGTCAACGTCCATTCAAAAGTCGGCACCTATAAAATGCTTTTCGAATATCGTTCCGGCGATATGTGGGGGCCGAAGATAGACTATACTGAAGCGCTGAAGCTCGAAACGAAATATTTTATTAAATGCATCATTACGGACAGAACTCCTATTAACGACGGATATGCCGGATTGCGGGTTGTCAAAATGCTTGAGGCGGCTAAAAAATCGTTAATGAATAGAGGAAAGCCGATAAGAATACAGCTATAAGAGGGAAAATATGCACCTTCAAGGTATGACTATCCTGGTCACAGGCGGAGCCGGTTTTATCGGTTCGCATTTGGTCGACGAATTGCTGCGGGCAGGAGCTTCAGTGCGTGTTCTTGATAATCTCAGGAACGGGAAGCGGGGAAATCTCGAGCAGCATAGAAATAATAACAAGCTGTATTTTGTCCAGGGAGACGTAATCGATCCTGAAGATGTGAAGAAAGCTATAACAGGGGTTCACCTGGTGTTCCATCTTTACCGCATATTTTAAACACGTCTGCGCCGTCAATAGTCTTTTCTTGCCATCTATATACATACCATTTATTGTTAATCTCGCACGACTTCTCAAATAGTAGATATATTTTCAACAATCCGCTGGCAGGAACGCACATAAGATCGACATCGCCGCGAGAGCTTAACATGTATACCGGCGGCAACTTATGCTTGCCTTTCATATTGCTTATAAAAGTAAAGAAGGGCTCCATAAAAAGATTCATCCGGTCATGGCCGTGATTATAGATCTCAATATACGTTGCATAATGAAGAGGCAATAAATCGGTGAAAGCTCCCAGCATGTCGGCAAAATTTCCCGTCACATAGGAATAATCATATACCAGCAGAGAGTTCTTGGGCAGCTTCGCATTTAATTGTTCGTAGAAGGCAGGGTCGACTATTTTATTATCACGCGACGGATAGTATTGATACCAATTATTTCTATGCGGATATTTAAAATCATACAGCATGGTAACGATTATTGCCCCACACATCACGGCAATTATCGCACGTGTGTATCTCTGATGGAAGATTGTCCTAAAATATCCTTTCGCATGCAAATCTACCCCCTCGGCTATACCGTACATGAGAAAAGGGATAAGCACGCCCGTACTCTTGCTGTCAACAATCCCTTCCCAGACAATATACATAAGCAAGGAAACAAACATGATGCTTATGACCGTAAAATACTTATCATTACACTTCTTGATCTTCACAACCCCTACCCACAAAAGACAATAGATCAGAAGAATGCCGATCGGCAACACTAGCTTGTCTGGGATATCGATCACAAAACTCACCAGATTCTTCACCACCCACGTAACCGATTCTATTGTTGTACCAGCCATCCCAGGATTTTTAAGGTATTCCCAATACATGCGCGTACGCAGTATAAAATCAAAGAAATTCATGGATCTGTAGAAATATATGTTGTTTCCATAATAACTATCAATGTAGATAAAAAGCGTTTCATATAAAGCATTGGCAAGAATAACAACGACAACTGTCGCAACAACAATAAACCTAATATTCTTATACAATGACCTTTCCGTTGCAATATGAGCGATCAACAGACCGGGGAGCAATAATATCGGTGTAATATAGAAAAGCAACGCGATCGAGAACATTACCGCAAACATAATCTCGTATATCAACCTGTAATTATGTTTCATATAAAGGAAATATGCACACATCACCAGCAGGAGCGCAAATATGCTGAACATCTCAGTGGAGGGCTGCGCATAATTCCGATAATAATAGCTCAACCCCAGAATTGATGCTGCGGATCGCTGGTAAAAACAGGGCTTTGTCAGCTGGGGGAGCATCAATTCTGGGG
>Ga0351849_10363_pt1 | contig 9833 bp, 10 predicted proteins | sample TotcelHFGM3001N3_FD_206792 | JGI IMG/M metagenome (GOLD analysis project Ga0351849, IMG submission 206792) | Enriched cells from coal bed in the Powder River Basin, Montana, United States - Total cells FGM rep1 HSBNCT.FGM.300.1.N3 ... | reverse complement strand
GCACGAAGCTCAGAACCAAGCTGGAAGGTTCGGGCACCGCCGAGGTTGTGGGCGAGACATCGGCCCAGGTGTCGCCCATCCGAAACTCGTCAAACAAAACCGTGGTACCGGCTGTGGAAATTCGAATTCGATCGAAATCCATCACGTTGGTCGTGGTGAGAGTGGCAGACGCCCCGCCGGTCGGTGCCGAGCCGTTCCCGAGGCTGGAGAAATCCGGATCGAAGTACAAGGTAAAGGTTGAAGTGCCGCCTGTGATATTCAGATGAACCACGAAGAAGTGCGTGTTCGTATCGACTGTTCTTGCTTCGCTGACCTGTACACCTGTAAGGCTTGTCGCAAGCTTGATGCCGTAGTAGCCATTGTTCGCCCAACTCGCATAGCGGTGACCGAAGAAAATATTTTCTGTCGTATTCAACCACAGCGAGAGTCCCTCGTTCTTGTTTGCGGTCGTTCCTTGCATCAAGAAACTCAGCCAGAGATTGCTCTCCGAGGGGTAAGTGGCGACAAATGGACGAACCGCCCGGGACTCGTAGATATTTGTAGCCTGCGCGTGATTTCCCTGACTGGCCAATGGCCCGTAGGTCAACGTGCCCGGCTGGATCGTCACGCTGCCGGTGGGCGACACACCCTCCCAATCGTTATCTGGGGAGGTACCGGGCCAAACTGCCGGCGGAATTCCCCCGCTGCTGGCCGTATCGGCGATGGGTCCTACCGCCTGGTTAAACGGGTCGTAGGCGATGATGTCCGCGCTGGAAGTGCCCGGGAAAAGTATCCAGATTGCCGATAGAATTGCCGCCGATCGCAACAGCAACGACCGACTCGGTTTCTCGATCGGGTTTGCTCTCGCACGATCCACGCTTCCAGCTGGCTGGATTTGAACCTTCACGAAAGGCCCTCCCAAGGAGACCGACGTCCGATTTAGGTAAGCTGCCAAACATCGATCCAATGTAGCGCGGCTCACAATCGCGAATATCCTACATCGTCCTCCCTAAATTCGTCAACCTTTTGCGAACGGAAAAGTTCCGCGCCAATTTGCACCGGAAGCGATGGACTGCGGCGGATGCATGTTCCCTTCATCCGTGCGTCCGCTCTGCGATCCGTGGGCCTATTCCTGCATCTCGAACACTTCGGCGCCATGTTTACCGGAGAGTTGGTTTCGGTGTGTTCTTCGGGGGGAACACTGCAAAGTCTGCAGGAATCGTGAAATCGGCGCGCATCTTGCACGGCAAACTCGCAAATGTCGGGGCCTCAACAACGAGGCCGATTCGTTGGGTTTATCTGCGATAAGGAGAATGACATGCATCAGCAAAGCTGTATCGACGCCTGTGTCCGGTGTGCCCAGGAATGCGAGCAATGTGCCGCCGCTTGCCTGGGAGAATCGGATGTCAACGAGATGACCGAGTGCATCCGCCTGGACCTGGATTGTGCCGCCATCTGCAGGATGGCTGCGGGCTTCATGAGCCGTGACTCGCGGTTCGCCGAGGCGATTTGCGACGTCTGCGCAGACATCTGCGAGACGTGTGGCACGGAATGCGAGAAGCATGACGTGGATCATTGCCAGCGTTGTGCGGAAGCTTGCCACCAGTGCGCGGAGGAATGCCGCAGCATGGCGGGCGCGGCCGTCTGACGACCGAGCCGGCCGCCCACCCGCCACGGGCCGTTTCGCGTAAGCGAACTACGGCCTCCGTGGCGGGATTTTATGTTCGATTAGAGTTGGAAGGAGCCTGAAGAAATGAAGACCGATGCGTCTCGACCGCTTGTTGAAGACCGAAGACACTGGGTGTTGTGCCTGTGCCTTGCGATCTTCCACGGGCTGCTGATGGAGCCGGCCAGCCGGGTGTTTTCTCAAACGGTGGAGGAACGTGATCGTGACGAGCCGGATGTGGAACAGTCGCGGGACGTTCCGGCCGAAACCACCCCGGATCTTTCGGCTGCCGAACGAATGATCGTGGAGCAAACGAATCAGTTTCGCAGCCAGGAACAGTTGGCGGCCGTCAAGCCGAACCGCAGGCTGAATGAAACGGCCCAGTATTTTGCCGACTTCATGGCGCGCACGGAGAAATACGGCCATCGGGCTGATGGCAAGGAGCCTTCCGAGCGCGCCGAGGAACACGGCTACGACTTCTGCCTCGTGGCCGAGAATATCGCTTACCAATTCAGCTCTGCCGGTTTTAGCGCCGAAGAACTCGCGGAGAAGTTCGTCTCCGGCTGGAAAAACTCTCCGCCGCATCGCAAGAATATGCTCGATCCCGACGTGACGGAGATCGGCTTGGCCGTCGCCCGCAGCAGCGACTCGCCGACCTATTTCGCCGTTCAGATGTTCGGCCGCCCGCAATCGGAAGCGATTTCTTTTCAGATGAGCAACGAGTCGACGGGCGAAGTCGAATACACGGTCAGCCGGGGCGAATCGGAGAAGACGTTCCCCCTGCCGCCACGCGCCCGCCGAACTCACCAGCGATGTCGACCCGCCAAGATTGAGTTCAAGACGTTCGACACGATTCTGGAAGTGGAGGACGGAGCCGAATATGTCGTCCGGCGATCGTCCGCAGGAAAGTTTGAGGTCGCCAACCGCACGAAGTGATCCCGGCGGGGGACCAAAGGAAAATCATTGCAGGGCGAAAGGAAGGCTGCGAGCGAACCGGTGTTAGAGCGAACTTTTTTTGACAGCTGGGATAATCTGCGCCGAACTCTGATCGTCGGACTGTCGGCTTATGCTGTCTTAAATGCCCACAACGTAGACAGCTGGGAGGAACCAATCGCAGGATGGGACGATCAACCGCAGGAAAGCAATGGTGGTGGGCATCCTGGGAGCGGTGCTGAGCAGTTGCCTGAGCGCCGCGTTGGCGGCCCAGGAACCCGCCTCCTCTCCAGCGAAACGCATTCCGGCAGACGGCAAAGCATTCCCCCAGGCGCCCGCCAAGGTCGAAGTCCAGCCGGTCGCCAGAGACACTGAGATCCGCGATCGGCTCGAACGCATCCTGGAGGCGACCGGCTGGTTCGAGGCGGCCCATGTCCGCGTTGATGAGGGCGTGGCGTTTCTCGAGGGACACACGCAGGAGGAACGGTACAAGAACTGGGCCGCCGATCTGGCTCAAAACACGCGCGACGTGGTGGCGGTCGTCAACCGTATTCAGGTCCAGTCCCCGTCGCCGTGGGATTTTCGCCCCGCCCTGGCCGGCCTGCGAGAACTGCAGCGGGATGCCATCTATTCGCTCCCGTTCGTGTTTTTCGGGCTTCTTATCCTCGTTCTGTCGTACGCCGTCGCCGTGGGGGCCACGCGTGCGCTCCGCTCGCCGCTCCGCCGCCGAGTCGCCGTTCCCCTCCTGCGCGAGGTGATTGCCCGCTCGCTGGGGCTACTGCTGTTCCTGTTCGGACTGTACCTGGTCCTCAAGGTGTCCGGCCTGACCCGCCTGGCCCTCACCGTGTTGGGCGGGACCGGGCTGGCCGGCTTGGTAATCGGGATCGCGTTCCGTGACATCACCGAGAACTTTTTGGCCAGCATTCTGCTCAGCATCCAGCGGCCGTTTCGAGTCGGAGACCTGGTTGAAATCGATGGCATCCTGGGCTACATCCAGCAGCTCAACGTGCGGACGACGATCTTGATGACGCTGACCGGCAATCACGCCCAGATTCCCAATTCCGCGGTATATAAGGCCAAACTGATCAACTATACGAGCAACGCCAATCGTCGGGAAGATTTTGTGGTGGGGATCGGCTACGACGCCTTGATTTCCGACGCCCAGGCCGTCGCCTTGAAGGTCCTCGCCGATCATCCCGCCATACTGCGTGACCCGGAGCCCTGGGTGCTGGTCGATAGCTTGGGCGCGGCGACGGTCAATTTGCGGGTGTACTTCTGGCTGGATGGCACACGGCACAGCTGGCTGAAGGTCAGGTCTTCGGTCATTCGGCTGGTCAAACGAGCGTTCCAGGAGCACGGAATCGGGATGCCGGACGAGGCCCGCGAAATCGTCTTTCCTCACGGCGTCGCCGTCCACTTGGTCCGCGATCGCCGCGAGCGGACCGAGCCGGAATCCGAGCCGGCCGCGGCACCTTCGGAGCCTGCCGACGTGTCCGTTCAGGGAGAAGCTGGACTGCAGAGCGACGCGAAACAAATCGAACACCAAGCTCGCTTGGCCAGGGCTCCGGAAGGAGCCGAAAACCTCCTGGACAGATAAGCTACCTGCCTTGTTTGAAATCAACTTCCGTCTTCCGCGGACCCGCGCGAAGTTTCCGGCAGCGTTGACAGATCCTGCGGCGGTGTCGGTTCCGCCGGACTCCGCGGCTTGGCGCCCCACGGACCGCCGTGTTCTCCCGAGATCCGGAAGACAATGGCCCACAGGACGACGACCACCAACACCACGACCCCCAGGGCGGTCAGCGCATCGAACGCCAAGCGGCGCCCCAGTTCCTGGACCGGAGCGGTCGCGGCCGAGGCGCTGATCTGGACCAGCACCAACAGGTCGGTGTCGTGCCGCCCGCCGTTGGCCCGCTGGTTGCGATGGGGCAGGCTGACCGGCACCGTGGCGGCAATCCAGTCGCCTCGGTAGATCTCGCCGCCCGGAGCCGCAGCGACCGGATCGCGGAAATCGAAGACCGGCTCCGTGCGGATCCGATCCAATTGCGCCGGCGCCACGCGAAAATCGTCTGCCGGTGCCCGCACCTGGAACAGAGGATGCTGCAACACAATCCCCCGACGGTCGCCCGGGCGATTATCGATCAAGACGGCGAAATAATCCGAGCCGGCTTCCCGACTGCGAAATACGGCGAAATCCCCGATATCAAACGTAAAGGCCACGATGCCCAGAAATGGCGATCCCTCGGCCGAACGATCGTAGACGGGCGTCGACATGGCGATCTTCCATTTCGCCGTCGCGCTGCTTTTAAAAGCGTTGGACAAGTGCGTGCTTTCGATGTGTGGCGGCGGCGATTGCGGACGGCCCCGCGGGCCCTCTTTCTGGCCGCCCCGGAAGTACGTTCGCCAGCTGAAATTCTCGCCGATCGGTACGGCCGCCGGCTTGTCGGCATACGCACCGGCTACCCAGGTGCCCATCGCATCGGTCACAAAGATACTGGCAAGTTTCGATGCCTGGGATTCGGACTGGGCGAGCAGACTCGCCAACCGCAGCTCCAAGCGGGCGTGGAACTGCCGCCGTTGGGACTCGTTCAACCATTGTGCGCGCAGCTCGCCGAGCGCCGCTTCGGGCGTTTCCGGAGCGTTGATCTCGCGCAACAAATCGCTGCTTAATGCCTGTCGAAAATCCTCCAGGAATTCCGACGAACTCGCCTCCTGTTCCAGGACGGCAAAATTGTCGGCCAGTTCCGCCTCGAAACTCTTGGCGACAAATTTCGCAGCGAACTGGTTCGTTCGATACGCTTGTTCCTTGACCATTTGATCAGAGCGTCCAACGGCCCCCGTGAACGCCCGCCACGAAGACAGGATCATGATCGTCAGCAGCAGGATGGGGCCGACCAGCCCGAGAATCAACAGCGGCCGACGGCTGCGTTCGCGGTCCCGCGTCTCCAAGGCATCCAGCACCAGTTGGGCGTTGGCGAACCGTTGCGTCGGGGCGACCGCCAGACAGCGGTCGATCACATCGGCCAGCGCTCGATCCACCCCCCGGCACATAGCGGTGCAGATCCGGCGGCGGCGATTCCGCCAGCAAGCGGCGATAACGGGCCAGCCGCTCGGGCAACTCTCCGGTTCGCTCCAGCCGCCGCAAGGCCTCATCGTCGCGATGCGGCGGTGAACCGGTCAGCAGACAGTACAGGATCGCGCCCAAAGCGTACACGTCCCACCTCGCGTCGGGCAAGGCGTTCAAATCCGCTTGCTCCGGCGCCATGTAGAACAACGTACCCAGTGCCGGCGCCTGCTCGTGCGACAGTCGCGACTGGCCAAAATCCGCCAAACGCGGGCGTCGATCCTGGTCCAAGAGAATGTTGGCCGGCTTCAAATCGCAGTGCAACACGCCTTTGCCGTGGGCATGCGTCAGTCCGATCGCCACCTCGCGAAACAGGGCCACCGCTTCATCCGGCGGTAGCGTGGTCCGCTGCTCCAGCAGATCGTCCAGCGAGCCGTTTTCCACGTACTCCATCACGTAGTACGGCGGTTCGGCGTGCCAGCCGACGTCCAACAATTGAACCACATAGCGATCCGCCGACAAGAATACGAGCTTCTCGACTTCGCGGGACAACAGCGTCCAGTCCAAGCCGCCGCGGTGCAGATAGAACTTGATCGCGACCCGTCGGCCGGTGTTCCGATCCGTGGCCACCCAGACTTCGCCGTAGGCCCCCGTACCCAAACACCGTTGAACTTCGTACCCCGGCGCTTCTCCCGGGGGACGCGTGCTCTGCAAGCTCAGCTGGCGGGCCCGCCGCTGCTCGTCTGGATTCTGGAATTCGGTCGGATCGCTGGTCATGGCGATATCTTAGCAAATTATGCCGAAGAAAGGGTCGGTGTAGGCGTGTTCCGTTTGTGCCGGGCAAAGCCCAATGAATTTGATCCGGTTCTAGTTCCCGTTTGGGCCTCAGAAAGGCTTATCAGGAACGGCAGCGTTCAGCCAGACAGCACCAAGTTTACCGAAAGCTGACAATGAGACTTGTCCCCTCCCGCTCTTGCTGCAGGCCACGTCAAGTCCAGCGATCCAATGCCAGCCGTTTTAGGGCTCCTGAGGAACGAGACGGACCCGAAGGTGGTCCCGTCCGCCAGCCCACAGCGTGGCCGCCCCCCAAAACCTGACGTGGCGGCCGCCGATGTGACCGGCCTGAAGTACTTCGAGAAGCTGGCGCCCCTGCTGGAACGACTGCACGCGGTGGGCTGCGAACGGGACCAAGCCGCAACCGAGAGTTGCACTACGACCAGCTGTGCCTGTTGCTCCTGCTGGGCTTGTTCAATCCAACACCACAGCCCAGGGGCAGCGCAGCGGCGCAGCCGCGGAGCGCTACCCTGGGTAGTCGATCCCGCCACGAACGCCGACCCTGAAAGGGTCGCGCACACAACGGTGCGTGGTACCCCTTCAGCGTACGATGGCCCCCTGTCTCCAGGTGACCTAGGGTGCGCGGAGTACCGCGGCCCTAGGCTGTGGTGTATTACGCCTACGGCGTACGAACTCGAAAAATGCGCAGCTTCAAAACTGGCGCGTCGTGCTGGTGTGACCACCGCTGTTCGCCAAGCCGTGATCAACGGCTTCGGAAGCCCGTGGCGTGCCTCCCGCTCTTATTCACCGCCTGCCGATCCGAATTCCCGGCCCTGCCTGCCATTCCGAGCGCCCCAGGCCTCGCTCGAAAGTCCGGCTTCCCTCCCGTTTCTTCCGCCACTACCCCGAGAGCAATTACTGGTCCGAACAGTATTAGACGTATCCCCTCTGCGGTGTGGACCAAGGGAATCGCCGAGTTCCCACGAGATATTTGGTACGAAGGTACGATTCCGTGGCGAGGAATGCCAGCAATCCAATAATGGACGCTGGGATAACCAAGGCGGTGAGTCCGTACGAAAGTGCGACGGACCACCCTTGGACATCTGCGAGGAAAATGAGTTTTAGGACGAAAAGAGCAAGTACGGCCAAAATCGAAACGCGGGCCGCCCAGAGGCGGGAACGAGATTTTAGCTTCTTGTCCACATGTGCGTCTCGCTCAGTGACATAACGGTAACAATAACACGGCCGCCGCCCCGGATGTTGCCATCATCCAAGACACGATCGGCGGCTCGTGTTCATTGTCTTGTTACATAACGGACGCCGGGAAATGGCGTTGTCGCCACGCCCGTGAATCAAAATACTGGTAGGATCTTCACCAGGTTCCAAGTATCATCATCCTTCCCGAGAACAAGCAAGTCGGTTCCCCCGAACCCTCCACGAGCCGAGCTGACGTATACAATTGCAGTGCGCCCCGACGGAGCGAGCCCCGGTCGCGACATCACCACCCAGCGCGGCGCGTCGATCTTCAACTGTTCTACGAGGGCCTTTGCGCGGTCCTTGGTTGTTACGTGATACTTGCACGGCAATCGGAAACGCGGCTCGACACGATGGACGGTTCCGTTTCGGTCGTAGAAGTCCGAGAAGATTCCTTCGCCCAGTTCGGGGGCCTTTTTCATCAGGCACTGAAGCGTCACTTCTCGGTCAGGCAAGTCGTTGGGTTCGAGAGTTCGCGAACTAAGGAACAACGGCCCGACTTCCTGTTGTCCGATTAGGCCCTGCCCTACGGCCGCGTTCAGAATCGCATACTCTGAAGCCGGCACTAGAGGGGTCTTATCCCGAACTACGAGCGAGACGAGAAGGGCGATGCCAGCAGTTGCAGCGAGCATTGCGCGCAAGCTGAACTGAAGCCAACGTCGTTTGACCGCGATCTGCCCGGTGCCAGCGTTCATTTTCTTTCCCGGTCTTCCCCAGGACGTCGTTCCCGGCACGTAACGCTGGCGGTAACCAACTCGTCGCGCACCGAAGTCGCGTTTGAGGTCTGATAGTGAATCCAGGCCGCTTTCTCCGCGTTGCCGCTGTTATCGACCCGTAGGCGAATGTCGAGCGTAGCGTTAGTCGCTTTATCCCAAACTGGTGTGCCGCGCAGCAGGACCAAGTCCGTTGCATCAACGGTGTGGGCCGCACCTTCACGATCTGGATTGAATCGTCTCATCTCTGTGGCAGAACGTTTCGGATCAATCGGCGGCGACAGGTCGACCCGCCATTTCGCACGGCGCAACCGCCGCTCGATTGCATCCGTTGTTCGGCCAATCAACATTGGAGGCCAGAGACCTGTGGCCGGACGGCGTGCTCATCGTCCGGTCGCACTTCAGAAGCATGGCGGATGGCACTCCAATCCACGCGCGCTACCCAACACTGCTCCGCCTCTGAGTACTCAACCGCGCCACCAACCTCCAGATCGTCGGAGTTCCCTTCCGCGTCGGCGTCATCTGAGTAAAGGGTCAGAAGCAGTCCCGGCCGCAACAACACCTGCTTTCGGGCCAAGTCCTTCGTCGTCCCGACGCAATTCAGCCGAAGTCGTCCCTCCGCGTCCGCATTGTGGAAGTCGGCATAAACTCTCGGTCTATTCACGATCGTCCTCCAATCGTCAATCGTCACCGGCGGGATTCCGGATGGTCGGTGTTAGCAATGCGCTCATTTCCTCCGGGCTCAACCCCGTCAAGGTCGCGTGGTGCGGGCTGCGGCCACTGGTCTGGACGACATCCCCGCCCAAAGCTCGCACGGCAGCCACAGTCGTGACACCAATCTGGCCATGCGGCATGGACGCAGCCAATTCTTTCACGGTCAACTCGCCGGCACACTCGACCGATACACCGGTTGTGCCGCTTGGGTGAGTGCCCGTTCCTCGTTCCAGGTCTGCCGGCCGGTTCCGTCCTCCACGGACCACAATAGCATCGTCAGCAATCGGACCGGCCATCGACCTAGATCCCGTCAATCCGCTTGGTTGCCACCTCCCAGACGCCCCACTTCGAATTTCATTGTACCAGCCGAGGATGGCACCCGGCAAGCCGACGAGACAGCCAACGGCCTAGGCCACGCCATCCGAGTCGCCCGGCTCCGGTGCCTGCGCCCCGTGGGCGTCCCACGTCAAGCTGGCCGAACGGCAGCGGTAACGGTGCCGCCGCCAAGAACCGATGATTTAGCAATCAGCGTCATCGGCGGCTCCCGTTCACCGTACGCCCAACATGGGCGTGAACTTGTGGGGTGCAAGTCCCCTGTACGAAAACGGAAATTGATCGGAGGACAGTATACCAAATGTAAACCGAGCAAGCAAAAGTACTAGGCGAAGGCAACTGCGGAAGGGTGACCGACCGTGGGAAGGAACCTACGTTCCGCAGGTCGTCGATCCAATATCTCCGG
>Ga0351849_10308_pt2 | contig 9974 bp, 9 predicted proteins | sample TotcelHFGM3001N3_FD_206792 | JGI IMG/M metagenome (GOLD analysis project Ga0351849, IMG submission 206792) | Enriched cells from coal bed in the Powder River Basin, Montana, United States - Total cells FGM rep1 HSBNCT.FGM.300.1.N3 ... | reverse complement strand
AGCGATGGTCAGGATGCCGATATGCTCGACGTGCATCCAGAAATCCGCTGCGAAAAGGCCTTGAAGAAGGGCTGCCGCCTGCGCGACGAAGATGGCCAGGCAAAAGGCTGCAAAAGATTTTTGCAGCTCGTCCATTTTCCCCGTGATAAAAAGAGACAGGGCGATCGTAAAGCTGGTTGCCGCCAGTGTAAAAATATCCATGATTTTTCCGGTATCCGCTTTCTTGTATTGGAGAAAAGTATATAACGCATGAAGAAGAAAAAGCTAAACAAATATTTCAGCCGTCCTTCTTTCTTTTCGGGCGGCGCCGCGTCGTTCCGTATTGTGATGTATTGACTTTTGACGCACCATGATTTAATAGCCACGACATAGAGAGATAAAATAACAAGGGATCGGTGAGGGTATGAAGAAGAAGGATTTATTGAAAAAAGCTGTTGAACATATCGATATCAAGGCCATTAATGCGGTGGAAATCATCGAGGCCATGAAAAAGATGTCCTTTTCCGCTCGGGATTTGGCCAACGCCGCGGATATTTACGACCGGATGCTCCGGGAAAAGAAATGCGTGGTGATCCTGACCCTGGCCGGGTCCACCAGTGCCGCGGGCTGTATGCAGGTCTATGTCGATCTGGTGAAAAATAATATGGTGGACGTGATTGTGGCGACAGGCGCATCCATCGTTGACATGGATTTTTTTGAGGCGCTGGGCTTCAAACACTATCAGGGCACGCCGTTTGTGGATGACAAGCTTTTACGCAGTCTCTATATCGACCGGATATACGATACATTTATCAGCGAGGACGATTTGCAGCATTGCGACGGCACGATCAAGAAAATAGCGGATGCACTCGAACCGCGTCCTTATTCGTCGCGGGAGTTTATTGCTGAAATGGGCAAATATTTGACAAAGAACGCCAAAAAGAAAGATTCGCTGGTTCAGGCAGCTTACGAAAACAATGTTCCCATTTTTTGCCCCGCGTTTTCGGACAGCTCCGCAGGTTTCGGTCTGGTGCTGCATCAGATCGAGCATCCCGATAATCACCTCTCCATCGACTCCGTTCGCGATTTTCGGGAATTGACCGAGATCAAAATCCAGGCGGGTACGAGCGGCCTCGTTATGATCGGCGGCGGCGTGCCGAAAAACTTTGCCCAGGATACGGTCGTCTGCGCCGAAATTATGGGGCATAACGTGTCCATGCATAAATACGCCGTTCAAATCACGGTGGCTGATGTCCGCGACGGCGCCTGTTCCAGCTCGACGCTGAAAGAAGCCAATTCCTGGGGCAAGGTGGACTGCAATTGTGAACAGATGGTGTATGCCGAAGCGACCACCGTCCTGCCGCTTCTGGCCAGTTTTGCCTACCATAAGGGAAGCTGGAAGACCCGCAGGAAATGGGAACTCGCGAGAATTTTCGAAGGTTCACCGAAAAATAAGAAGAGAAAATAATCGGAACATGCAAAAGAGGCGGGCTTAAAAAAACCCGCCTCTTTTGTATTCCGCGTCTGATCCGTCATTTCGTCCCGGCCGGGAGAACCGCAAAGAGGCCTATCGATGATGAAAGCCTACGAACAAATCGGACATCGACTCCAGCGAGCGCGTGAGGAGGCAGGAATGAGCCAGGAGGAATTGGCCAAAATCCTGGGTTATACTCAATCGTCGTTATCCAACTATGAACTGGGGAAGCGGCGCTTGTATATCACGGACCTCCAGCGGATTGGTCAGATCCTGGGAAAACCCATCACCTATTTTCTCGATGACGAGAGCGATGACAACGATGAACTGACGGATTGGGAAGCGATTCTGCGGGAGCCCTATCTGAAGGATATCCTCTACGAATCCCGTGATTTGAAGTCGGCCCAGCGCAAGACCATTCTGGATTATATCCTCTGGCAAAAAAGCAAGAGAGGAGGCGTCGAATGATTTCCTTCGAACCCACTGAAAAACAGCTTGCCCTGCAGGCGCGCTTTCAGCGCCTGGCGATGGAACGGCTGCAACCCCGATCCATGATGATTGATGCCGCCACGCCGGCCGGCGTTGATCCTGATTATCTGGCCGTCATTGCCGAGGAGAAGCTCAATGCGTTTCTTATTCCCGAGGAATACGGCGGCACGCCGCTTTCCCGAATGAGTCTGGCCATTCTCTTCGAAGAACTGGGCGCAGGATGCGCCGGTTTTGCAGCCGTCTATGCCCAGACGTTTCACAGTATTGCCGCTCTGCTCATCGGCGGTTCCGAAGAACAGAAAAAGATTTTTTTCCCGCTCCTCCTTCCGCCGGGAGGCCATGTCGCAGGCTTCTGTGTCACCGAAGAAAAAAGCGGTTCCAACACGTCGTCTTTCTCGACGTCTTTCAGTCGAAAGGCAGGCTCCTTTATTGTGCACGGTGAAAAAAATCCCGTTATCAATGCGGGACAGGGCCGGTTTTACGTCGTTTGGGCCAACGAGGACGGTACGAAGAATCGTGCCGGAATCAGCGCGTTTCTGATACCCGAAAAGGCTGCCGGCCTCCGTTTCGGAACCTATCACGACAAACCCGGTTTCCGTGCGGCGCCGACGGCTACCGTCCATTTCGATAATGTTTGCCTTCCGGAAGAGAATATAATCGGCCCTGCCGGAAGCGGCTATCTTCTGCTCATGCAGATTCTCGACTGGGGGCGTGCGATCAGCGCTGCCATTGCCGTCGGACTGGCCCGCACGGCCATTGAGGAAATCATCCGTTTTGCGAAGCAGCGCGTCATTATGAGACGCCCGATCATCAAGAACCAGAGCATAGCCTTTCTTCTGGCCGAGCTCGTTACGGAGCTGGAAGCAGCCCGGGCCCTTGTCTGGCGCGCCTGCCGACTCATAGAACTGGGCAGGGATCACACGGTCGCAGCCTCCATGGCCAAACTTTACGCGAGTGAACTGGCCGTTAGAGCCACGACAGAGGGTATGCTGATTCTTGGTCAGATGGGCTACAGGCGGCCATCTCTCATGGACAAAATCCACAGAGATGCCGAAGCATTCCGGATCGCCGAAGGAACAAGCCATGTCCAGAAACTGATTATTTCAGGTCAGTTGTGATCGTGACGCGAAGCTTCATAAATAGTCCTTGATAAAATGACGAATTGTGATAATTAAATACAACAATGAGTCATAAATAGATTCTGTGTGCCTTCTTCAGGCACCCTTTTTTTGTGCTCTTTTATGACGATTTGTCATAACGTCTCACGACAATTGGACGCTCAGTTACGATAATGAGTCAATCATAAAAAAATCAGGAACGAGATGCAAGGTCTGCCTCACGGATATCCGTCGCAGAGGGTTCGGCAAAAATAAACGACTAAAGGAGGACGCTTATGAATCTGGTTGAATTGTTGGACAGCACAGCAAGAAAAAATCCGAATCGGGAGTGTATTCGTTACATGGGGAAGGGTTATACCTATGCTTTTATCCTCGATGCGGCCCAAAAGGCTGCCGCATTGTTTCAGCGATGGGGATTGAAGAAAGATGACAAGGTTGCCATCATGAGCCTCAATACGCCGAGCTTCGTCATCGCCTTCTATGGAGTTCTGAAAGCGGGCGGTGTTGTGGTGCCCATCAACCACAAACTGATGGGTCCGGAAGTGCAATATATCTTGGGACACAGTGAGCCGAAAATATTTCTGTTCGACGGCGCCCTGGCCGGTGTCGCCGGAAAGATCACCGATCGTTCGGCACGCTTCCTCTCTTTAGACAGCCCTGCGGAGGGGTTTGAACAACTGGACCTTCTTCTTGAAAATGCGCCGGCCTTCGAACCCGTCGGGATTTCCGACGAAGATTTCGCGGAAATTCTTTATACATCAGGAACAACAGGAAAACCGAAAGGCTGCCTCCACACCCATCGCAGCGTGATCATGAGCGGCATCACCGGCGCCATAACGATGAAATTCGACGAGGACGACCGCCTGCTGATGGCAATGCCCATCTGGCATTCATCTCCACTCAACAACTGGTTCATGGCGGCCCAGTATGTGGGATGCACAACGGTCATGATTCGTGAATATCATCCTCTCCATTTTCTTCAGGCCATTCAGAACGAAAAATGCACGATCTATTTCGGCGCGCCCATTTCTTACATCATGCCTGTCCAGATGATCCCCAATTTCGACAGCTTCGACATTTCGTCGATGCGCGCGTGGATTTACGGCGGCGGCCCGATCGCCGCGGACACGGTCCGCATGCTTATGGAAAAATACAAGAGCAATCTTTTCTACCAGGTGTATGGCATGACGGAATCGGGACCGACGGGCACGACGCTCCGGCCGAAGGATCAGGTGCGCAAAGCCGGCTCCATTGGCCACGGCGGACTTCCCGGATGCGATGTAAAGGTCATGAAATCCGCAACCCAGATGGCAACTCCCGGGGAAGCCGGCGAAATATGGTTGAAAGCCGACAGCATGATGAAAGGGTACTTCAAAAATCCGGAAGCCACGGCGGAGGCTTTTACGGGTGTCTGGTATCGGACGGGAGATGTTGCCCGCCTTGACGAAGACGGCTATCTGTTTATCGTCGACAGGACCAAGGACATGATCGTCACGGGCGGCGAAAACGTTTATTCCAAAGAGGTCGAGGACGCGATCGCAACCCATCCGGACGTAATGGAATCCGCCGTTATCGCCGTACCTCATCCGGAATGGGGGGAAACCGTTGTGGCCATCATTGTTCCGGCTAAGGGGAAAACCATCACGGGCGAATCGCTTGCGGCGTTTCTGTCGGAGAAGCTCGCCAAATATAAAATTCCCCGGGCGTTCCGTTTTGTGGAATCAATGCCGCACACCCCCTCGGGGAAAGTTATGAAATACAAGCTGCGCGAAGAATATAAATAAAAAAATACGCTGTGAACAGAAAGGAAATACATTCATGTTTGACTATCTTTTATCGAAAGAGCAAATAAAGATCAGGGATGAGGCAAGGGATCTCGTTAAGTCTATTCCCCGTCAGATGATTCTTGACATGGACGCGGATACCATCAAGTTTCCCAAAGAATTTCTCCGTGAAGCCGGAAGACGGAATCTCCTGGGCTGCCGCCATCCGAAACAGTGGGGCGGGCGGGATATGGACTGGGTGACGACGTGCATGCTCGTGGAGGAAATCGGGGTACTGGGTTACGAATTTGCCTGCGTCTACGGCGTGGGCGCCGAACTGGTCTGTGATGCGATTATCCTTCATGGTACGGACGAGCAGAAAGAAAAATACGTCAGACCCCTTCTCTCCGGAGATATTTTTGCCGCTGAATGTCTGACGGAACCCCGGGGCGGTTCGGATTTCTTCGGAGCAACGACAAAAGCCGAAGATATGGGAGATTATTTCCTCATTAACGGGCAAAAGCGTTTCATCGTCGGCGGTGAGGGAGCGGATTTTTTCCTTCTTTACGCAAAGACGGATTTCGATCCCAAAACTAAACCGCAGAAGTCCATCACTGCGTTCATCGTCGATCGCGGACCGGGCGTCGAGACAAAATATCTCTATGGCCTTATGGGATGCCGGGGCGGCGGAACGGCGCGTCTTGTCTTCAAAGACGCTAAAGTGCCGAAGGCCAATATCGTCGGGAAGCTCAACGGCGCCTATGACGTATTCAACACGATGATGATTCCCGAGCGCCTCGGTACGGCGGCCATGACCATCGGCGCCGCCCGGCCCGCCCTGGATGTGGCCACGAACTACACTTCCCGGAGAAAAGCCTTCGGTCAGGTTATTGCACAGTTTGAAGGGGTAAGCTTTCAGATCGCCGAGGCGGTGATGCTCCTCGATGCGGCCCGTTCCATGGCCTATGTGACAGCCCGGGCCGTAGACAGCGGTGTGGATCAAAACCGCATCAGGCGCATGGTATCCGAATCAAAGAAATTCATCACCGAAGCCTGCCAGAAGGTTGTACATAACTCCATGCAGGTCTGCGGCGGAATCGGCTATACGAATATTTTGCCTATCGAGCGCATCCACCGTGATATACGGCTGGCCTCCATTTGGACCGGAACAAGCGAAGTCATGTCTATGATCACCGCCCATGAATGGTATCGGGAGTATTTCGTGGCCAAAGCGGCGGGATTGACCCGGGACAGTGAGCTCGACGCGATCGAAGCACAAGCCGCGGACGAAATCATATACGAATGACGAAGCAGGATAGGAGCGGTGCCGGGCCTGCCGTTCCTATCCCCCCTTTCAGGCAACGGGTGGAAAGGGAATCGGGATAACGGATCGTCAATTGCTCGATATATTATTCTTCGTCAAAAAAAGTGGTGTCCAGATATGCCGTCAGCCCATGGCTGGTCTTTAATATCCTGGCCAAACTGTCCACCTTGGCCACCTCGTAGGTCATGAAATAATCGAGGGTCTGCAGCTTGCCCTTATAGAAGTTGACATCGCTTTCAGGGACACCGCCCCGCAAGGCATTATTGGCGACAATTCCCTGCATGAGCCACTGCCAGCCGATAGCTACAAGGCCAGCCATCTCCAAATAAAGTGTAGCGTCCGCGAGAAACTCCTCCGTCTTGTTTTGGTGGGCGACTCCCAGGAGATAAATCGTAGCATCATTCATGATCTCCAATCCCCGGGACAGTTGGACAGCCAGGGGTTTCATTTCCGGAATCTCACAGGCGACAGCGATGGTTTTGTTCACCTCGGCCATGAACAGCTTATAGGCCTTGCCCTTCTTCATGGTTACCTTTCGGCCCAGAAGATCCTGTCCTTGGATTCCGGTGGACCCTTCCAGGATTGCATCGATCCGGATATCCCGGAAATACTGCTCGACGGGAAAGTCCTGACAGTAGCCGTATCCCCCCAGACATTGCATGGCGGCGCTGATGGAAAGCACGCCGTACTCCGACGGAAAGGTTTTGACGATCGGGACCAGAAAGTCAACGAGTAGTTCGTGCTTTTCTACCTCCACACCTGCCTTGATCAGATCCAGATACTTACTCAACTGCAAGGCCAGCGCAAGACCTCCGTCCGCAACCGCCCGCTGAAAAAGGAGCATGCGCCGGATGTCGGCATGTTCGATGATGGGTATTGGCACGGACAGGGGATCTTTCTGCCCCGGCTTTCGACCCTGCAAGCGCTGTCTCGTGTATTCCAGGCAGGCAAAGTAGGCAGCCGTGACCTTGCCGGCGGCGATGATTCCGGTGCCGATGCGCGCCTCGTTCATCATCTGGAACATATAGGCCAGTCCCCTATTGGGTTCTCCGACCAGATATCCCCGGCAGTCGCCGTGGTCCCCCATGGTCAACTGGCAGGCAGGGCATCCTTTGACACCCATCTTGTGTTCGAACCCGTCGCAGACGACATCATTGTATTCCAAACCGCCGCGAGCAGCTAAGCGATTCTTGGGGACGACAAACAGCGAAATGCCCTTCACCCCGGCCGGGGCTCCTTTAATTCTCGCCAGCATCAGATGAACCGTATTGTCCGTCGCCGTTGTGTCTCCGGCGGAGATGAAAATCTTTTTGCCCTGGATATGATAATATCCCAAGCCCGTGTCTTCCGCAGAGGTCTTAATATCGGCCAATGAACTTCCGGCATCCGGTTCCGTCAAGGCCATGGTCCCTTGCCACTTGCCGGCGGTCATCTTTTCGAGATAGCGATCTTGGAGTTCTTTGGAACCGAAATGCAGGATCAGATTCGCAGCACCATGAGTCAGTTCGGGATATATGGCCATAGCGCCGTTTGCGGCGGCCATGATGAAGTGCTTGGCAAAACTGACCGAAGCCGGGACCTGCTGTCCGCCAGATTCGTAAGACCATTTGTCACTGATCCATTCCCCCTCTCCATTTTGCTTCATGAAATCGCGCACTGCCTGGTGGACATTAGTCTTGCCGTCAATAAACTGCGGCGGATTGGCGTCCATCTCCTGAAACAGCGGGAACATGAAGTTGTCCGCTACTTTCCAGACGGTATCGATAATCATGTCGAAAGTTTCGCGACTGTGATCCCTGAAATACTCGTACTGGGTCAGCTCTTCCACGTTAAATACCTCATGGAGCATGAACCTGATATTTCTTTTGCTGGCAAATTTTTCAGCCATTTTTTACCTTTCTATTCTTGGTGATGATAACAATCGATCGGGATGGTTACCTGTCAGATCTGCCGCCATGCTGCCATTTCGGTCGGCAGCGTGCCATCACAGGAAGGGCTGCACAAAAATCCGGGGAAGCTATTTAAACACTACGACCGCTTTGCCTGGCGTTGTTTGCTTACCTTCCGCGTTTTCAGTCCAGACCGACACTTCCACCAGTTTTTCACCGGCATCTTGCCACTTCTTCTCAACAATCCCTTTAACGGTCATTTCCTGATCCGGGAAATCCATACCCCGATACTGACAAGACACCTTTTTGATTCGTCCCTGGTGGCCGAGCCAGTTGGATACGATCTCCCCCAGAGAGGACCATTTGAACTTGCCATGGACGATGATAGAACCGATCGCCTTGGATTGGAAAAAATTGTAATCATGATGCATCGGATTAAAATCACCGCCGCCTGCTGCATATTTTACCAGTTGGGTGACTGTCGGCTTTTTCTTGATTTCCGGCAGTACATCGCCTTCTCTCACGCTATCCCATGTTAAAGCCATTTTCATCTCTCCTCAGTATAATATCGCCTGGCCACGTGAAATCATGACCACCTTACTACTCTGATCTTTATATTCCATTTCAAAGCTCAGAATTAGCATCTGACTGAGTGCTTTGCTCTCGCGTACATCGAGTCCAATCAAACGACTGACGGCCGTTAAGGTGTCTCCGGCGCAGATGGTATCAAAATATTCGACTTCGGTGCCGCCGTCGAGAATATTGATCAGCCCGAATTGGAGAAAATCTATACCCGCGTTCAGCGGCCCGGAAAAAGTGTCATCGGATTTCCCGGGGATAAATACCGGGGTTCCCAGGTAGCAAGGCGGCGCCGGCAAATTACGGTATCCTGCCGCCCTGGCGGCATCAATATCATAGTAAACGGGATCGGTATACCCCACACCCCGGGCAAAAGCCCGGATGCTGGTGGTGGTCACCTCATAGATCCAGGGCGGAGAGTCGACACCGAGTTGGGCCTTCCACTCCTCCTTGATCTCAATCTTTTGTGCCATATGTATTATCCTCCTTTTGACCATTCAGTATTATGAGATCATCGTATATTATTTGCCGCCATCTTACACATGAAATTTTCCATCATCAAGTGAACGCCCACTTGATTCGGAAACGAACTGATCGGAGAAAAACGGCGCAGGAAATCGATTTCCTCATCATAGGGCACGGGAAACGAATGGATGGTGTCAGCGACCTTGAGATCCCACGGAACGTCCGCTTTTACATCTTCTACGCTCTCTCCGGGGAAAAGAACATCCAGGTACATTTCTTTGGTCTCTTTGTGAAACTTGAAAATGCCTTTGGAAGTTATCAGGACGCTGGGGTCGGAGCCCGGCGTGTAGCGGCCTGATTGGAAAGTGCGGGGTCCCGGAGGTGCAGCCGAAGTTCTGGATATGAATTATTCCACCTTGGTCTCAAGAATGAGAAAACTGGGAATCATAAGGCCGCCTGCGTATCCGCGGGGAAGGAAAAGAGAAACCTGAACTGAAAGCTTTGTCAGCAGCAAAGATCAATACAGACAACTCTATATAAATTTCCTGTTCCTGGGACAATATCTGACTTGTCCATTCCAAAAGCATCAACAGTGGTGACTCCGAGGAGATCAATTCTTATATAATGATGTGTTGGATTATTTTGTGACAGCCGGGATGCAAATCAAAAAGAGATTTGGTTACTACCGTTGAAGCGGCTTTTTTTGAGTTGATGGGCTGCCCCGTATCGTCAGAAAACGATTCCATCGTGAGCAGTCCAGTTATGACGGAATATCTTGAGGTCTTTGATGTCTTGTTGTGGCTTTCCCATTTATAGATTCTCTAAGGGAAAATTACGTGAAGAGATACATTGGTTTGATCAATTTCGGCACGGTTTTTTTCTCATGTTACCGAT
>Ga0351849_10352_pt1 | contig 10201 bp, 6 predicted proteins | sample TotcelHFGM3001N3_FD_206792 | JGI IMG/M metagenome (GOLD analysis project Ga0351849, IMG submission 206792) | Enriched cells from coal bed in the Powder River Basin, Montana, United States - Total cells FGM rep1 HSBNCT.FGM.300.1.N3 ... | reverse complement strand
CTCGAACCGTCGGCCGACTGATCTTCCCTATTTTGACATCGTGATTTTCAAATTCGCTGGGGCTTTGCCCCAGACACCACGGCGGCCTGCGCCGCCTACACGTGGCCGCGTCTCGCCGAGACGCGAATCCGGTTTCGGAGAAACCGGGCTAGTGCGCCGCTCCGCCTTCCGCTCCGGCATGACAGGGCGGGGCTACCGCCTGATCCGCCCCGTCAGCCTACGCTACAGGCTCCGCTACCGCGGTACAAAAACGCGCTCTACCGAGCAGCGACCGAGGAGGGAACTGTCCTCGCGAGGCGGAAGCCCAGGTCGTCGCGCCGGGACGACGGTGATTCCCAAAAGCGGAACGCCGCCCGGCAGGACCCGGCGTCGCGCGCCCAACCGCCGCCCCGGTACACCCGGAGCGAGCCTTCGAAGCGATCACGGCACCATTCCCACACGTTCCCCGCCATGTCTTCGAGCCCGAATATGGATCGTGCCCGTGGAAAAATTCCCACGGCAGAGGGACAACCGAGTTTCGCCTCACAACTGTTGCAGATTCCATCGTGCCAGTCATTTCCCCAGGGGTACAGATACCCATCTGGCCCTCGCGCAGCAGATTCCCACTGCTGTTCCGTCGGCAGGAATCCTCCCGCCCAGTTGCAAAACGCTTCCGCCTCCCACCAACTGACGCCAACCACCGGCTGATTTGGCGCATTGAACTCGGGATTACTCCAGTAGTCCGGCCCCGTGAGGCGGCCCTTCCATCGCCAACCTTCGTCGGACCAAAACTCTTGCCTTCCGTACCCATTGTCATCCATGAACAGGGCAAACTGCGCGTTGGTGACTGGGTACTTCGAAAGCCAGAATGGTTCCTGGATGGTGATGTCTTCCTTTGCATCGCCAAAGAAGTATTGGCCCGCGGGGATCTTCATGTACGCAGGGTGGTCTTCGGGATGACCTGTGACCCGCAGATCGACCGTCACGCGCGGATCACCCAGCCAGCCCAAAGCTAGTCCTAGTAGGTTTCGGTCCCTTGCCGGAATCAGCTCGTCCACGGCGAACATCACCCTGTCCTCGAAATACGCGGCCAAGTCCTTCACTATCCGGCCGCGTTGGCCACTCGTGGCTTCGATCTCTGGATTCAGGTATTGGGATAGCGACCGTGCCGAAACCCAAGCGGGAAAGCGTCCGTGTTGTTGCAGGTGCGTGCGCGTACCCGGAAACTCAAGTGGATTCCCCACCGCACGGCTTAGTTCCTCCCTCACAGCGACGGTCAATTCGGCAGCGTAACCTTCAAGACACCTTTTCGCTCGTGGTCCGCCGATCAGCCCCAGCGCCCGAACGGATGCCGCCCGCTGCGCTGCGGTCCACGCTTCCTGTCGAGCCAGATAGGGGACCACGGTGTCGCCACAAGCGGCCAGCGCTTCGGCATCCGTCATATTCTGCGGCGGCAGCAGGTCTGTCGACAGTTTCTTGAAGGCAGTGGTGATCTCGTCGTCGTTCAATTCGTAGGCGTTGGTGCAACAACGAAAAAAGAAGAATTGCTGTCTCCGTGCTTCAGCGGCGTGGTGGCGTGCTTCGCGTGACCGGCCCTTGGCGGGCAGCTCGAGCGGCGTCCGCTTCAAGATCGCTCGAACCAACTCGGTGGCGAACTGCGAGCCGTCTCGGGGCAAGGCGACCGCAAACAGGATGACTGGCTGCCACGAGGGGTCGTCTGCATGACTGGCCAGGATCTCAACCTCGCCCCCGTTGGCAAAGCGTTCGGCTGCCAGGAACTCTTTCAAGGTGTTGTGAAGCAACTCGATTCGCCGCCCGCTCGACTCCTGAAGCATTCCGCTACGTTCCACCAGCGCCCGGCGAATGGCAACCGCATCGACGTCGGGAAGCTGGTAGCTTTCCAGGGCATCGGCGATCTGCTGGTCCGCCACAGATTCGTCAATGGCAGACAAGCCCGCGGTGACCATGTGATGGGCCAGTTTCGACAGCAGTCCCTTGCGGACACGAAAATCCAGCTTGTTGTAGGTCGGATCAAAGTTTCGTCCCGGTGTCAGGCCCGGACGCTCGAGGTCGCGGCGGGTCAGCAGCATTTCGCAGAGCTTCTCGCACAGATCCACGGGCGTTTCCGGCAGATTTTCGTGGCGTTGGCGATGTAGGGCGCAGACCGCCGCGCACAGCAAGGGGTTCACGGTTAGCCGGGCAATCGTGGGGGTTTCCTCCAAGCGATGTTTGAGCCGTCTGGCCAGGGGACGCAAGTCTGCCGGCTCTCCCCAATTCCGCAGACGGACCTCCATCGCTTCGTGCCAGCGGTCGATGAACGTATCGCGGTCCTGAGCAGTCATGGGTTCGATGCGGGCAGCGACAAAACCCAGCTCGCGGAATTCGAGACGATCAACCGCTTCGGGACGCGTGGTCACGACGTAAAAGTTGTCGGGATATGTCTGCATGAGCTGACGTATTTCGCGGACCACTTCGTCGCGGGCCTGCGGCGGCACCTCGTCTGCCCCGTCGAACATGACGAGCCCGCGTCCCGTGCGCAACACCTCGTCCGTCCAGCCGGCGGGTGGATCCGGCAACTCTTTGGCCAGCAGCAGCGGAAAATCGCCGGGCCGCGGTAGACGGCCTTCGGGACAATCACGCAGCCGGATCACAAACGGCACCTTGTCGCGCCAGTCTGCCGAGCGGCCAGGGGTGTCGTCGTGGCCGGAACCTGCTGTCCGTTCGCCAAGTCCAGCCTGCACGGCGGCCCAGCGAACCAGGGTGGTCTTGCCGCAACCGGCGGCGCCGCGGACCAGCAGACGGCCTCGCCCCGGACGAAAACTGTGGAAGACCTGTTCGGCCGAAAGTGCCGTGGGCACGATCTCCGCTTCGACTCCCGCCGCGCCCTCACACGCTGCGCCAGGTGCTTCGTCGAACGGTTCTTCATCGGCCAGGTTCAGGGTGACGTAGGCGACGGACAGGGAATACTCCTTCGATTCCTTGGGCACGTCGATGCCGAACAACTGGACGAAGTCGAGCCGGTCGACGACAGACTTTCGATATCGAGTTTCGTAGTCCGTCGCGGCGTCGCTACCCGTCCCGCCAGCCCGATGTTCCGACTCGCGTTTCGGAGATCTGCCGATCTCGGCTGTCTGGTTGCGTGCGGGTGCCGCGGCAGCCAGCGGTTGCACGAGTTTCCCCAGCCAGGGCTGCAAATGTTCGAGTCGCCAGCAGCCGCGATCGTCCGTCCCATTGGCGATACACCGCGGCACCCAGCCGCCGCCCTTGGAATCGTAATGCCGCAACCAGACCTCTCCGGTCCCGGAGTCCAGATCCAGACGCACGAAATTGTAGCCGTTGGCCTCGCTTTCGGACCATTCATGACAGGCGGCTGCCGAAATGATCGTGTTGCCGTTCGAAGCGTTGGGGCGAACCCATCCCTGATGCTCATGACCGTGAAGGACAAAGGCGAAATCTCGCTCCATCTCTCGCCCGACGTGGGGATTCTCTTCGGCGACCAACCAGTTTCCGGGGTGATGCACCAAGGCGATTTTGAAGTCGTGGGGAGGCATCTGCTGGACGAGCGTCTCCAACTGGAATCGGCCTGCCATCCACAGCCGTCCGATTTCCTCGCCGCCCGCGCCGCGCGACGACCAAGCCGAGTTGAAGCCGGCGATCCCGACCCGCAGTCCGGCCACCTCTCGGGCGTCGGCGTAGATCAAGTGGTCGCGGCCGGTCAAGAGATGGTCGTATCCGTAGGCGTCCAGGAAACTTGCGTAGTCGTCCAGGCGGGCGAGGAGGCGTCGCCAGTTGATTCCGGTTTCCTGGGCGGTTGTTCGGATTTCATTCAAGGACTTTGTCTCGGCCAGCCACTGCGTTTCGAACGTCGTGATCTGTTCACGGTTGACGTCGTGATTGCCGGGCACGAGGAATAGATCCCGTTGCGGAACTTCGGGCTCAAAGGTTTTACGCACAGCCGTCAGGAAATCGTGGGCCTCTCGGAACTGGTCGACGATGGCCTTGCCCCGTTCCTTGCCGATCTGCCCAAAGGCGGCGTCGCCGGTGAAGAACACCAGATCGGGACGGAGACCGTAATTCGCCTGCATTTTTCGCAGGTCGACGCGCAAGCTATCGGTAACCCGCTTTGCATCCCACCCGGTTTGCGGTTTGCAGGCATGCAGATCCGACAGATGGAGCCAAGTCAGATATCGCGGCATGGGAGCGTCTCCTGTGCTTCCTTCACAATTCGATTTCGCTGCGCAACGCTTCCCCGGCGTGCAGGAACTGGCGGCTGCCGCTGATCGACCGCGCACAGGCCGTCAACTGCTCGGCCGTCAACTCGCCGCAGCAATCCGCAGCCTCGCGTTCCCGGAACAACCGGCGACGGCGCCGAGCCCGCGTGCCTTGATGACGGATCAACGCCGGGAAGACCCGATAGCCCAGCAGCGGAACGCCCACCGAACACGGAGCCACCAGCGTCCGAGCGGCCTTCAACTCCAGCGACCGCGTGCTCGCCACGTGCTCCGCCAAATCGTCGGCCAATGCCCAAAGCCAAGCCTTGTTGTCGCTCCAGACGACCAAGTCGTCCATGTAACGAACATAACCCGGGGCCCGGCGGACTTCTTTGATCCAGTGATCGGTCTCGTCCAGATACAGGTTGCCGAACCATTGGCTGGTCAGGATGAAGAAATACTCCCGTTGTTCAAGCACGTTTGCGCCAGCCACGACCTGCCGTAGCGGCTCCTCAGGGAAACCGCCCAGCGTCTCGCTGTACCGCAATGTCACGACACGAATGTTCACGATCGTTTCGCCTGGGTTGCGCGGGCCGCCGACGGAAGCCTCGCTGATCCGCTACGGAAAGACTCCAAAGACCGTATCTTGCCTATATCCATTCCTTCTTTTCCGAATTCGCTGGGGCTTCGCCCCAGACACCACGGCGGCCTGCGCCGCCTACACGTGGCCGCGTCTCGCCGAGACGCGAATCCGGTTTCGGAGAAACCGGACCACGTGCCCCGCTCCGCCTTCCGCTCCGGCATGACAGGGCGGGGCTACCGCCTGATCCGCCCCGTCAGCCTACGCTACAGGCTCCGCTACCGCGGTATAAAACGCGCTCTACCGAGCAGCAGGAAAGGAGGGAACTGTCCTCGCGAGGCGGAAGCCCAGGCCCTCGCCCCGGACCGACGGCGGGAGCCCGGAACGGTACGCCGCCCGGCAGCGCCCGGCGTCGTACGCCCAACTGCCGCCCCGGTCCACCCGGTTCGAGCCTCGCAAGTCGCCGTGCGGGTTTGACGCCGCATCAGCAGTATACTCGGCAAAGCCGTCCTCGCACCACTCCCACACATTGCCCGCCAGATCGCATATCCCCTCCCGCGTATTGCCCTGCGGATAGATGCCCACCGGCGTCGGGTATCCGACGTTCGGCTGCCCGAACTTTTTCGCGTAGTTCGCCCGTTGCTCGTCGATGGGTTCGTGGCCCCACGGGTATTTTCGTCCCTCCGTCCCCCGCGCCGCCCGCTCCCATTCGGCTTCCGTAGCCAAACGGACGCCCGCCCAGGAACAAAACGCCATCGCTTCCGACCAACCGACGCCGACCACCGGTCGCGATGGGTACGCCACCTGCCGCTCCCACTCGTCCGGCTCGAAATACTCGCCGAAGCCTCCGGCCGTCCACCAACGATCGTCTTGGTAGCCCTCGTCGTTCACGAACTGCCGGTACTGGCCGACGGTCACCGGATAGCGGGCGATGCAATAGGCGTCCAGATAGACCTCGTGCGGCGTTTCCCGCCTTTGGTCTGTGTAGGTCGACTCGGGATCGTAGTTCGCACCCTGGGGATCCTTCGCCTGGGCACCCATCAGAAACTTGCCGGCCGGGATCGTGACCCAGTAGTCCTCGCGCCGCTGGTCGATCCGCGCGTCACCGGCCTGGCCCAGCGCATCGGCGGCAGCGATCCGTTCGGCCAGCGGCACCGTCTGCGAGCGATCCCGGTCGAAGATGGCCGTGACCGCGTCGAGCAGACCGTGATAGCGGGGGTCGGGGAATTCGTACTTCAGCGGCGCCAAGTCCTGCAAAATGCTGCCGATCAAGCCCGCACAGCGCGCCTGGTCCGCCAAGGATGGCGACGGGCCCAGCCCGTCCAGCAGCCCGCCAAGGAACCCCGCGACCTTGGCCTTGCCCTGCTGGTGCAAGGCGCCAGCGTACAGCAACACCACCTCGCGCCAGTCGGGCAGATAGACTTTGTTCGGATCGCTCAGCAGGATCTGCCGCTGCTGGTGATCCAGCCGGCTGGCGATGGCCTTGGCGGCCAGAAATTCCTGGAAGGTCAGGTGCCAATACGCCAGCTCGTTGCCGCGGCCGACGATGATCCCGCTGTCCACTTCCTCCTCGTCCAGAAACCGTGTCCTTGGTGACGGGCGCGCCGGCCAGTTCGGCGGCGATCCTTTCGGCCCCCCAGCGTTTGGACACCTGCGTCTTGCGCCCTTCCGGATCGTCCTGCATGGCCAGGGCCAGTTCCTGCAACAGCACGACGGTGCGATCCGCGGTCTCCCGGCCAGCTCGCTGCTCGCGGGACCGCGATAACCAAGTGATGATCGAGTCGTACAGATCGGCCCGCTGTTCCGGCAGGCGGCGCTCGTTCCAGTGGACCACGGCCAGCGCGGTCAGCATCACCGGATTGCGGGCCATGCGGCGGATCTGCGTCTGGCCGCGGACGGCGGCCAGCAGTTCGTCGCAATGCGCGGACGCCGACGAATCGCTCTCCCGGTACGCGGCGCCGCACCACCGCGCGAGGAACGTCTCGACCGCTGCGTCGGACAGCGGGTCGATGCGGGCTTGGTCGAAGGCGGCCAAGACCGTTGCGCCGATGTACGAGACCGGGCGGCTGGTGACGACGTAGCGGCAGTCCCGGTAGGCCCTGGTGACGTTGCCGATCAGCCGGGACATCTGCTCCCGCACGCGCCGATCGGGCGCTTCGTCCAACCCGTCCAGCAGCACGGTGCAGGCGCCGTCGGCCAGCTGTTGCTGGAAGAACCGCGCGTCCAGGCTCCAGGAGGCGGCGGCGCTGGCCGCAGCCAGGTAATGGGGCAGCCAGGCCGCGGCGTCCTCGCCGCGCGGCGCGTCGGCCGCGTGCGCCGACCGTTTGACGTGCTCGGCCAGTTCGTTGATCCGCACGTACACCGGGAAGGTGCGGTCGCGGATTCCCAGCCGCTGGTCGGCCGCGTCCGCCACGTCGCCCAGCCGGGTTTGGCACAAGGCAAACGCGATGCGGCGCAGGAACGTGGTCTTGCCCGACCCAGGCTCGCCCACCACCACCAGCCGATCGCTGCGCAGCGCCGCGTGCAGCGGAACCTCCCGCCCTGTATCGTCGGGCAGACCGTCCGGGCCGTGAGCGCCGCGTCGCTCGCGCGCCCCACCGCCGGGCACATCTTCCGGTCCCCGCGCCACGGCGCCAGTCGTGGTCAGCGAGATGTACAGATCCTCGATCGGAAAGCGGTTCGCCCGCTCGGTACCGACCTGCAATCCGCGGATGTCGATCCAAGCGGATTTGTCCAGCACGTCCCGCAGGTACTTGGTGGGATCGGACGGCGGCGCGGCGCCGGGCGACGGAGGCTCCAGCATGTGCAGCGTCCTGCGCAAGTGCTCGGAGACTTGATTCTGAAAGCTGTCGTCGCCGCCGCGGACGCCCGTGTAGCCGCAGACCGCGCCGAGCGGTTCGAGCTGGTCGCGCAAGCTACAAACCTCGCGGTAGGCTTCGAACTTGGTCCGGTGTACGCGAGGCTCGTCGTCGAAGTAGAACTTGATCCACGGCGATCCCATCGTCTGCCAGCGGTCCCAAGCCTGGCGGAACACGTCTTCCCTTGCGCGGTCGTCGAAAGCGGCTGAGACGATGCCCAAGAAAAGGTCGCCGTCGGCGGGGGTATCCGCCGAGCCCCCGGGGCGTCCGGCTGCGCCCGGTTGCGGCGGGTGAAGTTCCGCCGCGTGCAGCTCCAGGCGGACTTGATGCGCATCGCCCTCGGTGCGATTGATCGAGGCGACGACCTCGTTCAGCGCGGCACGCTCGGCCTGGGCGTCCTTGGGGCAGGCGACGAACACGCGGACGATACGCACGCCGGTGCCGCTGTGCGAGATCCAACGGCGGAGCAACTCGGCCAGTCCGTCGCGAGAGAGTGTCCGGTGGTCCACTGACCCGCTGGCCAGGTTCTCGATCAGCAACGCCACCAGATCGTCCAGTTGTTCCGCCGTGCGGGGCGGCAAGCCCAACTTCGGCAGCAGGGCGTGCAACTGGTGTGCCGCGTCGCTCTTGAATTGGGCCAGATCCAGGTTCTTCGGCGTGGGGACCAGGACGGCGCCCACTTGGCCAAGCTTCGCGACGGCCGGCGTGGTGGGACCGACCAGGAGCAGTTCGTACCGATCGGCGCCCTTCGACTTCTGCAGGTCGGCGGCCCACCGCTCGACCTCTGTCTTGCTGAACGGGTTCTGCGACGATTTGACTTGGACCGCTTTCGTCGATCCGTCCCGATAGGCCCAGAGGATGTCGACCTTGTCCGACGCAAGATCCGGTTCCAGGGTAACGCTGGTCCAAGGCGGAGCGTCCTTCAGCGCCTCCAGCAGCGCGATCAAGGTCTGCACCAAAAACCCCCGGATGGCCGGTCCACCACTCATCGTGTGTCTCCCCTGTTTCACAAACTTATGCCAAGATAACGGCCGCCCGACCTTTGTGGTAGCACGCCTGTAAAGGTGTTAATCTCGCTGGAGTTCACGCTTTAGCGTGTCTTCTGCCGCGGGCATGGCCCGCCCCGCACGCTAAAGCGTGAACTCCAACAAGCCCTGACCCCGCGGATTTCCCAGAAAACTGCACCTTTTGCAGGGGTGTTTTGCGGTAGCTACCTTCGCGACTTGGCTTCGCGACTTGGGGGATCACGTTTCGAGTTCACCACGGCGGCCATCAACGGAACCCACTGGCTGACGCGCCGTATCGGAAAAAAATTCAAGCCGCCGGTTCTCGCGGGTTGGTGATCGCCGATGCCGTGACGTTCGCGCGGGACTGATTTCGGCTGGGTCAACGCCGGCCGTGGATGCCGTTATTGTCGACGGGGATCGGAGGGAAGCCTGAAGCTAGTAGAACGCATCGGGTGGTGCGCGTTCCGTAAGACGCCGTCTGACCTCCGCTTCGATTCTGCGTCGCACAAACCAGCGCCGCAGCAAGCCCGATGCCTTCCATGCTTCCGCGTATTCCGCTTCGACTTGCCGGCGAATCTCCGGTTCAAGGGCCTTCCACGCGCGGTTGCACCCGTCCGCGAGGAAATCGGAATTCGGGGATCTCGGTGCCATCATTCATCTCCAGGCCGATCAGCAACTCCGCGGCCTGCGCTTTCATTCGCCGCTAGTGCGGAGACCAACCCCAGTTCGTCAGCAATTCCCGACATGGCGTCGATCACGAATTGAATGTGCTCGTTCAGGTCGACGCCCAGCTGCTCGGCGCCGCGGGTGATGTCCTCGCGGTTCACGGCGGCGGCAAAGGCCTTCTGCTTCATCTTCTTGCGGACGCTGGCGGCTTGCAGGCCACGGAGTCGCTCGGGCCGGACCATCGCGGCGGCGGTGATGAAGCCGGCCAGTTCGTCGCAAGCGTATAAGGTCTTGTCCAGCCGCGAGACGCGCGGACAGCCGGGAATGTCGTCGCCTGCGTGCGACTTGATGGCATAGATCACGTCCTCGGGATAACCGCGCTGCGCGAGGATCGCGGCGCCTTGCAGCGGATGATCGGGAATCGTGGGCCAGCGTTCATAGTCAAAATCGTGCAACAGGCCGACGATCCCCCATTTGTCCTCGTCCTCGCCGAATTTGCGGGCATACGCGCGCATCGCCGCTTCGACCGCCAGCATGTGGCGGCGGAGGCTTTCGCTCTGGGTGTACTCGCACAACAAGGCATACGCATCATCGCGATTCATGATTCTCTCCTCGTCACCATTTCTGACTGACCGTCGCAGCGCCGCCGGTCTTGTTCTCCAGGGTCTTTCCCTGAAAGGCCACCCGGCCGCGCCGAGGCAGGGAAATCCGCGTGCCTGCGGGTCGAACTTGAACCGCGCCCGCCTTGCCCTGCACGTCGAGCCCCTCGGCGGAAAACGGAAATCCTTCCAACCCCAGCCAAACATAGTCCGTTCCGTAGCTGCTGGCAATGCGGACCGCGCGGCCGCCAGCGAGCAGCGTGAATTGCGGCGTGGGCTGGTCTTTCATCACCGGGTACAG
>Ga0351849_10341_pt1 | contig 10260 bp, 13 predicted proteins | sample TotcelHFGM3001N3_FD_206792 | JGI IMG/M metagenome (GOLD analysis project Ga0351849, IMG submission 206792) | Enriched cells from coal bed in the Powder River Basin, Montana, United States - Total cells FGM rep1 HSBNCT.FGM.300.1.N3 ... | reverse complement strand
GCCGTGGACCCTTCCCGCCGGGATGTAAAACGCGTCACCCGCTTTGATCTCTGTTTCGTGGAGACATTGTTCGACCGTCCCGTCCTGGACGGCCTTGATAAACGCCTCCTCATCGACCCAATCCTTGAGCCCGCTGAATATCTTCGCGCCGGGGGATGCATGCACGATGTACCACATCTCCGTTTTTCCCCAGCTCCCCTCCTCGAATTCCATGGCAAAGGAATCGCTCGGATGGACCTGAATCGAAAAAGGCTCCCGCGCGTCGATCAACTTATACAGCAGGGGGAACTTGTCGCCGAAACGCTGGTAGACATCATACCCGATAAACGGTTTGCCGAATTTCTTGATGAGATCGGTGAAGCGCTGCCCCGTATACTGTCCGTTGGCTACGGCGCTGATCTCCTGGCCAAAAGCGGAGATTTCCCATGATTCCCCGATCTTTTTTTTCGGAGGGATGTTTTTGCCGAACAACGTTTTGAAATGCTGGCCGCCCCAGACCTTTTCCTTAAAGATCGGCTCGAATTTCAGGGGGTAAGGGATGAACTGTTCCTGGTTCATTGTCGTACCGGATCGGAGAATCGGTGTACCGGAAAAACGGGGCTTTTTCTCCGTATCCCCCCGTCTCCGCTCATAGGTTTCATCTTTCCTGTCGCCCTCTGTTCGTCAAGCGTCCGATCCCTTCTATGTCTATCTCTATCGTGTCGCCGGCGTGAAGCGTGCCTCCGCCGCCGGGGGTGCCGGTCGCGATGATATCTCCGGGAAGCAGCGTCATGACCTGCGAAACAAAGCTCACGATCGCCGCGCACGAAAAAACCATCCGGCTCGTATGCGCATCCTGCGTCACTTTCCCGTTCAATAGCGCGCGAATGCGGAGACGGTCGGGGTTCAGCACCGTTTCGACCACCGGCCCGACGGGACAAAACGTGTCGAACGACTTTGCACGGGCCCACTGCGCGTCAAGCTCCTGCAAGTCCCGCGCGGTGACATCGTTCAGACAGGTATATCCCAGCACATACCCGGCGGCCGCCGAAGGCCCCACCTGTTTGCACTTTGCCCCGATAACTATAGCAAGTTCCGCCTCGTAATCAACCCTTTTAGAGAAACGCGGCAAGACGATCTCATCGCCGTGGCCGATAATCGACGTCGGGGGCTTGATAAAGATGCATGGCTCATGCGGAACGGAACGCTTGAACTCTTCGATATGGTCAAGATAATTCAGGCCGACAGCGATGATCTTTGACGGGACTACCGGCGGCAGAACCTTCACCGCATCGAATGGCACGCACTCGCCGGTAAAGGCCTGAGGACGGCAGAAAAAATCTCCGGCAAGAACTTTGACTGCGGCGCCCTCAAGAACGCCGCAATACACTTCATTGTCTTTACTGAAACGGACGAGTTTCATGTTTTTTACTCTTTTATGCGCATGTCGCAGGGGCGGACCCGTCGGGCCGCCACTACATAACGTGCTCTTTTATTGATCTTGACAGATTGGCACTTGCTCTTCTCTCGGCCTATCCAGCTTACCGTATCTTCTCCTTCCGCAGCTCCCCGATAACAAACTCCATATCATCAGGAAGCGGGGCAGTAAATTCGATAAAATGGCCCGTTTCGGGGTGCGTGATCCCCAGCGTCATCGCATGGAGCATCTGGCGCGGGATCGGAAACGCGAATTGGCTGCGGTGCGGACGCGCGTACTGTTCGTCCCCCAGGATCGGATAGCCGAGGTGCGAAAGGTGCACCCGTATCTGGTGGGTCCTGCCCGTCTCCGGTTTTATCCGGAGGATCGTCGCGTTGCTGAAGCGCTCGACCACTTCGTAACGCGTCAGCGCGGTCCGCCCCTCCGGCGTGGCCGCCATCTTCTTCCTCAAGACGGGATGGCGCGCGATCGCGACATCGATAAACCCGTGATTGTCCTTGATAACACCGCGAACAATGGCAATATACTCTTTCCTCGTTTCACGATGCTCAAATTGCGCGCTGATCTTTCGATGCGCTTCGTTGGTCTTAGCGACGACGATACATCCTGACGTGTCCTTATCAAGCCGGTGCACGATCCCCGGACGCAACACCCCGTTGATATCGGACAGGTCCTTCGTGCGGAACATAAGGGCGTTGACCAGCGTGTGCGAATAGTTTCCCGCGGCCGGATGGACAACCATCCCCGCGCCCTTGTTGACCACGATGATCGAACCGTCTTCGTGGAGGACTTCCAGTGGAATGTCTTCCGGCTCAATGTCGAGGGCTATCGGCTCGGGAAGGTTTACTTCAATCTCGTCACCGGCCCTGATTTTGTGGTGCGATTTTGTCTTGGCGCCGCTGATAAGGACATGTCCCTCCTTTATCAATGCCTGGATATACGTGCGCGACTGTTCCGGCAGTATGAGCGCAAGGTATTTGTCGAGGCGTTCGAGATCGCCGTCCTCGTCGACAAGCACTTTGATGTGTTTTTCCATGTATGCGCCCGCCCGCGCGCAGACCCGACAATCTTCCGTCTGATCCGCTACGCTTGCTCCGGCCTGCGGTTCCCGCTTCTGGTGACGATCAGGTATCCGGCCGCGCCGAACACGAGCAATCCGGCGCTGATCACTTGATACAGGGTGAGGCTCATAAAAACCGCCGCCGTGTCGTCCCGCAGGAGTTCCATCAGGAACCGCTTGACCGGATACAGGATGAAATACAGCCAGAACGTCTGGCCGCGGAGCTTCTTTTTTCGATCAACAGAAAGCAATACCATAAAAATGATGACATCGAGCAGGGCCGAATACAGCTGAACGGGGTGTACGGGCAATGAAAAGTGACTGTCAAGCCGGATAATGCCTTTCTCGACGTGGTCCTGATACGGCAGGCTGTTCAGGGGAAAAACGACCCCGCACGCGCTGTCCGTCACTGTCCCGAAACAACAGCCGTTCAGATAGCATCCCATCCGTCCGAATGCCTGGCCGAGCGCCAGGTACGGTATAAAGAGGTCGCCGATCGCATAAAAAGCATAGCCGCGTTTCGTGATAAAAAAATACGAGGCAGCGACCGCGGAAATAACTCCTCCGTACAGGATAAGCCCCCCGTGATGGACCATGATTATTTCCAGCGGGTTTCGCAAAAAATAAGCGCCGTTGACCAGAACGTATAAGAGCCGGGCGCCGACGATGCTGGATATCAGGATGACGAGGAACAGATCCGATATGAAATCGGCGCTGATCTGCAGGTCCTTTGCGCGCCGCAAAATGAGCATGAATGCGATAAAAAAACCGAGCGCGACCATCGTCCCGTAGGAATAGATCGGCATACAATTAAGCTGGATAAGTATCGGATGCATATTTTTGCTTTTCCTGACCCCTCCCTCGCGCCCATCCTTGCTATTTGTTTTTGAGAAAATGGAGCACGAGCAAAAACGTGCCGATACAAATGGAACTATCAGCTATATTGAACGCCGGCCAGTGATACTGCTTGAAATAGAAATCAAGAAAATCGATCACGTACCCGCGGAGCAGGCGGTCAAAAAGGTTCCCTGCGGCCCCCCCCCAGCACCAGCGCCAGCGCGATCCTGAATAGGCCATTTTCGGCGGCATAGATGTACCCGAACACCAGAAGCGTCCCGATGGTGACAATGGAAATCGCCGCCAGCACCGCCGTCTGGTTGACCATGATGCCGAATGCGGCACCGGTGTTGAAAACAAGGGTCAGGCTGAAAAAATCCGGTATGACCGGGACGGACCTGTTGAGGATGAGATACTGCAGGGAAACGAACTTCGCTGCCTGGTCGACAATAAAAATGATTGCGCTCAGCCACAGAATGAAGTTCACCGCGGGGCCCGTTCTCCAATCTTCTCGCCGTGGACAATGATCAATCCTCAACGCGCGCGGAAGGCACTTATCGGGGGCGGGCCGGCGCAGGGTAAAACGGGAGCCCCCGCGGGCAACTCCCGTCCGGCCATTTCAGCACGCAGACCAAAAAAGATTGTCAGAGCAAACACGAAATGCGAGGGTATCCTGTTCACGAACTACTTGCGGAGCTTACCCTTTTTCTCTTCTATTTCCTGGCACTCCTTGCACATCCGCGCAAAGGGAACCGCGGCGAGACGCTTTTCCTGGATATCCTTGCCGCACGACTCGCACTCGCCGTACTTACCGCTTTCGATGCGTCCGAGCGCGTCATCGATCTCATACATGATATCCTGTTCGTTGTTGAGGAGGCTCAGGGCGAACTCACGGTCAAAATTGTCGGTCCCGACATCGGCCATGTGTAGAGAATAGCCGGAGAGGTCGCCGGACTGGTCGCGCTGTGATTTATTCAACGTATCGTCCTGGAGCTTCTTCAGCGAGTCCATGATCTTCTCTTTCTTGTCGAGAAGCATGTCTTTGTATTTCTTAACTTCCTTCTTATTCATAGCGTTCCCCCTTATGAGATGAAACTTGTGTATTCACGCGTGATACCGCTGAACAGCGTCGATGCACTTCACACAGATCGTGGGGTGCGTCGAGTCTTTTCCCACCGTCTCGCTGAAGCACCAGCACCGCTCGCATTTCGTGCCGCGCGCGGGCGCAGCCTTCACGAAAAGAGCGGTGATTGTATCAGATTTCTTATAATTGTCATCAGATTTTTTCTCTTTCGCCAGTTCGACTTCCGAGACGATAAAAATCGATGCCAGATCGCGCTTGAATTCCTCCAAAAAGCGGGCCAGCTCCGGTTCGTCCGCATACAGCATCACGCGCGCTTCCAGGCCATTGCCGATCTCTTTCGCCTGCCGCATGTCCTCGAGAACCTTCAACACCGCCTTCCGCACCTCGATCATCTTTTCCCATTTCTCCTCGAGCGAGGGATCGATGTATTCCCTGGTGAGCATCGGCCACTCAGCGAGATGGACGCTTGCGGCGCCGTTTTTCGCATGACCGTTGACATACCCCCACACCTCTTCTGCGGTGAACGAGAGTATCGGCGCGACAATCTTCGTGAGGACCACGAGGATGTCATGCAGCACCGTCTGCGACGAGCGCCTCAGATGAGACCCTTTGGACGCGGTGTAGAGCCGGTCTTTGAGCGCATCGAAGTAGAACGAACTCATCTCGATAACGCAGAAATTATAGATCAGCCGGTACGCCTTAAAGAATTCGTACAGGTCGTAGGCCTCAGTGACTTTTTTGAGGAGCGAATAGGTTTTTGAGAGCGCCCAGCGGTCGATCTGGTTCAGCTTCCCGTACGGGACCCGGTCTTTCGCGGGATCGAAATCGCACGTATTGCCCAAAAGGTAGCGCAGCGTGTTGCGGATCTTCCGGTATGCATCTGCAAGCTGGACCAGGATATTTTCCGAACAACGGACATCGTCTGCATAATCGACGCTTGAGACCCAGAGACGCAGGATGTCGGCGCCGTATTTGTTGATCGTCTCCAGCGGCGCGACAACGTTCCCTTTCGACTTCGACATCTTCTTCCCCTCGCCGTCGACGACAAAGCCGTGGGTCAGGACTGACTTGAACGGGGCCGTCCCCTCGATCCCCATGGCCGTCAGGATGGCGGTCTGGAACCAGCCGCGGTGCTGATCGCTCCCCTCGAGGTAGAGGTCCGCGGGGAATGCGAGATAGGGACGTTTCTTGAGGACCGCCTGGTGGCTCACGCCGGAATCGAACCAGACATCGAGGATGTCTTTCTCTTTGATGAATTTCGCATGGCCGCATTTCGGGCAGGCAAAACCAGCCGGGATCAACTCCGCCGCCGTCTTCTCGAACCATATATCGGCGCTTTCCGTCTCAACCTTCTTCTCGAAATTGGCCAGCATCTCGTCAGAAAGGACCTCGGCGCCGCAATCGGCGCAGTAAAAGGCCGGTATCGGGACCCCCCACAACCGCTGACGCGACAGGCACCAGTCAGGACGGCTCTCGACCATCGATGCAATCCGCCCCTCGCCGCGCGCGGGGACCCATTTCACCTTCTTTATTTCGTCGAGCGTCTTCTTCCGGAGGTTGTGCTTGTCGATCCTGATAAACCACTGGGGCGTCGCCCGGAAGATCACGGGAGACTTACAGCGCCAGCAGTGCGGATATGAGTGGAGCGTCGTTGCGCTGTGGACAAGCGCCTTCTTCTCTTTCAATAATTCGATGATCGGTTTGTTGGCGGCAAAAACCTTCATCCCGGCGAATCCCGGAACGTCTTTCGTGAATTCTCCTTTGTCGTTCACCGGCGCAAAAACAGCGAGGTTGTATTTTTTCCCGACCTCAAAGTCGTCCTGGCCGTGCCCCGGCGCGATGTGGATACAGCCGACACCTTCATCGGTCTCGACGAAATCGCAGAGGATGACCTGATTGGTCCGGTCCATGAACGGATGGCGGTAGCGCTTCCCTTCCAGCTTCTTCCCTTCGGTGATGCCGAGCACCTGGCGCTCTTGCACTCCCATCTGAGCGCACACCTTTTCGACAAGATCGGCGAGCATCACAACGACATCTTCGGCATCATCGTGCTTTATCTGTACCGCCGCATATTTGAGATCCTCTTTGACGGCCGTTGCCATGTTCGACGGTATCGTCCAGGGGGTAGTGGTCCAGATCATGATGTTCCCCTGTTTGACGCCGGGAAACACATCATCGATCGGATCGACGAATTCAAACTTCACGAATATTGACGGCGAATGATGGTCGGCGTATTCGATCTCGGCTTCGGCCAGCGCCGTCTCGCATGCCGAGCACCAGTGGATCGGCTTCTGCCCGCGGTAGATGAGCCCTTTCTTGTACAGGTCGGCGAACGAATGGATGATCGCCGAGACATAACTGTTGTCCATCGTCAGGTACGGATGCTCCCAGTCGCCGAAGATGCCGAGCCGTTTGAACTGCTCTTTTTGGATATCGACATATTTTTTTGCGTACGCCCGCGCCTTCTTGCGGAAATCGACATGGTCGACGTCGTGCTTGGTCTTTTTGAGCTCTTTGAAGAGCTGGTGCTCGACCGGCAGGCCGTGGCAGTCCCAGCCGGGCACATACGGCGCGTCGTAGCCGCGCATCGTCTTGTATTTCAAGACATAGTCTTTGAGGATCTTGTTGAGGGCGTGGCCGATGTGGATGTCGCCGTTGGCGTACGGCGGGCCGTCATGGAGGATGAATTTCGGGGCGCCGTTTCTGGCCTTCCTGATCTGTCCGTAGAGATCGCCCTCTTCCCAGTTCTTGAAGATCACCGGCTCACGGTCCTTGAGGGCCGCTTTCATCGGAAAATCGGTCTGGGGCAAATTGATCGTTTCTTTATAGTTCATGTCGTCTCTGTATCGAGGGAAACGTCTCTTGCATCAATTCCTTAAATTGTTTGAGAATGCGTGATCCCTTATTTGCTGAATCGATTTTTTTCAACCATTGCTGGATATAGTGCACATCCATTTTTCCCCTTTGCCGGATCAAAATGCCTTTCAGATCTTCAAGATCTCTCGGCCGTGAACTGGTTATCTTATGAATGATTAAGTCCTCCGGACTGATTAACCGCACCCTGACAGTATCAATCTTTTTGATCTTCCCCCTCCGGATGGCTGCAAACTCAAGGATGTTTTCTGCCAGTATCATATCAAACTTGCCGAAAACCTTCCCCTTTTTAAATCTCATCGGGAGGACGCCGGTTTCATGGGCAAGCTTCTCAACGTGCGGAAAGGCCGGAAAGAAGCCGTAGCGCAGCGCTTTGGTTAAAAAAGCACCGATTTCACCTTTATCAAGAATAATGTTTACATCAATATCCGCCGTAAAGCGCGGTTCGCCGTACACAGAAACAGCAATGCCGCCAATAATGACATACTTGATCTCCTGGGACGACAAACAGCCGGCCAGCGACTTCAGTTGTACATCAAGTGCGTTCATTCGTGACCTTGTTAAAAACGGCATGCACCCGTGCCAGATTATCAATTCTCCTCTTATCCAGGACAGTGCATCCTGTGTCGCCGTTGAGAACGCGGGCATACTGGTATAATTCTCTGATAATGTTCACGCTGTCCTTTTCCGTCATTTTTCTTAAATAACTTCTTTTGTGCTCATTCTCGCAGGCGTAATATTTTCGCCACCTGTCTTCTCTGCGGCTCATCTGTAATTCCGACACACTACGGCTCATATATGCGCCATCCTCCGCGAAAAAACCGGAACTGCTGCCGGCCGGTTATACGCTGGAAAAGACTATCAAAGGAGAGCGGTGGTGTCAACCGAATGCAAAGATCGATTTGACAGCGGGTGTCAGGGTGAGGCACCGCTGAAAAACAACGCTCCTAAAGAAAATTCCGCAATTTACTCAACAAAACTTCCCGGGTAACACCCGCGATCCTCACCATCTTGATCGTCGATGTCTCCCCTTTTACCAGCTCTATATTGCTTTTCGGGAGATCGAGAAGATCGGCAAGAAACTTAATGCAGGCCGCGTTCGCCTTGCCGTCCACCGGCGGGGCCTTGAGCCGGAGCTTCAGGCCACCGTCGTGTTCGCCGAGGATCTTGTCGGCCGGCGCGCCCGGCTGGACCTTGACTCTGAGTGATAAACCGTTTTTTGATTCCGTTATTTGCAACATATGTTTTGCAACCTTGTCCGGCGTATAGGGGCTTGATTCATCAAGCCCGTCAATATATTCAGCACGGGTTCGATAAATCGCCCCCCTGCATGTATCGGTGGTTATTTCCTTGAAAGCTCTTCCGCCCGTTCCTTCGCCTTCATAACCGCCGACACGAAGGTGTTCATAAAACCATTCTCCTGCAGGAAGGTGACGGCGGCCTCGGTCGTCCCGCCGGGAGATGTTACCTTTCTGCGCAGATGCTCGGGTACTTCCTTCATCTGATCGAGAAAACGCACCGTTCCCAGGATCGTCGCGTGGCTGAGCTCCCGCGCCTTCTCCATGGTAAATCCCAGATTGAGCCCCGCATCGATCATGCATTCATAAAAATAGCACAGATACGCCGGCCCGCTCCCCGAGAGAGCGGTGACCGCGTCCATCATCTTTTCTTCAACAATAATTACTTCACCGGCCGCGCCGAATATCTCCCGTGCGGTCCTGATGTCAGCATCCGTGGCCCGGCTCCCCTTCGCCACCGCCGTTATGCCGCTGCCGATCAATGCCGGCATGTTCGGCATCGAGCGGACGACCGCCACACGCCCCAGCCCTTTCTCGATCGTCGCCGTCGTGACCCCCGCTGCAATGGAAATGATCAGCGTCTTCTTATTGAGCTCCTTGACGATCTCGGCAAAGACGCTCGTCATCTGCTGCGGCTTTACCGCGAGGATCAGGATGTCTGCATCGCGGGCGACCGTTTTATTCTCGAGCGTCACCACGGCGCCCAGCCGCGCGAACGATGCAAGCTTTTCCCCGGCAACATCCGACAGGATGAGATTCCGGCCGGCGACCTTCTTCGTCCTGAGCAGGCCGTTGACCAAGGCGCACCCCATGTTGCCGACCCCGATAAAACCGATTTTTTTACCCGTTAAAGCACTATGTTTTTTCATAAGATCCCTTTCTTGAATACATATACTGTTTCATAAAAGACATCTTTTTTGTGTACTGTTGTATGTGTAACGTGTCATAAAAATACCTTGTGTGGCATTACACATTACACGAACAGTGCCGAACCGACCCTTACAAACGTCGCCCCTTCTTCAACGGCAACGGCATAATCCCGGCTCATCCCCATTGAAAGATGCCGAAGCGCTATATTGGCGATCCCCAAACCGTTCAGCCGGTCTTTCAGTTCGCGCAGTTTTCTAAAACAGGGGCGCGCGTCTTCCGGATTCTCGGAAAGCGGCGCCATCGTCATCAGGCCGACAACACGGATATGCGGCAATGCGGCGATTGCCCGGAGCACTTCTTCGACAGCCGGCGCGGGCAGTCCGTACTTCGACTCCTCGCCCGAGACGTTCACCTCCACCAGGATCTCGATGACCTTCCCGATCTTCCCCGCCTCCTGCGAAACATGTTCAGCGACCTTGACGCTGTCGACCGAATGGATGACATCGAATATCTGCACGGCATCTTTCGCCTTGTTTGTCTGGAGATGCCCGATCAGATGCCACGTGACATCCGGCATCACCGACGGATATTTTTGTTTCGCGTGTTGCAAACGGCTCTCGCCGATGTGCCGCACCCCCAGCGAAATGATCTCATTCACCATGCCGGTATCGACCGTCTTGGTAACAGCGACGAGCGTCACCTCGCGCGGGTCTCTGCCCGCGCGCCGCGCCGCCTCCTCAATATTCTTCAATACGACTTCTAATCTATCTTGTGCTGACATATCCAGACACCATCTTCTCAAACGAACGTTCATGGTTCA
>Ga0351849_10348_pt1 | contig 10278 bp, 11 predicted proteins | sample TotcelHFGM3001N3_FD_206792 | JGI IMG/M metagenome (GOLD analysis project Ga0351849, IMG submission 206792) | Enriched cells from coal bed in the Powder River Basin, Montana, United States - Total cells FGM rep1 HSBNCT.FGM.300.1.N3 ... | reverse complement strand
GACATCAAAGGCTACAAAACTGCGGTTGCCAAAGTCCGCAGGCTGGCGCGTGTAAACGATGGCTGGATGACACCCACCACCGACGATCCCCGTCACCCAGAATCTAGGACTGATTACGGCAACTGGCTGCAAGAGGAAATCGAGGGGTGGGAGCAGACGGACCATTTCGGCCTGAAGTACGGGACACCGATGGCCGACGTGGCTCGTGACCTTGCCGACAGGAATGGCCTGGACGGCGAGTGTTGGATCGACATCTGGCAAGACATCAAGGATGAATTTTGGGATGCCTGGGCCGATACGCACAAGGCCGACAAGTTCTGGTCCGACCGCATTCGAGACGAAGCCATGTGCGTGGCCTAAGACGACAAGGCCGGACCAACTTCGGGCAGGACACCGCCCAATTCAGCAACGGTCGAACCTCCGTTGGGAACCGCACAACAAGTCAGCCGGAGAACGGTATGCGTCTAAATCAACGTCCCCAGCGGGTCAAGATCAGAAAAAACAGCCTTACCGACAACCGCTACCTGGATCGTCAAGGCCGGTGGGTTCCGTGGGAAGATGCCGCGTGGTTTTCCAGCGACCGGGCGGCAGAACGTTTTGCCCGGCAGCACGGAATCAACGTCTTCGGATTGTTCCCGTGCGAGAGCTACGGAAGTCCGTAGGCTGGGGACACCGGTAAGCCAGCCAGACGCAATGACTCAACACCGAAACAAGGACCAGCCAAATGTCCGTGATTCACACCGGCTCCGGGAAAGTGACCTACAAAGCCGTCCGCAAGGCGATGAGCGACCCGTACACCATGTCGCTCACGGACACCAAAGAAATCCGTGCGGTCATCGAGGCCGTGAATCAGGGCATCGACAGCCATTTGGAAGCCTGCTTTTGTCCTGATTTTGGCGACAGCTACGGGGACGGCGCTCGGACGCTATCGGACGGGCGGGTGCTGTGCCGTTCTCTCGATTGCGAGGTTTCTGTGGAATCGTTGCCGGTGTTGCTCCGTCGCTTGTGCGAGTTGGACACCATCGAAGAAATTGCGGACGCCGGGATGACTCTGGCAGGGGACATCCTCATGACGTTGGGATTTGATGAATACGGCAAGTTCGTCGGCCGGGAAGCACTCGGCCTGGACTAACTCACGAAAGGGGAGCCATGAACTTGATCGGCCTTACAGACACCAAGTTGGCTGCCGTTCACCGGCAAGTCACAAACGAGATCGAACGGCGAACTCGAATCGCAACCACCGGCCACGATGCCGCCGCGATCATCTTCGGCAACGAGATGGGAAAACGAGCGGTGGTCGTCGCCGCCGCTGGTAATCATTCATTGCTGCTGATCGGCGTGCCCAACTGCGGCAAGACTATGATGCGAGCGGTGGCCCTGGAGCTTGGCTTGTCCCGGACCCTTGAGGCCCGGCCTTGTCCCTGCGGACACCGAAACAACCCGTATCACGCCTGTTCCTGTACCGCCCGGCAAATCGAACGTCACGCGACGAACATCCCACAAGCCGATATCACTGTGGAGATGGTGCGTCCCGTCGAACGGGAGATGAGGACACCGGGGACCACGCTGGCTGACATGCGGCGGCAGATCGAACGCAAGGGTGACCACGCTTCATTGGATCTGGACGACGTTTCCAGGTCGCTGCTTTCCACTGCGGCACGGGAGGTTGGGCTGGACCCGGATCAACAACGCCGTGCTATCGCGGTTGCCAGAACGATTGCCAATCTGGACGGGAGCGAGCGGATCGAACTGTCGCACTTGATGGAAGGCATCAACTACCGGGCCGCGCGGTGGTAGGGGACACCTCCGTACATGGCCGTACCGCAAAGCCCTCGGAGACAGCCATGATCAACCGTATCCAAGCGTTTCCCAAAACGGAACAGCAGATCTGCGCGGAAAGCGTCATGTGCCCGAAGTGCCGGGGCGGTCCGTCCCCGTGCCGACCGACAAAGTGCATCGGCCACAGCGATAAGGACACCTACGGAGCGACCATGAACCAACTGACGATTACAGCAACCGATACCGTGGCAGACGTTTGCACAAAGCTGCGGGCCGTCCTGCAAGCCGAAGACTTGATCGACGAGTACTTTTCGTTGTCAATCGTGACCGATGAGACGTTCTGGAGCCTCAATGAACGCTACCGTTGGATCGCCTGCTACGCCGTGACGGGCGGGTCAGAAGGCCATTACATCCACGTCGATCTGATCTCCGGCTACGGCGAAGATTGGACCGGCAAGGCACTTCATCTGATCACGGGCAAGACATTTCTGGGCTTGGCCCACGCCTTGAAAATCGCCAATCGGTGTGCCGAATTGCTGCGGGCGTAGGACACCAAATCCTGCCGCGTCAACGACGGGAAATCATAACGAGCCAACACCTGCAATGGGAGCACCGGCCATGTCCACACCAGAAATCAAGTTCCGCTGCCATGTCTCCGGCCACGAAGCCACCGGCCATGTTGTCAATCCCGGTGGCTGGTTTCCCGAAGACAGCGGCAAGAACCTGTGGCTGGTCCAGGTCGCCATCGCCAACGCATTGAACCCGTTTGTTCTGGTTGAAGCGGGCAGTTGCGAAGACGCGATTGACGAACTGGCCGATTCCGACCGATTCGGACACCTGATCAACATCGACGAAGACGACGCCGACGCCGACGCCGACGCCGACGAAGACACGTTTCGTGCTGGCAACGACGGACATCCGGTGTGCTTGGACAACGTGCATATCCAGCAAGCCCCGAAGGCCGTGACTTACTTCTTGGAGTGGCCCGTCAGTGACTACAATCTGTCCTCCGCAATCGAAGGTGCGGTGGAGGAGGTTCGACAGGATCGTGCCGACGAAGAATAGCAGCGAGGTTCCCGTGGACCAGCAACGCCGAAAGCCATGAGCACCCGGATCATGGCCCAGGCGTAGCCGTGAACTCCGATCCCCCCGCCCCACCGGTTATGAACCCAATAAGGCGGCGAGTTGGCCCATGAGGACACCCCGCATCCAACTAACAATCGGGATACACGCCGGATTGGCAACATCCCGTACCAGAAGGCGATGACGGCCACCGCCCCCGATGACGGGACACCAGCGATTCGAGCGGCGAGTGGATCAAGCTCGCCGTCATCGCAGATCGGACTTGAATCCTGGGGAGAGCGGGGGTGTAGCAAAGTTTTCTATTCAGATTTAGACAACGAATACCCGTGGGTGCGGTTGCCCGATAGCCCCCTCCAGCGGCTTCGTCACGTTTCTTTCTATTCTGAACTCAGTTTTCGATTTCGTGGGGGCTGAAATCACGGTAAAGTCGGGGCCGCTGTAATACACAGGCGGCGGAAAATGCCCCGGCCCCTTAGCGTTCAACGCCCCTATGGACACCATCGTTGCCCCCGGAAGCCCACGCTGGCTGGCCGAATTCGGCACCATGTCGGAGTTCAGACCGTGAATCAAACCCCATTTTCCGTCCTTCTGCTGTGCCTTGCCGTGATCGCCGGGTGTTCCGCCCACGTCAAAGTCGAACGAACAAATGGGACGAACACCACGACCACCGAAACGAAGACCGCCGAGATCAATAGGACGTACATTGCCGTGGACCTTCATCCCCCAGCCAACGAGCCGAACCAGCCGGAGCCACCAGCAAAGCCCCGCCCCGTTCTTTCGGAACGAAAACCAGCAAACATCTGCGGCAACACCGTGACTATCGTCTACCGCGATGGTGATACGCATTATCACATGAACGTCCGTGTCGATGTCCACCAGCCGAAAAGCGTTGAACAGCGGAGCGTAACCCGCCCGGAGCCGGAAACGGTGAAAGTTGATCCACGATGCGAGCAACTGCGGAGGGAACACGAACAACGGGTCGAACGATGGAAGATGTTCCCCTTCGGACCCTAACCAACGTCGCTCGCGTCAACTGACGAGCGGACGCACCCCACAAGCGGACCATCAGAGTCCTTCCTTCCGCCAGTTCACACGCCCCTCCCCAGCCAATGTCCCCACGGGAACCGCGACGGAATGCCCCTCAGCGGAGCGAACGGCATCCTCAAAGCTGTCAAAGTCTCCGACGTGCCTTCCATTATGGTTGTACGCCGAGAACTGGTCCCGAAACCGGCCAACAAACGTCCTGTCCTCAAACGGTCCCAGCACGTGAATCTCGCCGGAATCAAAAACGCCGCCAACCGGAATCACGTAATTTGAATCGAGGAAACGATTACTTCGCCCAACACTCCACTGCCCGGCCAGTTGAAAAGACACCCAAGACTCGAACTCCTCGCCCAGCGGCCCGCCAACGGCCTCCGCCTGCACCGAATTCGACATCGCGTGGTGAAATTCCGCTGCATCTTCAGACACCAGCCGTTGCACACGAGCCATGAGCCATTCAAGTCTTCCAAATGACGGCCCGACGCCAACCCCGTCCAACCCTACAAACAGCAGGTGCCACCGGCTGCGGCGCAACGCAGCCAAGTGTTGCGACGACGCGCAGTAGACTTCCTCGAACACGGCCCTAGTGCCAATGTAAAGCTCCGACGCCGGTCCCTCCTGAAGTGCTACCCCCAATCCGCTCGGCTCAGAATAGATAAAGACACCCGGCGAAATACAGATCGCGATGCGTGGTGAAATCCTTCTGTGTTCCAGCCCAGCTTCGCCAAGTAGCTCAGCAAGAAGAGCCACGTCATACCCGTCGTCACGTCCACCGTTGTTATCTTCCATTTCGTTTCCCCTTTCATCAACACTGCACTTTAGGCGATCTGCGTATTGATTAGAGGATTGATCTTGGCAAAAAAACGGCTCTCGGCGATGCTGGGTGATTGCAAAAGTCACCAGGTGATTGCAGAAGTCACCAAGTTCATCGGGAGAGCCAAGGATGGCTAAGTGTAAGCGTTCTTCGAGGCGTCCGCAAGCGAGACACAAGAAACAGAAGAAGTCGCAATACGATAAGCGTCAGCGTCTCGAGCGTCGGAATCACCAGCGGAAGAAGACGGCGAAGGCCAAGGTGCCACTGAGAGGCGCGATGCAGGCGGCGGTCTCTCGACTGCAAGGGTTCCTGGACCGTAGGATCGCCTTCCGGTTGGCAATCGTGGTCGCCGGGATGTTCCTGGCAGGCGATCGGCGCACGGCCAGTGCCTGGTTCGTGGCGGGTGGCGTGCAGGATGATTGGGATCGGTTTTACGATTGCTTGATCAGTGTGGGCCGGGCTTCGGCAAGTGTGGCCACGGCGCTGCTCGGCTTAGTCGTAGAGAAGTTGGCTCCACGGCTTGGCGATCGACTCTTGTTGGCGATGGACGACTCGCCCACGGCCCGTTACGGCCGCCACGTGGAAGGTGCCGGCGTCCATCACAATCCCACGGCAGGACCGGCCGAGGGCGAGTGGCTGTACGGACACAATTGGGTCACGTTGGCTTGGCTGGCCACACATCCGGCGTGGGGCGTGATCGCGCTGCCCTTGCGCTCGTTGCTGTACGTCCGCAAGATCGACGTGCCGAAACTGGCGAAAAAATATGGCTGGGAATTCCGTACCAAACATCAACTTGGTGTGGAACTGTTGACTTGGTACAAGCAGCTGCTTGGCGTGTTGGGGGTCAAAGCGAAGTTGTGGTTGGCAGTCGATGGAGCCTATGCGGTACGCCCCTTTCTTCTCCCGGTCCTCGGGTTGGGAATCGTGGTTGTCAGTCGCTTGCGAAAGAATGCGTGCCTCCACGACCTGCCGGGCCTCCCCGATCCGCATCGCCGCGGGCGCCACCCCATCTACGGTAAGCAGCGGATCAGCTTGGCGAAGCGCGCTGCCCATCGGAAGGGTTGGGAGACTATTTCCTACCATTGCCGTGGTGTCGAAGTGACGCGGCAGTACAAGACGTTTCTGGCGACCTCCGCGTTAGTCAGCGGCCAGATCCGCGTGGTGATCGTAAGGTTTGAGGACGGCAGTTGGGCACCGTACTTCTGCACCGACACCTCGGCTGAAGTGCGCGACATCTTGGAAGCGGTGGCCGCACGCTGGGCGATCGAAGAACACTTTCATGACGTGAAGGAAGTCTGGGGGGCAGGCCAACAACAAGTCCGTAACGTCTGGTCGAACATCGGCTGCTGGCACTTGAATCAGTGGATGTATACCTTGGTCGAGATCTGCTCCTGGGATGTACCGAAGTCGGAACTGATCGATCGCCGAGCGCGCCCCTGGGACAACCCTGATCGTCGTCCCTCGCACGCCGACCGCCGCCGTGTGATTTCCCAGGAAATGTTGCACACGGAATTTCTAGCCGCTCTGCCCCGCACGCCCAACAACGACAAATTCCGGACACTCGTCGAAGCCTTAGTTTCCCTCGCAACCTAATCTCCTAAAGTGCAGCACCAATGCGCCCTCGGCGAATCCGCCCATTCCCTTGAACGGTCAGTCGGTCGTGCATTCCAACAACAAAACGAGTACGGCCGCGCTGTTTGGCGGGACGACGACAAACGTGATCGAGGTACCCCCGGGCCAGCGTGGGGGATCGGTCACTTCCGCGCAACAGAGCTTCTTCAGCAGCGAAGCAGCCATACCCACCCGGGTGTTCGACGCGAAGCGGGACTTCGGCGGCGACGTGCAGAGGGCCATCGATGCCGCGCGCGATTACGGCCGGGGGGCCGTTGCGTATCTGCCGCGTGGAAATTACCGGGTCAGTAGGACTATCAATATCACCGGCGGTAACTACTACGTGCAAGGTGCGGGTATTTTTTCGACAGGAATCAGCTGGCAAGGCGACAAGGTCGGACCCGTCATCCTCGTCTCGGACCCGCAAAACGTGACGCTGGAGCACATGGGGATACATCCACCAACTGGCGTCGTGGCGGTGCGTCAGGTGAGCATCATCCCACAACCTTCCCGCATGACCTACGAGCACCTCGAACTGAGAGGCGGCCCTACCGCAATTCCCCATACGTTCACGGGAAACGGAGCCTTCGAGGCCGTGGGCCTGTCGAAGGATTCTGTGGTGACCATCTGGGATGCCTATTCCGGAGGCGGGGGAATGTCCTTTGACAACTGCTCCAGCGCGCGAATACTCTTCAACGTCGGCGGCCATCACAGCATGGGTGTTATCCGGGTCAAGGGCACGCAGATCGACCGATCAGGCTTTTTCGGCATACAGACCTGCCAATCGAGGTTACGGATTGAGGACAACCAGAGCGTCGTGGCCAGCGATGTTTACGTAGAACAGATGGGTATGCGTGAGAATATGCGTGGTCCGTACCTGTACATCTCGGGCTCGCCCACGCTGCCAGCCGGTCGCGTGACCATAAGCGGCCCGAAGATATGTGGGAAAAATTACGTTGCTCGTGGTCCTCACGATAATCTTACAGGGCGCCTGGATGAACCCTACGAAACATACCTCACCGTGGACAACTACCACGGCCAACTGTCAAGCGTCATGAGTCAGTACTATAACCCAAACGAAGGATACGAGCCAAACAAGAAAGCGTTCAAGACCGTTTGCACCGGCGAGGCGCGTCTTGATGTTCTTTTGATGGCGAACCAGTACCAACAGGCAAGTAAATCGCCGCCCAGCGTGCTGCCGGTGATCGAAGGGGGCCCCAACGTCACGCGCACGTTGCTCGGTAACAGGTTCAGTCTCCTCCAGTGGCATCAATCTGAGCCCGTCTTCAACGTCAACCGGACGTCGAGCGGCCTACTCCTAGCCGCCCTGGCGCTCGACGACTTCCGCGAGCTGGGCGAGCACGATCAGGAACTCAACCACGCCGAAAAATAGGAGAGTCGAACTTGCCGAACAACCCATGCACGAAAGTGAGTGAAACAAGAATGAGTGCTGTACCCCGTGACAGAACGAGTAACAGGCAAGGAACGATGATGATGAGAACGAGTCTGCTATTCTGCGGCCTTCTGGCCGGGGTAATGTCTATGGCGTATGGCGCGGATGCGGGCAGACAAGAACGCCGGGGCATCGACCGGCAAGCCGTGGTGACCCGGCACAATATCAAGGTCACCTCCTCGTCAGACCTGCAGGTCGGCAACGGCGAGTTCGCGATTACCACTGACATCTCCGGCCTGATCAGCTTCAGTAATAACCCGATTCTAGCCCATTGGGGGTGGCATTCCGATCCGCTTCCTGCTGGACAAACGATAGACGATTATAAATGGCCCATTCACCGGGGTTATGATGGCATCGAGCGACCCTATCCTCTGCCGAACGGTTCGGAAATTGGCAAATGGCTTATGAGCAACCCTCATAAGGCGAACCTCGGCCGGCTAGGCCTGGTTCTGATCAAGGAGGACGGCTCTACCGCGGCTATGCAGGACCTCCAGAACCGCGAACAGACGCTGGACCTCTGGAAGGGCCTTTTAACCAGCCGATACGACATCGACGGGCAGCCGGTGAAAGTGGAAACCTGCGTGCATCCCACCTTGGACGCCATCGCGGTTCGGATCACCTCCCCGCTTATCTCCGCCGGCCGCCTGCGGATCAAGCTGACGTTTCCCTACCCCAATCAGTCCGGCGATTTTAACCGGCCTGATGCGCATGCTTCAATCATGGAATCGCGCGGCACCCGGCGCGCCGACATAGCCAGAACAGCGGACGCCACTTCGTACAACGTAGGCTTGGCGTGGGCAGGCGGAGGCAAACTGGAAAACCCGGGCAAACACGAGTTCCTATTGTCGCCAGAAGCGGCGGGCCAGTTCGAGTTTGTCTGCGCCTATACGCCCCGGGCCTTGCCCGATACGCTTCCATCGGCGACAGAAACTGTCGATGCGTGTGCAAAACACTGGCCGGACTTTTGGAATAGCGGCGGTGCCATCGATCTTTCGGGCAGCCGTGATCCGCGCTGGAGGGAACTGGAGCGTCGTATTGTCATCTCGCAATACGCCATGGCCGTCAATGAAGCAGGCTCGTATCCTCCACCGGAGTCCGGCCTCAGACCAGACCCTTGGCACGGGCGGTTTCACTTCGAAATGATCTGGTGGCACGGCACGCATTGGGCGTTGTGGGACCGGTGGCCACTGTTGAACCGCTATATCGATATTTACCAGCGGTATCTTCCTGGCGGGCAGGAAACCGCCCGGAAACAAGGGTATAAGGGCGCGCGTTGGTTCAAGTGTACGGGAAACACTCCGGTGGAATGGCCCTGGACCTCGCATTCCTGGCTGGTCTGGCAACACCCTCATCCCATCTTTTTCGCGGAAATGGATTATCGTGCGCACCCCACCATGGAGACCTTGAACAAATGGCGCAAGGTTGTTCTGGAAACCGCCGATTTTCTCGCCTCCTTTCCCAGCCAGGACAAAGAGCATCCCGAGCGGCTGGTCCTGGGATATCCGATCGAGGATATGTCCGAAAAAAATCCACACTTCGAGACCATCAACCCGTCCTTTGATTTGAGCTACTTTCGTTTCGGACTTCGCATTGCACAGCGTTGGCGTGAGCGGCTTGGAATGCCCCGCGATGCTCGCTACGATGATCTCTTGGAGCGCCTTTCACCCTTACCGGTGCGGGACGGTGTTTATATCATGTGGGAATCCGTGGTTCGCAACACAGGCCTCCGGGATACCTCCGTCGATCCTTGGGCAAACCAGCAATGGCTTTCCGACCACCCATCGGTCATGGGTCTCTATGGAATGCTTCCGGGCGATGGGGTAGATCTGGAGACAATGCAACGGACCTTTGATCACGTGTACCACCTTTGGCCCAGGTGGAGATGGGGCTGGGATTATGGAATGGTGGCGATGGCCGCCGCGCGCTTGGGAAGGCCTGAAACCGCCGTCGATGTGCTGCTGCACCCTAATTTCAAGTTTTCCACCAACGGCACAGGGTACTTTCCTGGCAATGGCGGTTTGCTGTACGCAGTGGCCATGATGGCCGCCGGCTGGGATGGATGTCCGGCGGGGAATGCTCCCGGTTTTCCTGATGATGGATCTTGGACGGTGAAATGGGAAGGCTTGAAGAAAGCGCCATAGCAAAACGGCCTGGTACCGTGTTTGACAAGTATTTAGTCAGTTTAAGGAGCCGCACGAATGCGAGCCACAATTCATTCGCCGAACAGAACATCATTAACCACCAAGCACGAAGGAGCATCGACATGAAAGGTGACAAGCAAGGGGCCATCAGTCTTACTCGCCGCGAGGCAGTACACATCGGAGCGAGAACACTCCTGAGCACGACGGTTGCGGTGCTGACTTTGCTGACCTTGCTGGTTGGCGGTCCGGCGCCGGCGGCCGACGACGAGGGCTTCGTTTCGCTGTTCGACGGCAAGACGCTCCAAGGTTGGGACGGCGACGAGAGGTTTTGGCGCGTCGACGACGGCGCGATCGTC
>Ga0351849_10057_pt3 | contig 10885 bp, 8 predicted proteins | sample TotcelHFGM3001N3_FD_206792 | JGI IMG/M metagenome (GOLD analysis project Ga0351849, IMG submission 206792) | Enriched cells from coal bed in the Powder River Basin, Montana, United States - Total cells FGM rep1 HSBNCT.FGM.300.1.N3 ... | reverse complement strand
CGAACTTGCCAAAGTCCAGCAGCTCTCGCCCGTCTGCGTGGAGGAGCTTGCCGGAAATCCGTGGAGCCCAATTGGCGATGCGTGATGCCCAGCCGCCCACGAGTTTGGTACCCTTGGGCACATAGAAGTACATCGTCCAGGCTCCACGAAAGTGGCTTGTCACGCCCGGTGTTTCGATGCCGGATTCGATGGTCACCGGCATCTTCGCAGGCCACCGGATACGGGTAAAGTCGCCACCGTCAAGCGTTTCCACGCGATGCAAGCCGGCGTAGGGGGTGGGGAGACGGACGTCGTACTCCCGGCCATCGGGCTTGTAGCTTTCATCGCTGGCCACGGCCTGGAGTGTGACCTCCAGCGGCGAGTACAAGCTGATCTTCGGCATCCGGTTGGCCCAGACTTTCTGCACCGCGATCTTCAGATCGAGCGAGCGCGTCCCTTCGGGAATCCAGACAAAATACTGCTGGTGGTCCTGAGGTTCGGTCGGAAACGAGCCGCTGGGTACCGGGGGGAACCCGAGTCGCTGGGCGGCCGGAACCAACTCGCGACGGAACGCCACACTGGTAAAGCCCGGGTCCACCGGCAGGTTCCTGGCAATCCCCTCCGCCAGAATGCTGGCGATTTCCGCAGCGGCAAACGGCTGTTCGTTCTTCAAGGGGTGCTCCGAATCGAGCGCCGCCTGCTGGCTGATGAGACGACACCACAGGCCATAGCTGTGGACCATCATCGTCTTGCGGATGCGATAGGCGTGCCGCGCGACGTCGTCTACCGAGCCGCTGCGGTTGGCATAGGCGTAATACAATTCCGCATGCCGCGTGTAGAGAATCAAATGATCGATACGTTCCAGGATCTTGGGATCCGCCGTCGCTCGACGTGCGGCGTCAAGCTGACGATACATCCGGCCCACCAGATCCGAAGGGGGGCGTCGCTGGACATCCTCGTTGATCAGCCGATAGAACTCCCTCATCGGGTCTTGGGCCGCACCAAAGGCCTTCTCCAGAAAGTCGGCAATCAGCGCGTCGAGTTGCTGGGCCTCGCGGATGTCCCAGAGTACGCGGCTGGCGACATAGTACCCCAGTCCGCACGGCCCCCAACAGTCGCCCGACTCGGCATCGTAGAAGCGGATGCCTTGCTGATGGATGCGCGGGAGGAACTTGGCGAGATACGAGGGGCGTGAGGCGGCGCCGCCGCGGGGCAGATTCCAGTCCCAGTCCACCACGCTCAGGTAATCGTAGACGCCCAGCGTGGCCCCCTGGGCCTGCCAGCCCTCGACGACCTGGTCAAACGTGTAGCCGCCCCCGATGAAGGCCGTCGTCGCGCTGGGGATAACATGGCTGTGGACTCGGACACGGGGTGGGGCCGAGTGCTGGTTATACGCGTACATGCCGACGTACTTGTCTCCCAGCCCCAGCCCGTTGATGGCCTCGGCGACCGCGTTGGCCAGCGTCACCACCCGGTCACTGACGCTTCCCACACGTCCGCAGCCGTCGCACTCGCACCAGCCTCCGCCGTCGCTGGGGTCCATCGAGATGCTGTCGGCCTGGGGATGGTCCCGAAAGAAGCGGATCGCGTGGGCGGTGACCAGTTGGCGCAAACCAGGGTTCGAGATGCAGAACTTCAGGTCGCCCCCGCGAGACTTGCGCTGTCCGCCCACAAGCGCAAAATACTCGGGGTGCTGGTCGAATTCGCCCCGGTTCGCCGCGATAATGCCCTCGTAGGAGTGCCCGCTGTTCAGGTCGAAGCCCTTCACCGCACGATTGCGCTGGCACCATTGACGATAGGGTTCGTCGTTGTAGCCCCACAAGCCCCAGTTGTACCAGATGCGGCGAGCATAAAAGGATGGACTCTGACGGTCCTCGATGGCGATCTTCAGCTGCGGAACGCTGGGAATCACCTCCCAGGTCTGGCCCGGAAAAAACTGCCGGTACCCGAGACGATATAGCAGATCCCAAACGGCATGGGACACGGCTAGATCCGAGGCGCCTAGCAGATACAAGCCTTGCGCGTGCGAGCGGAGCAGGTAGTCCTCGCGTTGAAAAAGACCGCTGCCGAATTGGACCGCGAAGGGAAGCTTGTCGAAATCGGCCGCCTGACCGAGGACAATGCCTTGACTCCCGTCGCCGGTTTCCACGCGGAACTCGGCTCCGCTGATGCGATTCAGGTACTGTGCCAGTTCAGCCGCCGTAGCCCTCGTGGCCGCCGTAGCCTGGACCGCGATGACCACAGGTAGCAGCGGCCGCTGGTCCCGAGCCAACTCGGTGGAGACAAGCGGCGAACCGCTCATTCGGGCCGTTGGCTCTAGCGTGGTGACTGGCAGCTTGCCTGTCATTCGCAGCGAAGACCAATGACTTACGTCCTCGGAAACAGGCTGGTAGCCCGTTTCTACGACCAAAGGAACAGCCCGCTCGGCCAACGCGTGCCCGCACCAGGGGCCAAGGCAGACGAATCCTAGCAACAGCCCAAGGTACGCCAGGAAACGAAGGCTGGACGTTCGCGAGTGCATTGGTTCTTCTTCCCTTCAACGGCGTTCGGAGGACGAGACGCAAGGGGTTCCCGTCCGGCATTGCTCTGACGAAATGTCTCGTCACGATTGTACCCGTGGAAACCACCGCCTACCACAAAGCCAGCCATGTTTTTGTCGTGTCGTGAAGGGTAATGGACAACTCTGGCCGTCTTGCCTGAATTAGCACGCACGGCAGTAACGCCGTCCGGTGTCGCCCCCAGCGCGTAGATACCGACAGCTGTCGGATGGCCGATTCCGCTTTCCCGGCAGTTCAGACGCGATGGGTCCGGCCGTTCGTTGCCCCACGGGTATTCACGTTTTTCGTAGCTGCCCAAGTGGGGCTGCCTGGTGGGCGAATTCATCCAGCGGTTCCCGGATCGACTGGAAGCCTACCTCCGCGACCCGGCCAAGGCCGCGGAGCCGTCAACAGCCCGCTGCCGCCGTCAACTGGCCCGAGATCCTGAAAATTACTCTGGATTGCCGGACCGTGACACGAACGAACATCGGTTGCCTTGCGACAGAAGTCACGCCATAATCAAAAGTACGGGGCAGCCCGGAAGGCAAGATCAGTTTGGGGAGGGGAACTCATGAGCATCGATGTGGCAACCTGCGGGTACGAAATTGCGCCCATGATCGCGCGTTTCGCAGGCCGCCTTCCGGCGCGACCTGCCGGAATTGCTCAAGACGCACTACCGACAGTGGGTCGCTTACCACGGCGAGGATCGCATCCGCTTCGGACGCACGCAATTCGAGCTGTACGAGGAGTGCTACCGCAGGGGCTGGCACGATGACGAATTCGTCGTCCGCAGCGTCGAACCGGAAATGCCGGACGAGATCGACCCGGCAGAACTGATCAACCAGTTAGGGGACGGTTTCAAACTGTGCGGCTTGCCACCGCCCACCAAGAGTAGTCACGAGCACGAAATTCGCGTCCTTTCGCCGCATCGCCTCGTTGCGCGTCTTCCCCAAGGTCGCAATATCCCTCGTCTTCGTGATCTTACGCAAACTAGCCTCATGGGTGTACAACAGGGTGTACCGCAGGGAATCCGAAAAAAAGCGGCTTCGCCAAGAAACGAAAAAACCCCGGAAAAACCGGGGTTTTCTTGAGGGGTGGCTGAAGGGGTTCGAACCCTCGACCCTCAGAGCCACAATCTGATGCTCTATCCAGCTGAGCTACAGCCACCGTCACGATGGTACAGGCAACAGTTTACTGCCGGCGCCCGTCGTGGTCAATGACCACGATCCAATTGTTCCCAGTCGCTCGTCACTTGACACGGGGCGGCGGTTTGGTAGGGTGAGCAAAACGTTGGTGCGGTTACTGCCGATCCATCACAAACCATGTGGATTGGGAGACTTATGGCGAATATCGAACTGCGGACGATGGGTAACGAAGACTGGGGCGAAGTGGCGGCGCTGATTTATGATTCCACCAATGCCTGGTACGTCGCCCACGGCCGCCCTCCGGTTTTTACGGGAGCCCCAAACAGCCTGACACTGTTTTGCGCAGTCTACGAACAACTTGACCCTGGTTGTTGCGTCGTGGCCGAGGATCGGCAAGCCGGGCGTTTGGCCGGATCGTGCTTTTACCACCCGCGTTCGACCCACGTGTCGCTGGGGATCATGAACGTCCATCCGGACTGTTTCGGGCAGGGTGTCGGCAGCCGACTTCTGCGTTACGTTACCGATGTGGCTGACCGCGAGAACAAGCCGATGCGGCTGGTCTCCAGCGCGCTGAACCTGGACTCCTATTCGCTGTACAACCGTGCCGGATTCGTGCCCTGCTTGATCTATCAAGACATGGTGATGCAGGTTCCGGAGGGCGGTATCGAGCAACGCGTGCCGGCGTCCGGTCGCGTGCGGCAGGCGACTCAGCACGATCTGGCCGGGATGGGCAAACTGGAATGGGAGTTGAATCACATCCGGCGAGAAGACGACTTGCGCCATTTTGTCGAGAACCCCGACGGGATCTGGCATGTGTCGGTCATCGAAGGGCCAGCAGGAGGATTGGACGGATTTCTGGTGTCCGTGGCACATCCCGCCTTGCACGCCCTGGGGCCCGGCGTGATGCGCACCGAGGCGGACGCTGCAGCGCTGGTTCTGGCCGAGTTGAACCACCACCGCGGCCACCAGCCGGTATGGCTGGTACCCGCCGATTGCCCGCAGTTGGTGCAACAGATGTATGCTTGGGGGGCGAGGAACTGTGAGTTGCACTTTGCGCAAACCCGCGGTGAATGGCTGCCGCCACGTGGCCTGATCATGCCAACCTTTATGCCGGAGACCGGCTGATCCGCTCAGATACGGGAGTTCTCTATGAAGCAGTGGTTCTTTTTCGCGATGGTGGCGATCCTGCCCGCCACAATTCTGATCGCCCTGTTGTATTCGTTTTTCAAGTATTTGTACACCGTGTACGAAGAGCGGCGAGAATTAAAAGAACTGGACGCGATCCAGGCCGAGAGTACTGCGCGGCGACAGCAAAACAGCTTGGAGAACACCCAGCGATTGGACAACGGTTGCCAGCACGCTTTTGATACCGGGATCGGATTCCCGCCCGGCGTATGTCCCAAGTGCGGTTTAGAGGCCCACAGACCGGTCGGTGCCTGCGATCACATCTGGAGGCGGGTCGAGGGGGCAACCGCCAGCAGCACGTGCGTCAGGTGTGGCAAAGTGTATCGAACAGAATTCTGACCCCGCCTCAGAAAGCCGGGTCGCGCCGTTCCGTCCGCAAGTCGACCGTCGCGCCGATGGCCATCAGGCCAAGCGTTGCGGCGCCCGACAGCCAAGTGCTGTGCCCGGTGTGAATGCCGATCATGGTGGCCAGGCCGACGGCCAGCAGCAAAACAAAGAACCACTTTTGGGCAGAGCCAGAGGATCGCGAACGCTCGTTCCGCCTGGTGTGAATCACGCTAGCGGCGCCAGCAAGCTGAATCGTAAAAATCGCTACGGCAGCGAGAATTTCGGTATACGGCGGCATGTTTCGGGACTCCCAGACTCCGTTCCAGGGGATCATTCGCGGCCGGCGAACTATACCAGCTGCGATGAACGGAGGGGAGTGCGATTTCCATGCCGGAAAGAGTGCGGCTGGCCAGAATTCATGCGATTCGCGTAAGTCGCTGTAAGAAAGCGCCTTGCGCGTTCTGGAAAACCGTTGGAGTCGGCCGCCAAGGCGTCTGTGGCGCGGCCTCTCGTTGAAGAACTTTCAAATTCCCCTAAAGATTTGACCGACCGCCTGGATTCACGGGGTGCAAGTGGGAACGCCGTGGCTAGGCCACGGCATACGGACGACATCACGTTTCCTGCCTGAGCTATCGAAGCCGCTTGCCCAATTCGGCGTCCAACTCGGCGGCGTAGATATTCCGGTTGACCACCTTGCCATCCTTGTCGATCAACAGCATCGTCGGGAGCGTCAGGATCCCCAGATCGGTGGCCAGGCGGCTGTCCAGTCCTCCGGGCTCGTACATTTGAGGCCAGGACAAGGGGTTGCTCTGCAGGTACTTGATCGCCGTCGCCTGATCGCTGTCCAGATTGATGCCCAGCAGGGCAAATCCCTGTTTGGCGTACTTCGCCTGGGCCTGTTTGAGCAGCGTCAGGTCCTGTTTGCACGGTTCGCACCACGTGGCCCAGTAGTGAATCAAGACGGTGCGTCCGCGCAGCAGATCCAGCGAAACCGCTTTGCCGTCCAGCGTGTTGCCGCTGAGCACCAGCGTCTTGCCCTCGGATTCCAGCCGCCGCTTGGCGCCGGCGGCCTTGGCGGCCTGCGTCGCCTTGGGGAACTGCTCGACGATCTTCGCGAACCAGGCGATCGCCGCTTCGTTCTTGCCATCAAATTCCTCGCCGACGGCCAATTGCAGCATGGCTTCGGGCGCGTCTTCGCATTTCGGGTTCGCCGAGACGAATTTGGCCAGGTTCGCCAGCCATTCCTGTTGAATTTTCGGGTAGTCCGCCTCCGGCTGTTGCAGACGCTGACTGTACTGGGCCGACAGGTACAGGAACTCGACGTGCGCGGCCAGTTCCGCATCCGCCGCTTGCCCTTTGAGTTTCTCGTACAGCGACTTCAGTTGTTCCACGCCCGCGGCATAGCCGCCGGATTGCACGGAAGCCGTGATGCCATTGGCGAGCTGACGAAGCCAATTCTCGCGCTCCTCCGCCGAGGAGGCGTTTTGGGCCAACTGCTCCAGTACGTTCGCTCGACTGACGTGCAGCTTGGCGAGTTCATTCGAACCAGGGTTCTCGTCCAATGCCTTGTCGAGCTTTTCCAGGTCGCGAAGCAGTTTCTGAACGGCCTCGCTCAACCCTTCCTCGGTACCCAGCGATTCCGCTTGCCGGACGACGGCTTGCTGGAAGAAATAACCGCCAGAAACACTGACCGTGCGGGCATCAGACAGGTTGGACGGCAGATCGATGACCCGCCATCCCCCGTCAACTTGAATCAGCGTTCCCAACGCGATTTGGGCCGTTTTGCCGTCCGTATCGACGATAGCGGAGGCGTTGTCGTAGACCGTCACGTCGCGCGTCGCACCTTCCCAGCCCGCCGCGATCACACCGGGTCGGTTCGCACCAAAGTTGAGCCATTTGGTTTTGCTGTTGACCACCGTCTGGCCGGCGGCCAGTTCGGCGAACCCGCGCGCCGCCTCCGTCACCTTCTTGGCGATCTCCCGCGTCTGGACTTCGCCCAGTCCCAGCGCGGTCAACTCTTGCGGCGTAGGCAGCAGGCATTGGAATCGCACCGCGTCGCGTGTCGCCAGCGCCGCCACGACTTCGGCGGTGACTTCCTCGGCCGAAATGGCTTTCCAACGTTCGACCTTCCCGTCTTCGTTGGTGTCGAGTGCCCAGCGAATCCCCGCAGTGCCCAGCCAGCGATACTGATCCGCTTTGCCATTAAAATCCGCATCGATGTCGCGATATACCTCGATGCCCCCCTTGTAATAGCACCACAGGTCCACTTTGTTGTCGCCGTTGGTGTCCAGGAACCGGCGCAGCAACTGACCGCCCTGGTCCAACACCAACCACCCCGCCACCCCGCCGTCAGACTTCATCTGTACGCTGCAATTCGCGATTTCGGCTTCGGTGGGAATGTCGTATTCCACGTCACTTTGAATCGGTCGCAATCCCAAAGCCTGGGCTGCAGTGACCTTCGCCTCGGCCGCCTCGGACGCGCCGAGGTCGGCAAAAACGATCAAACCGAGAACCCAGGAAATCCGGTGAATCGCGCGCAACATGGATGGTCTCTCCCCTGAACCAGGATTGGGAAACTTCGTGTAATTGTTCGGTTGCTCGGGGTCGTTGAGAATAGCAAAAATGGGCTGATTCTGCCGGTTTTTCCGGTTGTACCGCTAGCACATCTTCGCGCCGCCCGTCGGTTCCCCCCGAGCCATAAACCTTCCCAAGGCTCCCGGGGTTTCACCGGCAGCCGATTTGCGTAACAATTTCGAGGACGTTGGATTGGAACGGGACTATCCAGGGTCATACCATTCCGACGAATCGAAAAAGGTTGGCGAAAGGGACCAGTGCATCATGTGGTTGTTTATTGTTGCCGTATCGGTGGCTTTGTCGGTATCCGCGGCGTGTTCGCTGATGGAAGCCGCGTTGCTCAGTCTGACCCCCAGTCAAGTGGCCCAGATCAACTCCCGCCATCCGCGGATCGGCGCGATCTGGCAACGGTTCAAGGAAAACATCGAGCGTCCGATCGCGGTCATCCTGATACTCAACACGGCGGCCCACACGATCGGGGCATCCATTGCCGGTGCGGAGTTTGACACGTTGTTCGGGAGTCGTTGGATTTTTGTGTTTTCCCTGATCTTTACCTATCTTATGCTCCAATTCACCGAGATCCTGCCCAAGACGCTCGGCGTGCGTTACAACCGCGAAATCGCCGTCGTGGTCGCGCAACCGTTGAGCGTGCTGATTCGCATTCTCCGTCCGATGTTGACCGTCATTCACTGGGTCAATCGCCCGTTCGAGGGCAGACGCGTTGCGGGCGAGTCCCGTGCGACCGTCGAGGAGATCGCTGCCTTGGCCAGCATGGCCCGTCTGGCCAACCAGATCACGAGTCATCAGGAGCGGATCATTCGCGGCGCGATGCGTCTGTCTCGGCTGCGCGTTCGCGAAGTCATGATTCCCGTCGAGCACGTCAGTTTTCTGTCGACGGGGATGGGCATCGCGGATGCGTTGGTGATCGCCCATCTCGAAGCTCACACGCGGTTTCCCGTGTGCCGGGACGGCGACGTCACGCAAGTCATCGGCTACGTGAACTTCAAAGAGATGATCTACTTCATGCGGACCAACCCGAACGATTCCAGCTTGGAGGGCATCATCCGGCCCTTGCACTATGCGGCCCTGGAAGACTCCGCCGCCGACTTGCTGCGGTTGTTCGTCGAGCAGCACATCCACATCGCCTTGGTGCGAAACAGTCGGGGAGAAACGCTGGGGATTGTGGCGTTGGAAGATTTGGTCGAGGAGCTGGTGGGCGAGATCGAGGATGAATTCGACCGTCTGCCGCGTTTGCTGCATCCGCTCAGCGGCGGCACTTGGATGGTGGGCGGAGGCGTGCGAATCTCCGAGGTCAACACCCGCTTGGGTACCGCGCTGGATCACGACCAAGAGACCCTGTCGGCGTGGCTGCACCGGCACCTGGGCGATGCGCCCAAGCCGGGCGAGGTGATTCAAGTCGCAGGGGCCCATTTCACCGTCCGCCGCGTCCGCCGCGGGCGCGTGTTCGAGGCGATGGTCAGCCGCCAATGAGCGGCTTGCCCTGCGGATGATGCTGGTTCACGGTGCCGTGTCGTACACGGATTTCTGCATCATGTTCCGTGTACACGTTCATGGTCAGGCTGATGTTAGACGAAAAAGGGGGCACGCGAAGACGCGAAGACGCGAAGAATTGCGATTCGAGGCCCGGCGGCCAGCATCTTCGCGCCTTCGCGTGAATCTAGCAAGCTGCGGCGGTGACGCATCGAGACTATTCCCCCGCTGGCACCAGGCGGAATTCGTCATCGAATTGCATGACTTGCAGCTGTTTTCCGATCGGCAAGGCTCGCAGGTCGGCTTCGATTTGGCTGCGGTCACCGACGACGATCACGGCCAGACGTTCCAGGTCCAAGTACTTGCGGGCCACGCGCACCACATCCTCGGCAGACACGGCCATGATGCCCGGGAGCACCGTGTTGAAGTACTCGTCCGGCAACTGGAACTGAACCAGCGTCTCCAACTGGCCGGCCATATCGCTGGGGGTTTCAAAACGAGCTGGGTAGCCGCGCGTGAGGTAGTTCTTGTTGAACTCCAACTCCTCCGAGCGAATCGGACGCCCGCCAAGCATGCCCTCGAACTCCTTGAGGAATTCGACCAGCGCCGGGGCGGTCACCGCGGTTTGCACGGACGCGCGGGCCACAAACGGTCCCGGCTGGTGAACGCGCCAGTCGAAGGCCGTGCGGGCGCCGTAGGTGTAGCCTTTGTCTTCGCGGAGGTTCATGTTCAGCCGGCTGGAGAACTGGCCGCCGAACATCGCGTTCATCACGGTCAGCGCAAAGTAGTCCGGCGTCTTCCGATCCGTACCGACCAGGCAGACGGTAATCACCGATTGCGCCGCGCCGGGTTTGTCCACCAGCGTCACCGACGTCGGCGCGGCGGTGGGGATTGGTGGGAACATCGGTTGGGACGGACTGCCCGCCGCCTTCCAATCGCCCAGCGCCCGCTCCAGTTCCCGGACAATCTCGTCGGCCGTGATGTCGCCGACGGCAATCAGAGTCGCCAAGTCTGGGCGGACGTGGGCCCGATAAAACGCTTCCAAATCGTCGCGGCCGATCGCCCGTAGAGCGCGCTCTGTCGAGTATTCCGGACGGCCGTAAGGATGCTCGGAGCCGTACAGCCTGGCAGCGGTTGCCAGGTTGGCCAGCGCGTTCGGCTCGTTGCGGACTTGCAGCAGACGGCCGATGGCGATGTTCCGCTGCCGCTCCAGTTCGTCGGCGGGAAAAGCAGGGTTTTGCAGCACGTCGGCGAACACGTCCAACGCCGCAGGCAAGGTGCGTTTCAGGGTGAACAGGCGGGCTCCCGACGTGTCCCAATCGGCCGAAACAGACAGCCTCGCGCCGATATCGGCCAGCGCCTCGGCAACTTGCTCCGACGAGCGAGTCCGAGTTCCCTCGGCCCAAACAGCAGCCATCAGATCCACCAATCCCGTCCGGTCGGGATCGTCGCTGGATGTTCCCACCGGGAACACGACGTTCAGACTGAAGCTGGGCAGTTCATGGTTCTCGGCGACCAGCACCTGCATGCCGTTGCTCAGCGAACGGTGATGGATCGGCGGCAACGTGAAAGTGGGCGGCGGTGTCACCCGCGCGACAGGAGGCCCCGGCGGAATCGGACCGAAGTATTTCTCCACCAATCGCTTGA
>Ga0351849_10331_pt1 | contig 10908 bp, 8 predicted proteins | sample TotcelHFGM3001N3_FD_206792 | JGI IMG/M metagenome (GOLD analysis project Ga0351849, IMG submission 206792) | Enriched cells from coal bed in the Powder River Basin, Montana, United States - Total cells FGM rep1 HSBNCT.FGM.300.1.N3 ... | reverse complement strand
TCGAAGTCTTCTGTTCGCGTCCGACACGGCTCTTCGTTCGCCCGCTCGCCCCAACGGCGGGAATCTGCTAAACTGCTCGGCCTTGTGGGATGGTTCGCTACGGGTGCGTTGTGACGCAGCCTGGCGGGCGACCGTCCCTGGCGTTCGGAACCAAAGCGAGTGTCGAGAGGCAAAGCCGCAGCTTTATCGCAAAGTGGACAACCATCCGCTTCGGCGGAATCGGCCTGTCGCTAGAGGGTTGCGTTCTGCCTGCGAAGTTGTTTCTCGATAGCCCCAAGCTGAAAGCGAGACCGAGTCATGGCCTTGGATGTGTACCAACCCTGCCTGGGCGGGATGCCTAAGAAGATCAAGTTCTGTGCTTGCGCAAAGGACATGTTGGGGGACCTGAACAATATCGTCGAGGCCCTGCAGGGCGGGCAACGGGCGGGAGCGATGAGCCTGCTGAACCGGCAGCTGGAACTCAAAGGCAGCCGGGCGTGCCTGCTGACCTTGAAAGGCGTGACGCAACTGCAGTTGGGCGACAAAGAGGGCCTCACCAAAACGGCGGACGAGTTCCTGCAGGCCCATCCCGACAACCCGGTGGCTTGTTCCCTGTCGGCGATCGTTGCCGCGGCGGAGCAGAATCGCGATCTCGCTTTGGAACAGCTGCAGCGAGCGTTGGCCGACGAATCGCCGGAGATTCACGAAGTCGTGTACGAGGCGCTGGCCGCCGTCGCTCAATTGCTGGCTCAGTCAGGCGAGATTGTCGCCGCTCGAGCCCATCTGATGCGGATGATCGAGCTGACAGCCGAAAACGATAACGGACCTCGGGAACTGTTGATGCAATTGGACGGCGCCGCCAACGTGCCGATCCTGCTCAAACAGGACTGGGAACTGGCCGAGCCGCCGCCGGACGCGATCTGGAAAGACGCTTTTGAAGCGGCTTTGAAGTTCGCCGAACGTGGCGCTTGGGCCGAAGGCCTCAAGCGTTTTCAGGCCCTGGCCGACGAGTTGCCCCGCGAGGCGATCATCTGGAAGAACGTGGCCATTCTGGCCGGCAGTCTGGCACAATCGCCATTGGCCGCCGACGCCTGGCATCGCTACGCGGCGGCGGAGGGTGTCGCCTTGGACGATGCCGTCGAGGCCGAAGCGCTGGCGCAACTGTTGGCAGAGCCGGACCATCCGCTGGTCCCCGAAATCGCCCAGACCTATCAGGTACTCGATACCGAGCGGGTTCTCGAACGGCTGCTGTCCGAACGCCACGTGGACCGCATGAACGCCGACTTGTCGGCCATGGGCAGCGAAGAAACGCCGGCGCCGAAAGCGGCCTTTTGGCTGTTGGATCGCGCGCTGCCGCGGACCAGCGAGGGTCTGACCTTTGACCAGGTGCCCAGTATTCTCGGCGAACTGTACCTGTTCGGTCGTGAGACCGATCGCGAAGCCCGGCTGGAATTTGTAACCGCCAAGACGCTGGAAGCCAAGGCGGAACGTATCCGCCAGTTGCTGGCCGAATTCGGCGGTGAACTGCAAAAAGAAGAGACGGTTCGCGAAGTGCCCGCGGCGGCCGCCGCGTTGACCTGGCGTTGGCGGATGCCCAACGACACCACCGTCGCCCAACGCACCACCCTGATTGAACAGAAACGCCGCGACATCAACCTCAATGTCTGGCCGGACACGCCGCTGCCCGAGCTGGAGGGAAACAGTCCGGCAGCGGCTGCCTCCGATCCCCAGTACCACGTCCGCTTGCTGGCCTTGATTCTGCGGTTGGAACTGGGCGGCGAGCAAGGCAAATTCGACTTCGACTTCAACGAACTCCGCGCCAAACTCGGCTTGCCAATTCGCCAGGATCTCGACGTGGCAGATCTGAAAGCCCGCCGCTTGTCGCTGGTGCAAATGCATCTCGTGCCCGCCGATCAGTTACCCGACGATCAACTGGCGGCGGTCTACGTGGTGGCCGCCGTCTATCGCTTGCCGCGCGCCATCCGTCGCCTGGCCCCGGAGGTTCTCCGCCGGCCTGGACTGCAAGAAACGTTCGCCCGGGCCGAGATCTGTCATACCCTGTTCGTGATGTCGAAAACGCCCAACGAGGCGCTGGATTGGCTGCTGCAGGCCCAGCGCGCTGCGGTTGAAGCCAAGCAGTCGCCGGCCCGCTATCTGCTCGAAGAACTCGAATTGCGTCGCGTGCGGGGCGAAGCCGCGGAATGCCAACGGTTGATAACGCAATTGCGCACGCGACACGCCGAAGAGCCCGGCGTAGCCCAGGCCTTGTACAACTGGCTCAGGAGTATCGGTGCGATTGCGCCCGACGGCAGGATGGCATCCCATCAAGCGGCCGCGGCGCATCCGGCCGCGGCGGGGGGCGAAGCGGCACCGGCAGGGATTTGGACGCCCGGACAAGCGACCGCGCCGCCCGCCGATTCCGCCAAGCCGGGCCTCTGGATCCCCGGGATGGATTGAACGCCGCCATGTCCTCGACTGACTGGGATCGCCGCTGGATGACCCGCGCGCTGGAATTGGCGCTGCGCGGCCAAGGTTCCGTCGAACCAAATCCGATGGTTGGCTGTGTGATCGTTCAGCAAGACCAGATGGTCGGCGAAGGCTGGCATACGAGCTTTGGCCAGCCGCACGCGGAAATCGAGGCCCTGTGCGCCGCCGGCGATGCGGCCGCCGGCGCAACCCTGTACGTCACGCTCGAACCGTGTTGCCATCACGGCAAAACGCCACCCTGTACCGACGCGGTGATTGGCGCCGGGGTTCGTCGGGTCGTCGTGGCGCATCGGGACCCGTTTCCGGCAGTGGCCGGACGCGGCATCACGGAACTGCGGCAGGCTGCGATCGAAGTGGATGTGGGCGTACTCGAGCAGGATGCGTTGGAGCTGAACGCCCCCTACCTGAAACGGGTCTACAGCGGACGGCCTTGGATCATCGCCAAGTGGGCGATGACCTTGGACGGCAAGATCGCAACGCGAGCCGGCCACAGCCGCTGGATTTCCGGCTTGGCCTCCCGAGCCCGCGTTCACCAATTGCGAGGACGCGTCGACGCCGTTCTCGTCGGCGGACGGACGGCGGAGCGAGATGACCCGCTGCTGACCGCTCGCCCGCCCGGCCCACGCCTGGCCACCCGAGTCGTGGTGGACAGCCTGGCCCGCTTGAGCGCGGACAGTCAATTGGCCCGGACGGCTTCCGAGGTTCCCGTGCTGGTCGCCACCGGACCGCACGCCGACGCCGTCAACTGCGGCCGCCTGCTGGATGCCGGATGCGACGTCTGGATCGGCACAGCGGACGATCCGGCGCAGCGGCTGCTGAGCTTGCTTGACGAACTGGGCCAGCGCCGGATGACCAATGTGCTGGTCGAGGGCGGAGGCCAACTGTTGGGCAGTCTGTTCGATGCCGGCCAGATTGACGAAGTCCATGCCTTTATCGCCACCAAGCTGATCGGTGGGCGGGACGCACCACCGCCTGTGGGCGGAGGGGGCGTCGAGCAGATGGCGCAAGCGCGAGCGCTGCGGAACCCGATGGTGGAACATCTGGGCGACGACCTGTACCTGCATGGACGCCTGACGCCCCCGCCGACCGCCACCAGGGGTTGATCCAGGTGACCCGCCGAACGCAGCGCTCGGCGCGGCTGCCGTGTGCTCGTGCTTGCCGGTCTGGATTTCCCGGTTGATCGGGAGAGATCAGGCAAACAGCAAGGGGAAGAACGTACCGCCCAGCGGCTGGCCCTTGGGCACCGGGGGCACGCCCGCCAATAGCGGTTCGTCGGAATCGGACCAGGTGCCGTCTCGAAAGGCGTTGATGACCGTCGCCCGCCGCGGACGCTCGCTGCGATTCTCGAACGAGCCGTGGATGGTCAAACCATGATGGAAAGTACACTCGCCGCGTTTCAATTCCACGGCCACCGGCTGGGTAAAGGCCGCCCACTGCTCGTCGCTCAGCACCTCGCGGATCGCATGCATGTCGCCAGCCAAGCCGGTGATCGGCAGCAGATCCCAGCGATGACTGCCGGGAACGTAGTGAAGGCAACCATTCTCGCGGGTGCTGTCGTCCAAGCCGATCCAGCACGTGAGATGGGCGATCGGCTTGGTCCGCGTCCAATAGGAATAGTCTTGGTGCCACGCCACGACGCCGCCGTGACGCGCCGGTTTGCAGAACAATTGATCGTGCCAAAACCGTACGGGGCCTTCCAGCAGCTGGCGGGCGGGCACCGTAAACGCCGGATGCCACAGCACGTCGTGAAAGCCCGGCTTGATCCGCCAAGCGCCCAGGGCATGAAACAGGACCGTGTTCGGATCCGTCGCCTCGTTCGTGTGATACTCGTACCACAACTCGCGGCCCGAATGGTTAGGATCGAACAACTCCGCGAGTTCTTCTCGCAACCGTTCAACCTGTTCGTCGGTTAGCACGCGCACCCCCGCCAGATAGCCGTGCTCGTGGTAAAAAGCGACCTGCTCGTCCGATAACCGATACTGATCCTCCTGGGCGCGTGATCCCGGCAGATGAAACAATCCGCCGATCGGTTGGTGTTGCTTGGAAAGATCTGCTGACACGATCGTTGTCTCCGACGGGGTTCGTCTGAACGGGCTGTCACTCGACCCGCTTGGGTTCAGGTCGCAAGCTGCGGCAGGATTATAGGCCCTTCACGCAGCGGATGCCACAGGACTGTTCGGCACGTCACGAGCCGTTGGAGTCGGCCGCTTGGCGGCGTCGAGCTGCAATGAAGCTGGCGATGCACATCGCGACCAACCCCCAGCAGATCACCGCCATCAGCAGAATGGCTGCGAGCGCGGCCGTATTCACGTCCCCGTCGGCGGCGAGTTTCGCCAGAGAACTCAGGCCGCGGCCGCTGGCTGCCAAGGCCCCCAACAGCGAAATCGACACCGCGGCATGCATGGCATGCTTTCTCCACGACGGCCGCAGCGCCGCCAGGCCGCATCCCAACAGCGCCACGCCGAACGCCGTCGGGATCAGCGCCGTGACGCTGGGATTGGCAGCGGACGCGCCAAAGTAGCTGGCCAAGCCCAACAGTATCAAGATACTGGAGAATGCGATGGTAATCTTTGCCATGCGATCGCCTTTCGGGAAAATTCGAGGGAAGGGGCCCGCCTCGCTGGTTTGCGAGTCAATCGAAGCTGGCGGCATCCAGGATGCGGTATTGTACCCGCCTTGCAAGCAAAGCAACAAAAAAACCCTCGGACCAAGGTCCGAGGGTTTTCGTTGCACACCGATCCAGCAAACAGGAGAGTACGGATCCACGGGCGACAGACGAAGCCGCCCAGCGGTGTTATTTCTGCGTGGCCTTCTGGACCGACCCCTTGCCGAGGTCCCACGCTTTTTGTTCGGCGCCACCACAGCAGGTCGCCGTTTCGCAGCCCATCTTGTCCCAGCCCCGCAGCCGCGGGCGGCAGGAAAGCTTCAACGAATCGCAGCCCTTTTGAGCCACTGGACCACAGTCCTTCTGAGCGGCGCATTCGCCTTTCTGCACGGGACCACACGCCTTTTGAGCCGGGCCACAATCCTTTTGAACGGCGCAGCCGCCTTTTTGCGCGGGACCGCAGACCGGTTCGCACGACGCCTTGCCGAATCCACGCAACCACGGACGGGAAAACGCAAACGGTTCGCAACCCTTCTGGGCCGGTCCACAATCCTTCTGAGCCGGTCCACAATCCTTCTGAGCCGGTCCACAATCCTTCTGGGTCGGGCCGCAAGATTTTTGTACGGCACATCCGCCTTTTTGCGCGGGGCCACAGGCCGGCTCACACGACACCTTGCTCAACCCCCGCAACCGCGGACGGGAAAACGCAAACGGTTCGCAACCCTTCTGGGCTGGGCCGCAGTCCTTCTGGGCCGGGCCACAGTCCTTCTGAACGGCGCGCTTGCCCTTCTGGGCAGCGCCCCAGTTCTTCTGGCCCACGCCAAACTCCTCCGTACCCATATCCAGGGGCGCCGGTTCTTCGACGACGGCTTCTTCGCCCATCAACCGAAACGGCTCGAACGCGGAGGTGCTAACGCCCCCGAAGCAGACCAACCAGGTCAGCAGGCTGACAGGAACAATCAAACGACATTTCATCTCGGGACTCCTTACAAGACCGGGAACTAGACGCTAAACACAGTGACTTTCACACTCAAGCTTCCGTCACCAGATCGCTAGTCACCTTCCTTCAACCGCTTGCGCGGCTGCGACGCTCACGTCCGGCTCTACACCTTCCTTGTGTGTTAGCTCATCTATCGTCCATAAAAACTTCCTGCGTTACCTATGCTTCCTGCTTTAACTTTCTGCAACCTTCTCGCGAACGATTCTGTGGATTCTTGCAATGGCAGCCAGTCTGTGGTTTACGCGACTTGTTCGTTCCGTACGGCCCAGTGGCGATGTAGCCAGCGTGTCGGGAGGCGAATCAGCGGACAAGAAGGCGGCTTTGCCTGGTGCGTGGCCGACGATAATCAATCATCAATCGTTATGCTTGCGGCCGCAAGTTGGACTATTTACTCCAACCTGAGATGGACTAAAGTCCGTGTTAGGACGAAAATGCGTCCTGGAAAACGCCAAATCGCGAAATCGGCACGATGTACCGTTGACCGCAAGCAATGCATTTGGCAGAGTTTCGAGGGCACGGCGCTTTGGAGAGGATACCGGAATAGTCTCGGTGCCCCCACGCGAATAACCGGTACATTCGGGTAAACCGGGTGGTAATCCTAACGTTCCATTTAAACCGCCAAACTTGACACCCCCGTATCCCGAACTTATGATCGCTGTGTGGGGTGCCAGAACTCCTTTTGTTAACGGCAATTAGCGACATGAGCAATCCGCTTGTCTGCCAGATTATCGGCGGCGTCTTAGCACTGTTTTTCATCTTCCTGCTCGTAATGTGCTGGAAGACGTGGCGGGTGCTGCACATCCTGTCCGCCCTGTTTGTCTTTGCGGCCGCGTGCACGTTCCTCGCGTTCGCCTCGATGGTGCTCAAGACTCACGCCGCGTGGCGCAAGCCTTACGAAACGCACAAGGTGGCGATTGAGAAGCAGGAAGTCGAGCAGATCAAGCTGTTACAAGGGGATCTGTCTGCGGTCCAGCAGGGCGAGGAGAGCATTCGCAGTGCTCGGGCCAAATTGAACGACGAAGTGCTCGATCGTGGCCGGGTATGGCGAGAATGTACGCCCATGGCGGCGGTCAATCCGGTGACGTTCAAGGTTCGGACGGTGCCGGCAAGTCAGCCTCAGGGCCAAGCGTCGGAGCCCAGCGGCATTGCAGAGCGAATGCTGTTGTACGTGTTTGCCGAGAAGGAAAGCAAGGACGGCTGGAAAGTGCCGGGGTACTACCTGGGCGAGTACGCGGTGACGGAAGCGACCGACACGGAGGTCACGGTCACGTCCCTGTTGCCCCTGGATCCCGACCAGATCCAACGCATCCAGCAGGGCGGGGCCACGTGGGCTCTGTACGAAGTCATGCCGGTGGACAGCCACGAGGCTTTCGCGGAGATGGACGCCACGGAGAGACGGTTGGTTGGCATGAGCAAAGACGCCTTGGCAGAGTACTTTCCCAACGTTTTCAATTGGCCGCCCGAGCAATACGACAAATTTCTGGATGCGTTTGCCCGGTTTAACCGCGATGTCACCGACGAAGACTCGCCGGATGACACGTGGGTGTTGATCAAGTTTCTGCGAAAGCACTCCATTCCAGTCGACAGCGACACGCCTCAATCGCTGTTAGAGGGCGAAGCCCGCTATTTCGATAGCAGCGGGCGGGCGTTGGAAGCTCGCCTGCGGCGTGGTGACGACGGCAACGTGACCTTCGAGGTTGGAGACAGCGGCTTTTTCGATTTGGACACGGCCAACGCCTTGATCGACGACGGAGTGTGCGAAAAGGTCAGGCCGGTCTACCGTCGGCAGTTGCATGATTATGCGAGGTTCTTCCGCGAGACCTATTACCGGCACCGCGAATTGGACGAATCGATCCTGCGGCAGAGGCGGGACACGGAGATCCTGGTCGGTCTGAAAAATAACGTCGCCGCTCAGGCAGCGGCAAAACAGGCGGAAATGGACAAACTCGCCTCGGACCTGGTCGGCTTTCGCACGGAGTTGAACGAAATCACCGGCTATACCCAGGCCTTGACCGCGAAATGGGAAGAATCCCGCGGCCGGCTCAGCGAACTGTACCGCCGGAACCTCGAATTGTCGGCCGAACTGACGCAAATCCAAATGCAACTGGCCGACGAAATCAATCGCCGTACGGCGCCGGCGGCCGCACCAACGCCACCTCCTGCGGCGCCACCCCCTGCGGCGACTTCGCCTGCGGCGACAGACGCTCCATCCGAACCCGCGACGCCGTAGAACGTGGGACAATTCTTTCCTTGTCACATTCTGTCGGGCTGTTGTTTTTTTCTCGAATTCTAACGCCGTCCCACCACTCCCAATTCTCTCCGTCTTCGCGTATCATTGGGAAATCATGCGATGGGACACCGTCTCGAAGCCGTTGGGGCATCGTGACGAAATGCTTTTCGGACCATCGCCAGCCGTTGTCTGTGATCTTTGAGACGATTCATGGCGCTGTTTGATCGCGAGTACTATCGGGACGAAACCCCGCCGCCTCGCCTGCGGCCCGCGGACCGCATGATGGTCACCAACCTGGTGATCCTGAACGTCGCGATCTATGTGGTCGACATCTTTCTCGGCCGACAGCATTGGCTGATGGCGTCCCTCAGCCTCAGTTCGGCCGACTTTGCCAGCCCCTGGCTATGGTGGAGGTTTCTGACCTACGGCTTTGCCCACATGCCGTATCCCATGCTGGAGCATATTTTCTGGAACATGCTCGGGCTGTGGATGTTCGGCCGCGACGTCGAGTTGCTGTACGGTCGCCGCGAGTTGCTGACGTTTTACCTGGTAACGATCGTCTTCGGTTCGCTGGTTTGGGCCTTGCGGTATCAACTGTCGGGACCGCAGGAGCAGCCAAGTGTCCTGTTGGGCGCCTCGGGAGCCGTCACGGCCGTCGTGCTGCTGTTCGTGTTCCACTATCCGAAACGCACGATCTTGTTGATGTTCGTGTTGCCCGTTCCGGCTTGGGTGATGGGCGTGCTGATCATCGGAGGCGATTTGATGCAGATGTGGTCCAGTTCGGGACACCGGACCGTCGCCTTTGACGTGCATTTGGCGGGTGCCGCGTTTGCCATCGCCTATTACCGATTCGGCTGGAATCTCAGCGGCTGGTTTCGGGATCTGCGCGGCCTGGGCGGCTCGGTGGGGCAATGGAAGCCCAAACCGCGGCTGAAAGTCGTCAAGCCCGACGAGGACGATATCGAGGAAGACGAAGAAGCGGATCGGCTGCTGATCAAGGTCCGAGACAAAGGCATGAGCAGCTTGACGGCCAAAGAACGCCGCACCCTGGAAGCGTACAGCCGCCGCATGCGGCAGAAGCATCAGTCCAGTTAGGCGATACCCGTTCCTGCAACCGATCGGGATTCGCGAGGGTATCGAGGGCATTCGTCATGACGCACACGATCGTGATTCTCGGGGCATCGGGGGATTTGACCAGCCGCAAGCTGATGCCGGCGTTGTACCGATTGTATCGCAAGCGGCGTCTGCCGCCGGACACGCTGATCGTCGGTTTCTCGCGCACGGCCCACAGCGACGTTTCCTGGCGAGAGGAACTCGGCAAATCCACGGCCTCGTTTCTGGGCGAGCACTTCGATCCTGCGTCGTGGACGGAATTCGCCCGATCCGTGTACTACCATCCCGGAGATATCTCGGCGCCGGAAGATATCCTGCGGCTGGGGCGCCGCGTAGACGAGCTGGAACATGATGCGACGGCCGTGCGACTGTACTATTTAGCGACCGCACCGCGATTCTACGAACCGGCGGTGTTGCACCTGGCCGCAGCCGGCATGACGTGCGAGGACTGTGCGCATCGACGAGTCGTGATCGAAAAGCCTTTTGGCACCGACTTGGCTTCCGCCCACAAGCTGAACGAAATCGTCCATCGCGCTTTTGCCGAACGTCAGATCTATCGGATCGATCACTACCTGGGCAAAGAGACGGTCAGCAACCTGCTCATCTTGCGGTTTGCCAACACGATCTTCGAGCCGGTGTGGAATCGTAATTACGTGGAGCATGTCCAGATCACCGCCGCCGAAGAAGTCGCCGTGGGCCACCGCGCGGGGTTTTACGAATCGGCGGGAGTGCTCCGCGACATGTTTCAAAACCACTTGATGCAACTGCTCACGCTGACCGCGATGGAGGCCCCCGCGCGGTTGGATGCCGATGCCGTCCGCGACGAAAAAGTCAAAGTGCTGCGGGCGATCCGGCCGATGCGTCCCGAGGAGGTCGCCACCCGGACGATTCGCGGCCAGTATCGGACGTACGGCAACGAGCCGGGCGTGGGCGGCGCCAGTTCCACCGCGACCTTTGCCGCCGTGCGGCTGGATGTGGACAACTGGCGTTGGCAGGGGGTGCCATTCTATCTGCGGTCCGGCAAAGCCATGTCGTGTCGCACGACGCAGATCGTCATCCAGTTTCGCCAGCCGCCGCACATGATCTTCGAGGACGGCCCGTCAAACCGGGAAGATGCCAACCGGTTAGTGCTGCAGATCCAGCCCGCCGAAGGGATCCAGTTGCAGTTTCAAGCCAAAGTGCCTGATGCCGGCATGAAGACGCGACTGGTCGATCTGGACTTCGCCTTCCGGCGCCAGTTTGCAGGCGAACTGCCGGACGCGTACCAGCGATTACTGCTGGACGCGATGCAGGGCGACGCCAGTCTGTTCGCGCGCAGCGACGAAGTCGAAGCCTCGTGGGCCGTGATCGACCCGATCCAATCCGGATGGGATTCCGGCGCCGGCCCCGAGCTGGGGTTGTACGAACACGGCGACTGGGGCCCGCCCGCGTCGGTCCGCTGGATGGAGTCGCAAGGCCGCCAGTGGTTCGATCTGTGCCCCGTCCTGCACTGAC
>Ga0351849_10322_pt1 | contig 11384 bp, 11 predicted proteins | sample TotcelHFGM3001N3_FD_206792 | JGI IMG/M metagenome (GOLD analysis project Ga0351849, IMG submission 206792) | Enriched cells from coal bed in the Powder River Basin, Montana, United States - Total cells FGM rep1 HSBNCT.FGM.300.1.N3 ... | reverse complement strand
AACGGTCCATAAGTGATCGTCTTCTTGGATCGGAAACGACTTGAAACGGCCCTGGTACAACGGCCCCGTTCCTGATGTGCGGTGGGCCGCGTGCCAACGCTGAGTGTGCGCGACGGTGAGCCAACGCATGAATTCCGACAGGTCGCCGTCGCCACGCGGCCAGAGGACAAAATGCCAATTATCTGGGATTCCGCAATGCGGCTCCTTGACGGCTCGGCAAGAGCTGGTTGTTGGCAGACTCGCCAAGATGGGATACCCCTGCCAAACTGGCCGAATTCCCTCAGATGACTTTGGTCCAAGCAGAGAAGCTCGTCAAGCAAACGAAGGAAGCATCCTCGGGAGAATAGTGCGGCCAACACCCCCGTTCTCAAAACTGGTGCGCGGTCGCTTGCGGCGACGAAGCGGTTGTTCCGCTAGTCGTGGTGAGAACCGTTGAGGTGCTTCACGAACACCATGAATTCGTGCCAGTCGCTGCAAAGTGCAGCGGGTCGGACTCGCTTAACGGCTCGACTCATTGTGCGTCGCCGCTGATGAAGGACAAGGGCCAACAATGGTGCTCCCCTTTCGGAGTCAGTAAGCCGCGAAAGGTATATCATCCGAGCCCCAAACCGACCACGGGAAATCTGCATCATGGGGCGTTGCCCCCTTTCCGTCAAGAGTCTGAAGTTGACCCTGACGGCCTCTCTGCTTGTACCTCGGCTGCAAGGTCCGACGCGGCTGTGAATCCGTGAATCTCGAAGGTTTCGGAAGCGGCCCTGCCGGCATCAGACAGCGGTGCCGCGCACGTTTTGGGGTGTGTTTGCGCAGTGAGCTACTGAGGGGTCTCGCTCTCGCCGCGCTCGCAATCCGTCGGTGCCGCTCGGTCGTCTTCGGCTCTTTTTCCCTTCCTCCTTCTCTTCTCACGCCGTCTCCTTTGGAAATCGCCAACTCGCAACGACAATCTGAGATAGAAGCCGGCAAGAAGCAGAAATACCGCGACGGCGACCTGTCGGAGTTCATGCGCCCGCTCACCGTCACGCACACCCAGCGCCCACACGCGGCCCATCGCACGTCAGGAACGGGCCCCTTATACGAGGGTCGTTTCAAGTCGTTCCCGATTCAGGAGGACGATCAATTATGGACAGTTCTGCGCTACGTGGAACGCAAGGGCGTTGCGGGCCAATTTGCCCAAGGAGACCGCGGCATGGCGCCGGTCGAGTCTTTGGCATCGGGTGCATGGAGACGAGGCGGGACTGCTGGATGAGGGTCCGCTGCCGTTGCCGCGAGGTTGGCTGCAGCACGTGCAGTCTCCGCAGACGGAAGCGGAACTGGAGACGTTGCGGAGGTGGTCCGCGGCGTACCGTTTGGCGAGGCGTCTTGGCAGGCGCGGACAGCCAGGACGTTGGGCCTGGAATCGACGTTCCGCCCTCGGGGTCGGCCATGGAAGACTGTCCCCAAGCCTTAACAAAGACTCCTTTATCCGTTCGAGCACCCGCGCCAAAACGTGAGCGAGAACGAGGTGAGGACATATCGGGCTGGAATGCGGAGGTGGTCCCGCGGTAAGGTTTGCGTCAAACCCAAACGTTCTCAACAGTCTGATCACCCCGATTGACAGCGATTGTGGAACAGTCCAGAATTGCATGGGAAGCAAGAATGTTCCCAAGAGAGTCTCTTGGAGGACTACCTTCCGTCGTGGAGGCACAAGTAAGGTGCGCATTGGAAAAGTAGATGCTCCATCCGCACTTGGTTGCGGAGTCCTTGTCGCTTTGATCTTCGCCAGCGCCTTGGCCATTACTGGGCTCCACATGGTGCGTCGCATGCGAGCCATCCACGCGATCGAAAACATGGGGGGAGATGTGTTTCTCGGGCCGCCTCCGGCAGGTGTGTTTTGGCGGACTGTCGGAGCCATTCTGGGCGAAGATGCTGTTGCGCCTGTGCAAACCGTTGTTTTCTGGGGAAAGCGGGAAGACGCCGATTACTCGTTACTCCGTGAATTGGACGATGTGAAGAGAGTCAGTTTCAAAGACGGTTTTGTCGATCTGGATCTGAAGTCTCTCAGTGCGGCCCGACAGCTTGAAAGTGTGCACTTCACGGATGTTGGCGTTACCGGCATCGGCCTCTCGTATCTGCCGCATCCGGAGCACGTCAAGGACATGTCGTTTCTGAGTTGCCCGGTCAATGACGAAGGTGCGCGACAACTGACTAGATTCACGCACCTCGAAAAGTTAAGGCTATTTGATGTCCAAGTTGGAGATCGCGCGCTCTCAGCCGTTGCACACTTGCAGGAACTCAAGGAGTTACGCCTGATGAGCCCGAACGTCACCAACCGCGGGCTCTCCTTCCTTGAACGACACCCGTGCCTGACTACCCTGTCGATAGAATGTGCGCGAGTGACAGATGATGGAATCGAATCATTGAGCACAATCGTCCACCTGCAGGAAGTCTGTCTCTTTCAAAGTCAGATTACCAATCGTGGACTGAAAAGTCTGACTAGACTTCCCAATCTAAACACGCTCGCAGTTTCGGGTGCAGGCGTCACTGATGGCGCCGTCTCCCATCTCAAAGCTCTTCCATCACTACGCGTGTTGAACCTTTATGAAACGAACTTGACGGACGCCTGTGCAGCGGACTTGGCGGCTATGACGCGTCTCGAGGAACTCGCGACTGAAGACTGTTATGTCACAGACAAGAGCCTGGAACTACTCCAGGAACTCAAGGGTCTCAAAACCCTCAACATGCGGGGCACAAAGGTTACCGATGCAGGCCTCGTCCACCTATACGGCCTCACGCATCTTGAGATAGTCATTCTTGAAAGAACCGAAGTTACACCCCAAGGAATCGCAAAGCTGCAAAGGGCATTGCCGGATTGTGTCGTACACTACTGACTTGGCTTCAGATGCGTCCGAGCCATGACCGCCACGTGTCAAGTTCCAGTACCACAGTAATAGAGGGAATCACGCCGTGAAGGCGCCAGTGCACCGAGTCTGTGATGCTTGGTATCATCCAGCTTGGGTGACAGTGCTGTGTGATGTGGACGTTACAAGCAACCGTGAACTTCTCTGGTGTGCGCCGAATTGGCAGGCTACCATCCACAAGGCTGAAAGGTGAGAACGTGGCCGTGTCGCACAAGCCGTCGAACGTCAGCGAACGATCGCGCCAATCGACTCTCCGTCGGCGAATCGATGCAGGCGTGCCAACGAAACGGGCGGAGTTGCCGGAGTCTACTGAGCCCGTTCCGACGGACTCAGGCGGACCAACAAGCGAGTTCTCACTCAAATCCCAAGCCGAGGGCCTCGGTGTCCCCTTTTGGGAGAACCCCCAAAACCACGACGTCTCCCGCGAGTTCGTGGAGCGCATCCCCGTCGGTTTCGCCCGGCAGCATGCCGTTCTGGCCTTCCATGCCGACGACGCGGACGACGAGAGTACGGATGTGGCCATCGGTTCGATGGAAAGCTGGACGGATAAAAGCAGGGGTCTTTTGTGCGGGGCAGGACCCCGGGGCGGAGCCTGAGTGACGGATTGCTCAAGTTGAGCGTTCACTTGGCGAGGCGAGTTGACCGGACGGTCACTGCTGGGGCAAATGAGAATGGCTTCCAGCACCGGTCCTATTTGGGTGATTGCGCCGGCGAGGAGAATGCTGTACGATAGTTATGTTCGACCCTTTACGTGTCACGGAGCGAGCCATGCCCTTCGATCCAGTCCGCCAGTGTCGCGAGGCGACACGTCTCCGGGCAAACGGTAAGTTCACAGAAGCGCTGGCCCTACTGGATCAGGCGATCCGGCTCGATTCCCAGATGGCAGAGGCCTACGCACAACGTTGTGCCTGCTACTGCGATCTCCACGAGTACGCTCTGGCGATCGAGGATGCGACTCGGGCGATCGCTCTGGATCCGGAAATGGTGTGCCCATTACGGTATCGGGCCAGAGCCGCCCACTGTCTCGGTGAGGGCGAGTCGGCGATCGCCGACTTGAACAAGGCCCTGCAACTTGCGCCCGAGAATCCTACCATCTACTATGAACGTTCTGGCATGTTCTTCGATGCGGGAGACTACGCGGCGACGATTGCCGATCTCGACCAGTTTCTGCAGCAATGTCCCAGAGAAGCTAGCGGGTATTGGTCGCGTGCTTGCTGCCGATACTACCTGGGCGAACTGGATTTGGCTCTCGTGGATATCGACGAAGCCATTCGGCTTAAAAGGGAGGACGCGAGTTTCCTGTGCTTCCGTGCCCAAATCCTGTGTGAAATGGGTAGAGTCGACGAAGCTTCTGCCCAGCTCGAAGCAGTTGCGGCCCAAGATCCCAGACTCACACCTGGGCGCTTGGGAGGGATGATTGCGACAAAACGGGGCAACTATCTGGAGGCCATTCAGCATTTCGACGCTGTGCTGGAAGCGGAACCGACGAATGCGAGAGTGTACTACGACCGTGGCATGGCCTGGTACGAGCTGCACGAATACGAGAAGGCTTTGCGCGACGTTGACGAGGCAGTCAGGCTTGAGCCGGATAACGGGGTCGGCCTGTATCAGCGTGCGAAACTTCTATACTTGTTGGATCGCATCGATGATGCGACTGCTGCCCATGAGGCCGCCGTGGCTCACAAGCGTGGCGCCGAGGGGGAGGACTGGGATGCGGAGCGAAGCTGGCTGGGCGGAGTGATTGCCCTGTGTCGCGGTGACTATTGGGAAGCCATCCCACAGTTCGGCGCCGCGTTGGAATTTGATTCCACCAGTGCGCGCACATACCTCAGTCGTGGCAAGGCCTGGTATCGTATGAGGGAATACGAACGCGCTTTGAGCGACTTTGATCGGGCTGTCACCCTCGCTCCCGAGAGACACTTCCAGTACATCGATCGGGCGAATGCGCTCATGGGGTTGCAGCGCTACGCGGACGCCAATCGTGCTTTGGTTGAAGCAAGGCGGCGCAGCCCCGATAGTGCCGATTCCTACTGGAATCTCGCGTGGTTCAGGGCAACCTGTCCAGACCCTGAGTTTCGCAACGGCAGACAGGCCGTCGCTATGGGGCACAAGGCAATCGAACTTGCCGGTGAGCATCCAACCTGGCAGCTCTTTGTAGCCCTCGCCGCCGCCTACGCCGAGTGCGGCGACTTCGACGAGGCGATACGCTGGCAGACGAAAGTCCTGGCGAACGCGCCGGAGGAAGACAGGCCCGGGTGGGAGGCGATTCTTGAGGCCTATCGGGCCGGGATTCCGCGTCGGCTGGCGAAAGGAGAAGACTGGGATTGGTAACCTCTTCGTTCTCATGCTTCTCGCAAATTGGACGAGTCGTTCCATCGCACGGGCGGCACGACCCTGAACACGCGATGTGCGTAGATCCTGCTTACAACTCCGACGGCGCACTCCTGACGCTGACCGCGAAGAACCCCACTACGGGAGACCAGGTGACGAGGTACGTCTACGGAACCGATGCCGGCGGAATCACGCCCGCGGTCTATCGCAACGATCTTCTGCGAGCGGAGATCTACCCCGACTCGGACGATACCACGAGCCTGGGAAACGGCCGGGCCGGGCTCCGGACCTGCGAGGACATGGAGGCCGCCCGGCGAACGGCCAACGAGTACCACTACCCCCACGGGCGCACGCACTTTACCCCAGACCAGCTCTGGCAATCGCGAGCAGCAATCGACTATACTGAGCGCGCGGAGTTTCGTCTGGCCGTGGAACGCGCCCTTCAGGAGCAACGGCAGAAGCGCGAATGCAGCCCGGAAGAGCAACCGCCCGCGGCCGCCTTACTGGCTGCCGAATACCGTCGAGCAGTCCGCCAGGCTCTCGTCGAGCTTGGCATTTTAACCACCCGATGGAGGTCGATTACTCTACCAATTAAGCTGCGAAAGTCGGCAAAGATTTCGTGAAAGGCACATTGGTAGACAATTGCTGACGTGTATAAACGTTTTCGTGGCTCCATGATGATTATGCTGCAAACCAAGTGAAGTTGACCTCGAACAGAGCGGTCTTGGACTCTCCGTAGACGACAGGCTGCGCCTGGGGCCGCGCTCGTATAGTGTGGTTCGCGCAAGAGAGGCCAACCGCTGTTCCGAATGCGTCCCGTTCAGGTCGTAGGCTTGCATTTCACCAAGGCAGCGAGTTGGGAGAGAGTTGCGATGACGAAGTTGCAGATTACATTTTGCGTTGTTTGTTGTTTATTGGCTACTGGTTGCGATCCCGTACGAACCACCGGACAGCTCGTTCGGCTGCAAGTGGTCGATTCAACCTCGCAACAACCTGTTGAGGACGCAAAGGTATCGCTGAAGTTTGACTGCTTAACCGGTGCAGCCCGGCAGCCAAAACACCAGGAAGAGGTCATGCCTCCGGAAGAGTGGGATGATCACAACCTTCGCATAGCGTTGGAAGGATATGTATGGCAGGTCGGCAGGACCGATAGCCAGGGCCAAGTTGACATTGACCTCATGTACACCGGAATCGATAAGACCCGGGGGCCTGAGCCGCCACCGTCGAGAGACGACGTCACGGGGTTACCGTATCTGATTATGGTGAGAGGAGGCCAACTGCCCGAAGAGGAGTTGAGCGTAGTGATGAAGCCCGGCGCATCTGTCAAGGGAAAGGCTTATAACCTATTTTCCGCACATCTCGATGGCAATTATTTCGAATTACCGCGGCGGGTGCAATGGTGTGGTTCTATTGAGTGGGTGTTAAGCTTCTGCAAGGTGGGGTAGTCGCCATTCTTTTCACACAGGGTGGCATGGAGGGGCGGTCGCTTCGTTGCTCCGAGGCGGAAACTGCGTTTTTCGGATCTCATGGTCCGGCAGCGTGGCGGACAAACAGTCGGTCAGCACGAGTGGAGTTCACGGCTGTTCTTCCGGTTGAGATCAGTGAACAGGCCGCTGCGTCCGGAAAGCGCAGCTTGAGGCATGCTCGGATCTGTTTGTAACGCTGTCACTTTCGGTGAGTACCGCCAGACAATGCACCGTCCGGCAAGCGTCAAGTCGGCGTGTATCGCGAACGCTCGTTGTCGTTTCACGTGAATTGTTGGCCGGGGTGTCTCATTGTGGCAAGTGTCCTTCCAGAAAATTTTCCTGAGCCGCACACCGCGCGAAAGAAATGCCGTCTTGTGGATAAGTTGAAAATATCGGTGCGAACCTAGTCGGGGGGTATAAAAATCACATGACGTATCGCTTCCGTTTTCCGGTTGGCGGGTCGGAACTTTTTTACCCCACTCCAACTGCGCAGAAAATCATCGGACGATTGGGCCAAGAAGACGGCTCCGCTTGACTTTTTCCTTTTCGAGACATTTCCTTTCAGCAGGATATCCGAGATCTGGCGCAACGACCGGGCGATCGTGTAGGACTCAACGCATTCACGTGGTCAAGGAGCCTGCCATGGGAAAACGAAGAAACCGTTCCAAGCATCGAGCCGCGCAAGGGCCGGCCGGAAACATCGCGACCTGGGAGAAAGGTGTCTTGCGTTCGTATAGTGTCGGTGCCTTGCCGATCATCAATCACGTGTTGGATCGCATGAACCTGGAACAGATCCTCCAGTCGCACTTGCCTCGCGAAGACGAGCGGACCAAGATCCCGACGGGCCGTGGCTTGATGCTCTTGGTGAGGAACGTCCTGGTCTCCCGGGAACCGCTCTATGGCGTCGGCGAGTGGGCAAGTCGTTACGCTCCGGACTTGCTGGGAGTGACGCCTGGACAGGTAGCCGCGATGAACGATGATCGCTCAGGACGCTGGCTTACCAGGTTCTTTGCCTATGACCCTCCCACGATCGCCTTGGCCGTCACGACGCACAGTGTCCGCCGATTTCAAGTGGACCTCGACGAACTACATAACGATTCGACGACGGTTACATTCTGCGGTGCCTATTCCGGAGCAGAGCGAGAGCAGGAACGTCATGGCCGCCGGACGCCTGCGATCACCTTCGGCCACAACAAAGATCACCGTCCCGATCTGAAACAACTCCTTTACATCCTGACGGTCTCCCACGACGGCGGAGTGCCGGTGCACTTTCGTGTGTGCAGCGGCAACGTGATCGATGACCAGACGCATCGCGAGACGTGGGACCTGCTCCACCAGTTGGCCGGGAAGCCCGACTTTTTGTACATTGCCGACTGCAAGCTCGCAACCACGGAGAACATGACGTATATCCACGGGCATGGCGGGAGGTTCGTGACCATCCTTCCGCAAACCCGCAAGGAAGACGGCGTCTTCCGCACACAGCTTGCCAGTGGCCGGATCCTTTGGCGGCCCCTTTGGGAAAAAACGGACGAGTACGACCAGGTCGTGGACCGGTTCTCCATTTCCGACGCGCCGATGCTGACCGCCGAAGGTTTCCGGCTGATCTGGTATCACAGCACCCGCAAAGCCGAACTCGACGCCGCCACCCGGGCGACCAGTATCCGGCGAGGCCTGCTGGATCTGGCTGATCTGCGAGAGAAACTGCACGGCCCACGGACGCGATACCGAGATCAAGCGAAGGTTTACGACGCGGTAGCCGAGATTTTGAAGAAATACGACCTTTCGGAGTTGATTCGTGTCACGGTCAAAGAGACACCCGTCGAAAAGTTCCGCCAGAACCATCGCGGCCGCCCCGGCCCGAACACACACTATATCAAGCAGGTCAAGCACCGCTTCGATTTGGAGTATGAGATTGACCACGAGAATTTGGACGCTGCAGAAGTCCTTGACGGAGTGTTCCCGCTCGTAACGAACGATCGCACACTCTCGGAACTGGAACTGCTCCACGCCTACAAGCGTCAGCCAACAATTGAGAAACGATTCGAGCAGATGAAAACCGACTTCGCCATAGCTCCCGTGTGGCTGAAGGACGTAGAGCGAGTTGACGCGCTGATGGGCGTCTACTATTTGGCCCTGCTGGCAGAAGCCCTCCTCGAACGAGAATTGAGGAAAGCCATGGAGCGCGAGGGACTGGAGTCACTTCCCATGTACCCGGAAGGCCGAGCATGCCGACATCCCACCGCCCGCCGGCTCATCGACCTGTTCGATCCCATCCAACGACACGAAATCCATCAACCCGGTAAGGCACCGGTTGTTACAGTCACCGAACTCACTCCGCTACAAAAACGATTGCTTCGCCTTCTCCAAATACCTGCATCGTCCTATGGCCAGTAACCAACTTGCGACTCCCACGAAAATTAACAGAAAATCATGCCAAGATGTGCGGAAAATAGGTTATAATGTTACGGTCATCAACATCCACAAACCACAGTACGTCCCGACGGATAGATGGGAAGATTCCCTGAAAGAGTAAGGGGGCGGCTGGCACCGATGAATCGCTTCAGTATCAAAGGCGGCAGTTTGCAGCGGGTGAGATTCCCGCGCGGCAATGGGGCGCTCCGGCCGGCAGTTCAAGCGGCAGCGGCTTGGAACATCGGTGGCCTCTGTGTCTGCCGAAGCAGTCTTAGGCAGAGCGAAAAAATAACTTTTACAAATTGGCATTGGTGGATGTGACGAAACGTGCGATGATTCGCCCATGCAAGACGCGAAGATCGAGGCACGGATTCGCCGTAAGTTCCGAATGGTCGCTGTCGAATTGGACGAGCGGAGACGAAGGCAGTGGGCGGCGGCAGAAGCGCGGGACACTGGTTGGGGCGGGATTTCGCTGGTGGCTCGCGCTACCGGCTTGTCGCGTCCGACGATTATGGCTGGCCTGAAGGAACTGGAGCTTTCGTCGAAAAGTCGCGCTGCCGTGGCTGCACGTGTGCGGTCTCCGGGCGGCGGACGCCGGATGCTGACTCAATCCGATCCCGGCCTGCTGGATGCATTGGAACAGTTGATCGACCCCGCCACTCGCGGCGATCCGATGTCGCCGTTGCGATGGACTTGCAAGAGCACGGACAAGTTGGCCGAGGAGCTGACACGACAGAACCATCCCATATCTGATCGCACGGTCGCCATGCTGCTGAAGCAGCAAGGCTACAGCCTGCAGGCTAACCGCAAGACGCGGGAAGGTTCGTCGCACCCAGACCGCAATGCCCAGTTCGAGTACATCAATCGGCAGGTGATGGCGTTTCAGAGACGGCAGCAGCCGGTCATCTCCGTGGACACGAAAAAGAAGGAATTGGTCGGAGAATTCAAGAATGCGGGCGAGGAATGGCAGCCCAAGGGAGAGCCGGAAAAAGTAGGTGTTCACGACTTCCCGGACAAGAAATGGGGCAAGGCCATTCCCTACGGGATCTATGACATGATCTGTAACGAAGGTTGGGTGAGCGTGGGCATTGATCACGACACTGCCGAGTTCGCCTGCGCGAGCGTTCAACGATGGTGGAACGAGATGGGATCGGCACGCTTTCCACGTGCGAGTGAACTTCTGATTACGGCGGACGGAGGGGGCAGCAACAGCAGTCGCAATCGGCTTTGGAAGAAATCGCTGCAGGGCTTGGCAGACGAGTTGGGAATAACCTTGAAGGTGTGTCATTTTCCGCCTGGCACCAGCAAATGGAACAAGATCGAGCATCGGTTGTTCTGTTTCATTACCAAGAACTGGCGTGGGCGTCCACTCACGACTTACGAGGTTATCGTAAATCTGATTGCCAGTACAACCACGAAGACCGGCCTCATTGTTCGTGCCGCGTTGGATTCGCGGCAATACGAAACCGGCATCAAGGTCACCGATGAAGAACTCGGACACCTATGCCTCACTCCCGCCCAATTCCACGGTGAATGGAATTATTCGATCAAACCGAAACACGGAAAATTGTAAAAGTTATTTTTTCGCTCTGCCTTAACGTGGCTCAGTGCGTCAAACAGCCGTGTTCTTTCAGCCACTCCGGAACAGCCGTGTTCGACAGAGGGGATTGGCACGACGCCTCCGGGGGTGATCCTGAAAGACTGTTATCAAGATGCGGGCTTTGCCGGCCGGTTGCGAGGATACGGAAGACCTTGCGGTCATGATCTCCAGCCAAAGGTCTGTCAAATGAAACGCTTGCTTATCGCGTCGGCAGGGGTTATCGCGTTTGCGACAGGGACGGTGCTGATTGTTGTTAGGGAGGCGGAAGGGCCGCCCCGGTTGGTGCAAAGAATCGATGCGGGCGGCAGCGGCTTTTCCCCGGCGTATTTGACCGTTTTCAACGACGAACTCTACTTCAGAGCCTACGACTCGGCTCACGGGTATGAACTCTGGAAATACGACGGTGCTTCCGCGTCGCTGGTGGAAGATATTGTCCCGGGCGCCGGCAGTTCTTCTCCGGCGCATCTGACCGTCTTCAACGACGAACTCTACTTCAGAGCCTACGACTCGACTCACGGGTATGAACTCTGGAAATACGACGGTGCTTCCGCGTCGTTGGTGGAAGATATCCGTTGGAGCTTCGGTGGCTCTCATCCGGCGTATTTGACCGTCTTCAACGACGAACTCTACTTCAGAGCCTACGACTCGACCCACGGGAATGAACTCTGGAAGTACGACGGA
>Ga0351849_10320_pt1 | contig 11429 bp, 5 predicted proteins | sample TotcelHFGM3001N3_FD_206792 | JGI IMG/M metagenome (GOLD analysis project Ga0351849, IMG submission 206792) | Enriched cells from coal bed in the Powder River Basin, Montana, United States - Total cells FGM rep1 HSBNCT.FGM.300.1.N3 ... | reverse complement strand
ACGGGTCCCGGCCGCGTCGTGCTCACCACGGTCAACCACCTCAACTCCCGCGTTGTCGAACTGACCCTTGCCGCCCCGGACGGCGCCCGCGAGACCGTCCGGCCCACCGCCTTCCACAAGTTCTACAGCGAGACCCGCGGCGAGTGGCTCTCGGCCGAGGATCTGAGACCCGACGAGCATCTCCGCGGCCTCGAGGGCCCACTTCGAGTCGTCTCTGTCGGCCCTGTCGCAGGCGTCCATCGCGTGTACAATATGACCGTCGAGGGCGAGCATGTTTATCATGTCTCGACCTTGGGGGTGCTGGCGCATAATAACCGGTGTGCCCCTCGGAATGAAGCTCAAGCACCTGGGCGAAATCGATGGATGGGGGAAATGAACGTCACAAAACAAGATGTTGACCGATCCTTTCGGGAGACCTCGCGAAAGGCTCTGGATGCGGTGAAATCAACGGCCATCGAGTTCATGGCAGAGCATCCCGCCATCTCAAAAGTCGAGGTAGCCAAACGCCTTGGCCGAGGCGCATCGGCCATCGGCTTGACGATGCTCATTTATGAAGAGGCCGAACGTACTGGACGAACCCGGGAAGTGGCAAGAGAACTGCTATTTCGCAAAATCATCTCCGAGTTTCCCGACGGGTGGTACGAAGATAAGAAGGTTCATGCTGCAGTGAAGTTGGGAGGATGGGACTACGACATTCTCAAGTTCGCCGAGAGTTCGGCCGACTACGCAAGAGCAGTACTTAAGGATTTGACAATTGACAATGTTCCGCCCACCGGTTGGAAGCCAGAAGGCCCGGATGATGAACTACTAACACTGGTTTTTGATAAGTACTGGCCGGCTGAACCGCTCACCTCGAAACAACCGGTGTAGTTTCGGCCGCTTGCTGGACAAGTAGATATGTAATAAGTGGTCTTTATATATTAGTACTACACTCCACCAACAAGCGCCACCGCGCTTCGAAACGGTCCAACGATGCGACGACACCCCCGCCCCGCCGCCGCTCCATCCTTCGCGGCACCCTGATCGCCTTCCTCCTCGCGCTCTCCGGCTTCTTCGGCCTACAGGGGTACTTGGGGTCCCTCCCCGGGGATCTGCCGCAGCCGCAGTTTGCAGCCGCGTCAGCCGCCCGGCCGACGCTCAAGACCACCCCGATCGAACAAGTCCGGGTTGGCCGGCGAGTCCTGAGCAAGGGCGAGAACCCGGATGAGACACTTCCCACGGCCGTCGACCAGCGGACCTGGCGTCACCTGACCCTTGAAGAGACCGACACTTGGCCCGACGGCACAGTCGACCGCATTTGTGTTGAGACACTCCTGCCGCCCGAGTGGCTGGCCCAGTTCGACGGGGCGCCCGTCGGCGCCACGATTCCCATTCCGCTCGACCTGGCCGAGATGGGGCTTCCGGGAGGCATGACGGCCCGGGTCGTGGCGAACGAGCCTTGCCCGCCGATCTCGACGGCCCCCGGCCGCGTCGTGCTCACCACGGTCAACCACCTCAACTCCCGCGTCGACGAACTGACCCTTGCCGTCCCGGACGGCGCGCGCGAGACCGTCCGCCCCACGGCCTTCCACAAGTTCTATAGCAAGACCCGCGGCGAGTGGCTCGGCGTTGTCGCCGGTGATCTGCATCACATACTTCGGATTCTCGGCCGCCAGATCGGCATTGGCGTTGACCAGGGCCTGGCGCATCCGCTGGGCGTGGTCGATGTCTTCGCAGAAGACGATCGTCTTGTCGAACCGGTCGGTGCCCTTGAGGAACTCGGTAATCTTCCGGGCCGCGAGCTCGGTGCGCTTGTCGAGTACGAGGGTTTTGTCGAAGTCCTTCTGATTGTAGACGCGGTCTTCGATCTCCTCGCCGTACTTGTCCCGCTTGCCCGCGGGCGGCCGCCAGCCGGTGAGGTCCTTGTCGAAGTCGATGCGGACGACCTTGTAGGGGGCGAGGAAGCCGTCGTCGATTCCCTGGCGGAGCGAGTAGGTGTAGACGGGGTCGCCGAAGTAGTGGATGTTGGAGACGTCGCAGGTTTCTTTCGGTGTGGCGGTCAGGCCGATCTGCGTGGCGGCCGAAAAGTACTCCAGGATCTCGCGCCAGGCCGAGTTTTCGCGGGCGCTGCCGCGGTGGCATTCGTCGACGATGATCAGATCGAAGAACTCGGGCGAGAACTGCTTGTAGATGTTGCGGTCTTCCTCGCTGCCGGTGACGGCCTGGTAGAGGGAGAGGTAGATCTCGTAGGACTTGTCGATCTGGCGGCGGGCGATTTTGGTCATGGCCCCGCCGAAGGGCTTGAAGTCGTTGGTGCGGGTCTGGTCGACGAGGATATTGCGATCGGCGAGGAAGAGGATCCGCTTTTTCGCACCGGCTTTCCAGAGCCGCCAGATGATCTGGAAGGCCGTGTAGGTCTTGCCTGTGCCGGTGGCCATCACGAGCAGGATGCGGTCCCGGCCGGTGGCGATCGCCTCGATTGCGCGGTTGATCGCATTGAGCTGGTAGTAGCGGGGGGACTTGCCGCTGCCGTCGGTGTAGTAGTCCTGGGAGACGACGAGTTCCGCCGCCGGCTTGATCCGCTTCCACCGGCAATAGTGCTGCCAGAGCAGGTCCGGGGCGGGGAAGGAGTCGAGGGGCAATTCCTGCTCGACGGTGGAGAAGGTGCCCGTGCGGTCGTGGAAGAGGAAGGCATCGCCGTTGGAACTGAACACGAAGGGCAGGTCGAGGGCGGTCTTGTCGGCGTAGGCCAGGGCCTGCTGCATGCCGTCGGCGACGGCGTGGTTGTTGTCCTTGGCCTCGATTACCGCGATGGGGATATTGGGCTTGTAGTAGAGGATATAGTCGGCGCGTTTCCTCTCGCCACGTTTGACCGTCTTGCCCTTCCAGATGATCCGCCCATTCGTGAAGAAGACCTCCTCTCGCACCTGGGCTATCAGGTCCCAGCCGGCGCGCTCGATCGCCGGGGTGATGAACTTGGTGCGGATGTCGGCTTCGCTGAGGGATTTCTTATCGAGGTCGTCAATCCGGGAGCATTTCGCGGATGAACCTGACCTGGGGGCGCCCGCCGGTGCCGTTCAGAGTCTCGGGCAGGAGTGGATAGGTCTCGCGACGATCGGGCCGGGGATCGCGAAAGAAGTCGCCCTTCTGGAAGATCGGCCGTGTGTCGGAGATGCCTCCGAACTCGCGCGGGCCGGCAAGCTGGCAAGGGAACCAGCAGCCTTTGCCTTGGGCGTCGAGCAAGTAGAACTCCGGATAGCAGTGGTTCAGCACCCATACGGTTCGTGCCGGAATTCCCGCCGCGCGGCAGATGGCGATGAAGGCGAAACACATGTCCTCATGATTGCCCTTCTTCTCCTGGAGGGCTTCGATTCCGCCTTTCATTTTCTGCTGCTTGGTGAACTCGATCTTCCCGCGCACATAGTCGAAGATCGCCTCCACGCGTTTCCAATGGTACGGCTCACCGATGCCGAGCGTGTCGCCCAACTGGCGGATTCGCTTGTCGCGGCAATCGATGTGGGGCAGGCTCGGCGCGAGGTAAATGCGCAGATCGCGGGGAACGTCCTTGTCTTCGGGAATCTTGTAGTCCTGGGGATTCTCCGGCGGTATCTGGCTGTACCGGGTTATTTCGTAGGTCAGAATCACCTGGGCTTCCTGTCCGGAAGGCAGGGAGCGGATATTGACGACCATCTGGGGGACGGCCTTGACGTTCTTGCCCTGGTTGACCCGTGCCTGTTTGGACACGTCTTCGTCGGAAATGACGACGGTCTGCTCGGCCCAGTCGACAGGAACGGGGATCGTGGCCACGATGCCGCTGCAGGGCCCGCCGACCGCCTTGACGGTCACGCCAGCCCGCCAGCGATGCTTTCTCGATTCTCCCAGCAGGGCCGTGCTTTCGTCTTTTTCCTGGAACTGGGCCGATGCGGTCACGGCACAGCACAACACGCCCAACACTGCCAGACTACCAATTCGAATGCGCACGAGAACACCTCGCCTGGATTGCCCAAAATTCACAATATCTCTATTGTACGTTGCCATAGCGACGGATTTCCGGGCGTTTTTTCGGCAAAATAAGAATGGTCTGCAATCGCTGCACCGGATTATTCGTGAACCCATCGAAAGAGCGACGCGTAAGCGAGGGCGAAGAGAGGAGATATCCTCGCTTGCGATTCGGGTTTGGACGAAGCACTGGTTGTAGTAGGACTCACCCTTGGCGAACCTCCCCTGAGTTATCCTCGCTTACGCTTCGGGTTTGGATGGAGCACTGGTTGTCGCGAAATCCCGGGCTCATGATAAATCCGGGCTACACCAGCCCGAAGTGCAAGGGAGGTGGGAAGTTGTGGCTACGTGGTCATCGCTTGCGATTCGGGTCGGTGTAGTTGAGCCCGTCTGTCGAGGAGGTTTCGTCGATGGAGCACAAGTTCCACGGGAGGCTGGATCAGAGACGGGGGCGAGCCTAGTGGTCTGTCAAACCTTAAAGTTCGGGTTGCGGATCATTGGATTCCACGCTTCAGCCTGAAAAAGACAGCCTAAAGGCTGGACTCCAGCCGACGGCCAACCCGAAAATCAAGGTTTGACAGAGCACTAGATTGGAGTGCACTGAGGGGTACGAGCGCTGCGCGGGGGACTGTGCGGCCCTTCATTTCCTACGATCGATCCAGGTGAACCTTCTCATGACCAAGCATTATCCCGATCGGGCAAGAATTCTCGAGATGTCGGAATCATTCATGGCCGCCTGCGTTCTCGGAGCGGCGGCGGAATTGGACCTGTTCACGCTCCTGGCCGACGAGCCGGGCACGGCCGAGCAGGTTGCCGAGCGAACGGGCGGCGACTGCCGCTGCACGGAAGCTTTGCTGGACGCGGCCGCCTCCCTCGATCTGCTCGACAAGGACGACGGAGTGTACCGCACGCCGGAGCCGCTCGTGCCCTACTTGACCGAAGGTGCGGAACAGACGGCTCTGCCCATGGTGCGCCACCGGATGAATGTGCTTCGCGGATGGGCACAACTGGCCTGGACTGCCAGGGCCGGTGTGCCCTTCCCTCGGCAAGTGAGCATCCGCGGTCTCGTGGCCGACCGCGAGGCCTTCGTGGCGGCCATGCATACGGCCTCGGGACCGATTGCCGACGACGTGATCACCAGATGGGGACCGCCGCGGTTCGGGCATTTGCTGGACGTGGGCGGGGCCTCCGGCACGTGGACCCTCGCCCTGCTGCGGGCGATGCCCGGCGCCCGGGCGACGCTATTCGACCTGCCCGACGCGGTCGAGCAAGCCCGAGAGCGAATCGGTTCCACGGAATTCAAGGATCGGGTGACTCTGACCGCGGGCGATTTTTATCGGGATGAACTGCCGGGCGGGGTCGACCTGGCGTGGGTCAGCGCGATTGTCCACCAGCATTCTCGCAAGGACAATCGCGAGCTGTTCCGCAAGGTTTACAGGGCCCTGGAGCCCGGCGGCAGGATCGCGATCCGCGACGTTGTGATGTCGCCGGACCACACCGCGCCCACGTTTGGCGCGTTATTTGCGATCAACATGATTGTGAACACCGACGGCGGCGGCACTTTTTCGTTTGAGGAATTGGCGGAGGACTTGGAGGCGGCAGGGTTTGTCGATCCTGAGCCGGCCGTGAAGGCGGAGGACATGAGCTCGATTGTGACGGCGGTGAAACCGTGACGCGCTACTGAAGTCTCTCCAGAGCCTCCACCAGCGAGGCTTTTATTGCATCTGCATCATAGCCCTCGGGGGGCTGACGCTGATTGAGGGCCACGGACGCCGTCGTCGACTCGAGCAGCGTCTCGGCAGCCTGAAGTTCCTCGCTCTTCCTGCCGTTGGCGCGAAGTGTCTCGATGCGATTGGCGAGGGTCTGCAGGAGGTAGAAGTCTTCGGCGCCTTCGCGGCAGCGTTCGAAGTGGATCGTGGGTGAGCGTTCACGGGGTGCATAGGGCGTCCGCGAGACGCGACGGGAAGGGAAGAAGACGAGAGGCCGTCAGGTGTCTGACGGCAATAGCGAGGGCGGGGGCGTACCGCAGAGATGAGCTTGTACCGAGTCGAGCAAGAACTGAAAGACCGCACGACCCTGTTGGGCGCAGGTGGCGATCACCGTCCAGATGCGCTCGCACCACCGGCGGCCTTTTTCGCTCCGCGTCCCTTGCGTGATGTGCCGATCAATCACCACGAAGCGAATCGCCTGCTCGGCCAAGTTGTTCGTTGGGTCGATGCCCGGCGTCGTGATGAAGCGGAAGTACGCTTCCCCATTTTCACGGAACCGTTTCGCCAGATTCTGGGCGTGCTTGGCTTCCGGCACGCGTGTCGTGGCCGCCCGCATCACTTGCTCCCTCGCCGCTGCCAACGCCCGTTGAAACCCCGCCGGCGTCAGCTTCTCGCGGCGGTGGATCGCGCCGAAGAGATCGCGCAGGGCGTCCCGCAGACGCTGGCCATAAGCCTGGACCTCGCGTCCGGGGAGCGTCAGCAGGTACTTCACGTCGCGGATCAGGTGGGCCATGCAGAACTGCACCAGCACATCGCAGTCCCGCATGTACTTGCGGTAGGCGCTGAAGTAGTCGCAGCCCAGCACCCCGTTGAACTCCTCGCCCAACACTTCCACGAGGACCTTCGAGCCCCGCGACTTGTCGATGCGAAAGAGCGTGTAAAGCTGGGCGCGGAAGCACCAAGTCCAGAACTTCTGGCCGTTTTCCTTGTGCCCGGTCTCGTCGATGTTCAGGACGGCCTCGCCCGGCAGACGCTCGAACAACTCCGCGTACGCCGGGGCCAACGATTCGCTCACCTTGCTGATGAGCTTGGCCAGATAGCCGCGGGAAACGTTCACCCGCACCACGTCGCGGAGGAACTTGCGGATCGTGGAGAACGAGGCGTGGCAGACGCCTTTCATGAAGGCGACCAGCGCGGTCAACCGCGGACCGAACAGGCCCGCCTTCATCACCGGCTCGGGCATCGGGGCGTAATGCACCTTGCGGCAGTGCGGGCACCAGTAGGCCAACCCTTGATGTTCCGTCACGACCGTGGGCGTTTCGGTAATTTCCACCTGCTGGAGCACTTCCGGCTCGCGCCGCGAAAGGAGGAGCGAGCCACCGCACTCCGGGCAGCAGTCGAGCGTGTGAGATTGAAAATGGTTGACCGCATCCGGAGGAAACGGCTCGCGCAGGTGTTGCTCGTGTCCCGGCTGTCCACCCTTTTTTCGCTTCTTCCCGTCCTTAGCTCGTGGCTTCTTCGGCTTGACGATGTCGCTCGATGGCGGCTTGGAGGATGTCGAGGAGTCCTTGCGCGCTGCAGCCAATTCCTGTTGCAGCCGAGTGTTCTCCTTGCCCAAACGCTCGACCTCTGTTCGGAGCCTCGCGTTTTCCTCCTCCAACTCCGCGTTGCGTTCCATCACGGAGAATCGCTTTTCCTCCAGCTTGGCGATGCGTTGCGCCAGGCGCTCATGGTCGGAATTGCATTTCGGTTCCCGCAGCTTCATAAGGCGGGAAGATACGCATCCTTGGCCGCCCGATCAAGACCAATCGCCCGCGCGGCAAACCCAAGAATTCTGCAAATCCTTAGGGGGAAGATTCTGACAAGCAAAATGCCCCTGTTCAACATGACGATCGTCGGCCCGCTGCCGTGGGGTTCCGGCGGGCATCACAAGAGCAAGAACCCCGTGAACAATCACGATCGTGGGATAGATCCGCTCCCGGCCGTAGCAGATCATGGCCGTGTCGGGCTCGCGGCCGTCGAGATCGAAGAACTGGTAGCCGTGAAGAATGTTCAGGTGCCACTGCCAGCGGGCGAGGACTCCCTTGCGATACTCGCTCCATTGGTAGAGTCCAAAGCTGTAGCGAGTCCGGCCCTGGTTGTAGATGTGGATTTCTTTGCCAAGTTTCTCGGCCTCGGCCATCACGGTCGGATCGTGGCCGTTGAGGCTGCTCACATCGAGGGCCTCGAAGAACCGCTGGTGCCACGTGAGCATGTCGTCGAGATTGTCCGGCCGCCGGTGGAAAGAAACGCTGTAGCTTCCGCTCGTGCGAACCGTGTTCGGAAAGGCCCGGCTGACTTCCGCCATCCAGTTCATGAACTCCAACTCCTCCTCGGCCACCTGCCGCACGCGGGTTTCGTCGCACATGGCGTAGTAAATCAACGGCCAGCCGGCCTGGCGGGCGTGTGCGTCGACGGCCTGCCAGGCTCGCCGCAGTGCCTCCGGATAGGCCAGTCCGCTTTGCTGCTCGACCTTTCGTCCCGTTTGGCCCTTGGTGTAGCCATCGTGGAGTCCCGCGAAGCGGAGTCCGCCATATCCATTGACGGCCCGGCCGAGGCCATTGGCTTTGAGTCGTTCCACGAACCGGTCGACCTGGTGGAAGTCGATTTCCGGACGCCCTTCTTTCCAGCCCGTCAGCCGCAAAGCGGGTCCTCCGGAAACGGCATTCATCCCGTGCGAGCGAAGCATCTGCAATGTTTCGTCAAGGATCCGGTCGCGCTGGTCGGCCGGCACAAGGTTTGGAGGCGTCAGCCCGAAATAACCCATCAGAAAGTCGGTTTCCCGATTGAGCACGGCGGAAGAGACGGCGAGTTCCAGCGGCACGTGAAGCAACGACTTGCCCGCCTGATTCACGATCCGTAGCGCGCCGCGATACACGCCAGCCGCGGCCTCGCGGGGAACGAGCGCAGTGACGACGATTTCGCGGGTGACACCCTCGCGTAGATCGACCGTCGACTGCTCCCGCAAGGTGTGGGGACGGATGCGATAAGCCACCTTGCCAAAATCGCGACTGGTGTTGTACCACACGACCGACGTGTTGGCGGCGACGGAGCCGGGGCCCTGGAAAGGTTCGAGTTGGAGCGAGCACTCTCCGGCGTCGCGCAAAGGGCGAATCGCGAGACAGAATGGCTCGAATTCGCCGCGGAGCGCGAGGCGCGAAAGCTTGAGTTCCTGCGGGGCGGCGAGTCCTGCGGTGAGGTGGGATCGATCCTCGCTTACGCGTGGGGCTGGGATGGTGTGGGGTGCCACGTCGTCTTCGATATCTACGGGCCAGGCCGCCAGGCCGGCGGCTTTCCAGGCGGGGTCCGGTGTGAAATCTTCTGCCGGCGGGTCGAGGCAGAGGGCTCGGCCGCGAAACTCATCGGCGATCTTCTGAAGCTGCACCTGAAGCCAACGGGCGGCCTCAGCGTCGCCCACGCGATAGACGGCCATCGCCGCGATCTTGCAGCCCCAGGGCGCGTCGGCCTGGAAGGCGAGTTGCAGCCCGTCGTTGGCGACCTCCAGGTCGAATATGGCCGGCCTGGCCACTTCATCGGCCATGTAGGTGTCCCACAGGTCGACACCGATCGGTTCGATGTTTTCGAAGCGGTAGAGAGCGTGCGCCGGGCCGTCCGGGCGGGTCTCGCTCCAGGCAACTGCTCGGCCGTGGAGTATTTTTCGCTCGCCATGACTCGCCTGTTCCCCGCCCCAGTAGCCGCTATTTTCGAACCAGACCGTCGCGCGGTAGATGCCGGCCGGCACGTCGACGCGGAATCGGTAACCACCTCCCTCGCAGAAATCCTGCAGCAACGAGCCGCCGAAGGTCGTATCTCGTGCGGAACCGGGCCACGGGGTTCCACCCTGCGGCCCCCAGCCGTATCCCCGCTCGGGATCATATCGGGTCTCGGGAGCAACGGACGTCCAGCCAAGAGTTTCTGCTTGATCGTTCGGCCCGAAATCAAAGGCATGGACGTTCTCGGCAGGCGCGGTCTTCACGAGCCGCAGGTGGTCGATCACCACGCGGCCGGTTTTGCCTCGCCCGCCGAACCCGAAATCGACGCGAACGATCGAGTCGGGATCGATGTTTCTCGGGATGTCGTTGTTCCGGCTACCGGCCTCGCCGCGGTAGAGGCCTCGAATCGGAATGATCCATTCAGTGCGCCCGGGCGGAAAGCTGCGGCCGCTGTTGTGCCGGTTCCAGTAGCTCCGTCCCGACTGTTCCCACTCCCGATCGGCCACGAGGAGGGTCGCATCGATGGGATCCGCGGTGGGGTTGAGCACGTCGACTACGAGCGCGTCGTAGGCCGACCAGTCTTTCGGGAGGCGGAACGAACTGAGGTATGCCCCATGGTATTGGGCTTTGGGATCGAAGGCGATCTGGAGGGACTGCCTGCCTTGAAGGGGATTTTCGGAGACGAGTTGCGGTGTGCCCGAGTTGACTTCCCAGAGCCTCAACTGGGCGGGCTCCTCGAAGTCGCAGAGCACCTGCGAGTCCTGCCCGCTGGCGGCCTTCGCGAGCAAAGCTGTACAGATCACCAGCAAACGACAGTGTTGCACGAGGGTCGCCATGGTCGCAGCTCCGGTTGGAGAAGAACAGGGCCGGCCGAGGGACAGCATTCATCACGGCGGCCGTCTCACCCCTTGGCGGGCTCCAGAATGGCCTTTGCCCAATGGGGGTAGTAGATTGTCGCCAAGGCCAACCATCCGGCGGCCTCGCCGGGCGAGGTGGCACCCTGGTCCCAATAGTGAAACGCAACCCGGTCGGAGAGGGCTCTCATCAGCCGCGAGCGCACTGCATTCACGAGCGTTTCCGTGAAGGTGCTGAATCGAGTGAACGGGCTGACCAGGACCACCCGGTGAGGCCGGACGAAGTTCACGCAGTTTGCCAGACCGATCGACAGCAATTCGATCATCCGGTTCATTTCGGGTTGAGTTCCGTCGAAACGACGGGCGTGTTCGAGGAGAGGCAGCGTTTCGGCCCCCTCCTGCTGGAGGAACTCCGACGAACAGATTCTTTCCATACAGCCGATGTTTCCGCAGTAGCAGCGTTCGGTTTTCACCGGCATTGAGGTGTGGCCCAGTTCGTTGCCGCCGACCAGGCATCCCCAGTTCGGTTCACCTCGCACGAGCAAGGCCGACCCGAGTTGCCCGTCGTCGAGGTAAACGAGCACGACGTCCTCGGTGGGTTGGCGATGTTGTTCCTGGAGCCATCGGGCGGCCAAGGCGTGCATATCGTTTTCGACGGCCAGGGGCCGGCCGTTGGCTACCTCCAGGAGGGAGTCGAGGGAAGCGATATGCTCATCGGGGAGTGCCGAGGACAGGAGGATTTGGCGTTGGGTCGTGTCGACGAAGCCGGTCGTGCTGAGGCCGACGAGGAAAGTCTGATCGTTTGTGAGTTTGGCGAGGAGGCCCTTGGCAACGGACACGGTGTCGGCAGGTGTGGGAACGGAACGGGAATGAAGGCGTCCGATCAGTTGGCCGCACAGATTCAGCCGGCACGCCTCGACATGTCCCGGTCGGATGGCGGCTCCGATAACGTGGAGCCTGCCTGTATCGATGGAAAGGGGTACTCGAGGTCGTCCGGGCCCGCTGGCCTCGGCAGCGTGTTCTCTCAAGAGCCCTCGATCGAGGAGGTTGGCCACGAGGGAGCCAACCGTATTTGGCCGCAACTTCGTCCGCTGATGCAACTCCCACCGGCTGATGGGCCCTTCTTTGCGGAGAAT
>Ga0351849_10312_pt1 | contig 11595 bp, 4 predicted proteins | sample TotcelHFGM3001N3_FD_206792 | JGI IMG/M metagenome (GOLD analysis project Ga0351849, IMG submission 206792) | Enriched cells from coal bed in the Powder River Basin, Montana, United States - Total cells FGM rep1 HSBNCT.FGM.300.1.N3 ... | reverse complement strand
CCGGCACGCGGGGCAGCGTCTTGTCCGGCAACTGGGCCTCGCGCATTTTGACTTCCGGGATGATCCGCGGACTGTTGCCGTAGACGCCCGCCATGATCGTGCCGCGGGTGCCTTTGTACAGCACGCCGCCTTCGGCCGGCATTTTGCGGCCATCCTCCAAGTCCGCCGGCCGCGGCGGTCGAGTGCCTTCGTACCAGGTCAATTTCAACGGCGGGAACTCGCCGCGAGCCGGGAACTGGTACGTCACGATCGCCGACAACGGATGCACTTCGTCCGTGTTGCCGCACGAGGTGGCATCGATGCTGGTCGGCGGGCACAGCCGCAGCGCGGCGCACACCGGATCCAGCGTGTGGGCGCCGCGGTCCCCCATCATGCCGCTGCCGAAATCCCACCAGCAGCGCCAGGTGGCCGGGTGGTACGCGCGATGGTAGGGCCGCATGGGAGCGGGACCGATCCACAGGTCCCAATTCAAGTTGTCCGGCAAGGGAGGGGTTTCCTGCGGACGGGCGGACCATTGGGAACTCCAGCCGGCATGGCCCCACGGGTAGTAGGACAAGTCGCACCAGGCGTCCACCTCGTGAACCTCGCCGATGACGCCCGCCCAGATCCATTCGCAAGCCAGCCGGAGCCCTTCCATCGAATGCCCTTGGATGCCCAACTGGGTGGCGACCTTGGCTTCCTTCGCCGCTGCCGTCAAGCGGCGAGCTTCGTCCACGTTGTGCGTCAACGGTTTTTGGCAGTACACATGCTTGCCGGCCCGGATCGCAGCCATCGAGATCACGGCGTGGGTGTGGTCGGGCGTGGCGATGACCACGCCGTCGAGATCCTTCTGCTTGTCCAGCATCTCGCGGTAATCGACGTAGAACTTGGCGTCCGGATAGCGGTTGATCGTGCGCCCCGCGTAGTTCGGGTCCACGTCGCACAAGGCGACGATGTTCTCCGACTCGACGTTTCGCAGATTGGCGGCTCCCATGCCACCGATGCCGATCCCGGCGATGTTCAGCTTGTCGCTGGGGGCGCTCTGGCGAGCGCCGCCCAGCACATGAGGCTGGACGATCAGAAACGTCGCGGCCGTGCCGGCAACGGCGGATGACTGGCGGATGAATTGGCGGCGGTCCAGGCGAGTGGTCATAGCGAGTTCTCCAAAAATCTGTTCCCGATCCCGGCTCAGACGTACAGAATTCCGTTTTCGCGGAGACACCGCTTTCCTCATGGCTGGATGCCCGCCCGCGAAAACTGAATTCTGTACGTCTGAGCCCTTCTCCTGTTTCCTGTCAAGCGATCAAGTCATTCGCTCCCGTCGGACTCAGCAGCACCGTCGAGATGCCTTCCGTATCGTCCAGGTCCGAGACGTCCAGCAGAAACAGCTGGCAGGTCTGCGACGCCGGATCGCCTGCCGAGAACAGAATCCATTTTCGGTCCGGTGTCAATTGCGGATGGAAGTGGGCTTTTTGTCCGCCCCCGTAGGTCGGCCAGTTGCCGGTCAGTTTCCGCCACTGGTGTCGCCGCGTCTGGTGGTCCAGTCGCTGCAGGGCCCACAGGTCGTGGACGTCAAACTTGTCCCACGACGTCGAGTTCTCGTAGAACCACAACCGGCCTTCCGGATCGCGGCCGGTGTGGACGTACTGCAGTTCGTCCGCAAAGGGAAATTCAAAGCGGCCGCGCGTCCGCGGGTCGTACAAACCGGAACATCGCGCGTCCGGCACCTCGTAAGCCACTCCGCGCCGCGTGACGTGGCAATGGATCAAGTGGCCGCGCACGCCCGGATCGCCGTCCCGCAACGGGACGATCGTGCCGCTGGTCAGATCGGTCAGCAGCATGCCCGGATGGTCGGCGGGATGCGTGACGATAAAACGCTGGTTGTCGTAAGCGGTTACGTGGAATACGGCGCTGTCGATCCGGCACAATTCCCGCTGCTCGCCGGTGTCAAAGTCATACGCGGCCAACGCCGCACCTTGACACGGCTGGCCCCACACGCTGCCCCGCGGCACGTGGATGTAGACGAACCAGCGTCCATCCGGCGTGCAATCGTTCTGGCCATAGGCTTCGCGATCGTCGGCCAACACGAACAGCGGCCGGTCCTCCAGCGTCTCGACATCCACCGTGCGAACTTGATTGCCGTCAAAGTACACGACGTCGTTTCGAGCCACGTTCAACACGCTGCGATGATCGAGCACGCCGCGCCAGGAATCAACGCACCACGGCCGCCATTGCGTGTCCAGGCACGTGGCATGCGTCAACGGTTGCGACTCGCCCGTGGCCAGATTCAAGCGGAACAACTGCAGTTCGCCGCGTGCCGCATGATGATAGATCAGGTAGCGATTATCGCGGGTGATGCTGGGGATGAAAAAGTACAGCGGATAGGCGAACCCCTCGCCACGCGTCAACTGGACGGTCCGGCGGCCGGTCTCGGGCGCGACACCACGCGGAAAACTCGGGGACAAAGGCATCTCGACCGGTGAAACAGCAGACGAAAGCATGGGATGGAATCCTGGCAACAAAAAAGCCGGCGGCCATTCAGGCAGTGTGTTCTGGCCGCTGTGATTGTATCAAAGGGGACGGCGGCCGTCTCCGGCCGACCGACGAAAAGACCCCCGTCTTTTCTTTGCCGCAGCGGATACCCAGCAGGGGTGGCATTCCTTGGCTAGACATGTTGCATAGCTGGCCACTTAAGTTAAAGTAAGGTCGTAAGTTTGGGCTGACGCGATTCACGTTGACAGAATCAACGCTTTCGGTAAAGTCCGCACCACGCTACTCGGCGCGAACCGACGGTTGGCGTCTTGCGTACAATTAGACAGCGTTGTGGGCTGATTTAGTCGAGGGGACGGACGGTAAACCGTGGCTTTCCATTTGAAGAACGCTAGCTGTGTGGTGCTGGGTACATTCAACATGTACATCATCCATCCCAGGTGGCTGGCAAAACACGAAATCATCGACAAGGGTGTCGAGGTCGGCATTCAGACCAACCTCACCGAGCCCGGCTTCCGGTTTCTTTTTCCGCAGCACAAGACGACGTGGACCGTTGCGCCCGACAGGATTGTGATCGAATCGGATGATCCGACCATCGATTGCGGGGCCTTGGTTGCCGCGGTACTCCGGAGACTTCCTGAGACGCCATTTCGGGCGATCGGAAACAACACGGTGTACGAAGCCGATCGAGCGGAAACGACGGCCCTGACCCCGTCCCTCGGCGACTTTCTGCAAACCGGCAGCCCTCCGAGCGGCGAGACGGTACTCCAACACTCTTTCTCCGTCGCTGCAAGACTTGGGGAACAGCGAGAAGCCGACCTTCAGATGTCTGTGGAACAAGATCGCCTGGAGTTGGGCTGCAACGTTCAAACGGAATTCCACCTGGAACGCTGTCAGAACGTGCGGCTGGGACCAGCGGCAGACGTTTTGATGCCGGAGGCGATGGCGGGGTAGTCCTGTTCCCCCCGTGGTGATGCGGTGTCGCTCGTCAGCTGATGCCCAACGCCTTGAACGCAGCGGCCTTCGGGTCGCCGTAGAATACCGGATCGACTTGTTCGACGATGTCGGAGCTGACTTCGAGGAAGTCGCGCTTGTTTTCGATTGGGATCAAGGCCCGCTTGGCGCCGTTGTCCATGGCGACCCGTAGAGGTTCGGCCAGCGACCGGAGGGGCTTGGTGTTGCCCTGAATGCTCATGTCGCCCAGAATCAGCGTGGCCGCACTTGTCGGGGCCTTTCGCAATGCGGAGAACGCGGCGACGAAGAAGGCCACGCCCATTTCGGCCTCCATCTTGTTGTTTCGTAGATCCAGAACCTCGACGTGCAGGTCGGCCGTGTCCAGTTCGCGGCCCAGGCCGAACTCGACCTTGCGGGCGGTGAGGTAGCTGAAGGCCCGTTGAATCGACTCCTTCATGGCTCCCGTAACGCGCCCGGCCATCTTCAGTTTGCCGTTGCCTGCGGAGACCGCGACCTCCAGCCGGTATAGGCCCACGGTGCCGTCAGCACTGACCGACGCCGTGTAGACCGCTCCCGGTGCCAGCGGATCGCTCGATATCAAGTCGCGGCCGCCTTGTTCCGGGACGCCCACGAAGCACTCCTCGCCTGTGGCGTTCCGCTGGTAGCTGAACGACGTGTGATAGAATTCGAACGAGCCCATTTTCTTCAGCTGTTCTTTGACCCGCCGCCGGCCCTCCAACGCCAGTTCCAGGATCTCGCGCAGTTCCTCGGCCGATGCCTGTCCGTGCGGGTAAATGATTTTCATGAGTCCCGATACCGTCTTGCGGACGGCCTTACGATCGCGGGCATTCAAGTGCGATCCCAGCGCGAAGTGGGCGTCGACCACTTCGGTGAAATTCCGCTTGCGCATCGACCGCAGAGCCTCGGCCAGATAGTCCACGACAAAACCGTAATGGTCCGTGAACAGGTCGTTTCGCATCTTCGGGATTTCCCAGCCCGGCAGGTAGAAGTGGATGCGGTCCAGGAACGCCATGTCGTCGCGGATCACTTCCGGCATGGGCGCGAATAGGTGTCCCGTCTGGACCATCACGTCGACCGGCTGGTTGGTGTTGCCGAACATGGCGATGCTGGCCTCGCCGCTGTCCGCCTCCTTGCCGCGCTGAAAGGCTCCGGATTCGCAGTAGGTTTTCAAGGTCGTGATGACTTCCTTGGGCATCTTCTGCAGATCCGCCACCTCGTCGAACGCCACGATGTCCCAGATGGAAACCATGCCTTTCTGCCGCCCGTTCATGTGGCCGAACATGTTAGGCACGGTGGTAGGCCCGGTCAGCAATGCGCCGTAGGGCGACAGTTCCTGGACGGCGTACGACTTGCCCGTGCCCCGCGGCCCCAGTTCGATCAGGTTGTAGTTGCGTTCGCACAGGGGGACCAGCCGCACCAAGAACAACAGCTTCAGCCGACGGCTCATCTGGCTGGACTCGTAGCCCATGCTGCGGATCATCAGGTCGACCCACTCCTCGCTGCTGAGGGCGTCCCGCTGCCGGCAGTACTCGTCCACGTCGAAAGCGGCGATCTGAATGGGCGCTAATTTGTCGATCCAGAATGGGTGCTTGCCTCCGGACTCCTCGTCGTACTCAAACCGCACGTCGATCTGGGCCCAGATGCCGCCCATCAGCAGCCGCTCGTAGTCCCGCACGTACTTGACCGGAATGTGCAGGAAACGATTGCCGAAGTTGACGCCCTCGGCCCAGTAATCCGAGTCGGTCAGCCGCACCTTGACCTTGTCGATGAAAGTGTACGTCCCGCCGTGCGCCTCCTTGACCTTGCTCTGAGCGACCGTTGCTTCGTCCGCCCGGATGTAGTTGCGGGCTAACGTGTCGTTGACCACCTTCAGGCCCAACATGATCGCCATTTCGTCGGACGAGGCGCAATACTTGCCCAGCAGGAATTCCAGGACAAAGGCCGGCACATTCGCGCCAGCTTTGACCTTGCGGACCAGATCCTTGCGGACCACCTTGCCGGAGAAGATCTGGTTGGCTTTGTCGTCAAGCGGATCGCGCGCCGGAGGTGCGTGTTCTCTCATTGCGTAAATCGCCTTTCCCCATAAACAACAGCACCGGTATGCCTCGTCTACCGGCGCAGCCCGGCCACCACGGGGCTCGTCCCCGTGGCTGCCCTGTTTGGCCACCAGCCTGCGCGGTGCCCCGTTCGCGCGCCGCCGGCCACCACGGGGCTCGTCCCCGTGGCTGCCCTGTTTGCGAACCAGATCGGACGCTCATGGACCGGCCCCCGCCACCACGAGGGCTTGTCCCCGTGGGGCGATGTTTCGTCGCGGGTGCGTGACGCCAAACATCGTTCCACGGAGGCGAACTCCGTGGTGACGCGACGCGTTCCGCCCGGGCGCCCCGGCTGGTTTCCAAACACCGCTCGACCGGGACAAGTCCAGCTGTGGCGTTCTCCGGCAAGCATTATCTCGTCCCCAGTCTGATTTGGATGTCGTTCGACTGGAACAACACGGCGTCGGTCGCCGGGTCCAGTACAATCAGGCGGACCTTGTCACAGTTGTCGTTTTGCAGGAACATCGCGACCCGTGCCGATTTGCCGGGCTGGACCACCACACAGTGCGTCTTCTGGTCGTAATCGGCGTCCAACGCCATCCCGGCCTCACCCACCAGCACGCCGCCGTGCAATAGCACCGGACGCACGGATATCGGCTCCGGGTGGAAAATATCCACCGGAACAGATACCGTGACACCGAACGTCCGATTGGTCAGTGTCGTCGGGACATCGCTTACCGCCACCTTGGCCAAGCCGTGGGGCGTTTTCACGCGCCGAGCCATGCGCACGACCAGGATCGGAATGACCAATTCCTGCAGGCTCAGTCCGCCATGATGGTACGCCAGGTCGCCGCCAGCCCGGAAGACGCTGATCCCGCTGGGGAACACAAAGTCCAGGTCCGTCCCGTACCCCAGCTCGGCCCCATTGATCCGCACGGCGCCGGCGGGCGTCGTGCCGCCACGTCCGATCCAGCAGCGACGGTGCAGATCCAGCGTTTGACCGCCCGGGCTGTCCATCCGCATCGACTCCTCCTTGGCCCAGGTAAACAAGTGTCCGTGGTCCGCCGTAATCACGAACCGTTCGACGCCCAAATCGGCCAGCTTGCGGATAGCCCGGGCGATATTTCCCACGGCCGTGTCCATGACCTGACGAGCCAGGTGGTTGCTGCCCGTCTCGCCGAAGGCATCAATATCCTGGGAACGGACGACAATCAATGACGCATTGTCAAAGTTCTTCCGCTTCCGAAGGTCGCTGGGGGCCATCCCCAGCAGGCGGCCAAGTTCGAGGTCGACGACATCGGGAACGCGGGACTTCAGGTATTTCTGCCGGGCTTGCAGACCGGGCAGGGGCGAGCCATCGACCGAGGCCGCCAACTCGCCGCCGCTGTCGGTTACCGTAAAGGACGTTGCGGCACCCGGCATCAGCGCTGCCATGCTGATAGGCGTGATCGTCGGGATCGCTGCCGCGGCTGCCGCGAGGGCCAACTCGTCTGCATCACTCAACTGCTCCCGAAGCTCGACGCCCATCTCGTAACGCAGCGAATCGACCAGGAAGTAGGCCGTGCGGCCGCCCCCGGCGACCAGGTCGGTGTGGGTCCGTGATTGGTTGAGCACGCCGGCCGTCGACCAGCCCGCTTCGCGAAGCGAGTTCAGAAAACCGGTCGCCATCTCCTGTAACACGGCTTCGTAATCCGCTCGGACACGGTTCAACGCTGCTTCGCATTCGGGGTCTTCCGTCATACCGGCCACCAGGCATTCCAACCGCCGCTGGGTCAGATCCAGCCGATACCAGCCATCCACGCCTGTGTAACGTTCGATCCAGGCAGCCGGCCCCAGATTGCCTGCCGGCAACGTCCGGCGGACTTCTCTTGCCAGGACGCCTAGTTCCGCCATCCAGCGGCAGACTTCCCACTGGTTCTGCCGCCGCAAGTCCCGATCGGTCCAGAAGCTGCGGCGGTGGTCAGCCACCAACTGAGCGGCTTCCTCGTAACGGTGATCGACGATCAGTTGGCCCACATAGCAAAGCAGCGACCGCTCCTCGAAACGAAAAGTGTCAATCCTTCCCAGCCGCTCGGGCGGAAGAGCCGACGACGATAGTCCGAGTTCCGACTCGACGCGATCCGCCAGCGTCGCATAGACCTCGGGATGCCGACGACGCAGGGCGACGGCTACCTCGCCGATGAACTTCTGCTGCTCCTTCTTGGCCGGTGCTGGGATCATGGCCGCAGCGGCCGGAGGCTCGCCGTCATAGTCGCCACGGAATTCGCCGACTAACACGTACCGTAAGACCTGGCGCCGAGCGTCAGCCAGATCGCCGGTGTCATCGAGTTCCAGTCCCAGCCGGGAACGCGCCAGCTGCAGAATCTCGCCACCCCCGGCCTTCTCCTGAACCATGTTGTCCAATTCCGGCTGGCCGATCCAGTCCGCCAGCAGTTGTCCGTTGTCGCGAGCGTCGGCAAAGATGACCTTCAGCATCGACTTCTGCCGACCATCGTCTTCGGCCAGCAAGCCAACCACGTCCGCGTACGACACGACATCGGATGCCAGCATGTCATCGATCTGACCATCGCTGTATTGATGGCGGAGCACGTTCCGGGCCAGTCGCTTGAGCTGCGGTTCGTAGGTATCGCCCGCCTGTTCCAGTTCCGCCAGCGGTGATTCCGTGCGGTCCGGCCGTGCGGCAGGCATGTAAATCAGCAGCGGCTGCGGCTCGTCCATTTCGACCTGCGGCTCGACAACAAACTTGATCTCGAACAACGAACCACAAGACACGCAGACACCTACCTGCATGCCATCGAAATCAATCGTCTGGATTCGGCAACCGGATGGCTCGACGCCCAGAACATCCTGCAGGAAAGGGCGGAATTCCGCTCGAGGGTCGTACCAGACGACCACGCGATGCTTGTTCAGCCGCTCGGTCAGTTGATCCAGGATGTATTGGTGAAATGCGTGCATGGTGGGTTGCTGTCGTTGGTAGTGCCGCCGTGTGGCAGTTGGGATCTCTGGTTGATTCTACCAACCGCGACCCCAGCCGCAAACAGCGGAGGCGGATCGAGGCGAGCTGCGTGGTGGCGTTTGATGGGGGGCGGGGATGCCGTCTGGTCTCCAAACAGCGCTCGACCGGGGCAAGCCCGGCCGGGGCGGAAACGCCATCCGCCGGCCCCGCGCAGCCCCGTTCATCCTCCCGCGGCCACGCAGCCCACCCATTCGCCTGCCACCACGGGGCTCGCCCATTCGCCTGCCGCCACGGGGCTCGCCCCCGTGGAGCCAAGTTTAGCCAGCAGCCCAGCCCTGCGTACCCCTGACGGCCACCACGGGGCTCGCCCCCGTGGACGCCGTGTTTGTTTAGCCACCGCCCTCACCTCGATCGCTTCCTCCGTCGCGTCCCCCCGTTGCCGCCGGGCTTGCCCGCGTCCAGCAGACTTTGCAGGGCGGCTTTGACGGTGGGATTATGCCGTCGAGCGACTTCGTCGGTCACCTCCTGCTGCGGCGACTTGCGCCGACGCCAATCGCCGTCGAGTTCATGATACCAGAGGTATCGAGTCAATTCGTGCAGATCGGCCAGGTTGCGGTCCTCGGTGCTGCGGTCCACGACGCGCTCGGGCCACAGCGAAAGGGCGAGCGGCTGGTCGTCCAGTTCCCCATCGCTCAACCGCCGCCACAGTTCCCGGAACGGCTCCCGGCAGTCCGCCAGGGCGTCGCGAACCGTGTCGGTCAACTCGCCGTAGCCCGCGGCTTCGTACTGTTTGACCAGTTTCTCGAGCGCCGCCTTGGTGCGTTTGGCTGGCACTTTCACCTCCAGCCGGCGAGCCAGATCCGGATCGCCCATGCACAGCTCCAGGACGCGCCGCGGCCACAGACACAGGGCGGCGACGGACTCGTCCAGTTCGCCACCGTTCAATTGCTGCCACAGGTCGGCCGCCGCCAGATCCGCATCGATCCGCTCCGCCAGCGTTTGGAACTCGTCCCGCAGTCGCCGGGATCCCTCCTTGTCGCGTCGCCGTATCTGTTCGGCGGTCTCCCGCTTCGGCTCGTTCAGCTTCCGCCACTTGCCGTTATCTTCGACCCACAGCATGTCTTCCAATTCGTGAGCGATGGCCAGACTCCGGTCGTTCGCACATTTTGGAACGACGCGTTCCGGCCACAGGTGCATCGCCAGATGCGCCCAGTCGTAATCGGCGGCCACCAACTTGTCCCAACAGTCCTTGCACTCGGTTTGCCAGGATCGCAACTTGACCAGTCGCCACAGCGGAGCGTAGTTGATGATGACGCCGTCGTTCAGGTCCGGATTCCACAGCGGCGCGATCCGCTCGATTTCTTCCTGGAACGTCGTCAGTTCAGCGACGAACGATTCCTGAGCGTCCCGTTCCTCGCGTTGCGATCGCGTCGGCTCGTCGCGCGTTTCGCCTCGCATCCGATCCAACTTCCGCCGCTCGTGCTCGACCTTCGGCTTCACGTAGTCGTTCAGTACCTTATAGAACGTGTCCTTCGTGAAGCGGTGGTAGTAAAGCCAGACCGTGTAGCTGCCCGAGGGCGTCGCCAGTTCCCAATAAATCGGCGCCTTGCGGCGGCTCTTGGAGTAGCGTTTGATGTGGTCCGCGAAAAACGTCGCGCGGAAGTAATCGCGGACCGATGCAACGCCGAGGATCTCGCAGGCTTCCTGTTCGATCGCCTCGGCCCGCTCTTGCCAGATGACACGCAGCACATCGCGAACCCGCCCCGCAGTGTCGTCGTCATGGCCCTCGTCGTCCACCAGCAGGCCCGGCCACGAGATCCGCAGCGGATAATCGGCGGGAACATCTGATGGGTCGGCCGGCAATCCATCGGCATTCTGTAACACCCCCGGAGAACAAACGGGCAACGGCGCAAAAGGGTCGGGCAAGTCCGACGCCAGTTTCTCGCCGGTGGCGAAGCGGATATCCCAGCGACCTAGGACGCAGCCCAGCAAGTACGGGATCATCTCCATCAGTTCGTTCTTCGCATTTCGTTCAGCTGGCCTGCTTTGTGTTTCGGCTTCCTCGTTCAAGTCCGACAACACAGTATCTTCGCAACCAATTGTGGCGCCGAGCATATCCGCTAACCGCCGGCGATCTTCTCCAACGATGCCGTACAACTGAAAGACAATGGAGTCGACATCGGAGTGGTGACACCAGAGTTCGCGCTCGCAAATGGCGCCGTCACGGTCGTCGTCAGCGCTACGACGGTTCAGCCGACTGCCGGAATCGCGAACGAACGCAGGTAAGCAGAAGACTCGTGCCGTGTCACACGAAGTGGACAAGGACATCGCAATTCGATAGCTCGCCAACGCATGACGTTCCAACGCGTTTGCTGATTCTGGATCAATCATCGGGATCGGGACAGACCGAATATAGCCCACCTCGTATTTGAGAGTTTGACCACCCTCTATTCCGCGAGGCATTAGCAGATGCAGCAGCGAGATGAAGGCGTCGGAATTCAACACCGCGCATACCGCCCAATGAGAGTCACGCGGCAGCTGGACGACCGGGCTGGTATGACCAAACACACCGCCGGGAGGCATATGCGAGAAGTATCCGCGGCGGTGCGGGCGATTGGGACAGGTCAGCCCAGCCAAGAAGAAAGACTCGTAGTTCGATGGTCTTTCGTTTGAGCGACCGGGACGCCCCAGAAACGCGCGATATGTCTGCCGTGAGCGGTCCCAGTCTACAACGAGCGGAGTCTCACCGAAGTACGGGGTGTTAACACCTCCCTTGTAATACGGTGGCCATTCGCGCGAGCCAACGTCAAACGGCAGTTCCCAGAATAGTCGCAGGTATCGAAAGTCATCGCTTGGATGATCACCGAGCCTAAGACGTCTACCTCCCGTTTCAAACGGCGGCAACATTTGGAACAAACGCCGCACCCGTTCGCTCACCCAATATGCGAACGGCGATCCGGGCACCTGTGCGAACGACTTGGGGTCGACGACGAAGTGTGAGGGGCTTTCGCCTTTGCGGTCCCGCGTGCTCGTCTCCTTGCAGGGTTCTCGCGGATCGCGGGGCTGATCTGTCGATTCGGCAAGTCGTCGGATCGCTTGGGCCAGCCCTGCCGCTTTATCCTCGCAGTCGAGCAATCGAAAGAAAACGGTCATCGCTCC
>Ga0351849_10282_pt2 | contig 12037 bp, 6 predicted proteins | sample TotcelHFGM3001N3_FD_206792 | JGI IMG/M metagenome (GOLD analysis project Ga0351849, IMG submission 206792) | Enriched cells from coal bed in the Powder River Basin, Montana, United States - Total cells FGM rep1 HSBNCT.FGM.300.1.N3 ... | reverse complement strand
TGAGTTCCTGAAGATCGTTTCCCTGCAGGCGGATTTCCAGGCTGCGTCCCTGCGGCCCGAAGCCGGGCTCGGTGTACGCCATGCTCACCATATCGGGCAGGCTTCCCGCCTCTTCTCGCCAAGCGCGAAACACGTCGTCCAACACGGTCTTGCGATGCTCGGCTGTCAAAAGGTCCGCGGTGACGGTGGCTACATGCGGACCGTTTTCAAAGGCTTCGGCGTTCTGATTCAACTGGACGTACACGGTTTCGACGAGAGCCCTGCCATCCGGCTGCAGCGGGGCAAACCGTTCGTTGACTCGCTCCAAGGCGTCGGTCATGCGGCGAACGACGTCTTGGGTGCGTGCCAGCGGTGTTCCCGGCGCCAGCACCAGGCGGGCTTCGATGACGTCCCCGTCCAGATCCGGGAACGCCTGAAACTTGACGATGCCCCCGGCAATCAGGCTCAACGAAACGACGAACACGCCAATCACGGTCCCGATCCACAAGTAACGCCAGCGAAGCAGCGCGTCCACCGTGCAACCGACCAGCCGTTCCCGCACGCCATCGATCAACCAGTCGACGTGGCGGCGCAGCCCGCGTTCGCCCGAACCGCCGCCCTGGTGCAAGGCGTGCCCCAGGTGCGCCGGCAAAATGCAAAACGCCTCGATCAGGCTCACCACCAAGACCAGAATCAGCACCAGCGGCACGACCTGGAGCACTTTGCCGATGTCCCCGGCCAGAAAGGCCAGCGGTCCCAGCACGCAAACGGTCGTGATGAACGACGAAAACACCCCCGCTTGGACCTCGCGGACCCCGTCCACGGCCGCTTGCAGTGGCGGCTTGCCCAACGCGCGGTGCGTGGCGATGTTCTCGGCGATCACAATGCCGTCGTCCATCAGGATGCCGAGGGCCAGCAACAGCCCCACCATGGTCATCATGTTGATGGTCAGGCCCAGGTAGGGCATCACAAACAGCGCGCCCAGGAACGAGACGGGCAGGCTCATCACCACCCAGAACGATAGCCGCAGATGAAAGAACAGCCACAGGGTGACGAACACCAACAACATGCCTTGCCATCCGTTGGTGACCAGCAGTTTCAAACGGTCGCGAACCAGAATCGAGGTGTCCCGCGTGACGCTGAAGTCCAGCTGCGGATGCCGTTCCCGTTCGGCGTCGATGAACCGCTTGACGACGTCCGCCACACGGATCACGTCTTGGTTCCGAGTCATCTCGATGTTCAGCAAGCCTGCGCGGCGACCGCCGAACAACACCTGCTCTTCCTCGGGTTCGAACAGGTCGCGGACGCGGCCCAGGTCGCCCAGTCGAATTTCGGCGCCGCCTGGCCCGGCGACGATCACCAGATCTTCCAGTTCGCGGGGGGATCGCCGCTGGTCGACGAACCGTACGGTCAGCTCGCCGTCTGGCGATTGGATCACGCCGGCGGGCAGATTCACACTCTGCCGCCCAACGATGTCCGCCACCTCGGCCGCGTTCAGTCCATACCGCCGCAACGCTTCGTCGGACAGCTCGATCCGCAGCTGGCGGGTGGAGAACCCGCGGATCTGGACCAGCGACACTTCAGGCTGCTGCTGGAGCCGCTCCTTGAAGTCCTCGCAGTAGGCTTTCAGATCGGTCAATGGCAGCGGGCCCGCGACCAGAATCGACAGCACCAAGTCCGTGGTGTGCAGCTGGGTGATCGCCGGCTCTTCGACCTCCGGCGGAAAGTCATCGATCGCCGCAACGGCGGTGTCGATTTCGTCCTTGAATGCCTGGTACTTGCCCTCCGGTTCCATTCTGACGGTGACGATAGCCAAGCCGTCGCGGGCGTCGGAACGCAGTTCCTTGACGAATCGCACGCGGTCCAGCGCATCTTCCACGCGCTGGCACACCGCCTCCTCGACCTCCTCGGCCGTAGCACCTCGATACACGATGCGCACCTCGACCTCCGTGGGCCGAAAGTCGGGAAACGTCTCCCGGCGAAGCCGCCCCAGACTCAAAACGCCGACCGCCAGAAAGACGATCATCAGCAGATTGGCCGCGGTCGGATGCCGAGCGAAGAAGGCGATCATTCGACGCTTCCCTCTCCTCGGGCTCGAGCTGCAAGTCGCTGCTGCAGCTCGTGATCCGGCAGCGGTTCCGTCAGCAGTCCCTCGATGGCCGGCGTCGGATCCGAGACCACCAGGATCTGTTCTGGCGAGAGTCCCTCCTGCAGGCACACAAAGCCAGCTTGGGCGAACGCGATCGTCACCGGGCGGCGGCGAAGGCGGTGATCGTCATCCACGACATAGACGTGACCGTCGTGAAGGGCCGAACGCGGAATCACGACTTGATTCTTCTGCTCGGTGCCGCGAAGTTCCACTTCGCAGTACATCCCCTGCACCAGCGGCGGCCGCCGGCCGGGCAGCGCCTGGTCATACGGCTTATCGACCGCGATCACCAGGCCCATCGTGCGCGTCCGCGGATCGACCTGCTCCCGCAGCCGCACCACGCGGCCCTCCCACTGGACCTGGAAGTCCCCGCTGCGATAACGCACGATGGCGCGAAAGTTGAACAAGTCCTTGACGGTTTGCGCGTCCATCATGACCGGCCCCCGGATGCCGTGTGCGGGATCGATCAGCGTGCGGAGCTGGTCCAGCGGAATCTGCGCCTCGACTTCGGAAAACGCCGTGCCGTGAGCCTCGAACAGGGCCTGGCCGGCGGCGAGGAACTGGCCGGGATGAATCTCGACCTCGGCCAAGCGGCAAGCGAACGGCGAGCGGATGACGGTCTTGGCCAGATCGAGGTGCGCCTGGGCCAAACCGGCTTTCTTGACCGCCAGTTCGGCGTCGGCGGATTTCTGTTGCTGGGGAACGAGTCGTAAGGAATTCTGGAGCCGCTGGACGTTCTGCCGTTGCGTGAGCACCGCGCGTTTCTGCTGGTCCAATTCCGTCGCAGAAGCCGCATTTCGGCTGGCCAGGGATTCGACGCGCTGCAATTCCGCTTCGGTCACCGCCAGGGCCGCATTTTCGATCTCCAGCGATGCACGGTCGTTGGCCTCTTGAATCGCCAATTCCTCCAGCTGTGCTTCCATGCGGGCGATGTCGGCCTCGAACTGAGCCACCGTCAGTTCGTATTCGGCGGCGTCGATCCGCAACAGCACTTCGTCCTGCTTGACCATCGCGCCGGCTTGCAGTTGCGGATGCACCTCGACGACGCGGCCGCGGACCTCGGACACGGCCTGCCATACCTGCCCCGGCTTGGCGGTGCCGTACCCCAATGCTCGGGGAACCACCTCCATGGCCGCCACACGAATCACACGCACGGGCCGGACCGACTCGCCAACCGGTTCGCGCCGCGGCGGTTCCCGGCGGGCGATCAGCACCCCTGCCACGGCGATACCCAGCAAAATCGGCGGCACCATCAGCCAGCGGCGATCGAAGACGGGATGCTTCCAGTTCATCGTGCCAACCTCACAAGTCGTGCCAACCTCACAAGTCGATGGCTACGGAATCGGCATCAATGTTGCCGCAGACTTCTGTTGCACCTGCCACCGCAAAGGTACCGGGACCAAAGCTAAAAGGAAAACGCCCCTGCGCCAATTGCGCAGGGGCGTCGTTGTTCGTCGCAGATTATCGTCAGGCGATATATTCGCCTAGACCAATCGGACGGAAGTCGCACAAGGCCCTTTTTTGCCCTGCCCGATCTGGTATTCCACCGTCTGACCCTCACGGAGTTCCTCCATGGTCACCCCCTTGACTTCGGAGTGGTGGAAGAACATCTCGTCCCGCTCCCCTTTAATGAACCCAAAACCTCGATCCGTAACCAACTTCTTGATCGTACCTTGTGGCATTCCTGCCCTCCAACAAAACAACCGCGTAAAATGTGGGCGAAGGCGACTGCTTTTTGCAAAACAGACCATCGTCCCGAAAACCTGCGAGCAAAGCAGCCACAACATCGAGGCAGGCACTTACGGAAAGGGCACAGCTACACAGAATGCGGCATGACGGGAAGAACGACCGAAGTGCGTCCAGACCTACATCATCTCTGCTCGTCACGAATTGTCGTGACGTTGGTCATTGTAGCGGATTGCCGGGGCAATGCAAATGGTTTTCTAGTGGCAGCCGCGCGTTTCTTGACGGGATTGGCCTTGAAACGCCCACGAGTTCGACATCCTCGCGTCGAGGAATGTTTACCGTTCCGCTGCGTCCCGTCTCGCAGTCCGGTGGAAAACAGGGTAATATCGAAGGGACTTGGCGACCGGCCGAAAAGAAGGCACCCGAAGCGTCAGCGAGGTGTTTTGGCAATTGACCTGTTCCTCGCTGACGCTTCGGGTGACGATGGTTCAGTCCGTTTCTTCCGGTCGCCCCAGGCCGCGCGTGGGGCGGCGGAGCAGCGACAGGAAAAAAGCCGGATCAAGATTCGGCTCGTAATTCTACCCCAGAAGGAGAGGTTTATGAAACGCTACGTGGTACACTTGGCAATCGCATTGACGCTGGTCGGTCTAACGCTGACGGCAGCATCGCAATCGGCGTTCGCCGCGGCCGAGGGCAAGAAGCAGATCGTGTTCGTCCACGGCAGGGCCAGTCATGGCTACGGCGGGCACGCCTACGGTCCTGCCTTTCGGATGCTGGCGCGCATCCTGAACGAGAACGTACCCGCCGTTCACGCCGTCGTGATCCAAGACGACCAGGATCTGGCGCCGCTGGACACCGCCGATGCGATCGTACTGGGCAGCGACGGCGGCGGCTTGGTGAAGCGATTCGCCGACCGGCTGGAGCCGTTGATGAACAAGGGCGTCGGCTTGGCCTGTATCCACTATACCGTGGACCCCGGCGATCCGCAGGCGGTCAAGAACCTGATCGCTTGGATCGGCGGCGCGTACGAGCAGCATTGGTCCGTCAATCCTCACTGGGAAGCCGATTTCCAGACTTTTCCGGACCATCCCGCCGCCCGGGGCTTGAAACCGTTCAAAGTCCGCGATGAATGGTACTACCACATGCGATTTGCGGAAGCCATGAAAGGTGTTACGCCGATCCTGTCCGCCGTGCCGCCGGAATCAACTCGCCAACGGGGCGATGGCCCGCACAGCGGCAATCCGCAAGTCCGCGCTCGCACGGGGATGGCGGAGGTTGTCGGCTGGGTTTACGAGCGGCCCAATGGCGGACGCGGCTTTGGGTTCACCGGAATGCATACGCACTGGACATGGGCCCAAGACAGTTTCCGCAAGTCGGTGTTGAACGCGCTGGTCTGGATCGCCGGGGCCGAGGTGCCCCCGGACGGCGTCCCATCGGCAACGCCCACGCTGGAACAACTGGAAGCCGACCTTGGCCAACCCCGGCCGGAGAACTTCGATGCCGAAGCCATGCGTCGAGAGATCGCGGCGATGAACGAGTGAGGCGGAGGCCCCGGCCGACGACGTAACACAGGCTGCCAGCCGGTGCCGCGTTGAACTTGTCCCGTGTTGCGAATGATCGCGCCAAACGCAACAAGGGTGCCTTTCCAGGAGAAAGTTGTTTTGAACCTAACGCCGCATTTTTTGTACATCGAGACCGTCGGCTGCCAGATGAACGTACTGGACAGCGAAATGGTCGTAGCCAGCCTGCGGCAGCACGGTTACCAGCTGGTTGACTCTGTCGGCCAGGCTGACACCATCCTGTTCAATACGTGCAGCATTCGGCAGCATGCGGAGGACAAGATCTACAGCGCTTTGGGCCAGCTCCGGCGGCACAAACAGCGGCATCCCGAGAAAATCATTGGCGTGCTGGGCTGTATGGCGCAAAAAGACCAGCGGCGGATCTTCGAGCGGGCTCCGTACGTGGATCTGGTGATCGGCCCGGGCCAGCTGCAGCAGACCGCCGAGTTGATCGAGGCGGCGCGGGCTGGCCGCGGCCGGCAGCTGGCGGTCAGTTTAGGCCGCCGCGATGGACCCGTGGAACGTATCCGCCGCAGCCACGAGACATTCGATCCCTTGCGCGATCCCGCCATGCGAGCCACGCCGTTTCAGGCCTATCTGCGGATCCAGATCGGCTGCGACAAGTTCTGCAGTTATTGTGTCGTGCCCATGACCCGCGGTCCGGAACAGGGCCGCCCGCCGGAGGAAATCCTCGCCGAGGCGCGGGGCCTGGCGGATCAAGGCTGCCAGGAGATCACGCTGCTGGGCCAGACGGTCAACAGTTACCGCTACCGCAGCGACGGCCGCACCACGCGGCTGGCCGACTTGCTCGTGGCCCTCCACGAGATCGACGGCATCCGGCGGCTAAAGTTCGTCACCAACTATCCCCAGGATATGACCGCCGAACTGTTGGAAACAATGCGCGGCCTGCCCAAGTGCTGCCGCTACTTGCATGTCCCTCTGCAAAGCGGCTCGAACCGCATTCTGCAGGCGATGAAGCGCGGCTATACGGTCGAAGACTATCGCGAAATGATGGCTCGCATCCGGGAAATCCTGCCCGAGACGGCCGTATCCAGCGACTTTATCGTCGGTTTCTGTGGGGAAACCGAGGAGGATTTTCAGCAATCCGTCGAACTGGTCCGGGAGTGCCGCTTCAAGAGCAGCTTTATCTTCAAGTACAGCCAGCGGCCCGGCACCAAGGCGGCCGAGTTGCTGCCGGACGACGTGCCGGAGCCGGTCAAGCGGCGACGGAACCAGGAACTGTTGGCGTTGCAGGACGCGATCAGCGAGGAGGACAACCAGACCTTTCTCGGCCGGTCGGTCGAGGTGCTGGTCGAGGGCCCCAGCCGCGCGGCGGAGAGACGCGGCGAGGACGGCGATGCGCTGCAACTGACCGGGCGTACCATGTGCGATCGAATCGTGGTGTTTCCAGGCACGCGACAGCAGATCGGCCAGTTCCTGGCCGTTACCATCCTGGATTGCACCGCCCACACCCTGATCGGCGAAGTGCTGCCCCAGCACACGGGCGCGGAATTCGCGTTGGTTTCCGGCTTTGATGCGGCGAGGCCCAGATCTGCCCGGCGCGCACCGTAACCCGCGTCTGAATTGGCCAAACAAGGCAAGATGGCTGGAAATGGTGCCAAAGCTCTCCCAATCCCTCGCCAAAACGCAGGTGGTTTGCCAACCTCGACAAACATCGCCAACTGCGACGAGGCATCGATGTACGATCGCATTGACCTTTCGGCACGGAGACTTGCCGGAGATGGCAAGATCTTCCGATGGAAAGAATCTTAAGGATTGCGCGTTTTGTAACCGATATTCTAGGGCAAGTGTTTCCGGCGCGCGGGCTGTCAACCGGCGGCGAAGCTCGGGTTACTTCTTCGGCAGTGAGGCGATCGGGTGTCGCCGAACGCTAGCACAGGTCGGGGTTGGTGACCGCATGGCGGAAAACACAGAGGATTGAGAAGGGGGGCAAGCTGTCCTTTGCGACAGCGTGCGCACGAAGCGCGCACGTGGGGAAACCGCCTTGGTCGTGCCGGAGCAGGCCGAGGCGGGGACTGCTACTTTCGTTGCGGCCGTCAGACGGCAAGAAGGAAGGACGCGAGCCCAATGGTACCAAGAGACATTCTCGGCATATGCCGTCTCCCGGCTTGTGCCGTGGCGATCAGCACCTTCGTGTCGCTGGCCGCTACCAGTCTCCCCGCTTTTGGTGAGACTTGTGCTCGCGCCTGCCCGCCCGAAGACCGAATGCTCGTGCCTTGTGGCCTTGTGTGGGACTTGGGCCTCGACGTCCGTGCCGAGTATCTGCTGTGGTGGACGGACCCGCTGGCGGTGCCGCCACTGGTGACGACTAGTCCCCAGGAAACGCCGCGCAATCAGGCGGGAGTCTTAGGGCTGCCAACCACGGACATTCTGTACGGTGGCAGCGGATTGAATGGTGACGCCCATTCCGGCGGACGGTTCGCCGTCAACGGCTGGTTTGATTCCTGCCGGAGCTTGGGATTCGAGTTGGGCTACACGTTCCTGGAACAAGACAGCGCTGCCTACGCCCAGAGCAGCACGGGCGATCCCATTCTGGCCCGCCCCTTCCAGAATGCGGACACGGGTCTTCGAGACGCCGGACTGACGGCTTACCCCAACGTAGCCGAAGGCGCGCTCAGAATCGATGCCTCGACGCGATTCCATACCGCCGAGGCACTGCTGACCAAAGCGTTGCTCGAGGAAAGCGAGCGGCGTCTCATGCTGCTGTTGGGCTATCGTTACGCGCAGCTGGAGGACGAGTTGACGATGGCCGATGCGACGACTTCGGCGACGGACGGCAGCTCGCTTGACCTGTTCGACCAGTTTTCGTCAAGGAACACATTTCACGGACCGCAGTTGGGAATGTTGGCCGAACGGCAGAGCGGGGTCTGGACGATCCAGTTCATGACGAAACTGGCGTTGGGCAGCATCCGTTCGCAGGTCGGGATCGACGGCTGGACCACGGCCACCGCGATTGACAACAGCCAATCGACCACCCCGGGAGGTTTCTTTGCCTTGACGAACATCGGGCGATACGAGCAGGACACGTTTGGCGGTCTGACGGAATTGGGGCTGAAACTCCGTTGCGATCTCGGCTGCCATTGGCGAGCGTCGTTGGGGTATTCGTTCCTGTCCTGGTACTACATCGCGCGGGCCGGCGATCAAATTGACCCCACGCTGTCCGTCGCCGACTTTCCCCCGAGCCAGGGCAACGACAGTCTCTATCGGCCATTCCAATTAAGCACCACCGGGTTCTGGGCACAGGGGCTGGACTTCGGCATCGAGTACCGGTTCTAACGCTCTCTCAAGACGAAGCTTGGACGTGCCACTGGCCCTGCCAGTGCCGGACCGTCCGCCGCTCCGGCGTGGAACACTGTCGCCCCCTGTCGCAGCCAGTGGCGTCCGGACGCCGGGGCTTGTTCGCGGAATGTCCAGCCAGTTGTCTTCGGCAAAAGCCAAATCGACGCCTGTCGCCATGTCAAGATTGTCACCCGTTTTGCGGCCATGCATTGCGGGATACCGCGTGGCCGGGCTCGGACGGGACGAGCCACGGTCAGGAAACTCGCCTGCGATTGCCGCGAAGTGATTATCGAGAGCAGCCCGCTTCGAGGTGTCAGCCATGGAGGCGGCATCATGTGTTCTTCGATTGGCCACGTGGGCGGTTTCCAGGTGCCCCGCTGAATCGCTGTTTTGAAGACCCGCGAGTGTTTGGTTCGGATTCAAGGAAACTGCAGATGAAGCTGACTGCCGCCCTCCGCAAAGCTTTGCGCCAGGGAACGCTCGCGCCGATGGCGGGTCGGTGGCGCTGGAACCGACCACCAACGGTACGGACGGCACCGAGACGGACGCGGGAGTTTCACCCTCGCCACCCGGTGTCCGCGAGGCCAACAGAGCTGGCGCAGCGGCTTGCACCGGACTGGATTCCCCGTCGGCGGGCGGTGCAGTAGCCGGTACCCGACTGGATTCCCCGTCGGCGGGCATCACTGCGGACGGGGCTGGACGAGACTCGCTGCCAGCCGGTGATGTTCCATTCTGGGCCGCCGTGACACTGCCAGTGGCGGCCTTCGCACTGACGACCGAAGCAATCCTGGCATCACGGATCGCCTGGGCCGTTGCGGCATCGCCTGCAAGTTGCATGGCAAGTGCATTCAACTCCCGGAAATACACGTCGTTGGGCGGCGTGGAAGCCAAGAACTGACGTTTCGAGATGAATTGGGGCCGCAACCCGCGCTCACCGAAGCTGTAGTTCTCGGCCTGCTGGCTGGGCGCCAGCATGACGTTTGAGTACGTGTCGTTGACTGTGCTGGAGGCGAGCCATTCCTGGCCGTCGATCCAGGCCGAGGGCTGCTCTTCGCGGATCTCATACGTGCCGGCCGGCAGGTCGATGAAGCGATAGCTGCCGTCATCGTCGGTCATCGCCTGCAGGTCCAACCGCGTGCCGTTTCGTGCGGTCCCGGTCAGCCACACGATAACGCCGGGAATCCCGGGTTCCAGCGGTTTGCCGTCCCCGTCCTTCTGCTGCCGGCCATCGTTGTTGGCGTCGGCCCACACGACACCGGAGATCGAGGCATTCCGCGGATCGTCCTCGGCAATCGTAACGGTCGCGGACGGATTGGTGGCGATCAGGGACACGCCGGGGTGATTCGCCGAGGCCAGCGTGACGACGACCGTCTCCGCCGGTTCGTCCGGCGTCGAATCAGCGATCACGTTGACGGGAATGACTGCAGACGATTGTCCTGCAAGGATCGTGACCGTCCCCGGCAAGGCCGTGTAATCGGAGCCCGGCGTAGCAGTCCCGCCGACGGTGTAGCTGACGACGATGCCGCCGGCCGGTGCAATCTTGTTGTTATCCAGCCGCACGGTGAATTCGCCGTGGTCATTTGGCTCGCCGGCGTTGGCGTCGCTGGCAATGATCGACACGGTCGTTTGGTCGTCGTCCTCGATGGTGACGGTCGCCGCATTATTGGCCGAGGCGACTGTCGCCCCGGGATGGTTCGTCCCGGTTAGCGTGACAATCACCGTTTCATCAATCTCGACCACGTTGTCATCCAGGACGGCGACCGGAATCGTCGCCGACGAGGCCCCGGCCGGGATGGTGACCGTTCCCGGCAATGCGGTGAAGTCCGCTCCCGCGGTGGCCGTGCCGCCGGTCGTATAGCTAACCACGATGCCGCCGACCGGCGCGACTTTGCCGCCGTCCAAGGTGACCGTGAATTGCCCGCCGTCCGTACCCGGTTCACGTCCGGTCACGTCGCTCGCTTGGATCGACACGGTCGTGTCGTCGTCGGCGCTGTCGATGGTTACCGTGGCGAAGTTGGCTGTCGCATGAATCGTCGCCCGGGCGTGGTTTGTTTCGGTCAATGTGATGATTACCGTCTCGTCCACCTCGACGATCTCGTCCTCCAGGACGGTGACCGTGATGGTCGCCGAAGACGCTCCGGCAGGAATCGTCACGGATCCGGGCAACGACGTGTAATCCAATCCCGCGGTGGCCGTGCCGGTGGTGGTGTAGCTGACCACGATGCCGCCGGACGGCGCCACTTTGCCGTTGCCCAGCTGTACCGTGAATTGGCCGTTGACGTTGGGTTCGGCGGCGTTGGGAAGGCTCGCGATGATTGAGACGGTGGTCGGATCGTTGTCTGCGATCGTCACCGTCGCTGTATCGCTGGCCGAAGCGATCGTCGCTCCGGGGTGGTCTGTTCCCGTCAGTCTGACACTCACCGTCTCGTCCAGTTCGACGATCTCGTCGTCCAGCACCGTGAGCGAAATCGTCGCCGAGGACGCGCCGGCAGGAATGGCCACCGAATTCGCCAGAGCCGTGTAATCCGAGCCGGCGGTGGCGGTGCCGGTGGTGGTGTAGCTGACCACGATGCCACCGGGCGGAGCGACTTTGCCGTTGCCCAGGCTTACCGTGAATTGACTGTTGACGTTCGGTTCGGCAGCGTTGGGAGGGCTGGCCACAATCGAAACCGTGGTTCGATCATCGTCTGCGATGGTCACGGTCGCAGAATTTCCGGCCCCAGCAAGAGAGACTCGGGGATGGTCCGTTCCGGTCAGCGTGACAACTACCGTCTCGGCACGTTCGACCACGCTGTCGTCCAGAACGACGACGGGAATCGTCGCCGAGGCCGCGCCGGCGGGGATCGTCACCGATCCGGACAGTGCGGTGTAGTCCATTCCGGCCATTGCGGTGCCGACCGTGGTGTAGCTGACGGCGATGCCGCCGGGCGGTGCAAGCTTGCCGTTATCTAAGCGCACCGTAAACTGCCCGTCGACATTCGGTTCGGCGGCGTTGGGAAGGCTGGCAACGATCGACACCGTGGTTGGATCGTCGTCTTCGATGTTCACGGTCTCCGTGTCGGCGGACAAGTCGATCGTCGCTCCGGGATGGTTCGTCCCGGTCAGCGTGACAATCACTGTCTCGTCCAACTCGACAATGGCGTCATCCAGCACGAGCACGGGAATCACCGCAGAAGACTGACCGGCCAAAATCGTCACGCTGCCGCTCAGCGCCGTGTAATCCGCGCCCGCCGTGGCCGTACCGCTGACCGCATAGCTGACGGTAATCCCGCCCGAGGGCGCGATCTTGCCGTCGGCCAGTATGACCGTGAATTCCCCGTGGTTGCCGCCGGACTCGCTACCGACCCCGTCGCTGGCGGCAATA
>Ga0351849_10297_pt1 | contig 12318 bp, 1 predicted proteins | sample TotcelHFGM3001N3_FD_206792 | JGI IMG/M metagenome (GOLD analysis project Ga0351849, IMG submission 206792) | Enriched cells from coal bed in the Powder River Basin, Montana, United States - Total cells FGM rep1 HSBNCT.FGM.300.1.N3 ... | reverse complement strand
GGCAACGGGGCCGCCTACTACGATTACGTTAGCACGCTGCCGGCTCGCGTCGCGTGGGGTACGGTGTTCTTCATCGGCTACGACGACGTCCACGGTTTCGAACTCTGGCGCAGTGACGGGACACCGCAGGGCACCGCCCAAGTCGTGGACCTGAACCCCGGAAATCCTGCCGGGCAAGCGCGGCCTTGGTTCCGGGTCGGCCCCGGCGGCCTCGTCTACCTTTTCGAGCAGGAGCCAATCCATGGCGACGAGCCCTGGATCGTGGACCCGCGCGCCGCCCACCCGGCGGGTCCGGAGTTCCGCGTGAACGCCAATCCGTGGGGCCCGCAATTCACGGGGGATTGGGAGCAGAACCCGCAGGCCGTGGCGATGGATGCGGACGGGGACTTTGTGGTCACGTGGACGCAGTGGACCGACAGCACCGGCCACGGCGTGTTTGCGCAGCGTTATGACGCCGACGGCCGGCCGCAGGGTGATGAACTCCGTGTCAACAGCTTCCTGAACAACAACCAGCAGTACCCGGCCGTGGGCATGGATGCCGACGGCGATTTCGTGATCGCCTGGATGAGCCAGGATCAGGACGGCGACGGCTGGGGCATCTATGCCCAACGGTACTCGGCGGCCGGCGTGCGCCTGGGCGACGAGTTCCGCGTGAACACGCACACGGCCGACGACCAGCAGTACCCTGCGGTAGCGATGGATGCGGCGGGCGACTTCGTTGTCGCTTGGACAAGTTACGGCCAGGACAGCGACCGCGAAGGCGTGTTCGCCCGCTGGTTTGACGCTTTCGGCGCGGCGCCGCACCCGGAATTCCAGGTCCACGAACTGGGCGGTGGCATGCAAATGTCCCCTGCTGTGGCGATGAACGCCGGCGGCGATTTCGTCGTCACCTGGTCCAGTTGGACGGACGACGGCAGCGGCTCGGGAATCTACGCCCGGCGTTTCGGCCCCGGAGGCCAGCCCCGCGGCAGCGAAGTTCTGGCGCAATCGGGTTGGGGCAACGTATCCTCGGTGGCCATGGATGCCGGGGGCGGCTTTCTCGTGGCGTGGAGCCAACAGCAAGACGTGGAGCCCTATCGGAACATGATCTACGTCCGGCGTTTTGACCGCTTTGACGTGCCGAGTCAACCGGTCGCCGCCGTGGAGGCAGACTACGTGGAACATCCCACCGTGGCGGTTAACGCGACCGGCGATTTCCTGGTCGCGTGGGCTTCTTGGGATTGGGAGACCGATGGAGGCGCCGACGTCTTCGCCCGCCGGTTTGACCGGAATGATGTTCCGCAACATGAACCCTTCCGAGTAAACTCGTTCGTCCCCGAAGACCAACAGTTGCCTTCCGCCGCCATGGACGCCGACGGCAATGCCGTGGTCGTGTGGACGAGTTGGAACCAGGACGGCAGCGAGTCGGGCGTGTATGGCCAAACGTATGACGCGTGGACGCACACGTCGGCGCCTCTGATCGCGGGCGTCCACGAGCCGGACGGCCGTCAGATTCTCGAAGGCACCACCGTCACCCGGCGGCCGGAGCCGCTGGTCGTCTCTTTCTCAGAGGATCTGGCCACGTCGGGCGCGGGAAGCGTGCTGAATCCCGCCAACTGGAGCCTGACCGTCCCGGGCCCAGGGGGGCTGGCACTGTCGCATCCGGTGACTTCGGTCAGCTTCGGCCATAACGCGGCCGCGAATCGTTACGAGGCACTGCTGAACTTGGGCGGCCGGCTGCCGGACGGGAGCTATACCTTGACGGCGAAGGGTACGATTCAGGATCGGGCGGGAATTCTGCTGGACGGAGACGGCGACGGAATTCCCGGCGGGGACTTCGTCTTGGACTTCGATGTGCTGGCCGCCGCACCGCAGCCGGCGGGGGGCGAGATCCGCGTACCCTCCATGACGGAGGGCTACCAGGAGTCCGGCTGGCAAACGACGCGCTCGACCGGCATGGATGCCGAGGGCAATTTCGTGGTGGTCTGGACCACCTACGGAGCCAGTTGGAGCGACGCGGACGTCCGGGGGCGGCTGTACGATGCCGCGGGCGTCCCGCTCGGCGACGAATTCCCGGTCAATCCCGCCTGGTCCGGCTACGACCATTCCCCCTCGGTCGCGATGGCCCCCGACGGCGACTTTGCCGTCGTCTGGCAGGCTTGGCCCTCGGATGTTAGCTTTCCCGGCGGGATCTATCTGGGGCTGTTCGACGCCACGGGAGCGCGGCGACTGGACCCGATCCTGGTCACGCAGTCCGGCCAGGACCCGGACGTCGCGATCGATGCCGACGGCGACGTCATGATCGTTTGGACCGAGTACGGTTCGACGGGGAATCGCGCGGACGTATCCGGGCGACGGTACGATCCGCAGGGCGTCCCGCAGGGGCCTTCGTTCCGCGTGAACACGTACCGGCCGGGCAGCCAGGACAGCCCGGCGGTGGCTATGGACGCGGCAGGCAACGGCGTGGTCGTGTGGACCAGCGACATCCAGGACGGCAACGGCGGCGTGTATGCGCAGCGTTTCGACGCCGCAGGTCAGCCGGTGGGGGCGGAATTCCGCGTGGGCACAAGCAACGAACCGTGGTTGCGGCACTCGGAGGCCCCTACGGTGGCGATGGAGGACGACGGCAGTTTTGTGGTCGCCTGGTCCGACCTGAGGCCCGACACCTGGAACCGGGAGATCTACGTCCGCCGGTACGATGCGCAAGGCCGCGATCGCGGCCCCGAGTTCCGCGTCAACACCTGGACGCCGGGCGACCAGAATGGGCCCTCGGTGGCGATGGACGCCGACGGCGGATTCGTCGTCACTTGGAGCGGCTGTTGGGAGGTGGACGGCGGCGCCCAGGAGATCTTCGCCCGCCGCTACGACGGCCAGGGCCGGCCGGAGAGCGTCGAGTTCCGAGTGAACGCGTACACGCACGGCCGCCAACGTTCCGGTGCGGTGGCCATGGCGGCCACCGGCGAGTTCGTCGTCGCCTGGACCAGCGATCAACAGGATCCGGACGGCTCTTCCGGGATCTATGCCCAGCGGTTCGGCACGGCGCTGAATCACGCGCCGCTGGCTCATGCCGGAGGACCGTACTACGTCTATGAGGATACGCCCCTCACCCTGGACGCATCGCGCACGCTAGACCAAGACCAACCCAACACGGAATTGGAGTACCAGTGGGACCTGGACTACGACGGCACGTGGTTCCAGGTGGAAGCGGTAGGCATGCGGCCCGTGGTCAGTTTTGCCGATCCTTTCGCGGCGCGGCAGATCGCGGTCCGCGTGACCGATGCGAGCGGGCTGACCGACATCGCGGTCACCACGCTGGAAGTTTTCTCAATGCCCCGCGCCGTGACGGGTCAGAAGTGGAACGACCTGGACGGCGACGGACTTCAGGACGCCGGCGAGCCGGGCATGAACGGCTGGACCATCTTCCTGTACGACGCCCAGAGCCGTTTCTTGACTTCGCAGGTGACGCACGATTGGGATCTGAACGGCGACGGCAGCATCGACCCGGCAACCGAGACGGGCTGGTACAGCTTCGAGAATCTTCCCTTCGGCGACTATCAGGTCCAAGAGATTCCGCAGCCGGGCTGGGAGCGGACATTCCCCACCGGGTTCCACACCGCGACGGTTGCACCGCCGCAGGAATTTCGTTTCACCAACGACGCGGACTTCGACCAGGGAATCTTGCTGCAACTGAACCATGACGATCCGCAGCACAACCAGTTGCAGTTGGATGATCCCATCGTGGTCTCGTTCCCGTTCATCAACGTGGCGGCGTCTGGGCGGGGCACCGTCGTGCGGATCAACACGGAGACGGGGGAGATCGTCGGCGAGTACCGCACCGCACCGGAGGGACGCGGGCTGGATCCGTCACGGACCACCGTGGACTTGTATGGCAACGTCTGGGTCGGCAACCGTGGCGAGGAAGGGTTGATTGGGCCCGTGCGCTACGGTTCTGCGACCAAGATCGGTGTCGTTATCGGCGGCACGCGAGGTGACAAGAATCCGGACGGATCCTTTACGCCGAATGGCGACGGCGAGTATCTGCGAGGACCGTTCGCGTACTCCACCTGCGGTGACCGTGACGGCGACGGATTGCTGCGCACTTCGGGAGGTTTGGGGCAGATCCTCGACTGGCCGGACATTACGGATGGAGTGGGTGGGGCGGACAGCTCGCAAAACGACGCCCGCGTGCAAGATGCCTACGATGAATGCATTTTGGTGTACCAGCGGTTACCGGACGCCGACAAAACGCGTCATATCTCGGTCGATCAGGAAAACAACGTGTGGGTCGCTGGTTTTGACCCTACCGGCGGTGGGGGGCCGACGACGTATCGGTCGTTCCATAAGCTCGACGGGGACACGGGCGCCATTCTGTCGTCCTTTGACGCCAGAACGATCGGATCCGGAGCCGGCGGTTATGGCGGACTCGTTGATGGCAACGGTGTTCTCTGGTCGTCAGCCCCCTTGCTCCGGTACGATCCGGCGACCGGCAGCGGCGTTGCCATCCCGTTCAATTCGTCGTACGGTTTGGAGATCGATTCGTACGGTTTGGGGATCGACTCGCACGGTTTCATCTGGAACTCGCTGTCATTTCCTGGCGCCATCGTCAAGGTTGATCCCGCGGGAAACATTGTATCAGGGTTCCCGAAGCCCGTACTACCGACCAATTCGGAGGGCGCTATTCCGCGCGGCGTGGCGGTTACACCGAACGACGACGTGTGGGTGGCCAACAGCGAAAGAGACTGCGTTTCGCGTCTGGACAACGATGGCAACATCAAGGCGGTCATTCCCGTCGGTGATGTTCCGACTGGCGTGGCCGTAGACTCCCACGGCAAAGTATGGGTCACGAACCTGTCTTCAAACAACGCTATGCGAATTGACCCCGCGACGAACACGGTCGACCTGACGGTGGATCTGGGCCCTAACGCTGGCCCGTACAACTACAGCGACATGACGGGCCAGGTGGCGGTGAGCAAGACCATGCCGCAAGGGATGTGGTCGGTGGTACAGGATGCGGGTGGCCCGTTTCTGTGGACGCAGACCACTTGGAATCAGGAGCTACAGAGCAGCGAGCCACTGGGCTCCAATATCACGGTCGAAGTCCGGGCGGCGGATGACCCGGCGGCGCTGGGCGGTCTCTTGTTTGTGACGGTAGCCAACGGCGCCTCATTCAGTATGCCGGGCCGGTATCTCGAAGTCCGCGCCACGTTGCGGCCCGCCGTCGTGGACGGATCGAACATCAGCCCGGTGTTGTCGGACTTGATGGTTTCCGGACGGCCGCTCTACGACTTCGGCAATACGCACTTGGCCGAGATCAGCGGCACCAAGTGGAACGATGTCAACGCCAACGGCGTGCGTGATCCCGAGGAACCCGGCTTGGAGGGCTGGACGATCTTCCTGGACACGGACCAGGACGGCCAGTACGATCCGCCCCTGCCAGGCGGCTGGTCGATGGAGATTGATGCGCACGCAACGCTCCCACCCGGTCCGATTGTCGATCCTCAGGGCTTCGCCACGCTCAGCGAATCCGTTCATGGCGGGTCGGTCTACAACGTGCTCGGTCCGTGGGATCCGCATCCGATCTCCGAACGCATCTTCGGCTGGCACGACGGCATTTCGATGCGAAACACGTGGTCGGAGGGCGTCGCCGTACTACGGGTCGACTTCCAGAACCCGGTGAGTTCCGTGGCCCTGAACTTTGCCCCGCTCTTCGAAACCATCGGCATACTGCGCGCCTACGACGCTGCCGGGGTCTTGCTCGATATCCAATCCGTGACGCTCTCGACAGGCAGGATCGTAAGCATCGTCCGACCTGGAAATGAGATCGCCCGGATCGAGGCCACCGGCCAGGGGCCCGTATTGCTGGACCGTCTGCAAGTGACGGTCAGCGCCGGGCCGGGCGAGCCCGTGACCACCACCGCTGCCGACGGCAGCTACGCGTTCCAGGGCCTGGAGCCCGGCACGTACTGGGTCCGCGAAGTCCTGCAGGACGGTTGGCAGCAGACTTTTCCGGGCTTCGTCGCCCAGGTGGGCGCCGGTCAGCACGTGGTCGAACTAGCATCTGGTCAACTGCTGGAGGGTATCGATTTCGGCAATCTCGCAGTGGGCGAGATCCGAGGGCAGAAGTTCGAGGATCTGGATGGGGACGGCGTGCGGGACGCGGGCGAACCGGGATTGAACGGTTGGCGCGTCGAGTTGTACGACGCCGGGGACAACCTGCTGGCTTCGGACACGACGCACGACTGGGACCTGAACGGGGACGGCCAGATCGATCCGCTCAGCGAGCGGGGCTGGTACGCGTTTGTGGGACTCGAACCGGGAACGTACACTGTGCGGGAACTGCCGCAGCCCGGTTGGTATCAGACGGCTCCTGACGGCAGCCACACGGTCACCGTGGGAGCGAATCCCGTGTTCAACTTTACGCAGGATGCGGACTTCGACCGGGGCATGCTGCTGCAACTGAATCACGATCCGCCCAACAGCGACCAGTTGCAGGTGAACGAGCCGGTGGTCGTCTCCTTCCCATTCATCAACGTGGCCGCGTCGATGCGCGGGACGGTGGTGCGGATCAACACGGAGACGGGCGACATCGTCGGCGAATATCGGACGGCTCCGCAGGGGCGTGGCCTCGACCCATCGCGCACCACGGTTGACTTGCATGGCAATGTCTGGGTGAGCAATCGAGCGGAGAACGGATTCATCGGGCCGGTACGACATGGTTCCGCAACCAAGATCGGCGTGGTGATCGGGGGCACGCGTGGGGACAAGAACCAGGACGGTTCTCTCGTGCCGAATCCCAACGGCAAGTATCTGCAAGGGCCTTTCGCGTATTCGACCTGTGGTGATCGGGATGGCGACGGATTGCTGCACACGTCGGGAGGCTTGGGGCAGATCTTCGACTGGCCGGACATCACGGATGGAGCGGGCGGGGCCGACCACCCGCAAGCCAACGGCAAGCCGGGGGACGCGCGGGTAGGGGATGCCGCGGACGAATGCATCCTTGTGTATCAACGGCTCCCGGACGCGGACAAGACTCGTCACGTTTCGGTGGACCGCGACAACAACGTGTGGGTCGCCGGCTACGATCCTGCCGGAGGTGGTTCGCCGACGACGTTCCGTTCGTTCCACAAGCTCGACGGGGACACGGGCGCCGTTCTGTCGTCCTTTGACACGAGAACGTTCGGGGCTGGCGGCTACGGAGGACTGATTGATGGCAACGGTGTCGTTTGGTCAGCAGCGCCTTTGCTGCGGTATGATCCGGCGACTGGCGAGGGGAAGGGCATTCTTTTTGGCGGATCGTACGGATTGGGAGTCGACTCGCGTGGCTTCATTTGGAACGCGATCTCGGTCGACGGCGCGATTATGAAGATCGATTCGGACGGAAATATCGTGCCCGGTTTCCCAAAATCCGTCCTGCCCAGTGGCAGTGCCGGTGCCATTTCTCGCGGTGTGGCCGTCACGCCCGATGACGACGTGTGGGTCGCGAACACCGAGCGCGACAACGTTTCCCGATTGGATAATGACGGCAACATCAAGGCGATCATCTCCGTGGGAGACCTGCCGACAGGCGTGGCCGTCGACTCGCAAGGCAAGGTGTGGGTCACTAACTTGGGTTCGAACAATGCCATGCGCATCGACCCCGCCACGAACGCGGTCGACTTGACGGTGGATCTGGGTCCGGGAGCCGCCCCGTACAACTACAGCGACATGACGGGCCAGGTGGCCGTCAGCAAAACCGTGCCGCAGGGGACGTGGTGGGTGGTGCAGGATGCCGGCGGGCCGTTCTTGTGGACCACGGCGTCGTGGAATACGGAGCCGCAGGGCAACGAGCCGCCGGGTTCCAGTATCACGGTCGAAGTGTGCGCCGGCGACAACCCGGCGGCGTTGGGCGGCGCGTGCTTTGTCGAAGTGACCAACGGCGAGAGCTTCTCCTTGCCGGGCCGGTATCTCGCGGTACGAGCCACGCTGCGTCCCGCCGTTGTAGACGGGCAGAACATCAGTCCCGTCTTGTCCGACCTGAGCATTTCCGGGCAGCCGGTCTACAACTTCGGCAACGCGGTCCCGGGATCCATCCACGGTTACAAGTTCGAGGACCGCAACGCCAACGGGGTGGACGACGACATGGACGGCGACGGCTTGGGCGACGAACCGCGGCTGGGCGGCGTGGCGATTCACCTGACCGGCACCGACGGCAAGGGCCAGGCGGTCGCGCCGCAGACGGTCGTCACGGACGGCGACGGTCAGTACCACTTCGAGGGTCTGTTGCCGGGAACGTACACGGTGACGGAAACGCCTCCGCTGGGTTGGCTGCCTACCACGCCCGCTTCGTTCACGGTGACAGTGGCCAGCCGCCAGGAACTGGTAGCGATTCCAGGACAGGCTTTGCTACCCGGCTCGGCCAGGCTGTTCGGAGAACCGGTCGACTTGTCCGATGATCTCGTGGAGCTTGATCCCGCGACCGGAGCCGAGATCAACCGCTTCACGCCGCCCGGCGCTCCGGTCGGTGCCAGTAACGGCTTGGCCTACGACGGAACCCGTCTCTGGTTCGTGAAAGGGTTCCCCTTCGAACCGCAGACGCTGTACGAATTGGACCCGGACGACGGCTCGCTGATTACCAGCTACCAGATCAGCGCCGGGTCGAAGAACTACGAAGGTTTGGCCGCTCTGGGCGGCAAGATCTACGTCCTGGACGGTCTGGACGCGGATCTCCACGTGTTCGATCCCGCCGTCGGGGCCGTCACGCAAACGTTGAATATCACGCTCGGCGGTCAAGGTGCGTCCGGTTACTTTAGCGGCCTGGCCGCCATCCGCCATCCAGACGCTCTGATCGCGGTCGACATCAACACCGGCACGGTTCACGAAATCGATCCCGCGACGGGCGAGATCACCCACTCGTTTGCCACTTCGATCAGCTATGCGATGGGCGTGGGCGTCGTGGGTGGTGAGATCTATATCAGTGGCGGGCTGGGCGATGGGAGCCCCGCCGAGGTCGCCGTGTACGATCGCCAAGGAACCCTCCAGCGCACACTGATCGCCCCGTACAAGCTGACCGCCTTGGGGGCGGACGATCAAGCGTCCGATCTGCGGGAGGAAGTCGTGGTCGGCCCCGCTTTGGCTTTTGGCAACGTCTTCACGGGCACGATCCTCGGCAACAAGTTCGAGGACTGGGATGCCGACGGAGTGCGGGACGACGGCGAGCCGGGCCTGGCGGGCTGGACGATCTATCTGGACCTGGACCGCGACGGCCAGTTCGATCCGCCGCAAGGAAACGAGATTCCGGGCGAGCCGTCGGTGACGACGGACCGGTCCGGTGACTATGTGTTTGCGGGTCTTCTGCCCGGCGTCTATCAAGTCGCCGAGGTCCTGCAACCGGGCTGGCAAGCCACGTTCCCCGGCCCCGGTGCGCTGCTGACGGATGCTGTCAGCCGCCAGCTTGGGAATGGGGGGGCGTACGATTTGCACCTGGAGCATGCGACCGCCCGGATCGGCACCGGCGGCGAACTCGTTGCGGACATCGCCCTTTCTGTGGGCTGGAGCAGCATCTCGTCGGGGCTCATCCCCGAAGCCACTGAGTACGAAGTCTTGGACGGAACGATTTTCATCGACCTGTTTGGCACGGGGCCGGAGATCAGCTTGCCCGTCGTTGGGGACGAGTGGACGACGGTCGCGGTGCCCCTGCCGAGTCCGGGAACCTACGGCCTAGTGGTGACGTTGCACTGGCCCGCCAGACCGATGCTGCCGGCCTTCGTAGCGCACTGGGAAGCGACCGGCACGCTGCACGCCAGCCCGCCCGGCACGCACTTGGTCCAGGTGACCGCGGGCGGAACCGTCGCCGACATCGACTTCGGCAACCTGAACCGGTCTCCGTCCGTGGCGATCAGCGAGGCGCACGGGCAGTACGATCACACCTGCCGGCTGCCGATTAAATTCACCGTCGTATTCTCGGAGCCGGTCACCGGCTTTGCGGCAGACGATGTCACCGTCGTCTGGGCCGATGCGGGCACGCCGGTCATCACCGTGACCGGCTCCGGCGCGACCTACGACGTGGAGATCAGCGGCCTGAGCGCAACCGGAACGGTGACGGTGGGGATCGCCACCGGAGCCGCGTACGACGACACGGGCAGGCCCAGTTTACCGCCCCTGGTGCTCGACAACCGGGTCACCTATCGTCCCTGGACCAACGAACGCCGGCCTGCGGACCTGGAGGGCGAGGGCGATCTTTCGCCCTATGTCAGCCTCGACGACGAAGACGTGACGGCTCTCGACGTGCTGCTGATCATCAACTATATCAACGCCCACCTCGGAGACACTTCCCTGCATGACCCGAGTGAGGTTTCGCAACGGGGCTATGTCGACGCCGACGCTGACGGTCAAATCACGGCGGCCGACGTTTTGTTCGTGATCAACTACATCAACAGTCATCTGTCAGGAGTCGGCGAGGCCGAGGGATTGGAGACGGATCAGGGCGAGCGGGCAAGCCCGGATGCGAACCCGGCGAGGATTGGCGTTTTCCAACGGGAACTGTTGCCGCTGGACGTATCATGCATTGCTCGCGAACGGCCGCAGGATTCGAAGGCTGGGATCATTAGCACCACCGCGGACACCGATGCGGCGTTCGCGTCCTGGGGCAATACAGCACGAATCGAGACACCCAAGTGGCTCCAGCCGCTGCCGCGGTCCACGCTCCGGAAACCAGCGGCTCGCGGACTGGCAGACCCCACGGTTCTACTGCAGGAATGGGAAGCGGACGGAGACCGCTGGCTGTCAGAACTGGATGCCGTGCTGTCGGATCGATTCCCGGAGATCAATTGGCAGGTTTAGAAAGAACTGTCCTGTAGCCCGCGGTCTTCGAGTTGCGTTTGGATAGAAAAAAGGGAAAAAAGAGACGTTCTACTTCACTGGAACAGCAGGCAGAATGTCTCTTCTGTGTCCACTCCGGCATCGGCACATCCGCAGCGATTTCGATAATTGCAATGTCCGCGCCTTCGATGACGGTGTTGCCGAGCAACGTGTTCTTCAATGCCTCGAATTTCGAATGGTCTTCAGTAACGCATTCTCACCTCGATGACCGACGCCATGCCTGCCACCTCCTGTTCGTTTTCTGGGCCATACCAGAATCCTACCAAACGAGCGCCGCCGCGTCGACTGGAACGTCGGCATCAGAAGCCTGGACTTCCCGTATGTAATAGTCGGCGAACAGCCGTTGCAGGTCGTTGAGAGTTCGCTGGACAAGTCGCAGGAACTGCTGGCCGCCGGCGACACCGCGGGTGCGGTTCGCGAGTTTAGCAAGCTCAGCAAACTCGGCAAGCTCAGCGCGCTGGGCCAATTGGGCAGCTATGCTCAAACCGCCGTGCAAGCGGACAGCTTTGCTCAGAAACTGGTCGAGCAAGGCCGCACGGCGTTGACGGAGGCCAACGAGAAACTCGGCCAAGACGATACGCGATTGGAAGGGGCATTGGTCTTGGCAGAGACCAAGCGGATCTACAACGCCCTGCCGCCGCTCAAAAACGACATCGTCGCCGCCGCCAGCGCGGCTCGAACGAACCCGGAATTGCGCGACACACTGAAGTTGGCCGAGCAGTTGGACGAGGCCCGCGACCTGCAGCAGGAGCCGGCAGGCCAGCGCCGCGCCGTCACGGCGCTGAACCGCATCATCGCCGAGAATCCAGGAACCCCCGCGGCCCGACTGGCTGGCGATTGGCTGCAGGCGGAGAATCTGGCCGCCCCCGCCGTGGCCAAAACGTTTCGCTCGTGGACCAGCGACCGCGGAACGACTGTCGAGGCGGTCTTGGTCGATTTCGGCTACGGTGATCCGGCTGCCAAGAAAGACCCGTTCGTGGTTCTGGAAAAACGCGACGGCCAGCGTGTCACGGTTCCCTGGGCCCGGCTGTCCGTCGAATCGCAAGAGTTGGCGAAAGGGGACGTCAAGAAAATCCGCGAGGCAGCACCGTAATCCGAGCGTCTACCATGAGCGAGCAGAATTTGGCTGACCATCCGCAAGCCGCCGCCGGACGTCCCATTCATCGCGGACCTTATCCGGAATTGACTTGGCCAGCGGTGATCGTCGGCTGGTTTTTGGGGGCCATCATCGCCGTTTCGATCGGCTACGCCTCGTTGATCCTTGGGTTCTCGATCGAAGGCTCCGAGTTGGCTGCGATTCTGGGATGGGGCATCTTGCGCGGCATCTTGCGGCGGACCAGTATCGTCGAGAACAACATCAACCAGACCATCGCGTCGGCTGTCAACGGCGCTTCGGCCGGAATGATGTTCTCGATTCCGGCCCTGTTCATTCTTGCCACTCCGGCTCGCGATCCGACCGGCCAGTTCGCCAGCTTGACCCAA
>Ga0351849_10288_pt1 | contig 12365 bp, 9 predicted proteins | sample TotcelHFGM3001N3_FD_206792 | JGI IMG/M metagenome (GOLD analysis project Ga0351849, IMG submission 206792) | Enriched cells from coal bed in the Powder River Basin, Montana, United States - Total cells FGM rep1 HSBNCT.FGM.300.1.N3 ... | reverse complement strand
GTTCTATCTATAATCGCTTTCGGCAGCAGCATTTTCCCGGAGGATCAGTTGCCGGAAAGCTCATTGTCGGATCAGACAACCTGTCACCATCAGCATGAAACAAACGAGGTCGCCCATGGAAGAAACGTATGATTTTATCGTAATCGGATCGGGTTTTGGCGGCAGCGTTGCCGCCTTAAGACTGGCGGAAAAAGGCTATAGTGTTTGCGTGCTCGAAGCCGGCAAGCGCTGGCAGCCCAAAGACTTTCCCAACACCAATTGGAATGTAAAGAAATTCCTGTGGGCACCGATGATCGGCTGCCACGGAATTCAACGCATTTGGCTGCTCAAAGACTTTATGGGATTGGGCGGTGCGGGCGTCGGCGGCGGTTCGCTGGTGTATGCCATGGTTCTCATGCAGCCTTTGGATCCTTTTTATCGCGATCCGCAATGGGTGGACCTTGACCCGGATTGGAAAGCGACCTTAGCCCCACACTACCTTGTGGCCAGAAAAATGCTGGGCGTCGCCAAATTTCCCAAAATTACGGAGCCGGACAAAGTTCTGTCCGAATATGCGGCCGATATCGGCCGCAGCGGTCATTTTGCTCCGACGGAAGTAGGAGCTTTTTTCGGAGAGCCGGGCGTCACCGTTCCGGACCCGTATTTTGACGGAGAGGGTCCCGAAAGGACCGGCTGCGATTTCTCCGGCGCCTGTATGATCGGATGCAAAACCGGCGGCAAAAACACGCTGGATAAAAACTATCTTTACCTCGCTGAAAAGCGCGGCGCACGAATCGTCCCGGAGACACGCGTCACGGCCATTCACCCTGACCCTGCGGGAGGCTATATCCTGGAGTCGCGCAAGGCGACCGCTGTTTTCCCGACGGATAAAAAAGTCTGGCGGGCGCGCCAGGTCGTAGTCAGCGCCGGAACACTCAATACATTATCGCTGCTTTTGCAATGCAAACAAAAAGGATTTCTCCCCAAAATATCGGACCGTCTCGGCTACAAATTCCGCACCAATTCGGAAGTGCTTTGCGGCGGTCGGGCCAATTCACTCGATGTCAAATACTGCGAAGGAACCGCGATTACCTCTATTCTTCAGGTCAACGATGCCACGTCCATTGAAGTCACCCGCTATCCGGAAGGCTCCGACGTCATGGGAGTGCTGGCCCAGGTGCTGACCGACGGCGGCTCCAAGTGGGGAAGGGTCCTGAAGTATTTTTACCAGTGCCTGACCCATCCCACTCATTTTCTGAAAAGCTTGTGGATCTTCGGCTGGGCCAGACGGTCGATTATTTTGCTTGTCATGCAGGTGTATGACAACAGCCTGAGAATCAAGCTTAAGAGGAGCTGGTTTGCGCCATGGCGCTGGCGCCTGTCATCAGAATCACCGGAGGGAGGTATTCCGACGTATATTCCGGAGGCCAACGCCGCGGCGCGCGCGGTCGCGAAGAAGATCAACGGAATACCGCAGGGCGCGGTCTCCGAAGTTCTGTTGAACCGGCCGCTTTCGGCACACATGCTGGGCGGCTGCCCGATAGCTGCCGGTCCGGATCACGGTGTCGTGGACAAACATGGGAAGGTTTTCGGCTACGAAGGCCTCTATGTTGCGGATGGATCGATCATGCCGGCCAATCTGGGAGTCAACCCGGCCTTGACCATTCTGGCCCTGGCGGAACATGTCATGACGGCGATACCACAAAAAGAAAAATAGAGGGTTTATGAGCTTTTCCATATCAACATTGTGTAACGGGTGTGGGGCGTGCGCTAAAATGTGCCCGGTGCAGGCGATCTCGGGTGAAAAAAAAGGAATGCACTTGATCGGCGCAGCGCTCTGCATCGAATGCGGTGCCTGCGGCAGAATATGTCCTGAATCAGCGGTTCTGGATGATCAAGGAAAAACCGTCGCCAGGATGAAAAAATCGGAATGGCCGAAACCAGTCATCAACGCTGAGCTTTGCGTCGCCTGCGAAAACTGTGTAGCTGCCTGTCCAACGCATGCGCTGGCCATGGCTGACGAGCAACTTCCGCTTGCCGAGAACCATGCGGTCCTGGCCCAACCGGCTAAATGCGTTTCCTGTGGCTGGTGCAAAGATAACTGCCTCTTTGACGCCATCACGATGGGAGGTGCGGCATGAAAGAGATCCTCGGAACCAGCAACAAATATCTCGACATTGACCTGACCGACAAGAGCTGGAAAGTGCATGAAGCTACGCTGGATGATTTGAAAAACTACCTGGGCGGTAAAGGCATGGGCATCAAGATTTTCTATGACCGGCTGAAAGACAAACTTCGCGAGGTGGATCCCCTCGGGGCGGACAACCTTCTGATCTTTGCCAACGGCGTGCTTCTTACCACCGGCGCGCCCTGTTCGGCGCGTTTTGAAGTGATCACCAAGTCGCCGCTCACCGGTTACATGGTGGCCTCGTCCTGCGGCGGCCCTTTCGGCGAGGCCTGCAAGACTGCCGGCTGGGACGGTGTGATCATTTCCGGCCGGGCGGCAAGACCAACGGTTGTTCGCTTCGATGACAACAGCGTTCTCTTCGAAGATGCCGACGAACTCTGGGGAGCCGGCACGCACGATACCCAGGAGCGTCTCCATTTGACTCCAAAAGAGGGAGCTGCCGTGATCGGACCCGCCGGCGAGAACAAAGTCCTGTATGCCAACATTTGTTCCGGACACCGTTTCGCGGGACGGGGTGGTGTGGGCGCGGTCATGGGCGCGAAAAACCTCAAGGCCATTGTGGCCCGGGGCAAGGCATACCGGTCAGTTCCGGTGGATCGGGAGAAATTCGCCCGGACGTTGAAGAAAGCTAAAAAGCACATTCAGCGCAGTATATTCACCAAAGGGTATAAAGCTTTCGGCACGAACATGAATACGCGCTTCGGTATAGCGAGCGGCTACTCGCCGGTGCGCAATTTCAGAGACCGGTACAGCCCGAAGACCGAGGCCATCACGGGCGAGGTTATGGCCGAAAAGTATCGGACCCGTCACTCGACCTGCCGCTACTGCTCGGTGCTTTGCGGACATAAGGGCATGTATCCCGACGGCAAGATGCGACAGATTCCCGAGTACGAGACCACGGGACTGTTTGGCAGTAATATCGAAAATTATGATACGGACAAAATCGCGATCTGGAACGACATCATGAACGACGCCGGAATGGATACCATTTCGGCCGGCGGCACGATTGCCTGGGCCATGGAAGCCGGCGAAAAGGGCTTGCGTGAGACCGCACTTTCCTTTGACAATCACGACAATGTCGGCCTCATTCTGGAAGATATCGCCTGCCGCCGGGGAGAGGGAGCGGAACTGGCGGAAGGGTCAATGCGTCTAAGTGAGAAATACGGCGGCAAGGATTTCGCTATCCATACGAAGGGTCTGGAGATTGCGGCCTATGATCCCCGGGCCTGCTGGGGACACGGGCTCTCCTATGCCGTGCACAACAAGGGGGGCTGTCACCTCGGATCTTACCTTGTTTCTCTGGAAGTACTCCTGGGTTTCATGCCGCCCATGACCACGATGGGCAAGGCCTCCTGGGTCGTCTTCTGTGAGGACCTGTTTGCCGGCATCAACTCGCTCCAATCCTGTCTGTTTACGGCCTTTGCCATCATGACCGAGCCGGTCATTCCCAAGTATCTTCCCAAAGCGGTTCTGAACGTAGCGACCATTTTGAACCCCGGAATGTCGCAGATGTTGATGAACTGGAGTGTCTATTCCGATTTCTTTTCCGCCATTACGGGCATTTCCATGAATCAATGGCAGTTCAAGAAAGCAGGTGAACGCATCACCAAGCTGGAGCGCTATATGAACGTACAAATGGGCCAGAAACCATCCGAAGACACGCTGCCGGATCGCTTCACGAAAGAGGCGGTCACCAAATACCCGATAGACTCCGCAGTGCCGATTGAAAAAATGGTTCGTCAATATTACCGAATCAGGAAGTATGAGCCGCAGACGGCCGGTCCCCGGGTAGAGAGCCTGAAACGCCTCGGTATTACAGTTTGAGCGCTGGACTTACAAAACATGGACATGAAGCGACTGGGAAATAGCGTTGCAACGATCGGTCTTGTTCCATTGATCATCGCGCAGGGCCTTTATGTCCGGCGAGTAACGCCCAGGCTGCCTGAGCCGGAAGGATCGAGGTCGGGGCTGGATGGCGCCGGATCATCAATCAGCCTGCTGATTCTCGGCGATTCCGCCGCTGCGGGCGTTGGTGTATCAACACAGAATGAAGCCCTGTCCGGGCAGCTGGTTTCCGCGCTTGGTTCGGATTTTCGGGTGTCCTGGAAGTTGATAGCCCGAACCGGCCACACGGCTAAAACAGTTGCGGCCATGCTTGAGACCGTGTCACCGGAGGCCTTCGATGTTGTTGTGACGTCCATCGGAGTGAATGACGTCACGCATGGAACCATGGTCCGGCAATGGATCAATCAGCAACGTCAGATCATTGATCTGTTGCAGTCGAAGTTCCATGCCCGATATATACTTTTGTCAAGCCTTCCGCCGATGCATCTTTTCCCGGCCCTGCCTCAACCCCTGAGGTGGTATCTTGGCATGAGAGCCAGGCGATTCAATGGCTTGCTCACTGAAATCGCAGCAGACTGCAGCCGGTGCGAGCTGGTGACAACACACTTTCCCCTGGAGGACGCGTATATGGCGGTGGATGGTTTTCACCCGGGAGCGCGTGCCTACTCTGCATGGGCCAATCAGATAGCGGCCGATATTCGCAGCCGCCTGGCCTCAGACGGACGCTGATTTCCGGGCCGGATCAATTTCAAAGGAGGGCATAAGGAAGAACCTGAAAGGCATCGGGATATTTCTGAGGAGTTGATGGAATGGATTTTGTTCTACTCGCGTGGCTGTTTGCACTGGCCATAACGGTGCATAATTTGGAAGAGGCGCTGTTGCTCCCGGATTGGTCGAAGACGGCAGGGAAGTGGCACCATCCGGTGGGAGCCGGGGAGTTTCGCTTTGCCGTTGTCGTGTTGACCCTCCTGGGTTATGTTGCCGCTTGGCTGGCCACTGTTAATGGCAAGGAGAGTGTCGGATCTTATTTGGTGGCAGGTTACGCAATAGCCATGCTTTTGAACGTACTCTTTCCGCATGCGATTGCCACGGTGGTCATGCGCCGGTATGTGCCGGGCACCCTTACGGCGTTGCTGCTTAATCTTCCTGTCACATTGCTGTTGCTCCATCAGGGTTTTCAGGAAGGGTATATCCATGGCGAGCGATTGGCCTGGGCAGGACCATTGGTTACCGTAAGTATTGTGGCGGCGATACCTGCATTGTTTTACCTTGGCCGGCGTGTGCCGGTATTCAAAGAATATTAGCAAAGGAGACGCAGGTGCGTCATCCGTAAACCGATCCAGCAGTGGAAATTGACTTATGCACGAAATCCGCACTGAAATTGAGATTGAGGCCACCCCGGAAAAGATATGGTCCATTCTGCTAAATTTTTCGGAGTATGCGCAATGGAATCCTTTCATCCGCTCGATAGACGGAATTGCCGTTCAGGGAAGCCGGCTTAAAGTTTCCATCCAGCCGCCGGGATCCGGGTCTATGACATTTCGTCCCACGCTGCTGGCTGTTATACCGGGCCGGGAATTACGGTGGCGGGGACGTGTTCTCCTGCCCGGGATCTTCGACGGCGAGCATTACTTTCAGATTGTTCAACTTGCCGGGGAACGGGTAAAATTTATTCAAGGCGAAATATTCTCCGGTATCCTCGTCGGGATGATGAAGTCTAGCCTTGACGGAAAAACAAAAGAGGGTTTCATCGCGATGAATAAAGCGTTGAAGTTACTGGCCGAAGGCAAAGCGAAATCCGGTTCCGCTGCCTGACCCTCAATCATTTCTCTATGTGGAAGGTCAGGATATAGGCCGGGCTATGATCCAGGCAACGATTGAGAATGTCCAGGGCCGCCTGATTGAAAACTCAGAAATCGGGGAGATTGCCTCGCGGTATCGTTTCCCAATCCATTAACGAACTTTCAGCACGATCTTACCGATATGGGTGGACGATTCCATCAGTTCATGGGCCTTTACGGCTTCGGCCAGCCCAAACACGGCGGAAATCAGAACATTTAATTTTTTAGCAGCAAAGAGCGGCCAGACGTTTTTGAGAAGAGCCTCCGCGATAGCGGCTTTTTCCTCGATGGAGCGGGGTCGAAGCATCGAGCCGGTGAAAGTCAGATTTTTCGTCAGGATCGGCAGGCAATCCAGCTCCACTTTTGCGCCCTGCATAAAGGCGATCTGCACGAGCCGGCCGTTGCGGGCCAAAAGCTTCAGATTCTTTTGAATGTAAGGGCCGCCCACAAAATCCAGGATGCAGTCGATGCCGCGCGTTCCGACAAGACCGGTAATTTCCAGAGCCCAATCCTGAGTGGTATAATCCAGCGCGACATCTGCTCCCAGTTTCTTCACTGTGTCAATCTGATCAGCGCCGGCAACGGTTGTAAATACTTTTGCACCAAAGGCTTTCGCAAGCTGTATCGCGGTATAGCCGATGCCGCCCGCGCCGCCGTGTGCGAGAAAATTTTCTCCGGATTTAAGATTTCCGCGTTCAAAAACATTCGACCAGACGGTGAAATAATTTTCCGGCAGCGCCGCCGCTTCGGCGAGTGTCAGACGTTCGGGGATCGGCAGGCAATGAGAAGCGGGAACGGTGCAGTATTGTGCATAGCCGCCGCCGGGCGTCAGAGCGCAAACTACATCGCCGGCTTGCCACTTCGTTACATCATCTGCTATTGCCGCAATTTTTCCCGCAACTTCCAGGCCCAAAACCGGTGAAGCGCTGGGCGGCGGCGGATAGTCTCCCATGCGCTGGAAGACATCCGGGCGGTTGACGCCGGCGTAAGCAACTTCAATCAGAACTTCACCTGATTTCAGCTGCGGTATGGTCCCCTGTTTAAGCTGCATAGAGGAGGCCGGGCCTCCCTTGCCGTGGTCAATGTAATTCATGGTTTCCGGTAACATGGTGATGAGCTCCTTTTATCCGAGGATTGCTTCAATCAGATAGGGTCCCGGTTCCTGAAGAGATTTTTTAAATTCGGCAATAAAGGCTTCCGCCGTATTGACAGCCGCGGCGGGTACGCCCATGCCGCGGCTCAAGCTCACCCAGTCCAACGTCGGCCCTGTGAGGTTCATCAGGGATTTGGCTCCGTCGCCCAGGGTTTTGTAGCCGGCGCGCAGACACTCCAGTTCGATCGTAAAGTATTTGCGGTTGGAGCAGATTACCGTGACAACTTTTGTCTTTTCATGCGCCTGTGACCAAAGCGCCTGGAGAGTATACAGGGCGCTGCCGTCGGCCTGGATGTCGATGACCTGACGATCGGGCGCGGCAAGCGCCGCTCCCAGCGCGAGCGGCAAGCCCATGCCGATCGCGCCGCCGGTGAGCGTCATCTGACCAAACGGTTTTAAATACGGTGCGTGGTTATAGTAATAGGCTCCCGATGACACACCTTCTTCGACGACAAGACAGCCCTCCGGCTGCAGGGCGGCAATAGCCGCACACATTTTCTCGGCATTCAGCTCGCCTTGGGGCAACGCCGGTATCGCGTACTGAGCAAGTATCGGACGAAGCTCGCTCGATCCAACGTCGGGTCCCAGCGCTGCGGAAATCTCTTCCAGGATTGAGACGGCGTCCTGCTTGTTGGTATCGATCCTGATGCGGGGAGCCTTGTCCGGCAGGAATGAAGTTGCTCCGCCCGTATAGCCGAAGAAGGCCGTAGGTTCAGTTGCGCCCACCAGGACAAAGGCGTCATAAGCGGAGAGCGTCTTCTGAGCCTGTCTGGGGAAATAGGCAATGCGCTTTAAAACAGGCAGCCCGGCGCCTGAATCTAAGTAGCCGGGAAAAGTGATCATCAAAAGATCACAGCCGGTTTTGGCTTTGATCTGCGCCGCCGCTGCCAGCCCCTTTTGGCGGAGCGCCCGGCCTCCGAGAATCAAGGCCGGTTTTTTTGCTTCGGTGATCATGGAGACAGCATGGGGAATCATTTCTTCATCCACAGGGTCAAATGAAAAACTGACACCGGCAACCTTATCTGATTTAATGTTTTCGGATTGGTGATCGGCGGGAACGATCAATGTTGAAACCTGGCCATAAAGCGATGCGGCAATGGCGGATGCGGTATCTGCCGATACGGTGTCCACAGATTCGGTTTCCTTCTGCCAGCCTGAAACCGTGCGGGCAAGCGATGCGATATCCATGTTGAGCGGCGGATCATAAGGCCGAATCCACGTGGTGTGCTCGCCGATGATGTTGAGCACGGGCGATTTGGCGCGTCTCGCGTTGTGCAGGTTGGCTATACCGTTCGCGAATCCCGGCCCCAGGTGCAAAAGTGTCATGGCCGGTTTTTGCTTAACCCGGCCATAGCCGTCGGCTGCTCCGGTACAGACACCTTCAAAAAGCCCCAGCACCGGCCGGATTTCTTTGACTGTGTCCAGCGCTGCGACGAATCCCAGTTCTGTTGTTCCGGGATTGGCAAAACAAATTTCCACCCCCGCCTGTGCCGCTGTCTTTAAAATTGTCTCCGCCCCGGTCATAACGCATCTCCTTTGAAGTTTTAAGTCTACGATTGCTTAAGTTGATTCGTCTTCGCAAAACATAATGTCTTTTTGATGAGAAGCAACCTGGATCTCTGAAAAACTTATGATGGCAAAATTGAAAGAGGGGCGGTAACCCCGCCCCCACAAAATAAACCTAACAGCCTGATAGTCTACAGCCTAATGGCTTACAGCCTTGTTTTAACTAACCACCAATGCCTCTTCCGGACACGTGAGCACCGTATCCTCTTCGCTCTTGATCAAGGCGGCCAGCATGGGGACGTTGGGCAGAATATTGTTGGCGTAATAGCGTGCCGAAGCAATCTTGCCCTGGTAATATACATAGTCGCCGTCTCCCGGTTTTAAGCCGGCTACTTTCTTTGCCGCGATCAGTGCCTGGTCGATGAGGCACATCGCCACGTACACTTCGGCAAAAACAAACAGGGCTTTAATGGCATAGAGAGGAATCAGCTGCCGCTTGGTGCTCATATTGGCATACCAGGAATCATACGTTGCTTTCACATCAGCTGCCGCCTCGTAGGCTTTTGCCAGATTTTCCATTTCTTTGGTAAATCCCTGGACGTTTTTGTCGGCATCGATAAAATCTTTGATGTCTTTCATCCAGGCGGCAAAGGCCGCCCCTTCTTTCATCCGCATTTTTCTGCCGATCAGGTCATTGGCATGGATGAAGGAGGTCCCTTCCCAGATGGTCAGGATCTTGGAATCTCTCAGATACTGTTCCACAGGGTATTCCTGCGTATAGCCGACACCCCCCAGAACCTGGATCGCCTGGGCGATGACACCCAGAGATGCTTCACTACCGTAGCATTTGACCAGCGGGGTGAGGATCTCGGCAAAGGAGGCGTATTTCTTGGCTTTTTCCCTGTCTTTTGAGTTGTTCTCAATATCCAGGTAATAGAATCCCTTAAAGATCATGGCCCGGATGCCTTCCACATGCGCCTTCATGTCCAGAAGCATTCTTCGGATATCTTCGTGTTTGATGATGGCGACGCGTTCTGCCCCTTTAACGCCGAACGGTCTTCCCTGGATGCGCTCGGTGGCATACTGGGCAGCAAAGTAGTAAGCCGCAGCTCCCTGGGTGTTGGCATTATGTCCCGTGCCGATGCGCGATTCGTTCATCATGTGGAACATCATGGCCAGTCCCTGGGAAAAGCCTTTCGCATCCGGCGCCGGTCCCAGCATAAAGCCGCGGCAGTTGTCGTCGTCGCCGAAGTTGAGCATGGCTGTCGCCTGGGCGTGCAGCCCCATCTTATGCTCCAGGCCCACGGTGGTGACATCGTTAAAATCACCCACCGATCCGTCTTCATTGACCCAGTACTTGGGGACGATATAAAGGCCGATGCCGGGAGAACCTGCTGCTGCTCCTTCGGGTCTTGCCAGAACCAGATGAATCGTATTGTCCCCGGTTCCCTGGTCGCCGGCGGTGATGAACATCTTGGTGCCCTTGATCTTCCAGATGCGGGGATCAGCGGTAGGATAGGAACGGGTAATGATATCGCCCGTATCCGAGCCGAAGTTCGGTTCCGTCAAACACATGGTCCCCTGCCAGGAGCCGTCGAGCATCTTCGGAATGAACATGTCCTGGTTTTCCTGGGTCCCGAACCGCAAAATCAAATTAGCCGCGCCCGAGGTCAGCTTTACACACGAGGTGAGGGCGGGGCAGGCTGCGGTATTGATCTCGGCATTGGCCTTATATAAAACCAGGGGCATGCCGGTTTCCACCTTGATACACTCGCTCGAAGAGCCCCAGCCGTTTTGCTGCAAAAACTGGTAGGCTTCCCGGAAGCCCGGTACCGGGGTCACCACTCCCTTCTCGAACTTGACGCCGATCTTATCCCCCGGGGCGTTAATCGGGTTTACGATCTCCTTCGATACCTTGTAGCCTTCGTTCAGCAGCATGTCCACGTCGTCGAGTGTAAAGTTGCCCGAGAAACGCTCGCATTCCAGTACTTCCTCGGTCGGCAGCCACTCCTTCAATATAAACTTCAAATCCCTGACGTCGTATCTGAATTCCATTGATGTCTCCTTCTCGTTGTAGGGAACGGTTTCAAATAACCTAACCACCTGAAGGTGGCACGAGGTCACACGGCCGTTCCCTACAGTCTAACAGTCTACAGCCTAATAGGCTCTTTTATTCATACATCGACGTGAGCACTTCCAGGATTTTTTGCTGACTGGGCGATGTGGGGTCGGTCGCCATATTCACCGCGTCGCGCGAGGTATAAAAAGCAATTTCCTTGAGGGCCTCTTTCGTGATGCCGTGGGATTTGAGCCGGAGGTCGATGTTTAATTCGCCGTAAAGCCATCTGAGCGCCGCTTCCAGGTCGTCTGTGCGGTTGATAAGATAAGCCATATCCATGAAGGCGTCCTTGCAGGTTTCCTTGTTGACGATGACAAAACCCAGCAGGCCGAAGATCGCGGCGCGGCCATGTGGCAGGTGGTAGTGAGCGCCGATGGCGTGCGTGAGTGCGTGTCCGAGTCCCAGTCCCTTAAGGAAGGCGAGGCCGCCGCAGAGGGCCGCCATGCACATGTCCGTGCGGGCGCGAATGTTGTTCGGATCTTTGTATGCCGTAATGAGACTGCGGCCGATGAGTTTGACACCGAAGAGCGCCTTGGATTCGAAATAGGGGTGGTAAGGCGTCGCCAGCGACACGCTGCCTTCGATGCAGTGCGACAATGCATCGATGCCGGATTCGATCGTGAGACCGGGCGGCATGGTTTTAGTGAAAAGCGGGTCAATGACAGCCAGCTTGGGAATAAAATGATTGCTCATCAAAATAAACTTCACGTCGCGGGCTTTGTCGGTCAGAACTGCGCAGGGATTGACTTCGCTGCCTGTGCCGGAAGTGGTCGGCATGCAGATGATCGGCGGAAAGATCGGTTTGATTTTGCCGCCGCCGCCGACAAGGCCTTCATAGTCGCGCAGGTCGCCGCCGTGCGTCACACGCAGTCCCAGGGTCTTGGCCGTATCGAGGGAACTGCCGCCACCGAGACCCAGGATGCCGTCGCAGCCTGCTTCCTTGTAGAGTACGCCCGCCCGCTCGATAAGCTCAATGGGCGGATCCGGCTCCACTTCCGCAAAGATGACGGTTTCAAGGCCGCTCTTTTTCAGGATAGCGGCGACCTCTGTTGCCCTGCCGCTTTTGAACATGAAAGGATCGGTAACCAGAAAGACCTTCTTGACCTTCAGAGCTTTTATCTTTTTGCCCATACCTTTGGCCACACCTTCGCCCATCAAAATGTCAGGCATCGGCGGGATGCGGATTTCCCATACTTTTTCTTTTTCTTTAATCGCATCCAGGCCCTTCCACAGGTCCTTCACTTCGGCTTCATTCACGTCAAAAACAGAACTGGTTGGCGCAATCAATTCCTCGCGGAAGAAAGACGGAATGGTTGTATCAATGGCGCTGAATTGAGCCTTGGCGTTAAAAGCCAGTTGATCACGCAATGTTTGCTTGGCAACGCCGATGACATCCTCTTCAGACATCTTCAAGCCATAGCGCGCGTTCATCAGCTTCGCGAAGAACGGATAAACTGATTCGCCCGGGACGGCATTGAGACAATATCCGAAGGCGTCGCAAGCCGCGGCCTTGATTTGAGTTTTGAGGGAGGTTTCGATTTGTTCATTCTTGTCTTTGGGCTGGCGGTAGGTGAGGCCGGCGGTGTGATCAGCGCCCATCGGCGATGAAAAGTATGTGACCCCTGTACCTTTGACTGCGCGCGGATCATGCGCGGGAAGGGCCTGTCCCTTGAAGGCCGGAACGCGGTCAATATTGAGAAATCTGGCGGTAGTCACGACGCCGTTGGCGAGAGC
>Ga0351849_10078_pt1 | contig 12377 bp, 9 predicted proteins | sample TotcelHFGM3001N3_FD_206792 | JGI IMG/M metagenome (GOLD analysis project Ga0351849, IMG submission 206792) | Enriched cells from coal bed in the Powder River Basin, Montana, United States - Total cells FGM rep1 HSBNCT.FGM.300.1.N3 ... | reverse complement strand
GTTTCGCGGGCTCGGAGCCCGCAGGAGCCGTTTCCGGCATCGTTTCTGCCGGCGGGGCGTCTGCTGGCGCTTCTGTCGGCGCTTCTGTTGGCGTTTCATCGCCGGGCATCGCATCCGTCGGCTCGGGCTCTTCGTCAGGGGCTTGATCGGGGACCTTGAAATCGCTCTTGTTGTTCTCGTAATACTCTTCGATTTTCTCTTGGGTGACGGCCGCCATCTGTTCCTGGGCGAATTTTTCGAAGTCGGCTTTCAAGTACTGAAAAGCGATTTTAGGACGCCGCTTGAACCCGGCCTCCGGGCTGTTGGGAAACGGATAGCGGTCCTTGCCTTCTTCGTACAACGCGGCAATCTGGGCCCCGGTCGGCTGCCCGGTAACCTGACCTTCAAAATCCGCGACGGCCAACGGCAGCAACTCCGCTTTCACTCGGCGATTCAAGCGATTAAAGCCATCCCAAGCGAGGCTGGGCGACATGGCGAATAATCCGCTGCCGGCCATCATCCGCATGTGCTGGGCGGCCAGCTCCATCCGCAACTGATCGAACAATTGCGACCGATCAAGCCGGCCTTGCGTGGCTTCTTGCAGCAAGGCGCCGAATTGACTGCGCGGCACGACGTCGTCGGTCAAGGTGTCGAGAAACTCGTCGAGCGCCGCGTCGCTGATCCGCAGGCCGAGGTCTTGCGCTTTGCGGGCCAGGATCACGGTTTGAACCAGGTCTTCCTCGGCATAAGACCGCGGGATTCCCGGGTCGAATACGCGGCCGTTCATGACGACCACGCCCAGGCCCTTGGGTTGGCCTTGCGCTTCGATCGTCTTCTGCACCAGCAGATCCAAGAAGCGAACGGTCAGGTTGTGGGCGTCCCGGATGGCCCACAACTCGCCCTCGTCGATCTTGCCGTGTTTCCATGTAACGACCACCTCGTCGGCGACAGAGCTGGTGCCGCTCGGTCCTCCGTACTGCAAAAGATAGTCGCCCACCACAAACGTGAGCATGATCAGGACGCCGAACACGGCCAACATGACCTTCTGATTGCGACGGAAAAAGGAGAGCGGACTGGACATTCGCGGACTTCCTCAAACTGCCTAACGGCCTCGAACTTGGGGGCACCCACCACGTAAAGTACACGCACCATCCCTTGACAGCATTCCCTGTCGGATGTTAATGCAATGCCTTGTTAGCGCGACGAACACCGTCCAACAAAGCCGCAGATTGTAGCGCCATTTGACGTAAATACAATCCCAAAAAGCCTTGTCGGACTCGTTCCCCCGTGAATTGCCGACCCTCGTAGGGCCTCACGAACAGAATGTCGGCAACCGGCTAAAGTGGAAGATTTGTGCAGCTTGGGTCGAATATGGTTGAGGAATCATGGCAAAAAAAGCGGCGGAAAAAGGGGCGAAATCTTTGGTCATCGTCGAATCGCCTGCCAAGGCGCGTACGATTGCCAAGTTCCTGGGCAACGAATTCGCGGTCGAAGCCAGTATTGGCCACATCCGCGACTTGCCGCAAGGTGCAAAAGAAGTGCCGGACGAGTTCAAGGACGAGGAATGGGCCTACTTGGGGGTGAATGTCGATCAGGACTTTACGCCGATCTATATCATTCCCTCCGACAAGAAAAAACAGGTCACCAAGCTTCGCGCGGCCCTGAAAGATGCGAAAGACCTGTATCTGGCGACGGACGAAGACCGCGAAGGCGAAGCCATCAGCTGGCATCTGTACGAAGTCCTGCGGCCCAAAGTCCCCGTGCATCGCCTGGTGTTTCACGAGATCACCGAGGAAGCGATCCACGAGGCGCTGCGGAACCCGCGGCAGATCGACGAAGGGCTGGTCAAAGCCCAGGAGGCGCGGCGGATTCTGGATCGGCTGTACGGCTACGAGGTCTCGCCGTTGCTGTGGCGAAAAATCGGCCCCCGACTGTCCGCGGGCCGCGTCCAAAGCGTGGCCGTGCGACTGATCGTCCAGCGGGAACGCGAGCGGCAGGCGTTCGTGTCCGCTAGCTATTGGGATTTGATCGCTGAATTCGTCACCCCCGAGGGGCACGAATTCGAGGCGACCCTGGTTTCGGTCGGCGGCCGCCGTATCCCGTCCGGCAAGGATTTCGATGCCAAGACCGGCAAAATCAAGGACCCAAACCTGCTGGTGCTGGGCCAACAAGAGGCATCCCAGTTAGCCCAACGTCTGCAAACTGCCGACTTTCGGGTTGCAACGCTCGACGACCGGCCGTACACCTCCCGGCCTTCGCCACCGTTCACAACCAGCACGCTGCAACAGGAGGCCAACCGCAAACTGGGTTTCACGGCCCGCAAGACGATGAGTCTGGCGCAGAACCTGTACGAAAACGGCTACATCACCTACATGCGTACCGACTCGACCACCTTGGCGCAGGTGGCGATCGAAGCGGCTCGCGAACTGGTCCGCTCGGAATATGGCCCGGATTTCCTGCCCGAGGCACCGCGAACGTATGCATCGAAAGTCAAGAACGCCCAAGAGGCGCACGAGGCCATCCGGCCCGCCGGCCATCCTTTTCGGTTGCCCGAATCGGTACGCGGCGAGTTGGACAGCGACCAATTCCGCCTGTTCGAGTTGATCTGGAAACGGACGATTGCCAGCCAGATGGCCGACGCTCGCGGCCGGCGGATCATGATTGCGGTCGAAGGCGGCGAGGCCGTGTTCCAGGTTAGCGGCAAGACGATCGATTTTCCCGGCTTCCTCCGCGCTTATGTCGAAGGTTCGGACGATCCCCAAGCGGAGTTGGCGGACAAGGAAACGCTGCTGCCCAAGGTCGAACGCGGTCAGGGCGTCGGTTGTGGCGGCTTGACGAGCAAGAGCCACGCGACGCAACCCCCGCCGCGATTCAGCGAAGCGGCCTTGACCCAAGCGCTGGAAGAAATGGGCATCGGCCGCCCCAGCACCTATGCCTCGATCATCGACACCATTCAGGCCCGCGAGTACGTCTTCAAACGCGGCAACGCGCTCGTGCCCTCGTGGACCGCCTTTTCCGTCGTCCGGCTGCTGGAACAGCACCTCGGCAACCTCGTGGATTACGAGTTCACGGCGCAGATGGAAGATTACCTGGACGCCATCAGCCGCCACGAACGGCAATCGCAGGACTATCTGCGCGAGTTTTTTCACGGCAACGACCGGCCGGGGTTGAGGCAGCTGGTCCAAGACAAGATCAAGCAGGTCGACGCGCGGGAGATGAGCCGGTTTTCGCTCGGCACGCCGCTCTCGGGCGAGTATCTCGAACAGATCTTCGTTCGCGTGGGCAAGTTCGGGCCGTTTCTCGAACAGGGCGACCGTCGGGCGAGTATTCCTCATGCCATGCCGCCCGACGAACTGACGCTGGAACGAGCGTTGGAAATGCTTGCTCGCGGCCAGCGCGAGGATGAAGCGATGGGCCAGTGCCCGCAAACGGGCAAGCCCGTGTATTTGAAAACGGGCCGCTTCGGACCCTACGTCCAGCTGGGCGCGGCCGATGACAAAGAAAAGAAGAATGCCTCGTTGCCCAAAGACATGGCGGTCGAAGAGGTCGACTTGGAAACGGCGCTCAAGCTGTTGGCCCTGCCGCGCACGTTGGGGGCGCACCCCGAGAACGGTCAGCCGGTGGTGGCGCACAGCGGCCGCTACGGACCGTTCATCAAATGCGGCGACGAAACCCGTTCGCTGCCGGACGACGTCACTCCGCTGGACGTCAGTCTCGAGCAGGCGCTGCTGCTGTTAGCCCAGCCCAAGGCGGGGCGGGGACGCCGTGCCGGCGCAACCAAAGAACCGCTCAAGGTGTTCGACGCCTCGCCCGTGACCAGCCAGCCGGTCAAGCTGCTGGACGGCCGCTACGGCCCGTACGTGACCGACGGCCAAACCAACGCCTCGCTGCCCAAAGGCGTGGCCGTCGAGAGCGTCACGCTGGAGTCGGCCCTGCAATTGCTCGCCGAACGGGCCGCCAAAGGCCCCGCTCCCAAACGCGGGCGGCGATAGGCTCTGGTCCTGACGCACTCGCCTGCACGTAAGAACGATTTGCGAACACGGAACGACACCATGACGACACGCGAACGTCCCCAAATCCACCTGTTCACCGACGGCGCCTGTGCGGGCAACCCCGGTCCCGGCGGCTGGGCTTACATCCTGCGGCACGAGAGTTCCGGCAAGGAGAAAGAAGCCACCGGGTCGGCCCAGCTGACGACGAACAACCGCATGGAGTTGATGGCCGTCATCCGCGGCCTGGAGGCACTCCGCGAACCCTGCGACGTGACCGTGTTCACGGACAGCGAGTACGTGGGCAAGGGCCTGAGCCAGTGGATGCCCAAATGGAAAGCGAACGGCTGGCGGCGGCGCGAGGGAGCCGAGTGGAAGCCGGTGAAAAACGACGAATTGTGGAAGCAACTGGATGAACTGGTCGGCGTCCACCGCGTGAGCTACAAACGGGTCGCCGGACACAGCGGGCATCCGGAAAACGAACGCTGTGATCAATTGGCCGTGCAAGCGTATCAACCGCTGCTGAAAACCGCCGCCACGCCAGCGGCGGATTAGAGGCCCGGCTGTTCCGAATCTTCCCGCCGCACCCTGGGCCGCACCCTGGGCCGCATCGGCGCCTGATTGACGCGGGCCCCTCACTCGTCGCCGTACGGCTCCGCCATGCTGCGGATCGTCCGGGCGATCGCGCGGCGACAACTGGCCGGCGCGAGGATCTCGGCTTCGTTGCCCAGGCTCAGCACGCGGGGGATGATCTCCAGTTCGTGCGCTGCTGTGACGGTCAAGATCACACCGCCGTCGGCTTGGCGTTCGACCTGCTGGTCGCTGTGCCACGGGTCTTCGATGACCCAGGGAGCGGCGCGAGCGCTGATGCGGATGCGAAAGTCGCGAGGTTTTCCGGCTCCGGCAAAAATGCCGAGACTTTGTCCCAGATGCTTTTCCAAGTCGAAGTCCGCGGGAACTTTGAACCACGCGTCCAGCGCCGTGGCCCGCAGGAAACGATCCAGTTTCCAGTGGCGAATGCGATCCGACTGGCCGCCGGCGATCTCCGACGCAGCCGCAATGATGTACAGACTGGACTGATAAAACACCACCGCGTACGGTTCGATCTTCCGCCGCCGCGGGTCCTTGCCGATCGGTTGGTACTCGATCTCCGCCACCCGATGCTCTTGGATACAGCGGTGCAGGGTCTGCAAAATCCCATGCTGCCGCTGGTACGACTTGGCCGGCATGCCGCGGACGAACAGCACCTGGCGATAATCCTCGTAATGGTCCCAAACGGCGTCCGGCAATTGATCGCGAAGCTTGCTCCAAAACGATTCGATGCCCAGCCAGAACGGCGTGCCGGCCAGCGGATAGAGCAAGTCCCGGCTCAGCGACAGGGCGATCAACTCGGTGGCCGACGCGGTGACTTTGTGCGTTCCGCTCACCCCGGGACCAAGCTTCCAGATTCGTCCCCGCGCCGATTCCTGGTCGTTGACGTCGATTCCGGCGGCCTGCAACGCCTCCAAGTCCCGCCGCACGGTGCGCTGGTGCAAGGAGGTTAGTCCCAGGTCGTCCACCAATTCCCGGCGGATCTCGTCCAGCGTGCGGCCGAAACGATAACGCTCCAGGATCTGCAGGATTTTGTGCTGTCGAATCAATTGCTCGTTGCGTGCCATCGGATACCTCGTCATCGGTCATTGCGGCGGGAGGCGGCGGAAATCCCGGTTGCTGGCGATCTCGGGGCGACGGTTCGCCTGGGCCAGCAGGGATTGCTGCTCGCGATCCGTAGCTTCGACACGAGCGATGGCCTCCCGATAGCGGGTCTTGTCGGCGGCTTGTACGGCTGCCTGGAACATCTGCCGGGCGCGAGGCAGATCGTGGACGGCCTCGTAGGCCAAGCCCAGATTGTACATGGCGGCATCGCTGGCCGGGTTCTCGTTCAGAGCCGTCTCCCACCGTTGCCGAGCCTCGGACCATTGGCCGGCCTGGGCGAACTTGTTGCCCGCCAAGATCGATCCGGCGCCGGCGCCGAACGTGGCGGTCGCCAGTTCCACCTTGACCGGCACTTGGTGCGGCGCGATCTTGGCCACGACCTTGGCGGCGCTGTCCGCGGCCAGATCGAGCTGGATCTTCCGTTCCGACTTGGCACTCGCAGGGTCTTGATTCAACTCGCCCCGATAGGAAGCTTCCGTCTGCCCCTGGGCCAAAACCTGTCCCGTGCGGGCGTCAAGCAGCTCGAATTCGGCGACGACGGTCAGTTGCGGATCGCCGATTTGCAACGTGGCCCCGCCCCCCAGGTCATAAATGCCGGCGCGGCGGTTTGACATCCCGCCCAGCAGGACGGCGTCCAGCTGCAGCCGCGAAGCCGCGTCGAGGACCACCGGCTGATTCACGCGCCCTTGCGCGTCGTACAGCGGTGCAGGCGCTGCACGCTGCAGTGCTGCCCCGTCGACAACCCAGTACGAACGACTTGCCTGCAGCTGGGTGATCATGGTCGTGCGGGCAATCTGGGCCATGTCGCCGGGTCCGCTGAAGTCGAGTACGGCGATGCGACTCACCCCGCGGACGTCCAACTCGGCAGGCTTGGTCGTGGTCAATGTGGCGGTCGTGGTGCAACCGAACGGGAGGACCAGCAAACACCACGCCGCAATCCGCAGCGGATGACGGGTAGCTAGCGTTGATAGCATCGCGGGACTTTGCAGGATCGAGGGAGTTCACAGGAACACACCTCTTCCTTCATCGTCACGTCCCGCGTCGGGCTATCACGCTTTCGGGTCGATTTCGTTCAGTTGCTGTTGCAGATACTCGATGGCTCGACGCAGCTGCGGATCGTCCAGCGGGTCCGCCGCGGCTTCGTGCGGCGGTTTGTCGGGATCGGGCTTCGGTTTCGCTCCGGTATCTTTCTGACGGCGCCGCTGGCGGACGTCATTCGCCTGTTCGTCGGTCAGCAGGATCTCGAAATCAGGGTCGGGACGGACGCCCCACTCGTCTTCGTCCGTGGCGTCTTTCAGGCGATGGATGTTCTTGCCGCTGGGACGCCAGTAGCTGGCGGTCGTCAGTTTCATCGCCGCGCGGCCGCTCTCGATCGGAATCACGTTCTGCACCGTACCTTTGCCCCACGTGCGTTGTCCGATCACCTTGGCCCGCTCGTGGTCCTGCAGGCAGGCCGCGACGATTTCGCTGGCACTGGCCGAGAAATGATTGACCAGCACGGTCAGCGGGATCTCGTCGTCCAGCAGCGCTGCGCCGTTGGCCTCGAACGTGCGATGCACCTCGCCGTCCCGGCCTCGAATGGTGACGATCGTGCCCTCGTTCAGGAACGCGCTGCAAGTCCCGACGGCGGCGTCGAGCAGGCCGCCGGCGTTGTCCCGCAGGTCGAGAATCAAGGCTTTCGGCTTCCTTCCCTGCAGCACCTGGGCCAGTTCCGTGACCGAATTCTCGCCGAAATTGATCAGTCGAATGTACGTGATCCGCGGGTCGCCCGCCAGCTGGAAATCCCAGCTACCGTCCGCCCGCCGCCCGTCGCCCAGCACGGATTCGATCGGGATAATGGCCCGTTGGATGTCCACGTCGATCGGGGTCTGTTCGCCAATGTGCAGAATGCTCAATTGCACGACCTCGCCCGGTTTGCCGCGAATCATCTCGACCGCTTCCCGGAACGACATCCCGAACGTATCCCGGCCGTCGATCGACAAGATCACGTCGCCGGCCCGGACTCCGGCCCGGGCGGCCGGCGTATCGAACAAGGGACTCATAACCACCAGCCGACCGGTTTCCCGATTGAACTCGACCAGAATCCCGATCCCCCCGAACTCCTGATCGATATCCTCTTGGAAACGCTGGTAATCCGCGGGGCTGATGTAACTGGAGTAGGGATCCAGCCCCTCGGTCATACCCCGCATCGCGTTTTCGTACAGATCGCGATAACCGACGTCCTCCAAGTAGTTGAACGCGATCAAGTCCATCGCCTCGGAGACGGTCGTTGCATAGCGATTTCGATCCGCCCTGGTGTAGCACATCAGCGACAGCACGGCCGCCAGAAACAACGCGACCATATTCCGCACAGGCATCGTTGGTATTCCTCCGCGCCGCCGGCCGTCAGTCGCCGCAGCGCCGCTCGATTGTTCTCACTCCCCCGGATTCCGCCGGGCTGATAAGAACTCCTTTTTACACGAAAATCGCGGCGGAGAATAGGTTTGTCATCGTGAAGAAGCGCGCGGCGACCAGAGCTGCCAGTTTTTCGTCAACCGTGTTCTGCCGACCATCTTTCGGCCCGCCCTGGCCGGGTTTGCCGGCGAAACCGCCCGTGTACTGGTACGATCCCGGCGACCAAATGCCAACCCCGAAATCGTCTTCGCGGACAAGTGCCGCCCAGTTCTCCGTGGCGTACCAGCTGTCCCACGGGCCACCCGCCACATTCACGCCTTGGCTGGTGTCCCAGACCTTGGTTACCTGGTGCAGCGGTCCACCTGTAAAGGGTCGATCACCGATGTAGGTGAACAGTCGGTAGTAGTTGCCAAGTGGGTAATCGCACCGCCGATATCCAGATTGATCCCGATTTTGATAACCCCATTATCGAGGTAACTCATCCCCGAGAACTCCGCCGCCGCGGCAGGCAGAGGGATCGCACCTGTCAATATCCATCCATTGACCTGACTTCAGGACTTGGGAAGATGATGGGTGCCAAGAATCTGCCTTCGAACCCCGGAGCCCACCATGCGAACGTTGCTTTTCGTTTTTTTCATCGCCGCGTCTTGTTCTTTGTCGGCTGCAGCCGCCGACTTGTACGTGTCGACCGAAGGCCAGGATGCCTGGTCGGGCCAGTCCGCGGAACCCAATGCGTCGCAGACCGACGGGCCTTTTGCCACGCTGCAGCGGGCTCGCGACGAGATCCGGCGAATCAAGGCGGGGGGCGAGTTGTCCGAGCCGCTGACTGTTCACGTGCGGGCCGGCCAGTACGCGCTGCCCCAGACGTTGAAGTTGGACGCCCAGGATTCCGGTACGGCCGCAGCCCCGGTCCTGTGGCGCGGCTACCAGGCGGAACGGCCGGAATTGATCGGCGGCCGGCCGGTCGCTGACTTCCAGCCTTACCAGGATGAAATCCTCCAAGCCGACCTGCGAGCCCAGGGATTGGAGGGCGTGGTCTTTCGCCAGCTGATCTTTGCCGGCCGGCGGCAGCACCTGGCGCGATATCCGAACTTCGATCCGCAGAACCCATACGGCGGCGGCTGGGCCTACGCCGACGGCCAGGCGGTGCCGATGTACGCCGAGGTGCCGGGCGAGGACCGGCGGACGCTGCAGTACCAGGTCGGCGACACGCGTTCGTGGGCCCATCCGGAGGAGGGCGAGGTGTTTGTCTTTCCGCGCTACAACTGGTGGAACAACATCGTCCGCATCGCCTCGATCGACCGCGACACGCGGACGATCAAGCTGGCCGGAGATTGCTCGTACCCCATCCGCCCCACCGACCGCTACTATGTCCGCAACCAGTTCGAAGAGCTGGACGCGCCCGGCGAATGGTACCTGGACCAACGCACCGGGACGCTGTACTTCTGGCCGCCCGAGCCGCTGCGTGACCGCCCGGTGTACGTGCCGACGATGCGCACCATCCTCGACTTTGGCCCGGGCACGGCGCACGTGACCTTTCGCGGATTCGTGTTCGAATGCTGCGAAGGCACGGCGATCGCGATGCGGGAGACCACGGCCTGTCGCATCGCCGCCTCGATCATCCGCAACGTGGGCGACTACGGCGGATCGGGCGTGACGATCAGCGGCGGGAAGGATAACGGCGTGGCGGGCTGCGACCTGCACGACATCGGCCGGGACGCCATCACACTCGGCGGCGGCGACCGCAAGACCTTGACCGCCGCCGGGAATTTCGCGGACAACAACTACATCCACCACACCGGCGTGTTCTACAAGCAGGGCGTGGGCGTTTCGCTCAGCGGCGTCGGCAACCGCGTCTCGCACAATCTGATCCACGATTGCCCCCGCTTCGGCATCGGCTTTGGCGGCAATAATCTGGTGATCGAATACAACCACATCCGCCACGTGAACCTGGAAACCGCGGACACCGGCGCGATCTACACCGGCGGCCGCGATTGGCTGGGCTCGCGCGGCACCCAGATCCGCTACAATTATTTCCACGACATCCTGGGCTACGGCCAGGAACATGGCCAATGGGTCTCGCCGCACTACGCCTGGGGTATCTACCTGGACGACAACGCCGGCGGCGTGGATGTGATCGGCAACGTCGTCGCTCGAGCCGTGCGCGGCCTGATCCATCTGCACAACGGCCGTGACAATCTGATCGAGAACAACATCTTGATCGACGGCAAACTGCAGCAGCTGGAATGCAACGGCTGGACCGACAAGCACTCGTACTGGACCAGCCACCTGCCGACCATGATTCAAGGCTACGAGTCGGTCGCGGGCGAGCCGGCTTGGCGCACCATGCGCAACATGCAACTGCACCCCAGTCAAGCCGTCTTGCCGGACGGCAAGATCATGACCGGCAACGTGTATCGGCGAAACATTATCTACTGGCGCGATCCGCAGGCCAAGTACACCAGCTTCCGTACCTTCCCCTTCGATCACAACACGTGCGACGAGAACCTGATCTGGCATTTCGGCCAGCCGCTGCTGACGGGCCAGAGCCAGGCCGGGCCGGCGCGTTCGGAAAACCTGGTAGCCAATCCGGGTTTCGAGTCGGGCCCGCCGGATGCGCTGCCCGCCGGCTGGACCTGGCAGATGAAGCCGAAAGAATCGACCGCCGCCTGGACCGTGGATACGGCGGCCGAAGGGGACCGCTCGCTGCGGATGACCGGCGGCGTAGGCCAGGAGGCGAATGGGCGGGATTTTCCCCCGCAGATCGTCAGCACCGAATTCGAAGTCCAGCCGGGCCAGCACTACCGACTGGCGGCGCGCCTCAAGGCCGAATCGGCCGGAGCCAAAGCGGCGGTGATGCTCCAGTCGTACATCGCCGGCGCGTATATCTGGGCCAGTTCGCCCGCCGAAACCACCGCCGACAGCGACTGGAAGGAATGCGCGTTCGTGTTCCGCGTGCCGGCGCCCGGCGACCGCGGCTATCACGAGCAGATGAAAAAGTTCCGCATCCGGATCGACTTCCGCGAGCCGTCCGGTACGCTGTGGGTTGACGACGTGCGGTTACAGGAAATCGAAGTGCTCGACGAGTGGGCATCCTGGCAGTCCCTGGGCATGGACCGCAATTCGCTGGTCGCCGATCCGCTGTTCGTCGACGCCGATCGCGATGATTACCGCTTGCAACCGGAATCGCCGGCCTGGAAACTGGGCTTCCAGCCGATTCCGCTGGACAAGATCGGCCCTTACGCCGACCCGCTGCGCGTCACGTGGCCGATCGTCGAGGCCGAAGGCGCCCGCGAAAAGCCGCTGGTCAACCGTTGAAAAAGGGAACGCAATTGCGATCCCGTTCTTGTTCCACGAATCTTCGTGAGCCAAGGAGGCAGCAAAGAACGTGCATCGTCGAGCCCCCCACAAGCCTTCGACGATGCAAATTTGGCAATCCGGCCAATGTTTGGCCGAAGGCCTGTTCCCACCGTAGACAACGCCCCAGGACTTCGGTTTCGCCTGGCCTTTTTTGGCCGAAGGCCATACTCACATTGCCCGATGCAGGGCGGTGAATATGGCCTTCGGCCAGGATTTCGGGCTGAAAATGCGCAACTTCAAAGCCACGAGCTTGCGGGCTGTTTTCATGTCGACTGGACGCTCCAGGATTGTTGGAGTTCACGCTTCCGCGCGCCTTTTCCCGCCGACAAAGACCGGCCAAACACGCTAAAGCGTGCATTCCAACAAACCTCGACACCACGGATTTCCCAGAAAACCGCACCGCTACATGGGTAGTTACTGGAGGGTAATGGACACGTCCCGCCACGTAACTTAACATGGAGTCGCAAGTGGCTTGTGTCAAGCACCATCCGATTGGAGACCACGCATCATGGCTAAAGCGAAATCAGCCCCGGCAGCGGTAACTGAAACGAAAACCGAAGCACCCAAGACCAAGGCCCAAGCGATCCGCGATGCCTTGGCAGTTGATCCCAAAGGGATGCCCAAGGACATCGCCGAAAAACTGTCGGCGGAAGGTTGGAATGTGACGTCGAAGAACGTGAGCCAGGCCAAGTTTTTGATGGGCAGGACCAAGAAGAAACGCGGCAAGAGAATCGTGTCCAAGGCCGCTCCTGCCGCCGCTTCGGCTGCTGCTGCTCCTGCTGACCTGATTTCCGTGGCCGCGTTGCAGAAGGCGAAAAAGCTGATTCAAGAGCTGGGCGGCGTCAAGGAAGCGAAACAGGCGCTGGCGGCGTTGGCTCAACTGCTGGATTGACGGGCACGTTGGGGTAACAAAATGGAAACGCCACCGCTTCTGCAGGTCTTGGCGTTTTTTGCTTTGGC
>Ga0351849_10195_pt1 | contig 13974 bp, 6 predicted proteins | sample TotcelHFGM3001N3_FD_206792 | JGI IMG/M metagenome (GOLD analysis project Ga0351849, IMG submission 206792) | Enriched cells from coal bed in the Powder River Basin, Montana, United States - Total cells FGM rep1 HSBNCT.FGM.300.1.N3 ... | reverse complement strand
CAGCGTCACCGTCTCGCTGCCCACCACGCCGCTCAGGCTGCCCCAACTGCTCACCACCGCACTCGTGGTCCCGTCGTACGGCTTGTCATCCGCAGCGAACCCCGTGACCGTCAGGCCCTTGGCCCCAATCGTGGCCGAAGTCGTCGGCTGCGCCAGCGTGTAGTTCCCCTTGTCCGCCCCGCTGAGCGTCAGGCCGGACACAGTCACGGTCCAGGTGCCGATGTTCCTGTTCGCGAATGTCCCCGCCGCGCCGACCGAGTTCAGCGTCACGGTGTCCGTGCCCACCACTCCGACCAGCGTGGCATTGCCCGTGCTCAGGCTGGCCACCGTGTTCCCGTCGTAGGTCTTGTCACCGGCCGTCACCCCACTCACGGTGAGCGACGCCGGGGCGATGTCGGCCAATGCGGTTGTTGACTTGTCAGCCGTGTAGTTCTCGGCGTCGGCTCCTGTCAGGCTCAAGTCGGTCACTGTAACCGTCTTCCTTGTGCCTACCTTTCGATCGACGAATATGGCCAGCCCGCCGGACAACGCCACGTTGTCCAAGCCAATGACGCCGCTCAACAAACGGTCGGCGATCGTCGCATCGGTCGTACTGTCATAGACCTTGCTGTTGACGGTGACAGTTGCCATTAGTGGTGCCGGAGTTACGTCCGCAGTCGTGGTGGCCGAGAGGTTGACGGCGTAGTTCTCTGCATCGGCGCCCGTTAGACTCAAATCGGTGACCGTCACCGTCTTGACCGTCCCCACGTTCTTGTTTACGAAAGCCGCGTTGCCCCCCGCCACATCCACTTCGTCCGACTTCAAGACGCCCGTCAAGGACCGGCTGATGACCTCGGCAGCAACCCTTCCGTCGTACACCTTGCTTTGGACAACCACACTGGCGGTCAAAGGCGCAGGACTTATGTCCGCAGTTGTGCTTGCTGTGGAACTCACCGTGTAGTTGGCCGCGTCGGTGCCAGTCAGAGTCAAGCCGGTCACCGTCACCGGCTTGTCAACTCCCACGTTCTTGTTCACAAACGTCGCCACCCCGCCTGACAGGCCCACGACGTCCGAGCTAATCAGGCCGCTCAACGAGCGATTCACGATTGTCGCTGCAGCCGTCCCGTTGTAGATCTTGTCCTCGACCGTAATGTGTGCCGTAAGACGTGCCTGAGAAATGGTGAGCGTGCCATTGGCGAAGGTGAAGTTGTAGTTGTTAGCCGCCAGCGTGCCGAGGGATGCCGTGATCGTGTAGCTCCCCACGGGGCTCGTGGACGTGGCGTTTGTGGTCGAACTTGGACTGCCGCTCACTCCGCTGGTGGCGAGCGTTTCCCCATTCTGAAAACCGGCGACAGTGACTGTAAATGACGGGTTTTCGGCACCGTATATCCGATTCTTGCTGTCGGCCGTAACGGTCAATTTCGCCCGGGTGATATCAGCAGATGTATTGCCCGCTGCGACTTCCCGAATGCGAGAATAGCCGGGGTCAGCGACGAAGAGGTTCCCGCTTGTGTCCACGGTGATTTGAGAGGGGGAGGAAAGCGCCGCTGCAAGCGCCGGGCCATTGTTTGTGAAGCTGCCTCCACCCGCGACCGTGGTGATCTTGCCCGTGGAAAGGTCGAGCTTCCGAATCCTGGCATTGTTGGTGTCAGCTATGAGCAGGTTTCCGCTGCTGTCTATGGCAACTCCCGAAGGTTGGTTGAGCGAGGCTTCCTTTGCCGCGCCGTCATCACCGCCGGAGCCGGCAATACCGTTGCCGGCAACCGTCGTGATGATGTGTGTGACATGGTCCACTTTGCGGATGCGGTGGTTGAACGTGTCGGCGATGAAGAGATTCCCGCTAGCATCGATCGCAACTGCATACGGGGCGCTGAGCGTTGCAGCCTTGGCCAGCCCGTCGTCGCCCAGGTCGCCCGTCCCGCCACCTGCGACCGTGGTGATGATACCAGTTGATAGGTTAACCTGACGAATCCGATCGTTGTTAGTGTCCGCAATGAACAGGTTGCCACGATTGTCAACGGCGACGCCGCGGGGGTTGCACAGCGACGCCGCAGTCGCCTGGATGTCGTCGCCGTTGTAGTACGGCGGCGTATCATTTCGGTTGCCTGCGACCGTGGTGATGAGCCCCGTTGATAGGTCAATCTGACGAATCAGGCGATTCCAACAATCAACTATGAATAGATGACCACTCTCGTCGACCGCGAGCGCGCAGGGCGCAAGCCCAGCAGCAGTGGCTTGGATGTTCTCTCCGTTGTAGTCCGGAGACCCGTAGACGCCGGCGATCGTGCTGATCGTGCCTGTTGAATGGTCAACCTTCCGAACGACGCCGTTGGATGTGTCGGCGATGAACAGATTCCCGCTGCTGTCCACCGCGATCCCCAGTGGCATGGAGAGCGACGCCTCCGTTGCCGGGCCGCCATCACCCCGGTAGCCGGCGGGGGAAGTCCCTGCGACTGTCCTGAGAATCAGATTCGATCCAATACTGCTACTGCTGCTGGCGAATTCGGAGCCGTCGCCACTGTAAATCGCTGTCACCGACTGAGGGTTTGCCGCCAATGACGTGGTGGTGAGCACCGCGATTCCGTTGCTCAGCGTGGTCGAGCCGAGCAGCGCGGTCCCAGCCACGAAAGTGACGGTTCCGCCAACCGGCGTTCCTTTCCTCGGAGGAAGACCACCGACTGCCGCCGTGAACGTTACCGGCTGACCGTAGACGGCTGAGGAAGGTGAGACGTTGAGTACGGTCGTCGTGGCCGCAGCGCCGACATACGTGACCGTGCCTGAAATCGCAAAATAGAACGGGTTCTGATCTTCGTCATTGTTGTTGAAGCTAATATTCCCGCTGGGCGTCCCTACGGAGGCTGTGGTCATTTGCACCGTGAAATCGTCAGTACCATCCACCGCGATCAGACTATTTAATGGCTCGATGATTGTGAAACCCAAAGGAACCGTTGGCGTGCCTACAGTGAGTGGTGCCGTCCCCGTGTTCTTTACAGTGAAGGTCCGCGTCGGCGGCGTGGAGTTCTGGAGTACCGTGCCGAAGTAGGTTCCGTTGCCCCACTCAGGATTGCCCTTGCCGCTCCAAATGTCTATGGCAGTGCCGCCGAACCAGCCCTGGACAACGATCTCCGGCTGTCCGTCGTCGTTCAGGATCGTGCCGGATGCCTGGCTCCTTACGATCGAAGCCCCAACGGCGTTGCTCAAGTTCACGACGAAGTACTGGTCCTCCTCATACTTCGTATCGCCAATCACCTTCACCGTGATCGTTCCGCTGATCTGGCCGGCGGGAATCGTCAGCGTGCCACTAGCCGCGAGGTAATCGCCGTCCGCCAGTGTCGCCGAGCCGTCGGCTGTAGCGTATTGCACGGTCACGTTCTGCGTCGCCGCAGCCGACAGGACCACCGCGAAGCTGCAGTCGATGGTTCCGCTGTTCCCCTCGGTGACGCTCGCCTCGCCAATGGTCAGATCAGGCGGGCTGGGGGGAGGCGCAACGGTTCCCGACGTGAGGGCCGCGAAGCTCCACTCCCCATCGTCGTCTTGCGCGCGGCTCAGGTAGACGTTGGCGCCGACAGGGAAGCCAGCGGTGGAACCCTTCCATGCCCAGTTGGCTCCACTTTGCGTCCCGTTGCCAATGAACGCGTCACCACCAGAGCCTGTCTGAATTCCGGGCTGACCGTTGCTCTCACGATAGAATTGCACCGCTGTCACCGTCCCATCGCTGTCGGTCACGCTATTGGCCGTAAGCGTCAGGTTGCTGCCTTGGGTGACCGGGTCCGGGTTGTCGCTCAGCCAACCGATGGTCGGGGGCTGATTCGCGGGGACACCGGGAACGACGATCTGCACAGTCACCTTGTCGCCAAAGGACGTGCCTACCCCGCCGGTGGTGTCGGCGCCATACATCTGCCAAGTTTCCTTGTACGTGCCAGGCAGCGGCGGAGCTGTCAGGTTCAAACTGAAGGCGTATTCCTCGCCCGGTCGGACTGTACGGCTTAGCTCCAAGTACCAAGTGCCACCGCTCATCGGGCCGGCCCCGACACGATTCAAGGTGTAGCCGGTGATGCCTGGCGTCCAGTCGCTCGTCCCGGTGTTTCTCAGGGTCCAAGTCTGCGTAAACGGCTGCCCGGGAGACATCACCGTGTTGTCGGGAACTCCCTTGGGTGGAATCAGCGCGGCGCCATCTACTTGCGGCACGACATGCACCTGCGTCTCAAACGCTCCTTGAAGCGAGTTTCCACCGAGATCCTTGGCACCGGTAGAAATCCGCAGCGTCAATGTCTCACCCGGTACAAAGCCTCCCTGCGGCTTTATCGTCACACGATCAGCACTGTGGTATCGGTGCCCTGTACTGTCTAAGTAGTAGAACAGGTTGCTGTGTGTGAGCCCTCGGCTCTCGAAGGCCACATCAGCGGAAGAAAGCGTATAAGCGTGGTGGATACTTCCGCTCAAGGAGATAGAGAAATGGTCGGAACTGGGGTCCAACGTGCCCCTGCTCATGAGTTCCGAAAAGTCAATGACAAGGGCTCCGTCGGTCTGCACCGACGGGCTCACCCAGGAGACCCTCGGCGCTATCGGGGTGACGGGTGAAGCATTGGGTGCATAAAGCATGTCCAAAGGTGTCTGCACCAAGTTGTTGAAGCTATTGTCCAACGCCACTTGGTAGGCATATTGCACGAGTGTATCGCACCGAAATGCCCCGTCTCCTCTCTGCCAACTGGAGTTTGGTTCGTACAGCGCGCCCAAGACGTATCTCGCACCTAGTTGGTAGAGGGCAGTGTAAATAATACTTTGCCGCTGAGCTTCACTAACCGTTACTCCGGATAGTTCGCGGCTTCCCCAATATGGCTCACCTTGAAGGAAGGAATCGTGCCCAGGCGTCGATCTGTCCCAATCGCCAATATCAACTGTCTTGAATAGCCCTTGCGCTTGGATAACGAAATCCTGATCCGAATACCCGTCATACATCCAGTAGATTCCGGCGTGTCCAAACTGCAAATCTCCGACCCCAACGCCCCCGCGAAAGACAGCGCTTCCGACTTCAACCGATTTCGGTCCCCCGGAAAGCAGCGTGCGCTCCTCCAATTCCTCAATTCGGAGTTGCCGGCGGAAGCGTGTTCGACGACGGGATGTAATTCGGAGATGGGGCTGGCGGCGACTCCGGCATTCGGATTCGACACTTGTAGGGACGTCGGACATCATGTGCCTCCTCAGGAGGAGAAGAACTCGCTGCGGAAACCGAGATTCCCGCCCGGTTGGAATGTAATCGTAAGCCCCAGCGCACGATGCTGCGGTTGGATGTCGTGTTCTTTATCCGATTGCTCCCGCCTTGGTGCAATCGCCATCCGTGAAACAATTCGCTCCAATTCCAATGGTGCGGAGAGCTGTGCTCGGCCCTACCGTTTGCCGTCTGCCGACGCCCGGCGAGCCATGATCGTGCAGGGGGATCGCCGCGAACGTCCGATGCCGCCGGCGCCGGCCGGTCGGCCCGATCGCAACAGAGCCCTTCTACGCCCGTCTTGTCAGCTTGCCCAAGGCCCGGCAAACGACCACCGCGTCGCGGGACTGCACGTCGCGTTCCTAGTCGTCCGCACCTCTTCTGATGCGCAGCCGTGTCGACGCGCACAATCGAGGCGACCAATTCTTGACTTCATCAACTCCCCAAAAGCGTTTGCCGCAACTCGCTCACTACCTATGCCGGCGAGGGCCGCGAGATTGGTCCAGCAGCCCGTCAAGGTGCGACCGCAATGCCGGCGATCCGAACCGGAATGCTCGATGGAGACGCACCTTACCCTGCTTGTAGCCTAATCGCCTGACACTGGCGGCGGTCTCGGTAACGAGGGAAATCACTTCATCCTCCAAACCAGCAATCAAGAGGCAACGAACACGGCAAATCCGATGCTGTATCTGCAAGAGTGGCCCGCCTGCGATTCCCGGTTGAGCGGCTTCGATTTCCGCCAATCGGGAAGTCGCCTGCGTTGCAAGCCCGATATCACCGGGCGTCTTTTCGGCCTCTATCCGGAGAATCTGGGCCTCGACTCTGGCGGCATCCACCAGATCGCCCACAGCGAGCAACCGCTGGTACGCGTCACGCCACCAATCCAGACCGGTATCCACATCCAGACGCCCCAAGAACGAGCCGATCTCGAAGCAGGTCATGATCGCCTCGGTGCCGGAACGGTCGCTCGTGATTCGTCGGCGCGAGGCTGCGGGGGGAACCTCACCCGTGATCATCTTCGCGAACTGCACCGCGGCGCCGAAGTCCTCCTGGTGGAAGTGGAGGCGTGCGGAGTTCTGGAAGAAGCGACGTTCCCACCCAACCTGCGAGAATCCCGTCAAGCAAGGCACCAGTCGCCTCATTCTCGGAAGCAGAACCTCTGAGCAGGCCTGCATGTCGAACGCGTCAAGCGACAGCGCGATTTGCAGGTCGATGGCCCGAAGCAGGACTTCCGCTTGGCCCGGCGTGCATCCAACGGCGTTTGTCAACCGGGGCGGCAGGGCGTCCCAAGCTCGATCCAGCACTGCCCGACAGACGAGGACCTCTCCGTCGGCACGCCGTTTCTTCACGTGGTTGACAAGTTCATCAAGTTCTTCGGTTCTCAACTGCGTCAAACCGTCGGCGGAACGTATTCCGCCGGCGTGAAGGCTCGCAGCCACAGCCAGGAAGCTACGTCGGTTAAGCACGTCCGGCGCCATGAATTGCTTGACCAGTTGCAGATTGCGGCGAAACTTCTTCTTCTCCCCTTCGTCAAGATCGTCCCAAGTCCCATCCTCGATGAATTGTCGGTGTTGCTCCAACTTCGTTGCCAACGGTCGCCTCCGTGGTCGAAGCACGTCCAAGAGTTCCGGGAAGGCCAGATCGCCTTCGGACGACAGCGTTGGCTCATCGACAGTTCTTTCACTTTCACGCGGATCATAGGCAACCGGTTGGCGGCGACGTTTCGTCGCCAGAACATCGTTGACGGCGATCGCGCCGAGCCAAGTCTCGAATGCCGATTCAGCCCGATACGTGCTGATCTTGACCAGGGCCTTGAGGAACGTTTCTTGACAATGGTCCTCGGCCAGTGCCTCGTCACGAGTGTACCGTCGGCACAGTCCTAGGATCGCCGAGCGGTGCCGCTCGTACAGTTCAGCCCAGGCCGAGCGATGACCCTGTTTCGCGCGGGCAATCAGAGCGTGTTCATCATGCGACGTATACATCTTCCGCCCAGCAGGTGTTGTGCCATCTGCACTCGACGGCATTCTACCAGATCCGATGCGCGAAAAGTCGCCTGCGCACAAGTCACCGGACGATGTATGTCATTTTTGCGTGATCATTCCGTGAAGCACCTGTAAAATCACATGGCAGCCAACCTCCTTCAGCCGAGCTACCACGGCGCCTCTGCGCAACAGCCGTGAGCGAGCCCGGTCTTGGGACAGCTACCTCAGTCACTGATAACCTTATCCGATTTCTGTAATGAGCGGATGATTTCCTCACTGGCTATAGTTCAGACATCGCAACCGATTAAGGGCTCGATAGTCGCCGTTTCTTCGAGATCATTCGGGTTTTGGGTGCGCCGCTATACACAGGCTGACAATTCACGGCGTGCTACGTCCGACCTTCGACGCGATGCGCGAATCGCCGGTGGGCGACACACCGGATGATCTCGGCCCGCTCCGGATCGAATGACTCCCGGCGCGGGGGCAGCGTCTGGAGCGAAAACGGATTGCTGGGCATGCCGTCGATCAGCAGTCGGGCATAGGCTGCGTACTTTGGCAGTCCCGAGAGATTTTCGGGGGTGATCTGTCCGGGGTACTTGCCAAGCTGCTGGGCGATCATCTCGGCATCGTCGCTGCCGACCTGAAACGCTACGATCGAGCCCACGTTGCCCCACACGGCATCGGCGGTCTCGTCGTTTATCTGGGCCAGGTACTGGTGGGCCACGATCAGGGAGAGCCGGAACTTTCGGGCCTCCGATAACACGGACGCAAAACTGCCCGTCGTGAAGTTCTGGAATTCATCGACGTACAGGAAGAAGTCCCGCCGCTCCCCTTCCGGGATGTCGGCCCGCGTCATGGCCGCCTGCTGGATGCTCGTTACGAGGAAGGCCCCCAGTAACGTCGCGTTGTCTTCGCCGATGCGGCCCTTGCTCAGGTTCACGATCAGGACCTTCCCATCGTCCATGATCTGCCGCAGGTCCAGGCCTCGCCCTGGCTGGCTGACAATCGCCCGCATGTTCGTATTGGTCAGGAAAGGGCGGATCTTGTTCTGGATCGCCGCCACGGCTTCGGTGCGGTAGTTGTCGCTCCAGGATGCGAATTCGTGAATCCAGAAACTCCGCACGACCTCGTCGCGGATGTTGGGCACCATGTGCTCGCGGTACGGCTTCTCGCCCAACAGCCGCATGACGGACAGCAGGTTGCCGCCTTGCTCGACCGTGGCGAACACGGCGTTGCGAAGCGTGTCCTCCAGCCTTGGCCCCCAGGAATCATGCAGCTTCTTGAACGCGCTCACCACGCCCGAGGTCACCTGGTCCACGCGGGACGGATCGCGGCTGGCCAACGGATTGAATCCGACCACGTACTCGCGGCTGGCCACGTCGAACAGGATCACGTCGTTCGTGCGATGTTTGGGCACGAGGCCGGCGATGGATTCGGCCAGGTCGCCGTGGGGATCGACCAGACAGACGCCGCGGCCGGCGGCGATGTCCTCGGCGATCATGTTCTGAATCAGCGTCGTCTTGCCCATTCCTGTTTTCCCGACGATGTACAGGTGCCGGAGGCGGTCTTCGAGCGCCAGCGTCACCAGCCGCTGGTCGTCCCGGAACCGGACTCGACCCAGGACCACGGTCCCCTCCTCCGTGGACGGGTGAATCACCGTGGGCGCCTCCAGTTCGGTGAACTCATTGACCCGCATGCGTTCCGCGCTGGCCGTCGCCGTGGGCGGATGCCAGAGGGTGGCCAGTTCTTCGTGGGACAGCAGGAACGGCCGCAGTCGTGTTCGGCGGCCATTCTGCGGACAGATTCTGCCGATCTGGAACGTCGCCAGCCGCGACTGGGTGAAAGCGCCCAACGCGCCCGCCATGCTCCGCAGCCGCTCCGTCGCCTCCGCCTTCCGTTCCGCCGGCGCATGCACCGCAAGCAGCATCCGGCACTCGAACAGGTGACCACCGAACTTGTCGGCCGCCGCCTGCAGGTTCTCCTCCCGCTCGTGCAGCCGGCTCGTCGAGGTCTCCAGCAGGGTGTGCCCCGGCGACTCGCTGCGAGCGGCGATCCGGCCCAGCAGCCAAGCCAGCCAGCGCCAGCGTCCCCGGACGATGTTACGCGCGAAGAAGGCGGCCAGCCTGTGGTGGGTGCGGAAGAAGCTCCGGTCCAACAGCCTCACCGCTTCGCGGGCCGTCCGGCATCGCCTGCGCGACGCCGGAACGACGCTGATCTCGACCCGACACTGCAGCGACTCGTCAGGCCGAACCGCGCGCAGCAGGCTGCAGACCGGATCGGCGAACGTGTGGTTGAGCAGGTCCTCGAACTGAGCATGCCGCAGGATGGGATACAGTTCGGGACTCAAACGCACCTCGGCACACCACGTTGCCCAGCCGGTGGGAGCGACGGGGACCTCGACGGCGGTCAGCGAACAGTGGGGGTAACTGGCCGTAATCGGGCCAAGGATCGCCTCCCGTTCTGCCCCGCTGCACTGCAGCATCAAGGCGACCTGTCCGTCGGCGGCACCGTAGGCCAGCGTCATCGGCGACTGCCGCAGGTGGGCCTGGTGGATGGCCGCCAGCGCCTTTTCCATGTATCGCGGTCCCCGCTCGTTGTTGGCCGGCGCGGCGATCAGGGTTTGCATGGGGCGGATACTAGCATCAAACGTTTGCTGGCCTCGGATGCTTCGTCTTCCAAGAGACACGATTGTGTGGCGCTGCTTGCTCGCAAGCAGTGTTGGAGCAGCAGACACGGCCAACTACGCCGCACCACACTTCACGGCCAACAAGTAGGCCGTGCCACATTGGTCGCCAAGAAAAACCGCCTCGTCGAGGTGCGTGGATCGGGCGAGGCGGTGCTGTCTGCGTCTCAATCCCGAAGGCTCCCTTCCTGATTCCGTGGGGGCGGAAGCAGGGACGCGGCTTGATACCCGCATCGGGCACTGCGAGTGAACGCGACAGTGCGGCAAAGCGTATCAAAACACGCTCGCCCGGGCGAGCGGCGGCGACAGCCGCACCGGTTCCCGCCGGAACGCGGACGACGGTTGCGCGTCGCACAACGCACGCCAGTGGCCATGATGGTCGTTCAACAGCGGATCCGTCACGGCACACGGGGTGCCGAGGTACGCATCCTGCGTCGCGGCATACACCAGCCGCCGGTCCTTGTTGCGGGCGCATTGCCGCGCCAGCCAGAGCATGTGGTTCGCGCGGTTCACGCCTCGCGTCAAAAAGACCACGCGAAAGGCCGGCCGGGGTTCCTGACGCCCGTGGTCCCGCCACACGCGCAGCACCCAGTCCTGGTAGCTCTCGTAGCCCAAGAGCTTCGAGCGGATGCTCTGCTCCCGGCGCGAATCCAGCGGCTCGGTCGCGTTGTCGATCTCGAACAGCAAATTGAACACTCGCCCGCCATGCCCCAGCTGGAAGTGACAGTCCGGCTGCTGCCGGTACTCCCCCACCCCCAGCGTCAACTGACCGTCGCCATGGTACTGCAGGATCTGCACGCGTGCCGCGTGGCAGCTCACCAGCGTGTGGACAATCACGTCGGCCGTCGCCATCGCATGCTGAAATCGGGAGGGCGAAATCTCCGCAACGATCATGCGGCCTGGGGCCTGGTCGCGATCCGGATGCAGAACACGGTATCCGGTCGCCGTCAGCCGGTAGTAGTGCCTCAGTCCCCCGCCGGCGACGGCGGCCGGGAAGCTTTGCACGAACCCCGCGTTGCTCAAGGCCAGCATCCGTTCCCGAACGCGGCGTTCGTCGCGGAACGGTTCTTCCGAAAACGTCGCACTCGCCTGGCGGAGATGCGCCGCCGTGGCCGGCGTCATTTCGAGCAGGCCGAGAACTTCCAAGTCGCGCTTGCTGAGGAGAACCACATGGGACATGCTGGTACAGCCACGTTAACATTCCTTCCCCATTCCCCCAAGCATCATGAATCGACCTGGCTACATCGATGTTGACAAATTACAAGCGGAGACCTCCCTGGAGGCCGCCGCCGCCAAGTGCGGAGTGTCGCTCGACGTGCGGGGAACTGGGCCGGAGGTCCGCATCGACTGTCCCTTCGGCTGCCCCGGCGATCACCAAGGCCGCCGGGAATTGGCGATCAACACGGACAACCCGCAGAAAATCTTCATGTGCCACGCGTACGAATGCGGCTTTCGCGGCAACCTCCTGACGCTGATGCACGGCTGGCTCACCGGCCAGAAACCCGCGGGCGGCAAGCTCAAAGGCGACGAATTCCAGCGCGTGAAACGGGCGCTGGCGGGGAGCGGCGAGCCCGCCGCGAGCCGTCAGGCCCCCAAGCAGCCAGCGGCCGCGAGCGAAGCCGCCGCGTCTCCACCCCAGGCCAACGTGCCGCTGATCGATTCCGCTGACGAACGCGTCCGTGAGCTGCACAACATCAACGAGAAGTTCGTCACGGCCGTGGCGGACATGAACCCGGCCGCCGCGTCGTACGTCCGCCGCCACCCCTGCCTTACTCCGGAGTCGATGCAAAAGTGGCGCTGCGGCTACCTGCCCAACGACGGCGGCGGCGACAAGCGCGGCTGGAGTCTCCGCGGGAGCATCGTCTACCCCGTCCTCGCCGAGAACGGCAAGGTCCTCGCCTGGGTCGGACGCGACGTGCATCATGAGGAGAAGGAACGGGAGTTCGCCCGCTTGACCCCGGCCGAACGGCCGGGCAAGGAGCCTCCGGCGAAGCATCGTTTCCCGAAAGGCTTCCACCGGGGGCAGGAATTGTTCGGTCAGCACGCGGCCCGGCTGCGGGAGCCCGGCTATCGCGAGTTCATCGCCCAGCACGGCCTGATCATCGTGGAAGGCTTCAACGACGTGATCGGGCTCGACAACCTGGGCGTACCGGCCTTGGGCATCATGTCGAACCGCATGACCGAAACGCAGGGCGAGAAGATCGGCCGTTGGGCGAAGCAGATCAGCTCCGGTCGCGTAACCCTGATGTTCGACTGCGATGCCGGCGGCGTGGAGGGGGCGAAGGAAGCCCTGTGGCGATTTGCGGAGCAGCGGCTCGAGGTCCGCCTGGCTTGGTCGCCGTCGATGCACGAGGGCGCGTACGCCGGCAAGCAACCGGAGACGCTGACGCGGGAAGACGTGGAACGGCTGCTCGCCTCCGGCGCGCCGAGTTGAAACGCGTCGTCCCGCCGTGCCTGCGGCACGGACGCACCGGGACGCGCGTGGCGGAGTCGCGTCGTTGATTCCCACGGCGACTAGCCGTGGGTGTCGTCCCGCTCCGCGGTGGATCAGGCCGCCGGGCCTGAGTGGTGCGGACACGCGTCGCGGACGAGGTACGAGGACGCGACCCCCGGGGTGATGCCAAGGCGTAGGTCACGAGGAACGAGTGCCAGCCAAGGTCGTTAGCCCGGGGGTCGCGGCCGCAGGTCCGCGACGCGTTGTCCCTGGTAGCATGGCGTTTGCGGCTTTCCCAAGCCGAATTGTCGGTCGTGCTCCGCACGCCTGTCCCCTGCCGCCGACCGCCATGGGAGGCGACCGCTCGGCGATCGGCCGGCGAACCCTGGCAACCTTGGCCCTGCCTCCGCCGGCCTGCCGCGATCTGCTTTCTCCTGTGTTGTTTTCTTCCGTCCAGACTGCTCCTGCAGCCCCTCTTCGGCCTGGGTTCGGCGCAAGTTCGGCGCGGGTCTCCGCCCCCGTCTTTGCTGTTCGGCGCGGGTCTCCGACCCCGCCGAAACCGCCGACCGCAGGTCTCCTCCCCGTTCTATCCATTCAAGAAAAACCAAGCCGACGATCTGCCGGTGGAACACTCACCGCCCTCGCTTTGCGCGTCCCGCCCAAGCGATGGTACGCTCTGGGCCGATGACTGCTTCCCCGTCCTCTCACGCCACGGTCCTGACGGTGCTCAACCTGAAAGGCGGCGTGGGGAAGACCCACACCACCTGGCTGCTCGCGTCCGTTTCACACGAGCGCGGCAAGCGGCTGTTGGCGATTGACACCGATCCGCAGGGAAACCTGACCAACTCGTTCCTTCGCGACGGCGAGAAGACCCCCGGCGTGGAACGTCTCCTCGACCCATCCGTCGATGCCGACGTGCATGGCCTGATTCGTCGAACCCAGTATCCAACCATCGACATCATCCCCGCCAGTTCGGCCGTGGTTCGGTTCGACCTGTCCGACCAGCGGGCCTGGGAGCAGGCGGACCTGCATCGCTCGTTCGTGGAACCCGTCAACGAATTGCGGGACCGGTACGACCTGATCGTGTTCGACTGCCCACCCCGGTTGTCGCTCACGTCCTTCGCCGCCCTGTGTGCGAGCGACTTCGTGATTGTCCCATTGGAAGCCGCCGACTGGGGTGCCCAGGGCATCATGCAGGTCACGGCGGCCATCGACTACGTCCGGAGCCGGTTCAATCGGCGCCTGCAGCTGTTGGGCTACCTCGTGTCCCGCTTCAAGCGGCGACGGGCGTACCAACAGAGCTACCTGAGCCAGTTGCGTTCGCACTTCGGCCCAAAGACTTTTGACATGGTGATCCCGGATTTGTCCCAGTTCGAGCGATCCGTCACGGATGCAGTCCTCATAACCCAGCATGCCCCGGCCAGCCCTGCCGCCGGAATCGCACGCGAATTCTTCGACGAAACCCTCCGCCGTTGTGCACATCTCGGTGCAGACGAGGCCGCCGGCGGTAAATCGTAAACTGCTCAGGCACAGTGTTTTACGTCCTTCGCTGGATTTAGGAGTCCCCACCGGCATTCCCCGTGGCTCATTTCGGGCTGTTTGGGGGTCTATGTCCTATGAAAAGCGACCATTCCGTTTGGGATAATTTCGGGCGGGAGGTGGTTACCGATTACGTTGGCGGAAAAGC
>Ga0351849_10268_pt1 | contig 14072 bp, 9 predicted proteins | sample TotcelHFGM3001N3_FD_206792 | JGI IMG/M metagenome (GOLD analysis project Ga0351849, IMG submission 206792) | Enriched cells from coal bed in the Powder River Basin, Montana, United States - Total cells FGM rep1 HSBNCT.FGM.300.1.N3 ... | reverse complement strand
GTTCGGCGACCCAGGTGGTTCAGGGCAGCGGCCAGAAGAAGCTGCCGTTTCCCTTGGGCTTGGCCTCGTACACGCTGCGCAAATTCGACCTCGACCAGACGCTGGCGATGACCCAGCGGGTGGGTTTGACGCATATCTGCTTGAAGAGCTTTCATCTGCCGTTGGACGCCACGGCGGACCAGATCGCGGCGGCGGTGGGCAAAGTCAAAGCGGCGGGGATCGACTTGTACGGGTGCGGCGTGGTGACGATGAAGACAGACAAGGACGTCGACCAGGCGTTTGACTATGCCCGCGCCGCGGGGATGCGGACGATCGTGGCTGCTCCCGCTTGGGAGGTGCTGCCGCTGGTCAACGAAAGAGTCAAGCAGTTCGACATCGAGGTGGCGATTCACAACCACGGACCGGGGGACAAGCTGTATCCGACGCCCGAGAGCATCTATCAGAAGGTGGAGAAGCTCGACCCGCGAATCGGTATGTGTATGGACGTCGGGCACACGTTACGGATCGGCGCCGACCCGGTGGCAGATACCGAACGGTTTGCCGATCGGCTGTTGGACCTGCACATCAAAGACGTCACGGCTCCGTCGCCGGAAGGCCAAACGGTCGAGATCGGCCGCGGCGTGATCGATATTCCCGCGCTGCTGCGGGCGCTGCTCAAGATCAAGTACAACCGCATTGTGTCGTTCGAATACGAGAAAGACGAGAACGATCCCTTGGCGGGATTGGCCGAATCCGTCGGCTACATTCGCGGCGCGCTGGCGGCGATCGGCTGAGACGCAGCGACAGGCCGCTTGCTTGTTGGCCGAACCGACAACCCATGACTTGCGCCATGGGAAGCAGGCTGCCAACACGTTCTTACGGTTTAGCGTTACGGCTTATCGCGACCCGATGACGCCTTCCAACGGGCTGCTGGCGGTGGCGTACAGCTTGCGCGGGATTCGGCCGGACAGGTATGCCAACCGTCCGGCTTCGACGGCATACTTCATGGCGCGGGCCATGTTCAGCGGGTCTTGCGCGTGGGCGATGGCCGTATTCAACAGCACGCCATCGACGCCCATTTCCATGGCGACGGCCACGTCGCTGGCCGTACCCACCCCGGCGTCGACGATGACCGGATAGCTGGGGTCGTCCTCTTTCAAATACTCCATGCAGATCCGCAGATTGCTGGCGTTCAGGATCCCTTGGCCCGAGCCGATGGGGCTGCCGGCGGGCATCACGGACACGGCGCCGGCCTGTTTCAGCCGCCGCGCGGTAATCGGGTCGTCGGTCGTGTAGACCAGCACTTGAAACCCCTCGGCGACCAGCTTCTCCGTCGCTTGGACCGTGGCCACCGGATCGGGCAACAGGGTCTTGCTGTCCCCGAGCACTTCGAGTTTCACCCAGTCGGCGCCGGGGTTTTCCAACCCCAGCAGGATTTCGCGCCCCAGGCGAGCGGTGCGGATCGCGTCCTCGGCGTTGAAGCAGCCCGCGGTGTTGGGCAGCAGCGTGAAACGCTTCAGGTCGATGTAATCCAAGATATTGCGGCCGCTACTGTCGCACAAACGCTCGCGGCGGACCGCGACCGTCACACAATCGGCGCCGGACAAAGCCAGGGCCTCGCCCATGATCTCGAACGTCCGATACTTGCCCGTGCCGACGATCAGCCGGCTGCGCAACAGATGGCTGCCGATGCGGATTCCCTCATCCGCCGGCACCGCACCGGCACTAGTCGCTTGGTCTGACATCAATCTCTATCCTCCTCCCACCAAAGTCACAATCTCCAATCGGTCACCATCCTGCAGCACGCACTGAGCATGGCGACCGCGCGGAATCACATCCAGATTCAACTCGACGGCCAGGGACCGCGGATCCAATCGCAGCGTTTCCAGCAGCTGCGCAAGCGTCGTGCCGGAGGCCACGGAACGGGGTTCGCCGTTGACAACAATGTTCACGATTTCGGCACTCGACAGTTCGTGGACCAGGAAATTCGACTCACTGGCGGATTTCCAGAGTTCTCGCTTTGCCCATTTGCAGCCGGGTCAAAGTTCCCTGCTGGGGAGGGGCTGGCGTGCGGGCGGCCGTGCGATTCCAGCCCAATCCATAGGCGGCGAAATTGCCGCTATTGGCATCCATGACATACAGGGTACACATGGCCGGCGTTTGCATTCCCGACCCGCGCACGAACTGGGTCTGCCCCGTCACCATCACGTAATTGGGATCTTTGCCCTGTTCGACCCCCAAGTCCTGGATCACGTTGTATTTGAACATTCCGCTCCACTGTGTAGGATAGCGAGCATTGATGACGTAACACTGCAAGTCGCCGGTCAGGTAATCCAAGATGAACACGCCTTCCACCTCCTCGTCGATGGGCCCCGTGGCCATGGCCATCGACTTGCCGCTATGCGACGCGGTGGCGTGCAGCAGCGTTTCCGGCAGCACTAGGCCGCTGGCCGGGAGCGACCGGACCGTGGCGAGCGTGCCGATCATCATGCCGACGCCGACCAGCAGGCCCATGACCAACCCTGCCAATAACATCCACGTGGATCGTTTGTGTAATTGCCGCAACATCGTTGAGATCCTCTTGCACGTAGGGGACGAGAACCAGTGCGAAACGACCGCACCGACTCGATTCGTATTTTAGGCCGTCAGGAACCTAAGAGCAACAGGCCCTGCGATTTCGCCTGTCGGGCGATTTCGCCCGGATTGTAGCCGTTCGATCGATTCCCGCGTGAAACCTACCACCACGAAGGTACCGCCGATGAAAACCATAGCGTCCATGCTTCGTGCCAGAACACCACACGCCGATGCAGCCCCCCAAGGCCCTGGGCCGGTCGTCCACGAGCCCTTGTTGGCTCCAGGCGAAGTCAAGGGACGGTCAGGGGTAGCAGAACAGTCGCCGCAACCGAGGCGGTACACGCGGTGCGAGATCCGGCTGCCGACCTGGTGGTGGCTGTTGGGGGTGAGTTTGACGTGGGGGATTCTGTGTGGCCCCGCCGATGCAGAGGGAGACGCGGCGCCGAACCTGGAGAGGGCGTTCATTTCCTTCCGGGTCGGCACTCCGCAATGGCGGTCTGAGCAACGCCTCGAAGAACTGCTCGCTCTGCTGGAAAAGTATACGGGCGTCACGGACGAGATCACTCTGTTCCATTCGATTACCCATGCCCCGCTTCCGTTGGACGAAGCCCAGCGACGGCTCGACGTGGCGAGCCAGCGCATGGCCCGCATCCGCCAGTTGGGCTACCGTACGGGGCTGAACGTGCTGACCACGATCGGGCACCACGAAGAGGACCTGCCCCGTGCGCTGACGGACGAGTACACGCCGATGACCGACATCCACGGCAACATCTGCCGCGGCTCCAGGTGTCCCAACGATCCGCGTATGCGGGAGTACATCCGGCGGCTCTACCAGCTCGTCGCCACGGCCGGTCCGGACTATATTTGGATCGACGACGACGTGCGATTGGCCGGTCACATGCCCATCCACCTGACCTGTTTCTGCGACCACTGCCTGGGCATCTTCGGCAAGGAGTCCGCAACGTTGCACACCCGTGACAGTTTGCGCGAGGCCTTCGTCACGGGTACGGAGACGGACCGGCTTTCGCTCCGCCGGGCATGGCTCGATCACAACCGGGCTACCATCGCCCGGCTTTTTACGTTGATCGAGGCGACGGTCCACGAGCAGAAGCCCGGCCTGCCGCTGGGCTTCATGACCGGAGAACGGTTTTACGAGGGCTACGACTTTGCCCGCTGGGCGGAGATTCTATCAGGGCCGGGGCGCGCGGAGGTCTTCTGGCGACCGGGCGGCGGGTTCTATAACGACGAACACATCCCGGGACTGGCGCAGAAATCGCACCAGGTGGGCCGCCAAGTCGCCGGCTTGCCGCGGGAGGTGGTCTCGATCCAGTCGGAGATTGAGAACTTTCCTTACCACCGGCTGAAGAAGTCGGCGCATATCACTGTCCTGGAGGCCGCCTCCCACATTGCCGCCGGATGCACGGGTACGGCGTTCAATGTGCTAGGCATCGACGGCGAACCGCTGGACGAGTACGAGTCGATGGTTGCCCGCATCCGCGGCGCGCGTCCCTTTTTCGACCTGCTCGTGCGGCATCTTGGCCGGAGCCCGCGGGTGGGCGTCTTCCCGTTCTGGTGCAAGGACTCGGCCGCGACCAGCGATTTGGCAGGCGGAAACTGGACCGCCTTCACGGGGTTCCTGGACAGTCTTACGCCTGGCCTGCTGGAGCTCGGCCTGCCCGCTTCCTACTCGCCCGAAGGTGCTTCGGTTACGCTCCTGTCCGGCGATATTCTCGCGCCGCTGTCCGATGAGCAGGTTCGCGAGGTCCTCTCCGGTGGGGTCTACATGGACGCCTTTGCCCTGGACTACCTCAACGGGCGCGGCTTTGGCGACTTGACCGGATTCGCCACCGAGAAATCGCTTCACCGCGACTGTATCGAGCAGCTCGCCGCGCATCCGCTGAACGGGCCCTTCGCCGGACGCGTGCGGGACAGTCGCCAATCGTTCAACCACTGGCCTGCCGCCGTCCTCCAGCCGACAGCCCCCAAGGCCGAGGCTCTGTCCGGGTTGGTGGATTACGGCGATCAGCAGGTCGCCGCCTGTACGATGGGCGTGTTCGAGAACCACTTGGGAGGCCGGATCTGCGTGGCCGGATATTTCCCCTGGACGTTCTTGCACAATCTTTCCAAGTCGGCCCAGGTCAAGTCCGTGCTCCGGTGGCTGTCAAAGGACCAACTGCCGGCTTATGTGGAATCCTTCCACAAGGTCAACCTGTGGGTAACCGAGCCGGCTGGCGACCGGATGGCCCTGGCCATGACCAATGCCTCGTTCGACGAGGCCGAGGGCCTTGCGCTGATGCTCCGCACGGAGGCGGAAGAGATTCGCGTGTTGGATATGGACGGCGACGAGACGCTGGTCCGCGGGGAAGCGGCCGCCGGACCCTACCGACGATTCGTGCTGCCGCCCATCGAAGCATGGCAGATGCGGCTGGTCCTTGTCGAGGAAAATGCGGCCGACAAGCTCGACGCTCCTACGGCAGACGCGGCGTCCCCATGACCGAACAACGTCTGTCGCTGTGTGCCACCAACAGCGACATGGCCTGCCGGTGCAGCCGTTTCTACCGCGCAGATGGCTGCTACCAATACCAGTCCGTCCCCATGCCCGCCTCGCAGCGGACGCTGCGCACGCCCTGTACCTCGCTGGCGATCCGCGGGATCAGTTCCACGGCTTGGGAAGAGTTCACGTTCCCGGTGATGAGGATTTCGCCGTCGCGAGCGACAACCTGGATGCCGGCGCTTCGCGTGGCCGGGTTCTTGGCCAAAGCGGCCCAAACCCGCGAACCGAGGTGGAGATCTGCGAATTTTTTGCGGCTTTCGTCCGTGGCGCGAAACTCGTTCATCTCCGACATCCTGATGATGACGGCGCAAGCACTGGCAACGCTCACCTGGCCGAGGTTCAACGTCAAGTGATACTGCGTCGGATCCGTCCAGTCGACGCCGTACAGGAGTTGTGCCCAACGGCTGCGTGCTTCGTCCACCTGCTGGATGTACGCGACAGCCTTGTCCCGCGACAGTCCGGCCTGGCTGATGGCGGCGTTGATCCGATAATCGAGATCGGCCGTCACCCGCACGCGCAGCACGTCATCGAGGCCGGAAAGCAGCAGATGCCCGACGTTTCCATGATAGACCAGGTTTTCATCCTGAACCTGATCCAAGAGCACGGCGGTCAGGCACTTGACGTAAGCCAATCGCTTTCCCGGAACTTCCTCCCAAAACCGCGGGGACTCATTCAGCGATTTTCGCAACTCCTCCTCGACGATGCCATAGTCCTTGGTCGCGAGGGCTAATGCATCCTCCCGGCCCAAGCACGGATACCCCAGTTGCTGACACAGCTCGCGGGCCACGGCACTGCCACCGGCAAACGAGCCGCGACTGATCGTGATGATCGCCATGAGATTCCCCTCTTTGTGATTGGAATTTGTGATTGGAAATACCGAAGTCACCTGCTCCTGTCGCTCGACTCAGAAAAACCGCTGGATGTCCAGCGTGAACACCAGTACCATCAGGCTCAGCAAGCAGCCCACGCCGATCAACGTCAAGGTGACTTGCAGACGTTCGTTCAGCGGCTTGCCCCGCACGCCCTCGGCGATCAGGAACAGCATGTGGCCGCCGTCCAGCGCGGGGATAGGCAGGAAATTGAGGACCGCCAGGTTCGCGCTCAGGAACGTCAGGAACACCAGCAGTCGGGCGAGTCCCTCGGATGCCTCCGAGCCGGCGGCGCGGACGATCATGATCGGGCCGCCCAAGTTTCGATAGGACAGCTTTCCGGTAAACAACCGCTGGAGCACCGCGAATACCTTCTTGACGCTCGCCGCGGTTTCGACGTATCCCAACGACCAGGCGTCCGACCATGACTCGGCGGTCCGCACCAACGACAAAGACTCGGTCCGCAGGCGACGTGCTGGGTAGAAGTACTGGTCGGAATACGTCGGCTCGATCACCACCGTCTGTTCGACGTTTTCGCCGCGGCGATAGGTCAGTTCCAGATCGGCTTCCGGAATCATGTTCAACAGATTGTGGACGAAATACCAGTTATACAGGTCCTTCTCGGCAACACGTTCCTCCCGTGACTCGTCGGGCGCCGACCGCCAGAACCCCGGCCCCCAGGACTCGGTTTTGAGCATGGGAAGCGGCTCGCCATCCGGCACGCCGTCCTTGGTAAAGACGGCCGACAGGAGTCTGTCGCCGCCGCGCAAGCCCGCTTTGGCCGCCGGACTGTCCGGCAGCACTTCTTTGACGACGTGGGTCAAGTGGAACGCCAGACCCAGGCACTCGACGCCCAGCGGCGACCCGGGACTGAATCCGTCCTGGAATGTCGTCGGAACCACCGGAGTCACCTGCAACAACACCGGTTCCGGCGCGCCCGCTCGCCGCACGCCGATCTCGACGGACTGTCCGACCAGCGGCAACAACCGCTGCCTCAACGTCAGCGGGTCGCCGAGGTCCGCTCCGGCCAGCGACACGAGCACATCGCCCTCGCGAAAACCGGCCTTCTCGGCCGGCGATTCCCGCCGCACGCCGATCACGGGCCCCGCCTCCATCACCAATCCCATCATCCGCAACGGCGTCGGCGGCAAGGTGACTTGCCGCGTCTGCGACGGTGCGGAATCCGCGGTGCCGGCTGCCGCCGGACGCTGGATCGTCAGGGTCACGGGCTCCGTCAAGCGCGGCGCCAACAGCCGGTCCAGGTCGTGCTCGAAGATAAAGCCCGTCTGAGGATCGCGCGGCAGCGGCTGGCCATCCACGGCCACGATCTCATCACCCGGCTGCAAGGCGGCGTAGCCTTCGTCCGATTCGTCATTCGCGGCGTCATCCAAGCCCACCGGGTCGATGGCCGCCAGAACCGTGGTTGCGGCCGGACGGACGCCCAAGGTGGCCGGCCGATCCGAATCCGCCAGCCGGTCGGTGGGCGTCAGCGAAATCCAGGCCGGCTCCGCCTGACCCGCCCGCCGGATCAGCAGATCAAGCGGGTGCTTGGCGCCGTTGAGCGTCACGTCGATCATCAAATCCTTGTCGAACCGCAGTTGCTCGTCCGGCTGTCCGTGGCGGCCGACCTGCAGGATCTTGTCCCCGCCTTGTAGTCCGGCGATCCAAGCGGGATCGCCCGGCGAGCTGCCGCCCAACAGGCACGGCATGTAGCTGACGCCTTGGCCATAGGCGATCACGGCAAAGATCACGGCAAAAATCAGGTTCATGATCACGCCCGCCGAGATGATGATCATCCGCTGCCAAACCGGCTTGGCCGGATAGCTGCGAGGATCCCATTCGAATTCCCCGTCGGCGGCCGCTTGGCCCTCCTCCGGCTTGCGGACCTTGATGCGCTCGTTCTCCAACGCCTGGTTCTTGGGATTGTCGTCCTGGCCCAGCATCTTGACGTACCCGCCCAGCGGCAGGATACCGATGCCGTACTCGGTTTCCCCCCAGCGGAACTTGAGCAGCGAGGACGGCAGGAACCCCATCGGGATATCGAAGCCGACGTAGAACTTCTCGACCTTGACCCCACAGGCCTTGGCCGCCAAGAAGTGGCCCAATTCATGCACGAAAATCACCAGGCCCAATCCGCCTGCGACGGCGAGAATCGTCCACACGATCCCCGGGACCATGCCGATCACCGCCATCAATCCGGACACCGCAATCAAACACCCATCCACTTCGTCATCTCCTTCCTGGCCCAAGCATCCAGTCCCAATAATTCCTGGAGCGTCGGGCTCGGATCGTAATTGTGTTCATCCAGCACGGCTCGGCAAGCGGGCACGACGTCCGTAAAACGGATTCGGCCCTGCAGAAACCCCGCGACCGCCGATTCATTGGCCGCGTTCAACACCGCGCCGGCGGTGCCGCCTCGCCGCGCGACTTCGTGTCCCAAACCGAGAGCCGGGAAACGTTCCTCGTCCGGCGGAAAGAAATCCAGCGAAAAAACCCGCCGGAAATCCAGCCTCGCCGCCGGACCGTCCCACCGCTCCGGATAGCTGAGTGCATATTGGATCGGCAGTTTCATATCGGGCGGTCCCAGCTGCGCCACAACCGCCCCGTCCTGAAATTCGACCAGCGAATGTACAATCGATTGGGGATGGACGACCACCTCGATCTGTTCAGGCTGCAGATCAAACAGCCAGCGAGCCTCGATGATCTCCAACGCTTTGTTCATCATCGTCGCCGAATCGATCGTGATCTTTTCGCCCATATTCCACGTGGGATGCGCCAACGCTTCTTCGACCGTGACTTGTTCCATTTCCTGACGCGAGTGCTCGCGAAACGGGCCCCCGCTGGCCGTCAGGATGATGCGTTTCAATTCGTCCCGCCGGCCGGCCTGTAACGACTGGAAGACCGCACTGTGTTCGCTGTCCACGGGCAGGACCGTCGCGCCCCGTTGGGCCGCCTCCCGCATGACCAGCGGCCCCGCCATCACCAGCGTTTCTTTGTTGGCCAAAGCCAACGTCTTGCCGGCCTGGACCGCCGCCCAAGCGCCGGCCAGGCCAGCGCTGCCCACGATCGAAGCGACCACGACATCCACTTCGTCGTCGACCGCCATCCGCTCGATGCCCTCCGGTCCCAGCAGCAACTGCGTCTCCGGAGGCACCTCGCGCCAATCAAACTGCCGCCCACTCTCCTCGTCCATGACCGCGACCCATCGCGGGCGAACCCTCCGGGCTTGCTCCAGCAAACGTTGACAACTGCGATTGGCCGACAGGCCAATCACCTGTAACCGCCCGTCCGATGCCGCCGCAACGTCCAGTGTGCTGGTGCCGATGCTGCCGGTCGAACCAAGGACAACTATCTTACGCGACGGACGGCTCATGGGAAAAAGTTATCTTCTTGGTGCTCAGAATCGGCTTACGCTGGTTGCCGAGTCGCTATTCATTGTCAAAAATACACTGTGATCCAAAAACCCTTGTGGTCGGAACTTGTAATCCATCGGAAACGCGACGCTGGCCCCCCTTGGTGCAACTTCCATTGACGTATAGAGTTTCGTCTAGCCACGAATTTTAGAGTCCCGGCAGCGAACAGGCAACCGGAATTACCGGGAGTCCCACCATGAGCGACAATAGCGGCAATTCCCGCCGAACCTCTGATCCCAAAACCCCCTCGAACAGCCAGAACCTGATCTGGTATCTCGTTCTTGTCGGGATTGGGACGCTTGCGGCCACGATGTTCTTCGTAAACACCGGTGGCCACGAGGTTTCCTACTACGATTTTCTGCGGCTGATCGAGGTCAGTCGCCGGGACGAAGAGGGGAAACTCGTCAACAGCACGCCGGAGGTGGTCATCAAGACGACCGTGGGAGACGGGCGGGTGAAATATACCCGCTATCGCAATCTGCGGGAACTGCGCAATGGTCAGCTGACGGTCAGCGGCCTGGTCGACGTTCTGGAACTCGGCGAATCGGTCAGCCCCCAGGCCGACATGGCCGCGGCACAGGGCAGCGGCCGCGAGGAGCGCAAAGGCGTGCCGTTTCGCGTGAACAAGCCGTCATCGGGCGAAGCCGAACAGCAGTTACTGAAGAAATTTGAAGAATATCGGCTGCCCTACAGCAACGAGCCGGGTCCCAGCATCTGGAGGTCCTACACGCCGCTACTGATTATTACAGCGCTGTTCGTCCTGCTGTTCCTGTTCATGATGCGGCGTCTGAGCGGCGCGGGGTCGCCGATGTCGTTCGGCCGCAGTCGAGGCCGGCTGTATGCCCAGGAGGACATCGACATCACGTTCGACGACGTGGCAGGGATCGATGAAGCGGTGGAAGAAGTCCGCGAAGTGGTCGATTTTCTGAAGTCCGCCGACAAGTACCAGCGGCTGGGGGGGCGAATTCCCAAGGGCGTCTTGCTGGTCGGACCGCCGGGCACCGGCAAGACGCTGCTGGCCAAAGCGATTGCGGGCGAAGCGGGCGTCCCCTTTTTCAGCTTGTCGGGCAGTGATTTCGTCGAGATGTTTGTGGGCGTCGGCGCCGCGCGGGTGCGGGATCTGTTCCAGCAAGCCGAGGCCAAAGCGCCCTGCATCATTTTCATCGACGAAATGGACGCGCTGGGCAAAAGCCGGATGGGCAGCGTGGTCGGCGGGCACGACGAACGCGAGCAAACCCTGAACGCGCTGCTGGTCGAAATGGACGGGTTCGACTCGAAGGCCAGTGTGATCGTGGTTTCGGCGACCAACCGCCCGGAAACGCTGGACCAGGCACTGCTGCGGCCCGGACGTTTCGACCGTCAGGTCTTGGTCGACCGGCCGGACATCCGCGGACGGGAAGCGATCCTCAAGGTCCATGTCAAGAACGTCAAGCTGGACGAGAGCGTGGATTTGAGGCAAGTGGCGTCGATCACGCCAGGTTTCGTCGGCGCCGATCTGGCGAACCTGGTCAACGAAGCCGCGCTGCTGGCCGCGCGCAAGGGCCGGGCCGCCGTGGGAATGGCCGAATTCAACGAGGGCGTCGAACGCGTGACGGCGGGTCTGGAGAAGAAACAGCGCGTGATGAGCGACGACGAGAAGCATCGCGTCGCCTACCACGAGTCCGGTCATGCCCTGGTGGCCAGCTCGCTGCCGAACACGGACCCGGTGCATAAGGTATCCATCATTCCACGCGGGATGGCCGCCCTGGGATATACGCTCCAACGTCCGGAAGGCGACCGGTTCTTGATGACCAAGGCCGAGTTGGAAAGCCGCATTCAAGTACTGCTGGCCGGCACGATCACCGAGGAATTGGTGTTTCGCGATATCTCGACGGGCGCGCAAAACGATCTCGAACGCGCGACGGATATTGCCCGCAGCATGATCATGGATTTCGGCATGAGCCGCCTGGGCCGCGTCAGTTATCGGGAGAGCACCAGATCGCCCTTCCTGGCGGTCACCGGGGGCGACGAGCGACTACGGACGCACAGCGAAAAAACCGCCCGCGAGATCGACGAAGAAGTGCGGCGGCTGATCGATGAAGCGATCGAAAAGGTACGGCATATCCTGGAAACCCGCCGCCCGGCGCTGGATGCCATCACCCAACGGCTGATGGACGTCGAGTCGATCGACTGCGACGAATTGCGGCGGATTATCGAAGAATGCGACCCCGTTCCGAGAATCGTCCCGGGCACCGCCGAATCGTTGCCGACGCGTGCTGCCGATCGCCCGGCGGCCGAGTCGCGAGAGGCTCGATCGGCGGAGCTGAATGGTTGAATCAAGGAGCCGCAGCATGGATGAATTATGGCAATTCTGGAATGAATTGTCCGACAAGATGTTGGTCGGCGGAACGGCGTTGGCCGTAGTGCTGGCACTGCTGTTGTTCGTGGTCATGTTTCTGCTGTTCCGCCGCCGCGGCGCACGGGCGGATTTGGCGGAACCGGACCTGCGTATCGACTTGACGTTCCTTCCGGACCACGGACCTCCGTCGGACGGTCCGCGGCTGGAATACTACGGCACGCCGGTTCGTTTGGTCGTGCTGGTGCTGGCCCCGGCCGGGCGTCACAGCCCGATTCCGGCTGCCGAGGAGTTGCCGGAACTGATCGACAGTCTTGTCCCCGGACTGTGGGCGGTCGTCGAGGCCCACCGACCGGTCGTCCGCTGCTGGCCGTTTCAGCTCAGCACCCAGGGGTTCGCGCACGCGTTCTTCAAGCACGTCCAGTTGCCCGGTGATCGCGGCAAAGGCACGCCCTGGTCGGCCGTCTCAGGCCGCTTCGAAACGGGGACTCGGCAATTGCTGGCGGGCATCGTGTGTGTGGCCGACCGGCCGAATTCATTGAGCCAAATCACCGTTGCCCACGTGGGCCAATGGTTGGACGTCCTGCGCGTCCGAAACCAGGGCGAGGCCACGTGAGCCCGCAGTCCTCAACGCAACCCCGTTCCAACACCGTGATGCCGAATCCTCGGCTTGGCCTTCCCTTTCCGCCATGATGCGGCAGGCCTCATCGGGGTTCTGCCGCAGGTAATCGAACGCGAGATCAAGCCCCTGCAGGAAGGCTTTGATGACCTGGGCGGGACGCTGGCGGACGACGTCACCATCGACGGCCAGCAGATCCACAACGTCCCCGGGGATCTCGCCAACGCCTTGGATTGGACCGGCTTGCGGTGAAACCCCGCTTCAGTCGCACGCCTCCAGCAGCATGCGTCGGGTGGAAACCTCCGGATAGTCGGCGGCCAGTTGGCGGATGGCCGGAACGCTGTCGGGATCGGCGATGCGGCCGAGCGCTTCGGCGGCGGCGTAGCGCGTGTCGATGGCGTTGTCAAGGTTGGCCACAACTTGCAGCAATGTGGCGACGGCCTGCCGGTCGCCGATGCGGCCCAAGGCCCACGCGGCAGCCGCGCGCCAGCATGGCGTCGCCTCCAGTTGCAGCAAGTGGATATTGGGCTCGGCGGGGTCGGGATGGCCGTGCCGGGCTTCGTTCAGTTCCGGCACAAGGGAGGCCAACAGCGTTTCCACCGCGGCGGGATCACCCAGGTTGCCCAGCGTTCGCCCCAGGTACAGGAGCACCCAATGGCGTTGCGGCAATTGGACTTGGAAAACCTGTGGGTTGTTGAGCGCTCGCGGGAACGTCTCTTCCGGTTGGGCCCGATATCGCTCGTATGCGGCGCGCACGGCCGGTGCATAACGCCGCTCGCGGCAGATGGCCGAGAGCAACTGGGCCGCCCGGTTATCGGGGGCGGGCCTGCCGGCCCAGGCATTGAACGCGGCGCCGAGCGCCTGCTGCAATTCCTCGGAAACCGCCGCCTCGGAGTCGCCCAGCAAGGCCAGGCACGTTTCGATCAACTCCTCGCCGCGCCCACTGCGCCGGATCACGCGCCCCACCAGCAACTCGTAGGCGTCTGTCTCGAGGAACAGGGCTCGGTCGGGGTCGGTCGGTACGGAACGGATCAGGTGCGGCACGATCGGCCCGGCGCGTGTCGAGCCTATCCAGTCGAGCGCCTTGATCACCCGAGCATGAATGGGCGAGCCGTGGCAGGCGTACAGCGCCGGATGGTCGCTGTACCAACCCACGTAATCCACATAGTTCCCCAGTCGGGCGAACGTGTCGATCAGCACGGTCTCGGCCTCCGGTGTACCGATCCAGCCCAGTGCCTCGACGGCGGCCTCGGCCAGGAACAGGTTGCCGGTTGTCGGAGCGATATGATCGGCCAGCACTTGCGCGAGCAGCGGCACGGCCTCCGTATCGGCCAGGAAGCCCAGCGCGCGGGTGGCCGCCTGCAACGTCCGGGGGTTCAGCGGCGAATCGGCGCTAAAGGTGAAGTGATCCGTGCGATTGTCATTGACGAACGCCGGGTACGGGTTGTTGTCCTTCTCGCGGGCCACAAACGCGCGGAGGGCCGCGCGGGCGGCATCGCCGCCCATGTGCCCGAGGGTCACGATCGCCTGCCGCTGCACCACGCGGTCGGCGCTGTCGATGCGTTCGACGAGCGCGGCCTCGATTTTCGGCCAGGGATTCTCGCGGAGCCAGGCGCGCCATGCGTTGGCCTGGACCTTTCTGGCGGCCGGGGTGGCGGGCAAACCGACCGGCTCGTCGTGTGCCGTCAGGTTCTCCAGCGCCACGGCTGCCGCTTGCGCGACGTTAGGT
>Ga0351849_10266_pt1 | contig 14200 bp, 10 predicted proteins | sample TotcelHFGM3001N3_FD_206792 | JGI IMG/M metagenome (GOLD analysis project Ga0351849, IMG submission 206792) | Enriched cells from coal bed in the Powder River Basin, Montana, United States - Total cells FGM rep1 HSBNCT.FGM.300.1.N3 ... | reverse complement strand
ACTTGTCGCTGAGCGGCCACGGATGGACGAACTTCGGCCACTCGCCGCCGTATAGTTCGTCCACCACGATGCGCTCGACTTTCTGGCCGTAGCCGGGGATGGCCTGCACCGCGCCCGCGGTTTCTTTGCGCCCTCGAGCGGGGTCGAACAGGATGAGCTTGCCCATTTTGTTCGGGCCGTGATGACCGCAGACGATTCCCGCCACCATCGTCGGATGGCCGGGAATGGCGCGGGCGTGAAAGATCGAATTCGGCCAGTAGGAGTTGCTGCCGTAAAACTCCATCTGCCCCGTGCCGTCCGGGTTCATGTGAAACAGCATCCGCGCGAACTGGTGGTTGATGTTGGCGTATTCGTAGCGGGTATAGAGCACGCGGCCGTTGTTGAGCATGCTCGGATGCCAATTGCTTTCCTGGTCGAACGTCAGCATCCGCGTCGTGTCGCGCGCGGGATCGTAGATGCACAGCCCGGCGACGTACGAACTGCCGTCCTCGCAAGGCACGGCGTGGAACCCGCGCGTCGAGTTGAAGAGGATCCGCCCCTCGGGCAGATAGCAGGCATCGCCGTTGTCCACGTCCGCGGGCGTGTCCTTCGTGATCTGTCGCAGGCCGCCGCCGTCCAGAGTCAACTCGAACACCTGAAACGCGCCCGCCTCGTCGGGGAAAGAACAGAGCAGGCGATCCGCGTCGTAGTGCAACTCCAGATGCTGGATCATCCGGCCGGAGGGGGGTTCAAAGAGCGTCCGGGACGAGGCCTGAGGGTCCTGCAGCCGGAAGGCGGCGATCCGGTCGCGCCACCACGGCGCCACGGGCAGGTTCTTGGGGCGGAAGTCGCAGGACCAGTTGACCGTCATCCCGTACTGTTGGCCCCACTGCCAATACACATCGTTGCGATCGGCGGCCGGCCGCCGTCGATCGAGCACAAGGATCTCGTCGAAGTCGAGCAGCGGGTTGCCCAGCAACAACTGGCGCTGAAACGCGATCATCTGCCGGCCCAGGTCGGCAGCCCGGCGAAGCTGATCCGGCTGGCCGCTTGCGAACATCTTTTCCAGTTCGGGCAGTTGCTGTTCGTAGGCCGCCAACTGCGGGGCGAATTCCGGCGGCGGGAAATGGCCGGGATCCGTGGCGGCCAGATCGGCCATCGTGCGGCGCAGGGCTGCCGGGTTGAACTCCAGGGCCAGCCGCGCTCGGAAGGCCCGCAACTCGCGCTCTTGCTGGACGAGTTGCAGCAGTTCGCGCACGTCCTGCTCGTTGCGGACGGCGTCGACGCGTTCTTCAAGCCCCACGCGCCAGGATGCCGGAAGTGTCCAGACGACGCGCCGGGCCCAGCGTTGCACGCTTTCTCCCGGCGCCTGCTGATCGGGGCGCAAACCCTCCAGCGCCACGGCCCTCTTGACCAGCGTCCAGTGCTCGCCGTCCAGCGACACGCTGATCGCGACCTCCCGGGGCAGGCGGTCGCCGTAGCGGCCCGTGCGGTCCCGAGCGAAGACCACGCGTTGGACACTTGCCGTCGCGGGCAGCTCGATCTGCGCCCAGCCCGACGCCTCGGCCGCGATCCAACTCCGTTCGTTGCCGCCTTGGCCATCGTTCAGATGTTCGATGCGATGGATGGCGTGCCCCTCCAGGCACGACGAAGCCGATGCCTTGGCCCCCGCCGACGCCAAGGCCAGGTTCTTGGCTGCGTCGTCGGCGTAGATCTCCAGCTCGTCGATGCAGGGTTGGCTGCCGCTGGTCTTGTGGATCGCCAGCCGAACGTGCCGGGCCTCGCACGGAGGGAACTCCAGCGTGATCGGTTCGTTGGTGTCCAGGTACGTGGGCTCGGCCAGGACGACGCGGGCGATTTCAATCTTCCGGACCGTTTGCCAGGCTTGGCCGTCGTCCGAGATTTGGATCTCCAGCGCCGCAGGAAGCCGATCCTTGTAGTGCCCTTCACGGTCTCGGGAGAAGACGACCCGGTTCACCATGGCAGGCTGCGGCAACTCGATCTGCGCCCAACCCGCGTCCTCCGCCGGAATCCAACTCCGCGCATTGCCGTACCGCCCGTCGTTCAGATGGGCCACGCAATGCGCCGCGTGGCCTTCCAGGCAGGAAGACGCCGAGGCTATCGCGCCGGCCGCAGCCAGGGCCAGGTTTTTGTCGCTCTCCGGCCCATAGATCTCCAGCTCGTCGATACACGGCTGACCGGCCCCCTTTCCCCGGATTGTCATCCGCACGAACTTTGCGGAGACCGAGGCGAACGTCAACGTGTTGGGCTTGTCGGGCTCGATGGTAAAGGAAGTTTCCGCGCTCCGAGCGGCCGCTGCGAACGACAACACCAGCAGCATGGCGAAGACGCGGTTCGTGCCTCTGGCAATGGTTCTCATACCCTGCTACTCCTTGGTCCGTTCATGGCAGTCCCGGGCGGATTGAACCTGGAATGGGTCTTGCCGGAATCAGGATTACGCGGAAGGGGGCTGTGAAAAAATGGGACTGGCTCCGAGCTGGCACCGCACAAGTCGCTTTGTGCCAACATCTTCCAGACCGCTTGGTCGCGCGCCTTGACGTCCAGAATCGACAGCTTGTCGTCCAGCGACATCCTGTCGCTGTACGGATTCAGAAACTCCACCTCGATCACCCGGTGTTCGGGAGGCGGCGCCCGCACCGCGTTAATCAACGCCGCCGTCAGGTCCCCAGACCGTTCGCTGCCAAACACCTTTTTGAAGGCGATGTCAATCTTGGGATCAATGCCGGGAATCATCCGACTGCCTCCAGTTCGGGTTTCGATCCGCAAACCAGGGCGATTATACTCGCCCCGCCTGCATTGCACGACTCCTGAGGGGAAAAACTGAGCAAGCTCAGCGCGGCTTACCGGTTCATGGGTTTCTCGACGGCCGTCGGGCAGATGAAGTGTTGGCCAATCCTGGGCCGTGTTCCAGCGCGCGGTCCTTGCACGCAGCCTGGCGATAGTTGGTCACCTCGTCCCAAACGCCGAAATACAGCCCGAAGCGCGGCCCGGCGTACTGCAGCCGCAGCGGCACGCCGCTGTGCTCGACGAGCGCTTGAAACCCGGCGTAGAAGTGCTCGCCGACGGCATTCAGCCGATCGTTAAAGCCGGGGCGGCCGGGCAGGCACAGGGGTATTGGGGACAACATCATCTCGTTCCGGTCAATATGGGGACGGAATCATCTATTTTCGGTGCCCGGCTGGTTGTGAACTGGTTCTGGTGTGGGTAGGCTACTGCCGTGGGTGCTTTGTGGTTTCGCGAACCGCAGGGCTGAAATCGGCTTGCGGGATGTTCGTATCTTTACCCACATTGGTGACGGATGCCCCGCAGGCCGGCCCAACATGCAAGAGATCGCTGCATCCACGGGGGAACCCACCGCGATGAACGCCGCCGGCTCCAGGCGTTGTTCTGGTCCGATCCCGACGTGCGCCTGCTGGTGGCTACCGACGCCGCGGGCGAAGGCGTCAACCTGCAATGCGCCAACCTGATGGTCAACTACGACTTGCCCTGGAACCCCAACCGGCTGGAACAGCGGTTCGGCCGCATCCATCGCATCAACCAGACCGAAGTTTGTCACCTGTGGAACCTGGTCGCCAAGGAAACCCGCGAAGGCGACGTCTACCACCGGCTGCTGAAGAAGATCGAAATCGAGAGCGAAGCCCTGCACGGGCGCGTGTTCGACATCCTGGGCGAAGTCTTCGAGGAAACCAGTTTGAAGGATCTGCTGCTGCAAGCCATCCGCTACGGCGATCAGCCCGAAGTGCGAGCCCGGTTGAACCAGCAGATCGACCGGGCACTCGACCACCAACACATCAAGTCCCTGCTCGACCGCAACGCCCTGGCCAACGAAACGATGAGTCCCGAGCGTCTGTACGCCGTCAAGGAAGAGATGGAGAAAGCCGCGGCCCGCCGTCTCCAGCCGTATTTCGTCCGCTCGTTCTTCCTGAACGCCTTCGCACAACTCGGCGGCTCGATCTACCCGCGCGAGCTGGGCCGGTTCGAGATCACGCACGTTCCCGCGTCGATCCGCGAACGCGATCGGCGGATCACCGGCCGCAACCGCCGCCAACAGGAACCGGTACTGAAACGCTACGAGCGGATCTGCTTCGAGAAAGAATCCGTCGCGCCGCTGGACAAGCCGGGTCTGCCCCGCGCCGTGCTCGTGCATCCCGGCCATCCGCTGATGCTGGCCGTCACCGACCTCGTCTTGGAACAACACGCGAATCTACTGCGGCAAGGCGCCGTGCTGGTCGATCCGGCCGACGAGGGCCGCGAGTCGTGGCTGTTGTTCCTACTGACCCACGAGATCATGTCCGGCGACGGCACGGTGCTATCGAAGCGCTTGCAGTTCGTCCGGGTCAATCCGGATGGTTCGAGTTTCTTCGCCGGTTGGGCGCCGCATCTGGATCTGGAACCGTTGGCCGAATCCGAGCGGCTCTTGTTGAAAGACATCTTGACCGCCCCGTGGATTCACGCCGATCAGGAAGGCTCTGGCCGCCGCCTCGCTGGTGCCCGATCATTACCGCGAGATCGCCGATCGCCGCGTGAATCACGTCGAGAAGACGCTGGCCGCCGTCCACGAGCGGTTGTCCAAGGAGATCGCCTTCTGGTCCGACCGCTGGCTGAAACTGAAAGAAGATCAGCAGGCCGGCAAGGATGTACGGCTGAACCTCGAAAACGTCCGCCGCACCGTCATGGATCTGGAAGGCCGGTTGGAAAACCGCAAGAAGACCCTCCAGTCCATGCGGCACGTGGTCAACGGCACGCCCGTGGTACTGGGCGGTTCGCTGGTCGTTCCGGCAGGTCTGATGCGGCAGCTTCGCGGCGATGAACCGGAAGATCCCGTGGCGGCAACCTTTGCCACCGATCCCGCCGCCCGCAGCCGAATCGAACGGTTGGCGATGGAGGCCGTGCGCCGAGTGGAAGAGTCCGCCGGCTGCCGAGTCGTCGATGTCTCGAAGGACAAATGCGGCTGGGATCTGACCTCGTATCCGCCGCCGCTCGACGGCAAGCAGCCCGATCCTCGGCACATCGAGGTCAAGGGCCGAGTCAAGGGCGCTTCGACCGTCACCGTCACCCGCAATGAAATCATGTATGCGTTCAACCAAGGCGACAAATTCGTGTTGGCCATCGTATTGGTAAAGGAGGACGATACAATTGAAGGCCCCTGCTACATTCAACGTCCCTTCGACCGCGAGCCTGGCTGGGGCGTGTCGTCGATCAACTACGACCTTGCAGAACTGTTGCATCGCGCTGAGCGAAAGGGCTGACAGATGATTACGGAAGCAGAACTCGTCGGACTCCTGGCAGACATGGAATCAGATCGAGTCGAGCGGACCAGTTCCACCAACAACACAGACAAGTTCGCCCAGGCCGTATGCGCCTTTGCCAACGATTTCCCCAACTCCGCTCAGCCTGGCTATCTGATCGTTGGGGTGGACGATGCCGGCCATCCAACGGGACTGACGGTGACGGATGAATTGCTCAGGAACCTCGGCGGTCTGCGGAGCGACGGGAACATCCAGCCGCTGCCGGCGATCTCCTTGGCGCGTTTCCGGTTGCCGCAGGGCGAGGTGGCGGTCGTGGAGACGATGCCGGCGGCGCTTCCGCCGGTGCGTTACAAAGGGCGTGTTTGGATTCGCGTCGGAGCGCGGCGCGCCGTCGCCAGCGACCACGAAGAAGCGATCTTGATGGAACGTCGCGTTTCCTCCGCGCTGACCTTCGACTCGCTCCCCTGTCTGGACAGCACCCTGGCCGACCTGTCCGAGGACCGCTTCGTCCTCTCCTACTTGAAGCAAGCGGTGTCCGAGGAAATCATCGCCGAGAACCAGCGATCGTTACGTCACCAGTTGGCGAGCTTGCGCCTGTTTGACATCAAGAGCGACTGTCCGACGAACGCCGGAATTTTGGTCTTGGGAGATCACCCTACCCGGTATTTGCCTGGTGCCTATGTGCAGTTTGTGCGGTTTCGGGGCACCGACATGACCAGCGACGTAGCCGACGAGAAACGCGCGATGGGCGATTTGCGCACCGTGTTGCAGACGCTGGATCTGTTGTTAGAGGTTCATTTTCGCCAGTGGCCGGTGGCGGTGACAAGCATGCGCGAAGAAATGCGTTACGACTATCCGCGGGTGGCGGTCCGGGAATTGCTCGTCAACGCGGTGATGCACCGCAGCTATCAATCCACCAGCCCCGTGCGGCTCCTGTGGTTCAGCGATCACCTCCGGGTCATCAGTCCCGGGGGCCTGTGGGGCGAAGCCCGAGTCGACAACTTCCCGCACCAAGTCGCGTACCGCAATCCAGTGGTCGCCGAAGCGATCCGCGTGCTTGGCTACGCGAACCGTTTCGGGATGGGCGTCATCCGGGCGCAGAAATCGCTCGAGTTGAACGGCAATCCGCCAGCCGAATTCTCGTTCGATCCGAGCGGGGTGACGGCCGTTGTGCGGCAAGGGATGAGGGATGAGGGAAGAGGGATGAGGGATGAAGGATGAAGGAGAGGCGTGAGATGAACGAGGAATCGGAACGCGTGGATTTGCGGCAGCGGACGAAGGGTTTTGCGCTGAGGATCGTTCGCATGTTCGGCGCACTGCCGAAGAGCACGGAGGCTCAGGTGCTGGGCAAGCAGGCGTTGCGCTCGGGGACATCCGTCGGGGCGAATTATCGCGAGGCATATCGGAGCCGGTCCGATGCCGAGTTTGTGGCTAAGATTGGCGACTGCCTGAAGGAACTGGACGAAACCGATTACTGGTTGGAGTTGCTCGTCGACGCGGAAGTTCTGGCATGCACGAGACTCGCTCTCCTGCAGGACGAGTGCAACCAACTAATCGCTATCCTGACAACGATCAGCAAGAAGGTGAAATCCCGTGTCCGGTAACTCTTCCCTCATCCCTCATCCCTCATCCCTCATCCTTCCCAAAAAGCTGATCGAAGTCGCGTTACCGCTGGATGCCATCAACGTGGCGTCGGCGCGGGAGAAGTCGATACGGCACGGGCATCCGAGGCAAGAAAACGTGCCAGGAACCGTTTTGAGGTTCGGGCCTGACAAAACCGGCCGAAATAGGGGATGCACGCGAGGCGGCGGGCGCGTTTGGGACGATGGTTCGGTCACACGCGCCGCCGCGTGAAACCGGCCGAAATTGCCTGGACCTGTCCGGGCATAGTCCTTTTGCAGGAGCCAAAGCATGGGATTTCTCGATTTTCTCTTGGGATCCCACACGAAACGCGACTTGTACGGGACGCTTCCTTACCCCACCGACTGTCGGACTGGCGTCGAGATAACAGCACCACCAGCGACGGGTGACCAGTACGTTGATTCTTGTTTCCGATGTGACTTCAAGGAAGACACCGAGATGAGGATCTGGAGCAATTTGGACGACCTTACGGATATTCCAAAACTAGGCAACGATGGCCAGGACAAGCAAGCGCCAAGGCTCGCGGAACAGGCGTTATCCAAGTATCTCGACTACGATTTCGTCGATTCATGGCTCGGCGAGCTTCGGGCACGATTAGGTTTTTTCCCATCCGCAAGCCCCTGCGCAGGCCTGATTTCGCTGACGCGCCGAGGGTTACTTTGTTGCTTCCAGCTGCCTGACGTCCTGCAACGCGGCGGCGATCACCTCCAGCACACGGTCCATGTCCGCGATCGTGTGGGCGGCGGAGAAGCCGTGGTGGGGAGACACGGCGAAGTACACGCCGCGGCGATAACAGCCGGCGATAAAGGCGTGTTCCAGCGCGCGGTCCTTGCACGCAGCCTGGCGATAGTTGGTCACCTCGTCCCGAACGCCGAAATACAGCCCGAACCGCGGCCCGGCGTACTGCAGCCGCAGCGGCACGCCGCTGTGCTCGACGAGCGCTTGAAACCCGGCGTAGAAGTGCTCGCCGACGGCATTCAGCCGATCGTAAAAGCCGGGGTGGCTGTATTCCTCCAAGGCCGCCAGCGCGCCCAGCACGGTGGTCAGGTGAGCCAGGTACGTGCCACTCCACTCGCTGCGGCCCAGCGGGCGCAGATGGCCCATGATCTCGCGCTTGCCGGCCACCGCGCTGATCGGCATCCCGCCTCCGAACGCTTTGCCCAGCACGCACAGGTCCGGGATGATACCCAGGTATTGCTGCGCGCCGCCGGGGGCCAGGCGAAAGGCGGTCAGCACTTCGTCGAAGAACAATATCACGCCGTGCCGGTCGCACAACTCGCGGCACCGCTGCAGCAAACCGGGCTTGGGCAGGATGCAACCCTGGTCATAGTTGATCGGTTCCAGCATCAGCGCGGCCACTCGATCCCCGTGCCGGGCAAACGCGGCTTCCAGTGCCGCTTCGTCGTTGAACGGGATGACGACGATGTCGCCGCGAGCGCTGGCGGGGATCCCCGACGATTCCGGATAGGCGATCGGCGCAGCGGCCGGCCCCGCCTGGTCCAGCGGTGGCGCGGCGCTGAAGTTCAAGGCGTCGGCATAGCCGTGAAAGTGCCCTTCGAACTTGATGATCTTGTCGCGGCCGGTAACGCTGCGGGCCAGGCGCAGGGCATGCATCACGGTCTCGGTCCCCGAGCCGGCAAACCGCACCAGTTCCGCGCAAGGTACCAGCTCGGTGACTCGCCGAGCCAACGCCACGTGATGTTCCGTCTCGTACGAACAGAGGATGCCCAGATCCAGGGCCCGCGTTACCGCCGCCTTGATCCGGGGATGGTTGTGGCCCAACAGCGACGCGCCGTGCGAGATGCACATGTCGATGTATTCGCGGCCTTCGACGTCGTAGATTCTCGCGCCGTCGCCGCGGGCCACGTACAGCGGATGGCCGATGGCTGCATTGGCACGCGCGGTGGCCGAGACGCCGCCCGGCAGATAACGTTGAGCCTGGTCGTACAACTGGTGGATGGTCGTCAAGACGCTACTCCTTCGGGCGGCAAGATGCGCATCTAATAACATCGGCTGGTCAGCCCGCCATCCGCCACGATGGCGGTCCCGGTCAGGAACGAACTGTCCTCGGAAGCCAGGAACACGGCCACAGCGGCGATCTCGTCGGGCCGGGCAATCCGTCCCAGGGCATAGTGAGCGGTCACCTGCCGTCGGGCTTCGGCCGGGTCCGGCTGCTGGTCAAAGTACTCCTGGACCAGCGGTGTATCGACGTCGCCGGGACAGATGCAATTCACGCGGATCTTCTGCCGCCCGTGAGCCTGGGCCATCGCTTTGGTCATCGCCAGGATGCCGCCCTTGGTGGCCCCGTAGGCGGGCATGGCCGGGTCGCCGACCAACCCCAAGGCCGAGGACATATTGATGATGCTTCCGCCGCCCTGGGCGATCATCTGCGGGATCGCGAACTTGCAGCCCAGGTACACGCTCTTCAGATTCACATCCATGACCCGCTGCCAGTCGCCGAGTGATGTCTCGGGGATCGTACCGAACACCTGCACCGCGGCATTGTTGAACAGGATGTCCAATCGCCCATACGCCTCGACGGTCTGGACGATCATCCGCTGAACGGCTTCGTCTTGGGAGACATCGGCCTCGAGGAAGATTGCCTCACCGCCCTCGGCCTGGATCCGTGCGACCGTCTCGCGGCCCCCGTCGGGATTCCAGTCCACGACCGCGACCCGCGCCCCCTCGGCCGCGAACCGCAGCGCCGAGGCTCGACCAATTCCCGCCCCGCCGCCGGTAATCAAAGCCGCCTTGCTTGCGAGTCTCACAGATACCTCCTTGCATCAGAACGAGGAACGTTAAAACTACAGGCCGGCCATCAACGGATCGACAGCTGGCCCGAGAAGCGTGCCGTCGTCCGAACTGGCGCGCCCCTTGCGGCTCTCCTCTTTCTGGAACAGATCCCACCACGCGGCGGCTTGAGAGAAGGCCGCCGGCTGGACCGACGCTTGCGAGGTGCTCCCATCGGAGTAAACCGTGATGCTTTGCAGGCTACCCGGATACTCGTACCCGTCGAGAGTGACGTTGGTCAACGTCCACGTCACGTTGCCCGCGCCGCGGAAGCGGTCGCTGATGAAGGTGATCTCGCCTTTGTCATTGGTCATGCCGGTGACCAGTGTTCCGTTGTTGCTCCAAGTCCCAGTCACGCTCGCCCCGGCGAGCGGGCTGCCGTTCTGGTCCAACACGGTTGCCGTGACCCTCGCTTCCCAAATATTCTTGTTGATCCATACGGCCGTCCCGCCAAGATTGACGTTCATGCTGCTGACCGCGTTGTTGACGGTGACCGCGATGGTGTCCTCGACCGTTTGTTCAGCGCTGTCGGTGACCTGCGCGACGATGACGTAATCTCCATCGTCGAGTTCCGTTGTGTCCCAAAGGACGGACCAACCGTCGCTGGCATCCGTATCGAGGAACGTCTGGGTGCCAAGAGTGAATTCAACTTGGTTCACAGCATAACGCCAGTCAGCTGTGGCGATCGCGCTCACGAGGACGTGGTCGGACACGATAGCGTGGTCAGCGGGAGAGACGATCTGCACGGTGGGAAACGCCGCGATGTTGTCGACCGTGACCATGACGCTGTCTTCCGCCGTCAGATCTCCCGCTGTGGCCACGGCTTGCAGCAAGTAGTCGCCTTCTTCGATGGCCGTCGTATCCCAAACAACAGACCAGCTGACTTCACTGTGTGTCCCAACCCCGATGCTTTCCCCGTTGACGAAGAACTCGACCGCAACCGCTTCTTCGCCATCGTAGCTGGCCCGCGCCTCGACAGTTACCATGCCTTCCAGAAAGCCACCCTCCGGCGAGACGATATTAACGGTCAACGTAGGCCCGGTCACCAGATCGCCGGCCCAGCCCAGGTTCTCTTCGTGCTTGTCGGGACTGTCCGAATTGGGCTGGCCGATTGGGGGAGCCTGCAGACCGTCGTCGCTGCGCCACGGTATGCCGCCGTCGATCAGCGCCTGCCGGATCGCGTAGACCTCCGCCGCATTGTTGGCGCGGCCGTTCTTGGCAACGTACAGCGCAGCCAATCCGGCGGCATGAGGCGCGGCCATGCTGGTACCGCTCATCGTGGCGTAGCCGCTGCCTTTGTACGTGGACAAAATATCGACGCCGGGCATCATCAAGTCGATGCCCAAACCGGGCGAGACAATGCCGTAGTTATTGCTGTCGTACCATGATTGGTTCGCGTCGCTGTTGCTGAAGTTGCTGAAGTCGGCGAAGGTATCGTCCGCGTAGCCGGGGCTGGTGACGGTGCCCCCTCCGCCAGAGCGGCCGTCAGAATCGGCCATGGCGCTGATCGTAGCCACCTCGGGATAAGCGGCCGGAATCGTATCGTCCGAGGTTCCAAACGTTTTGTCGGCCCCCAGGATATCGCGGTATTCGTTGCCGGCCGCCACCACATAGACCACGCCCGCCGCGACGCTGTTTTGGATCGCCGTGCGATACGCCGTGCTGGAGCCCTGACCGCCCAGGCTCATGTTGGCGATCTCGATTGTCTTGGCGTTCGCGGTGACCCAATCGATCCCTTTGATGATATCCGACACATAACCGTTACCGGAAGCATCCAAGACCTTGACCGCCCACAGGCGGGCGCCGGGCGCGACGCCCACGACGCCCACGCCGTTATCACGTGCGGCGGCGATCCCCGCGACGTGCGTTCCGTGGCCGTGGTCGTCAGCATAGTTGCCGTCCTGGAAACTGCCGCGACTCTTCGGGGGCCCCGAGTTGACGGTGTAGTATCTTATCCCGCCGGACACGGTCAGGTCGGGATGGGTCGCTTGGATCCCCGTATCAATGATCGCGATGTCAACATCGATTTGCTTGCCCGAGCCGATATCAGCCGTGCTGTTGTTCAACGTCCCGATTCTCTGCACCCCGGTGGGGACTGTCTGTGCCGTAGTCTGCAACTGCAGATCGGTCTCGACGGCCTGGATGCGAGGATTGTTCGCCAGCGCCGCGACGGCGGCGGCAGGCAACTGGGCGGAAAAGCCGTTCAGCGCATGCTCGTAGACGTGTCCAAGCTGGCCGCCGAAGCGGCCGATGACTTCGGAGGCCACGTCCTGGGGCGGACCGGCTTGATCGTGCAAGGTGACGATCACCTGCTCCCAAATCAGATCTTGCGGCCCCTGGGCCAACCCCAGACCGCTGAGGACCAGACGCGACTCGAGCAACTCAACGGCAAGACGGCGATGCCTTTTCATGGGATACCTCCCTTTGTTTTGGGCCGGCGGAGCAAAGCCTCCCCGCGTGCCGCCCTGCCGGACCGTGAACCCAAAACCACCTTAAGGAACTTCTGCCAACCAAGAATCGTCCGCCTTGCCAGCCCCACTGTCAAGGTCTTCCCCCCCAAGAAACGGCACCCAGAAACGGCACCCAGCCGTAGTTGCCGCCCGCGGAATCGGCTACACTTGGCGTCTCCCGTCAGGAACTCGCTTGGCGGGGTGCGCGCAGGTTTGTAGGATGGAGTTCCAGATCCGTCGGTACAACTAGCGCCGCAAACGGGGGTCGGGCGTTCCAATTTCAAAATTGGCCGGGAAAATGACAAACGAATCTCGGAAGGAAATCGACCGGCCGAGTGGGAAATCTGAATGCCCCACCCAAAGAACCGCACTTTATCCGCCGTTGGAGTGAATCATGGCAGAATCCCCGAAACCGAGGGAACAGGCGTATTCGTTGGCGAAAGAACAGTATGCGGCACTGGGCGTCGATGTCGACGCGGCGCTGGGCTGTTTGTCGCAAGTTGCCGTCTCACTGCATTGTTGGCAAGGCGACGACGTCGGCGGCTTTGAGAAAAGCGGCGAGGAGTTGGGCGGCGGCTTGGCCGTCACGGGCAACTATCCGGGCAAGGCTCGCACGCCCGACGAGTTGCGGTCCGATCTGGACCTGGCCTTGTCCGTAATCCCGGGCACGCATCGGCTGAATCTGCATGCCAGCTACGCCGAGCTGGGCGGCCGGCCGGTCGAGCGCAACGAATTGCAGCCATCGCATTTCCAAGGCTGGATCGATTGGGCCAAATCGAAACGCATGGGAATGGATTTTAATCCCACCTATTTCGCTCATCCCAAAGTAGCCGACGGCTTCACGCTGACGCACCGGGACGAGGGGATTCGCCGCTTCTGGGTCGAACACGGGATCGCCTGTCGCCGGATCGGCGCGGCGATGGGCCAAGCGCTGGGCACGCCCTGTGTAACCAACGTCTGGATCCCGGACGGTATGAAGGACGTCACGATCGACCGCAAATCGCCTCGTCTGCGGCTGCAACAGTCGTTGGACGAGATGTTCGCCGAATCGCTCGATCCGGCCCACAACCTGGACGCGATCGAAGCCAAGCTGTTCGGCATCGGCTCGGAGACCTACGTCCCCGGTTCGCACGAGTTCTACCTGGGCTACGCGGTGCGGAACCGCAAACTGCTGTGCCTGGACGCCGGCCATTTTCATCCCACGGAAACCATTGCCGACAAGATCTCGTCGGTGCTGCTGTACCTGGACGAGATCCTGTTGCACGTCAGCCGCGGGATCCGCTGGGACAGCGATCACGTGGTGATCCTGACCGACGACTTGCGGGCCATCGCCGAAGAGATCGTGCGCGGCGGATTCCTGAAACGCGTGCATATCGGCTTGGACTTTTTCGACGCCAGTATCAATCGCGTGGCTGCCTGGGTGATCGGCACACGAGCGATGCTCAAGGCCCTGCTGGGCGCGCTGCTGGAACCGATCGACGCGCTGCGCCGACTGGAGCAAGACGGCGATTACACCGCTCGCCTGGCACTGGTGGAAGAACTCAAGACGTTGCCCCTGGGCGCTGTCTGGGATTACTATTGCCACACCGCTGGCGTGCCCGTCGGCCTGGCGTGGCTGGACGTCGTACGGCGGTACGAAGCGGATGTGCTGGCCAAACGGAGCGGACCATGACCCCCTGTGCCGAACCCGCTGTGGGCATCGATTTGGGCACGACGTTTTCCGTGCTGGCTCATCTGGATGCCGATGGCAAGCCGCGGACGATCCCCAACGACGAAGGCGAAGCGATTACTCCCAGCGCGGTGTTCTTCGATCGCGACGCGCCGGTCGTGGGCCGCGAAGCATTGCGGGCGGCCGAGTTGGAACCGCAGCGGTTGGCGCGGTTCGCCAAACGCGACGTCGGGCAACGGGAATTCGGCAAGTCGATTTGCGGCCGCACGTTTCCGCCGGAAGTGATCGAGGCCCTGGTGTTGGCCAAGCTGAAGCAGGACGCCGGCTTGAAGCTGGGCGAGTTCCGCAAAGCGGTTGTCACGGTGCCCGCGTATTTCAACGAACCGCGACGGAAAGCCACG
>Ga0351849_10263_pt1 | contig 14221 bp, 13 predicted proteins | sample TotcelHFGM3001N3_FD_206792 | JGI IMG/M metagenome (GOLD analysis project Ga0351849, IMG submission 206792) | Enriched cells from coal bed in the Powder River Basin, Montana, United States - Total cells FGM rep1 HSBNCT.FGM.300.1.N3 ... | reverse complement strand
CCGGAAACCGGATGATCAAATTCCAGCTTCCAGGCATGAAGCATGTGTCGTTCATACCGATCGCGGCGACCGTAGAGGGAATCTCCCAAGACGGGACAGCCGAGATGCTTCAAATGAAGGCGGATCTGGTGGGTGCGGCCGGTGCGAGGCGTGCACTCGATGAGGCAGCGTCCCGGCTCAAAAGCCAGCATGCGGTAAACTGTCTGGGCATCTCGGCCACGCCCCTCTTCTGCGATGGTCATCCGCTTGCGGTCCACGGGATGGCGACCGATGGGAGCATTGATGGTGCCTGCCGGACTCCTCGGGCGCAGAGCGGTGAGCGCCAGATAGGTCTTCTTCACGGTACGATCGGCAAATTGCTTGCTGAGGGCCTGATGGGCGAAGTCTGTCTTCGCGATAACAAGACATCCGCTGGTCTCCTTGTCGAGGCGATGCACGATGCCGGGGCGGTCTGCGCCGCCGAGTTCCGGAAGATTCTGATAATGGTGCAGGAGGGCTGAGACCAGTGTGCCCTGCCAGTTGCCTGCGCCCGGGTGGACAACCATGCCGGCGGGCTTATTCAGGACGATCAGGCTCTTGTCTTCATGCAGGATGTCGAGAGGGATGTCCTCGGCCAGAGCTACTTCATCGGACTCGCGCGGGATGTCCAGCCAGGAGATCTCATCGCCGACTTTGACGGGAGTGGAATTGCGAAAGGGCTCCCCGTTAAGAAGTATGCCGCCACTCTTAATGACGGACTGGATGTGAGTGCGGGTCAAATCCGGGAGTTTAAGTGTCAGATAACGATCGACGCGAAGGCCGGCATCCGCTTCTTCTACGGTGAAAATATCAGGGGTGTTAATAGGTGATGAGAGAGGCGAATCCATTTGCGAATCAGGGCACTGCGGTGATACACTGCCCAGTTAACTTGCTATGTTAGCAGAAGAAGGTTCCCCTCGGCCCGAAAAAAGTGCTGCCCCTGACGAGGAGGCAGCCGACACAATCGAAAACAATGAAACGGTTGTGGCTGAGGGGGTGCCCGATGCCCCCCCCGATGGCGAGAGCCAAGAGAGTCCCGAACAGGATGCCCCCGCGGAAGGGGAGGCGGAACCCATGGAAACCCTGGCTGTTTCCGAGGAGGTCTTTAATCGAGTCGGTACTCCCGGGCAACTTCTGGAAGCCTGTCCCGCCTGCGGGACACTGATGGATGTCACCGAGCAGAATCCCTTTGCGAAGATCCACTGCCCCAGTTGCGGCCAGCATCTACACGCGCGCAAGCAGTTTAATAACTTCCGCCTGCTCGAGTTGATCGGTGAGGGTGGCATGGGTTCGGTATTCAAGGCAAAGGACTGCAACCTCAACCGCTACGTCGCGCTTAAGGTCCTCAAGAAAGAAGTTGCGACCAATGCCGAGGAGCAGGCCAAGCTGGCCAACGAAGCGCGGATCACGGCATCGATCAATCACCCGCATGTAGTGAAGGTGTTTTCTTTCGGCCAGGATCATGGTCAATTTTACTTGGCGATGGAATTGGTCGAGAAGGGGTCGCTCGATGATCTGCTGGCGATTCAGCCTCGCATCGCGGAACTCCAGATGCTGGAAGTCGGGATTCAGATTGCCGAGGGTCTGGAGGCTGCGCTTGAGCTGGGCCTGATCCATCGTGATATCAAGCCCGGCAATATCCTTTTTTCCAATGGCCATACGGTCAAGCTGGTGGACTTCGGTCTGGCTATCGTCATGGACCAGGCGGCGGCTTCCAAAGGCGAGATCTGGGGAACGCCCTACTACATCGCCCCGGAGAAGCTCGATAATCAGCCGGAAGACTACCGAAGCGATATCTACAGCTTGGGTGGTACGATGTTTCATGCCTTGGCCGGACGCCCTCCGTATGAGGCGGAAACGGCATCCATGGTGGCGCTGAAACAGCTCAAGAGTCAGGCCGTGAGTTTGCAGGCTTTTGCTCCCGATGTGACGAGCGAGACCGCGTATGTCATCAACCGGATGCTGGCGAAGAATCCGGCTGAGCGCTACGGGTCTTACCGGGAGTTGGTTGACCATCTGACCTACGCGAGAAACAAGCTCATCGAGCGGACGCAGCGTCCCCACCAGCCCAAGACGCGTGTGGTGCTGGAGACACAGGAGACGAGGAATTTTACGGCATTACTCAGCTTGGGGCTCCTGCTGGTCCTCGTGGTGGCGGGGATCCTGCTGTACGTCTTCCGGGCTTCGATTTTCTCGTCGGGCGAGGAAAATCAAGGGCCAACGGCGGCGCAGTACAGTGAAGCGGAATTTGCCACGAATTTCTCCGAAGGTGTCGGCGTGATGGCGGAACGGCGTTATGAGGAGGCTATTCCCATCTTCAAAAATCTGGCCTCAGCCAAGGGGATGCCCCAACCGCAAAAAAACTGGGCTATTATGAACCATGGCCTGGCGGTGCTGATGGCTGGAGATACCACGCAGGCCGCATCCATCTTTGAATCTCTCGTGGAACCAGGGCCGTACACGACCAAGGAGCCTGAGAATCTCAAGGCGAGTTTTTTTGTTGAAGCGGGTAAAGCGCTGGCTCAGCCGGACAAGAGTATCCCTGCGGCTGCGTCCCGTCTGTATTCCCGTTCAAATTTTGAGGCCTTTGGCCTGCTGGCTTTTGGTTTGCATGACTGGCAGATGGATGATTTTGCCAATGCGGGTCCATTGTTGAGGGATTTTATTTCCGGCCGACCACCTGCCAGTGAAGCTTGGATCGCCGACTATAAAACGATGGCTCGAGTGTATTACGACGACTGGAAAGTGATTTCAGATCTTCAGAAGGCGGTCGATGCGGCCGGTGATGCGGCGCAGATCGAGAAAGTGCAGGAGTCGATCACGGCTGCGCGTGAGAAATTGAAATCCGGCTCAAAGGCCACGGAGCAACTGGATCGGGTCGAGCAGAAGCTGCAGGAGAAGAAATCCTAGTTCATGAGGGAGAGAGGATCGTTTTTTGACTCCCACTTGCGACTTGCCGGGGGTTCCCCGATAGTGTGCGGCAATGAGTGATCCGAACCTTCCCACGCCCGAGCAACTCCACCAGCGATTGCAGGAGTTTCTCCGTGCCAGCTTCGCCAATCAAGGCAGTCCCTCGCCAGAGGCCAGTGGGTCCCCCGAGCCGGTGAATACAACTCCCGTCCCGACCGAAGAGCCCTTCAAATTTGATTTTTCGCCGAAGGATATCAAGAAGCACCTCGATCGCTTTGTGATCAAGCAGCACGAGGCCAAGAAGGCGCTCAGTATCGCGGTCTGCGATCATTATCACCACGCGCGCTATGCTTCATCGTTGGAGGCGGATAAGGCCTCGCGATTGGAGTATGCGAAACAAAACGTGCTCATCGTCGGTCCTACCGGTGTGGGCAAGACGTATCTGGTGAAGCATGTGGCGGATCTGATCGGGGTTCCTTTCGTGAAGGCGGATGCCACGAAATTCAGCGAGACCGGGTATGTAGGCGGTGATGTCGAGGATTTGGTCCGGGAGTTGGTACACAAGGCTGAGGGGGATGTGAATCTGGCGTCCTACGGCATCATTTACATCGACGAAGTGGACAAGATCGCCAGCGCCTCCGACTCCGCTGGGCGGGACGTAAGCGGGCGAGGGGTCCAGACAGCGTTACTCAAGTTGATGGAGGATACGGAAGTGCCCTTGCGCAGCGCGAATGACCTGCAAGGGCAGTTGCAAGCGGCGCTCGAATTTCAAAAGCGGGGTAAGGTGGCTCGGGAGTCCATCAGTACGCGGCATATCCTCTTTATCGTGTCGGGTGCCTTTGAGAAAATGACGGGCATCGTCGGACGACGGATCCGGCAGGCGCACATCGGCTTTGGGGCGGAGCCAGGGACGGTCGCTGAAGGTGCGGAGTTGCTGGCACATGCCGAGACGCGTGACTTTGTGAGCTTTGGCATGGAGCCTGAGTTTATGGGGCGTTTGCCAGTACGGGTGGCGTGCAATCTACTGTCTGCGGAGGATTTATATGAAATTCTCAGTCGATCCGAGGGGAGCATCATTCGGCAATACGAGCGGGCCTTCCGCTCGTATGGGGTCGAGGTTTTCTTTGAGGAGGATGCGTTACGGACGATCTCGGAGCTTGCGGCTCAGGAGGAAACTGGCGCGAGGGGCTTGCTAACGGTGTGCGAGCGAATTTTCCGGGATTTCAAGTTTGAGTTGCCGGGGTCGGGTGTGAAGTCATTCACGGTGACATCGGCCTTGGTGAATAAGCCCGCCGAGGTATTGCAGCAATTGCTCAAGGTCGGCCATGAAGAACGGGAAAAAGCCCAGCGAGCCATCGTGCATGAGTTTGCCGCACGATTTTCAGCCGAGCATGGGGTGAAAATCAGTTTTGAAGAGTCGGCGGTGGATCGTGTGCTGGAAAAAGCAGGCGAGGCCGGAAGTGGAGTCCGGGAATTTTGCGAAAAGGCTTTCAAGGATTACCAGTTCGGGCTCACACTCATCCGTCGAAATAGCGGGCGTGAGGATTTCTGCCTTTCCCCGGCTGCGGTGGACGACCCGGATGGGGTTCTTAGCAGTTGGGTGGTGGAGTCTTATCGCGGCTCGACCCCCGATTCCCAGTAACCCCATGCAGAGAGCTTCCGTCGAATTTCCTTTTCTGCCGGTCATTCCGGTGGCTTTCTCTGCAATCGACATTTTTCTATGAGATACCTGAAGGCCTCCTTTTTGATCGGCTTGGCGACGACTGTGATCGTGATGCTGCTGTATGCCTCGGGCTGGATTTCCAATACCCCCGACATCGTCCTGCGCAACCTCTACAAGCTGCAGAATCCTCATACCGTGCCGATGGCGGCGCAGTTGACGCTGATGGTGGTGCTGGCATTCGCCGTGGCCTGGTCCACGGTGGATATCACGAGGCGGGCGCTGAAGGTGGTGGTGGCGGTGGCTGCGATGCTGCTCTTCATTACCGCATCGCTGGTGCTGGCGCTCTACAATGTCTTCCTGTCGCCTTTTCCGGCGGTCTTCGCCATTCTCGTCAGCTTTCTGATCGGACTGGCCTATGGGCGGAGTGGTAGCGGGGCTCGCAAGCGCATCATCGAACGACTTTTCGCCCAGCGTGTCGGTAAGAGTGTATTTCAGCAGTTGGTGAATTCAGATATCCCGGCGGATTTTCCCGGTCAGTTGCTGGAGGGCACCGTGGTGGTCTGCGAAGTGCAGAATCATGCGGAGCTGATGGAGATGCTGAGTCCCTCGGACTATGCGTCCATGACGAATCTCTATCTCCAGACGGCTTCGGATTTCCTCGTGGAGGTCGGGGGGTTCCTCGACGAATGCACGGGGGAGAGTCTGCGTGTTGTTTTCGGTGCTCCTATTCCCGATGAAAAGCATGCAGCGAAGGCAAGCCGTGCGGCACTGGATCTGGCTTCCCGCCTCGACCTGCTTAACAAGGAGTGTGATGCCAACTGGCAGCGGCGATTTGACTTCCGCATCGGGGTGAACTCCGGGGAGATGATTGGGGCTGCGTATGGCGGTACCCGTCTGGCCAGCTTTAGTGTGGCGGGACCTGCGGTGGAGTTTGCGCGGCGTCTGTGTGCGGCTTGTGCGACTTACGGTTGCCGTATTTTGGTGGGACCAGAGACCTTTGAGCTGGCTTCCGATACTTTTGAGGCACGGCCTATCGAGGTCTTGAAGAGTGTCGCCGGACGTCGGCGCGTGGAGCTCTACGAGATTCTCTCTCCGAAGAATGGACTCTCACCCGAGCGGGAGCGGAGTCGGGATCACTTCTGGAGGGGCGTCCTTTACTATCGCGATGGCAAGCACGACAAGGCGCTGGATGAATTCACCCAGGCCCGCATCACTGGCCTACCGGACACTGCGCTGGATTTCTACGTCAGCCGGGTGGAGAAAGCCCGTCGCGGGGCCAAGGATGACAAGGAGACCGTTCTGCTTTTCGGGCCCACCAGTGCTCACTAGCAGGGAGACTTCTCTCGTTTCATGCGGCAGGTCGATTATCCGCTTCCGTTTCGCTCACTCGTCCGCGAGTTGAGGCGTCTGCCTGGGATCGGTCCTCGGAGTGCAGAGCGCATTGCTCTGTGGTTGGCGTCCGCGCAGGATGCGCGCCCGGGAGATTTGGCGACGGCTCTGGAGCAGGCTCGGATGGAGCTTAAGCCGTGTTCTGTCTGTGGCTTTTTTGCGACGGGAGACCTTTGTGAGATCTGTGCAGATACCTCCCGCAAAGGCGGGGCGCTCTGTGTGGTCGAGTATGCTACAGATGTGCTGCCTCTGGAGAGGACAGGGGTGCATGAAGGGAATTACCACGTGCTCGGAGGGCGTTTGGCGCCGCTGGACCATGTAGGGCCTGATCAATTGCGGATCACATCCCTCTTGAAGCGTGTCGAAGAAGAGAGGCCCGCAGAGATCATTCTCGCTCTTTCTGCCGATGTCGAAGGCGAGGCCACGTCCAGTTTTGTGGCAGAGTTGCTTGCGTCTTCAGGCGTCAAGGTGACTCGGATCGCTCAGGGGCTGCCCGCTGGGGGAGGGCTCGAGCATGCGGATCCTCTCACGTTGCAACGCGCACTGTCCGGACGTCGGATGATGGGCGGAGCCTAGGTGCTCTTGGCGATGCGAATGAACTCGCGGACGAGATACTCGTCTTTGTGACGCGGGTCGATCTCGACGCCTCCGGCCACGTCCACGGCAAACGGGCGCACGATGCGGACGGCATCGCGGACATTCGCGGGATCCAAACCGCCAGCGAGGATGAACTTCTTCTCCTCATGATCGATGACGACATCTCTCACGCGATCCCAGTCCAGGCGCTGGCCGGTCCCACCGTATTGAGTGGGATCCCAAGCATCCAACAACAGATAGGGAGTAGGGTATTTTAGGGCCTCTCGCACACTTTTCAGATCTTTTACGCGGACGGCCTTGATCCAGGTAGGAAAACCAGCGCTGGCACAAAATTCAGGAGTCTCGTCGCCATGGAACTGCACGGCTTCAAAGCAGCCCGCATCACGCAGGTCGGCCAGATCTTCTGGGAGAGGATTTACCACCACAGCGATACGGGTGATCTTCCCCGCCAGGGAATCGATCCAGGACTTCGTGCCCAGAAAATCAATGCGACGCTTGGATTGCGGCGCAAAGTTAAATCCCAAAGCATCTGCCCCCGAACGAATAGCCGCTTCGGCGTCTTCCAAGCTGGTGATGCCGCAGATTTTGGTGCGCAGGGGGGGGAAATCTCCGAAGAAACTCATAAAAGGCCTCAGGGGCGGAATGGGAAGGGGTGTATCTTCGAGCCGATTACTTCACAAGACGAGCATTCGCTGGCTTAATGCTCTCATGATGGGTGATCGAGTAAATCCGTCCATCACTTGCCCTGAAAAAGGAGCTGAAAATCCAGCAGACGATACTCACAATGATCGCACCGAAGAAAGCGCTCCAAAAGCCATCCACCTGAAAGGGAGGTATCAAAAAGGATACAAGCATCATCATCAGGGCATTGATGACCAGAATGAAAAGACCCATGGTCAATATGATCCAAGGCAGGCTCAATAGCAGCAACACAGGCCGCACGAAGGCATTAATGATGCCCAAAAGAAGTGACGCACCAAGCAGAGAACCCCAGCCCGAATACGATATGCCGGGGACAATGTGGGCCGCTGCCAGTACTGCGAGCGTGGTGACCATCCAGCGGATTACAAATGCTCTCATACGAGAAGGTTAGCTTTTGGACGGTTTTTTTTGAAGATTTATTTTGCCAATCCCCTCTTTTGGCTGGGTAATGGGGGGAGGGAAAACTCAAAAGTCCATGTCGAAGCATAAAAAGAGTGAAAAGGAAGAGAAGAGTGCTGCCAAGCGCTCCGAGGTAGAGGAGAAAAAGCCCAAGGTGAAAAAAGCTGCTGGGAAAAAGGCGGAAGCCGCGAAAAAGGCTGAGGTAAAGCCTGAAGCAACCCCTGTTGCTATCGCTGCACCCGCTCCCAAGAAGGTAGCGACGAAAGCCCGCAAGCCCGCGACTCCTCGCAAGAAAAAACCGGTACTTCCCACCGTCGAGGAAATCGCCCTGCGTGCCTACTTCATAGCGGAACGCCGCCAGAATATGGGATGGCCTGGAGATGAAACCGGCGACTGGGTCGAGGCCGAGTTGCAGCTCAAGCGCGAGGCTGGCCTGATCGAATAGGCTTCTCGGAAAGCCGCGTTTTCGTGGCATTCCATGGTGGTCGTCGGGCCGGACTTCTCGTAGAGTCTCTCGATGAGCAAAGCGATTTGTTACCTCGTGGGGGCCGGTCCGGGAGATCCGGGGCTTCTCACCATTAAGGGCCGCGACTGTCTGCAGCAGGCTGATGTCGTGGTCTATGACTATTTGTGCAATCCGGAACTCCTGGCCTATGCCCCGGAAGCGGCCGAAAAGATCTATGCTGGCAAGAAAGCGGGGGCTCATACGCTGCCTCAGGGGGGCATCAATGAGCTGCTGGTAGCAAAGGTCAAGCAGGGCAAGACCGTCGTTCGCCTCAAGGGCGGCGACCCTTTTGTCTTTGGCCGGGGAGGTGAGGAGGCTGAGTCTCTCGCCGAAGCGGGCTGTGAGTTTGAAATTGTGCCGGGGATTTCCTCGGCGATTGCGGGGCCTGCTTATGCAGGTATCCCAGTGACGCATCGCGCGTGCAATACGACACTGACTATTTTTACGGGGCATGAAGATCCTGAGAAAGACGAGACGGGGTTGGATTTTGCGGCCATAGCCAAGACGCCGGGGACGAAGGTCATGCTTATGGGCGTCGAACGCCTGGATGCCATCTGTGCGAATCTTCAGAAAGAGGGAATGGCCTCCGAAACTCCAGTGGCGTTGATCCGCAAGGCCACGACTCCGGAGCAACAGACAATCTCAGGTACCCTTACGGATATTGCCAGTAAGGTGAGCGAGGCGGAGTTTACCGCTCCGGCGGTAGCGGTTTTCGGCGATGTCGTAAAACTGCGCTCCAAGCTGCGCTGGTTTGAGTCCCGGCCCCTTTTCGGCAAGCGGATCGCGGTGACGCGCACACGGAAGCAGGCGGGGGAATTGGTGCACTCTTTACGGGAGCTTGGAGCGGATGCCTACGAGTTGCCCACGATCCGCATCGAGGAGCCGAAGGATAAGAAGGCTTTCTATGAACTCGTCTTGGATAGCCACGGCTATGATTGGATCGTTTTTACGAGTCCGAATGGCGTGGATGCCTTTTTTAAGGCCTTCTATGAGATCTACCGGGATGCCCGGGATATCGGAGCGGCGCGAATTGCTGCGATCGGGCCTGCCACTGCTGAGCGCGTGCGGAATTATCGTCTGACCGTGGATTTGCAGCCGGAGAAGTTTGTGGCGGAGTCCCTTTTGGCTGAATTACAGAAGGAAACGAGCGTGGAGAATCTTAAGTTCCTTCTGCCACGAGCAGAAGGAGCGAGGGAAATGCTGGCCACCGAATTGAGCAAGCTTGGAGCGATCGTGGATGAGGCGGTGGCTTATCGCACGGTGCCAGAGACGGAAGATGTCTCCGGAGGCATCCGACGTTTCCGTGAGGAGGGGGCCGATCTGATCACCTTTACGAGTTCCTCGACCGCGGAGAATTTCATGGAGTTGAAACTACCAATGCCTGCGGGACTGCGTACGGCAAGCATTGGTCCAGTGACTTCCAAAACGATGAAGACCCTGGGGCTGAAGGTGGATATCGAAGCGAAGACGCACGACATACCTGGTCTACTGAAGGCGATTACGAACGGAGCGTAGCCTGGATACTCCTCTTTCGGCCATTTTTGTCGGAAGGGGGCTGATCAGGCGAGATTTGCGGGTGGCGTATTGCTGCCGACTCGGGCATTGATAGCAGCTTATGCCGTTTTTCCTGAGTTTTCTGACCGTCTTGGGGTTCGTTTTTGCCGGAATGGCAGTGGCCGCGATTTTTACTCGCGTGGCCTTTGCCATCACGCAGGGGATATCTCGTGCTCCGTATCTGGATTTCTTTGTCAGCCTCTTCACATGGATGCCTTGGGTAGCTGGAGCGGTGCTGGATGGCTGGCTCGGGTTGGCCGCAGCGGTCGTGGCACAACTCCTTTTCTTGCATGCCTTTTGCTTGGTGCATCGTCTGCTGAAGGGGAAGAAAGGGCGGACATTGACGGATGCACAAGGGAAGGTCCTCGGGCCGGTGCGAAACCAACTCGCATTACTAGTGCAGACGCCGGCTATTCCTGTCTTTGTGATGGTGCGTTTTGCGGAGTTGGTACTCTACCCCGTCATCGCGGTTATCGGAAGGCTTCCTACCTATCGGCAGGCAGAATGGGTGAATCTCACGCGGCATAACTATACCGGCCTAGCTGGGTACGATCTGCTGTGGTGCTGGTATTGTGACTGGATGACGGGATTGTGGGCACTCGGTACGGAGATGCTGCGTAATATCGAGTCTTTCTGGTGCCCCATTCAGTTTGGAAGTTCGGAGAAAAATCGGAATGTCGCTCTCGATTTTCCCGATGTGAAGCTTTGGGCTCCCTCGAATGGCTCGGCCGAAGAAGCCGCAGATCTGATCGAGAAGTATTACACAGGTCGGAAAAAGCTGAGCTGGTGGGGGCACCCGGATCGTCAGGACGAAAAGTGATTCTTTACAGCCGCGATGGAATTCCGCCGCGTTGAGGTCAATTCACAGTATCGGTCACTGAGGTTCCTGTCAGTGCAGGGGCATTGGGAGCTTGGCTTGTCGCCTTATCATTACGGGATGAGGGTTCGCATGGGGCGGGCTGGTAGCCTGCCGAAGACACTGGATTGTTGCCTGGGTCGGAACGAAGCGCTGTACGGGGCGGTATTACTGGCGCTGATAAAGAAGCTGGATGCTATCGACGAGATGTCCTCCTCGGTAGAACTGGGAAAAGTTTTTCCATGGCAGGGAATCAGTCCGGATATGTCGGTGTTTTTGGAGGAATTGCTCAAGCCAGACGACCTGGCAAAGTTTGCTGTTGCAAAAAACTTGCAGTAATGGTGCGTGTTCGAGTATTTCCTCCGCTCCGTTGTCCGGCGAGGTAGTGCCAATGAAGGCGTTCCGAGTTGCTGGGCACAACCCCATTGCCCTTATGTATTCCAAAATTTTTGCATCTGCTGTGGCCGTTTGTTTCTGCCTATCGCCTCTTCATGCCCATGGTCCGGGACATTTTCATACGGGGGACGACGAGGAGGATCACTCGGGCCACGTGCATGAGGAAGTGTCAGCTTCCGGTAAGTCCTTTAAGTCCCTCGATCACTCCCACGAGAGCAGTCGCTGGTGGGGGGCTTCTTTGAGTACAGGCTGGGAGAGTCGACACGTCCACTATGGAGTAGATGAGACGGGCAACTACGGTGCCTATACGACGGAAGTTTCCCTCTGGGTAAAGAACTTCATCTTTAGCGTCTGGTCCGGATTTGGAACTGGCAATGACTTTGAGGAATGGAATTTTACGGCTGCCTACAACCTGGAAGTCGGATCTGTATTTTTCATCCCGGGGTATACTTTCCGCTATATCCCATCCGAAGAAGACTCGCATGGGGAGGAAGGCGAGGAAGAGCATCACGACGAGGGGCATGATGAGGATCATCATGATGATGATCAGGGTCATGAGGTCGGTCACAGTGGTCATTCGCATGCCGGCCACTCTCACAATGTCTATAATAATGAGCTGTTTTTCGTGCTGGGAACGACGGCTATCCCCTACGTGACGCCTAGTATGGCCTTCGTCTGGAATCTAAATGATACTCCGGGTGCATTTCTGGAATTCCGCGTCGAAGGCGATATTCCGGTCTATAAAGATGTTGTCTCACTACAGCCCTACGCCTTGCTGGGGCTGAATTTCGGCTACAATACGAACGACTATTATGGCTGGAATAACTTCCAGTTCGGTATTGAGGCGACCTGGAAGGTAAATCGTATTGTATCTCTTTTTGCCGGAGTGAATTACAGCATTGCGATGACAGCCTTGAGCGATATTGATCAGGGAAATGTCGTGTGGGCGAATACTGGAGTGTCCCTGAAATACTAAAACGGAACTTGCAGGCGGGCAGGGGAGGCGAATTTCCTCCTCAGCCCTTGTTTATTTAAGGAAAAGAGCGATGGTCCTTCAGGCGCCTTAGAAATCGGAGGGCCGAAGCATTTCCTTACGTCCGCCGAGGGTGAGTGGGGCGGGCAATTTTTGTTGCCGCTTGACCATCTGTGGACGGAAGGTCATATTCACCCATTCCCATAAATGTGCGAAGCGGGACACCCTCCCGCTTTTTCCATCTTTGAGCTTATACTGATTTTATGAATTCTGAACTGATTGCGATGCTCGATTATCTCGAGCGCGAGCGCGGCATCCGCCGCGAGATGCTGATTGATGCCATTGCCAGTGCCCTTCTCGCCGCTTCCAAGAAGAATTTTACGTCTGGTACCCGTGAATTGCGCATCGATATCGACCCTAAAGGTGGGGCGATTCGCGCCATGGCCAAGCTCATTGTCGTGGATAAGATCGTCAATCCACACGACGAAGTCCTTCTTTCCAAGGCCAGGGCGGTAAAGCCTGATGCCGAGATCGGTGAAGAAGTCGAGATCGAGGTGACCCCTCGCGACTTCGGCCGCATTGCAGCGCAAGCGGCTCGTCAGGCCATCAATCAGCGTATCCGCCAGATTGAGAAGGAGATGATCTATGAGGAATTCAAGGATCGAGCCGGTGAAATCGTCAACGGTACCGTGCGTCGTTTCGAGAAATCCGATGTGATCATTGATCTCGGGAAATTCGAGGGCACGATGTCCTCGAAGGAACGTGTTGTTACTGAGGAATATAATGTTGGCGACAGGCTGCGTGCCTACGTCGTTGCCGTCGAAAACGGTTCCCGTGGACCGGAGATCATCCTTTCCCGCAGTCATCCGAATTTCGTTCGCCGTCTTTTTGAGATCGAAGTCAGCGAGATTTCCGATCATACGGTCGAGCTCAAGATGATCGCCCGTGAAGCCGGATATCGTACCAAGGTGGCTGTCCACAGTGCCGATCCTAAGGTGGATCCTGTCGGTGCTTGTGTGGGAATGCGTGGCGCCCGCGTAAAGAATATCGTTCGCGAACTCAATAACGAGAAAGTGGATATCATTCGTTGGGACCCAGATCCCGTGAAGTTTGCCCAGGCCGCCCTGAAGCCTGCAAATATCCGCAGCATCTTCCTGGACGAGAAGTCCCATACGATTTGTGTCCTCGTTGCCAAGGAGGATCTCTCCCTGGCTATCGGACGCCGCGGCCAGAATGCGCGACTGACTGCCAAGCTTACGGGCTGGGAAGTCGATATCCGCGAAGACAAGACTGCGGAACAGGTCATGGAGAGTCAGAAGGCCCAGGCGGCTCATTCGCTCTCCTCCTCATTGGGCATTACAGATGAAGAGGCCCAACTGCTCGCGGCTGGAGGTATGAACTCCATCGGAGCTATTTTGACGGCTGAAGCGGATGATATTGCGGGCCTTCTGGGCAGCGATATCGAACGCGGTGAGAAGATCCTCAAGGCAGCACGTTCTGCCGAAGAGGCCCCTGTCTCCTGAGGCCATGAATAATCGAACAAACTCCTTTGATGGCATCACCCAAAACCGCAAGTCCCAACAAATCCGCAGACAAAAATCTTAAATCCAAACGTGGCTCCTCCCCGGCCCGTTCGGTGAAGGAACCTGCTGATCAACCCGCTGAAAAAACCGAGGTGGCTCCTCCCAAGCCACCGATGGAGACCGTTGATCTGCTCGAACCTAAAAAGAAGGTTCGCAAAACGCCTGAGGAAAAGTCCGCAGCTCGTTCGAAGTCGACGCTTCCTCCCATCAGCAAGATTCATGCTGCAGCTGCTCTAGAAGCGCAGGAAATCGAAGCCGCCTCCCAGCCCGCTCCCGAGCCAGCCCCTGTGGAAGAGGTTGTCGAGGTGGAAGCCATTGAGGTTCCCGTTGAGGAGCCGGTGGAAGACAATCCCAACGTGCTCCATCTCAAGGGGCCCATCACGGTCAAGGATCTGGCACCGATGTTGGGACTAAAGCCCTTCCAAGTCATTGCCGACCTGATGACCTTGGGCATTTTTGCGAATATCACCCAGTCACTGGAACTCGAAGTGGTCTCCAAGCTCTGTGAGAAGCACGGCTTCAGTCTGGCTCGCGAGAAAAAAGATACCACCAAGGGCCATCACAAGGTGGAACAGAAGGTCGAAGCTCCCAAGGAGCCTGAACCTCCCAAGGAGGAAGCCCTTCGTCCTCGTGCTCCGATCGTGACCTTCATGGGGCACGTCGATCACGGTAAAAC
>Ga0351849_10264_pt1 | contig 14389 bp, 9 predicted proteins | sample TotcelHFGM3001N3_FD_206792 | JGI IMG/M metagenome (GOLD analysis project Ga0351849, IMG submission 206792) | Enriched cells from coal bed in the Powder River Basin, Montana, United States - Total cells FGM rep1 HSBNCT.FGM.300.1.N3 ... | reverse complement strand
AAGGTCTGCGAGCGGATGATTCTCCAGGAAAAGGTTCACGTCCTGTTCGGCACGGCCGGCAGCAACCTGATGAAGGTCATGATGGAGGTCGGCAACAAATACAAGATCATCGTCCACAATTTCGCCGCCCTGTCCGACGATCTCATGGATGCCACGCAGTTCAACCGTTACACCTTCATGACCACGTATGACACCTCATCGCTCGGCCGCGGCATCGGGTATTACTTCGGGCAGATCCGAAAAAAAGAGAAAAAATTCTATATCCTTTGCCAAGACTATTCCTTCGGCCATGGCATGGCGGAAGGCTTCAAGCAGGGCCTCAAAGAATATTATCCGGAAGCACAGGTCGTCGGCGAAGATTACCATAAACTGTTTTTAACTGACTTTGCCCCTTACCTGACCAAGATCAAGGCCTCCGGGGCCGAAGCCGTTTATACGGGCGACTGGATTCCCGATCTCAGCAACCTCCTTAAACAGGCGAGACAGTCCGGGATCACGATTCCCTTTGCCAACAGAATCATGGACGATCCGGCTATGCTTGCGGAACTGGGCATCGAAGGTTCGAAAGGCCTGATCAATATCACCCAGGGAGAATACATCAACCCCCATTTCAGAACACCGGAGCAGATAAAGTTCCACAAGGTATGGACCGACCTTTGGAAAAACAAGTGGACCAAGCCATACAACAGCAGATTGATAGCCGATCCGGAGGGACAGATAGCCTCCTACCTCATGCAGCTCTACTGGCTCACGAGCGTCATCGAAAGGGCCAAGAGCACCGATCCGGAAAAGATCATCGCAGTCTGGGAGAGTGACAGCTTCAAAACTCTAAGCGGCAAGGTTTTAAGGATGAGGTCCTGCGATCACAAGGTTATCCAGGATCTTTCCATCAGCGAGTTCGTGCCGCCGGATCAGCAGAAGATTTCCTATAACATACCCCCTTATTACTGGTTCAATGATTGTTCATACACGGGGTACCTGCACGTCATTCCCGCCGCCAAAATCCTTCCCTGGATGGATCAGAAGCTGGACCGCTGCAAGGGAAAGGATAGCTGGGGAAAATAAATACTATCTGAATCGCCGCAGCACACCCGGAGTGACGGTCACACCGGGTGTGCTGTCTCCGCTGCGGGTTCTTTCCGGTTTACCGGAACAAGGGACATTGGCGGGAGGTCCGGAGTCCTATCGCCGGCGGTGTATGTTTTTCATTAGAATAAAAAAGAACATGACGAGGGGAAAATGATCAGAACAGTTGAGCAATATCTCGAAAGAATTAACGACGGACGTGAAATCTACTGCCTGGGCGAACGGGTCAGAGACATGCGCTCCCATCCGACGATCAGCACCATCATCCGCTTTGGTGCCATGGATTACGTTATCCCGAACGATCCGCGCTACCGGGATCTCTTCGTTACGAAAAACGAAGACGGCGAGGATATTAATTTCCTGCTGACGGCGCCGAAAACCGTTGAGGATCTCCTGAGGCGGCGGGAATGTTATCTGACGGGCATGCGCGGCGGCGGCGTCATGCTTCACTGCATGGGAATTGACGCCCTGGCGGCCATCACGGTCGCGGCCAACAAAATGGATAAGGCTTTGGGCACCCACTATGCCGCCAATGTGGAAGCCTATCGCAAATATTTGCAGAAGGAAGATCTCGGCATCACGGGGGCCATTACCGATGTCAAAGGAGACCGCAGCCTTCATCCTTCAAAGCAGGTGCAGCACCCCGACTTCTATCTGCGCATAGTGGAGAAACAAAAGGACGGCATCATCGTCAGGGGCGCAAAAATCCACATCAGCGCCACACCCTGCGCGGATGAAGCGATCATCGTCCCCTGCCGGACCCACGGCGAAGACGACAAGGATTATGCCCTGTCTTTTGCTGTGCCCCTCAATGCCAAAGGGATAAAGCTTCTGGGTGTGGAGCCCATGATGCGCGCTTACGGCGAGGAGGGCAGATTCGATTATCCTCATGCCGATATGATTCAGCCGACGGAGTGCCTGATTATCTTCGACGATGTTTTCATCCCCTGGGAACGCGTCTTCATGTGCGGCGAATGGCAATTTTCCCGCGATATCGTTTACGCCTTCGCCACCTTCCATCGATTGTTCGGCGCCTCGAAAATGGTGCCGGAACTCGAACGTCTGACGGGCCTCGTGGCGCTGATTGCGGAGTACAACGGCGTCGAAAAGGTCGGCCATATTCGGGAAAAACTGGCCCGGATGGCCTACATCACCCATACCGTTGAAGCGCTCGGAAAGATGGCCTGCATCAACAGTAAACCTGAGCCGGCCTCCGGGATCATGATTCCCGACCTGATGAGCATCAACTCGGCTAAGTACACCTTTGCCAACAACTTTCATGATATGTGCAAAATCGCCCATGATATCGGCGGCGGACTGGCCACTACGGTGCCGACATACAAAGATTGGAGCAACCCCGCCCTGCAACCCTATATCGACAAATATCTTGGCGGCAAGGCAGGCATCTCCACAGAAGACCGCATCCGGGCTTTCCGGGCGATTAAAAATGCCACCCATAACTTCTACCAGATCGATCACGTCAATGGGGAAGGCTCGCTCGCGGCTCAACAAATGTTTCTTTATTCCAGTGCAAATTGGGCGCAAATGAAAGCAGCGGCCAAACGGATGGCCCATATTGATGGTTGGCAGGATGATCCTTTATATGGACCGGTACCCGATTTCGCAGACGCTGTCCCGATGCCGCCGATTGATGAATCTTACGAGCTGTAACCGGATGCAAAAGGAAGGACATCATCAAGAAACTGCATAGCGGCCGCGACGGCAGAGGATGGACAAAGTAAAACCCGGATCCTTGTTTGCGCTCAGTTCACCCGACTTTACATAAGGGGCCCGGGACCATGCGCGATGGCGGCCGATATTCAAAGAACATTTTCCGAAAGGCTTACGGGAATTCCGCAAGGGGTTCGACGCAAGGCTTGTTCCGGAAAAAAGCGAACGAGCTCAAAACTCTGAAAACTGATCTTTCAAATGAGCTTAAATGTTTAAAGAAAGGATTTTTGTATAAATGGAAAAGAAACCCTGGTTGAACCGTTATGACAATGGAGTACCCGCTTCGTTGAGATACCCGCGCATGATCATTCCCGATGTGCTTCAGGTGCCGGCAAATGCCCTGCCGGACAAAAAAGCCATCATCTATGAGGGAACCTCCATCACCTTCTGGGAACTCCGGAAGCTCGTGTTGAAGATGGCCAATTCCCTGAAAGATCTTGGCGTGACTCAGGGAGAGCGGGTGGGTCTCCACTTGCCCACCTGTCCCCAGTATGTCATTGCTTTCCACGCCGTTTTGTCGTTGGGCGCTATCGTCGTCAATCTCAATCCCATCTATCCCGCGGATGAGCTTGCCATCATTGCGGAGCAATCGACCATTACGACTCTGATCACGATCGATAAAGCTCTGCCGAATGTCAGGAGCCTCTGCGCAAAATTCCACATTCCCCGCGTCATTGTATCGGATTCCAGTGATTTTACCCCTGCCGGACGGAATGCCTCCAAAGCCGCACTGGATAAAGGATGGCACCAGTTTATGAACTTATTGCCCGAAGGCAATGCCGGTATGGCCCGGATAAGAGTGGACATCAAACCGGAAGACCCGGCAGTGATTCAATTCACGGGGGGAACGACGGGTATTCCTAAAGGCGCTGTGTTGACCCATGCCAATGCCATGGCCGCCATGGCCCAGACCACGGTCTGGAGCATGCCGAGGGTGCGTCTGACGCCGATCGAAAAACTCTCTACCCTGATTGTTTTGCCGCTTTACCACGTTTACGGGAACGTGGTTTCCAACTGGTCGATTTACAATTGCGCAACGCAAGTCCTGGTTCGTCAGTTTGAAATAGACAAGCTCATGGATCTGATCGAGTCGATCGGCGAAATTACGTATTTCCCGGCTGTTCCCACGATGATCAGCGCCGTGATCAATCACCCCAAGGCCAAAGAAATGGAGATCGGGAAGATGATCGGCTTCATGAATTCCGGCGCCGCGCCGTGTCCGGCGGAATTGATCGAACAGGTCAGAGACGCCGGTATTTTTCTGACGGAAGGGTGGGGAATGAGCGAGACCACGGCCATCGGAATCAGCAATCCGATCATGGGTGTAAAGAAGGTGGGCGGCATCGGCATTCCCATCCCGGACACGGAGATCAAGCTGGTTGATCTGGAAACGGGCGAGACGGAAGTTCCCCAGGGGCAACCCGGCGAGATCCTGATCAAAGGACCGCAGGTGATGAAAGAATACTGGCAGAGACCGGAGGAAACGGCCGATCAGTTGAAAGATGGATGGCTCTCCACCGGGGACGTGGCGGTCATGGATGAGGAAGGATACTTCTTCATCGTCGATCGGAAAAAAGACATGATCATTTCCGGCGGCTTCAATGTCTATCCACGGGAAATCGACGAAGTGCTGCACCAGCACCCCAAGGTGGAAATGGCCGTCTCGGTCGGAATTCCCGATGCGTACCGGGGAGAATCCGTCAAGGCTTGCATTATTCTGAAAGAGGGAGAAACCTCGACGCCGGAGGAAATCATTGCTTTCTGTAAGGAAAAAATGGCGCCGTATAAAGTCCCCCGGTTCGTGGAATTTCGAAAGTCTCTGCCTCAATCCGCCGTGGGCAAGATCCTGCGGAAAACTCTGCGGGATGAAGAGGTGGCAAAGAACAAAAAATCGTAACCTCCGTCGGTCGGCAGCGGAAGGGCCCCGGCGCGCCGGGGCATGATGACCCTGTCTTGTGTTCCAGGGTAATTTTTTCATCGGATTAGATAATTGGTCAGAGCGCAACAAGCAGAAAAAAATAAGTAAACTCACATCTGTCCAAGATAGATTTTATTAATTGAAAAGGGTGCACAGCTTCAGGTAAAAGTTTCTCTGCAAGAAGAAAACAAGACCTGAGAAGGAGGCACCCTGATGAATAGATTTAGCAGTATATTTGGTCAAATTCTACACCTTTTTTCGAGACGAGAGTTCTTTGAGACAGTATCTGCAACCCAGGCCGAGCGAGGCGCTAAGGGATTCAGTTGCTGGGACCAGTTTGTGGCGATGCTATTTTGCCAACTGGGTCAGGCCCATTCGTTGCGGGAGATTTGCGGCGGTCTGGCCAGTTGCTTCGGCAAGGCGATACATTTGGGACTTCATGCGGCACCGAAGCGGTCGACGTTGTCTTATGCCAATGAACATCGCCCATGGCAGTTATACGAGAAGATTTTTTATCAGCTTTTGGGCAAATGCAGGCAGTTGGATTTTGGCCGGCGCCGGTTTCGATTCAAGAACAAGCTTTTCAGCATGGATGCCACGGTGATTGAACTTTGTGCCAGTCTTTTTGATTGGGCCAAGTTTCGCCAAACGAAGGGGGCGGTGAAACTCCATTTGCTTTTGGACCACGATGGATACTTGCCGGTATTTGCCCACATTACCGATGGAAAGGTCCATGAGGTGAAAGTTGCCCAGGCCATGAGTCTTCCTCCCGGATCGATTGTGGCAATAGACCGGGGGTATATCGATTACGAGCTTTTTGGGCGATGGACGCAAAACGGCGTTTCCTTTGTGACCCGCCAGAAAGAAAACGCCCGATATCTGATTTTGGAGGAAAAGCCCATTCCTAAGCATCGAAACATCCTGCGCGATCAGATCATCGAAATGGAGGGATTTTATTCGCATCAGAAATACCCCGGCCATTTGAGACGGGTAGAGGTTTGGGACGAGGAGAATGAAAAAGTCATCGTGCTTTTGACCAACCATATGACGTTCGGATCAACGACGATTGCGGCGATATACAAGGAGCGGTGGCAGATAGAAGTCTTTTTCAAAACGATCAAACAGAATCTGAGGATCAAGACGTTTGTGGGGACATCTCCGAATGCGCTTTTGATCCAGATTTGGACAGCATTGATTGCTGTCTTGATTCTGAAGTACTTGAAGTTCCGGTCGAGCTTTGTTTGGTCGATATCCAATCTGGTGGCGATGCTGCGATACAACCTGTTCACTTATCGGGATTTATGGATATGGATTGATCAACCCTTCGAACCGCCACCGGTTGCGATGATGCAGGAACAATTATCACTGAATTGGACAGCATCTTGAAGGAGAAAGAAAAAAAAGAGGCAACCTGATTTTAAAAAAGCAAGAATATCCGTCCAAATAACTGAATTTATAAGGGACCATCTCCCATCTTTAGGTTATTTTGGACAGCAATGAAGTAAACTATAAACAAATTTTTGAAAGGAGAGTAGGTAAATGAGAAGTATCCGTAATATTGTTGTTTGTATGTTGTGTTTTTTCTTGACGTTGTTTTTGGCGTTTCAAATTCCGTCTGTGGCCTTTGCCGCCAAAGCGGAGAAGAAGGCAAAGGTGGAAAAGGCAAAGGATGCCGTTCCCGGCTCCATGGATGAAAAAATAAAAAAAGCAATCGCATCAGTCGACTTCAGTAAAGTCAGCGACATGTCGGATTTTGATCCCGCCACGTGGGAGGGTCCGACCGGCGACGTCATTAAGATCGCCTATGTTAACGCGTTCTCCGGACCGGGCGCCCTGAACGGACAGCTCCATGTTGCGCCGATCATGTTTGCGGTTCACGACATTAACAAGCGCGGCGGCATCTGGGTAGACGGCAAGAAGAAGCTGATCACGGTCATCAAGGCGGACCACATGTCGAAAGCGGATCAATGCAAAAAGATTTGCGAGCGCATGGTCCTGCAGGAAAAAGTCCACATCCTGATGGGCACTTCCGGAAGCAACATGATGAAGATCATTAATGAGGTTGCCAATAAGTACAAGGTGATCGCCGTGAATGAGGGGGCGGTTTCCGACGATCTGATGGATGCCACGAATTTCGGACGCTATTCGTTCATGCCCTCCTTCTCCACCGAGCAGGTCGGACGCGGACTGGCTTATTACTATGGCCAAATCCGGAAGAAAGAAAAGAAATTCTATATTCTGTGCCAGGATTATTCTTTCGGCCGGGGGATAGCCGACGGATTCAAGAAGGGTTTGAAAGAATACTACCCGGAGGCGCAGGTTGTCGGTGAGGACTATCATAAGCTCTTCCTGACCGACTTTGCCCCCTATATGACCAAGATCAAGGCCTCCGGTGCGGAAGTCATTTACTCAGGCGACTGGACCCCCGATTCCGGGAACCTTCTGAAGCAAGCCAGGCAGATGGGCATTAACATCCCCGTCGCCGATGTTTTTATGAACGAGCCCAACGAGCTGCATGACGTCGGGATTGAGGGAACGAAGGGTATCGTCAACATCGATCAGGCGGAAAGCTCACCCCGCTTCACAAATCCCGCTCAGATCAAATTTTACAAGGCCTGGAACGACCAGTGGAAGAAATGGAAAAAAGCGCCTTACAACAGCCATCTCTTCGAGCATGCGGGCGGAAATCTCCAGGCTTATATGATGTATGCGTACTGGACCCTCAGTGTGATCGAGCGGGCCAAGAGCACGGACGCGGATAAGATCGTGAAAGTCTGGGAAAACGATACCTTCCGCCAGGCCAACGGCAAGATCGTCAAAATGAGAGCGTGCGATCACAAGGCGATTCAGGACATGTATGTGTTCGAGTTGGTTCCCCCGAAGGATCAGAAAATGAATTTCAATATTCCTCCCTATCACTGGTATGAGGGATGCTCCTATTACGGGCCCGGCTACCAGATTCCGGCCGCGAAGGTCCTGCCCCAGATGGACCAGAAGTCGGACCGCTGCAAGGGGAAGAACGACTGGGGTGAATAATTAAGCCTCCATCAGCAAACATGAGTAAGTCAACACGCAGGGTGCGCCTTTTTATATGGCGCACCCTGTTTTTTGATTCCGCTCAGGCGGGACGAGCGTTCATTCTCCGCAGCTTGCTGCGAAATAATAATGTTCATTTCATACTTCGACAGCTTGCTGCGAGGTGGTTGATTAACGAAAAGTTTCGGGCAAGAGAGTCTGTCCGGGGACAGCCCGTCCGCACACCTCATAAAGAAAATCCTGAGCGCGTGTGGGGAGTACAATAATATTTCTTTCCCTTTCCATTTCCCGCAACGATTCCCTTGACATCAAGGCGGCGCATCCTATACTGTTTTCGCAAAAGCATTTCTCAGGCATAGCTACCCCTGAATCCATATTGGCGCCGTATTTCAGGAGAACATTTTACAGTCCGGTTGCCGGATGTTGAGACAACGAATCAGGAAGGGACCGTCGTCACGGACGGTGAAGCGCTCGTCATCGTTATGTGAACACCTGTTTATTGCTTGGGCAGGATTCTTCATTTTTCCGACAGGAGGGAAAGTCATGAAGCCGACAGAAATTCTCAAAGACGAACATAAACTGGTTCTCCTGATGCTCAAAATCATGGAAGCGGTTGCCGTCAAGCTGGATCAGGCCAAACCCGTGAACACGGATGATCTTGAGGCCATCATCGATTTCATCCGCACCTTCACGGACAAATGCCATCATGCCAAGGAAGAAAAGTACCTCTTCCCCGCGCTGGAAAAAGCCGGGATGCCGCAAAATGACGGACCTGTCGCCGTGATGCTCCGCGAGCACGAGCTCGGCCGCAGCTATACCAGGGGAATGGACGGAGCGCTTGGCCTGATGAAGAGCGGCGATGCGTCTCACGCGAAGACGTTCGTGGAGAACGCCCGCGGCTATATCCAGTTGCTGGTGAACCATATCGACAAGGAAGAACATGTACTGTTCGTCATGGCCGATCAGCTGCTGAGCCCTGCGGCGCAGGCGGATCTTGCGGAAGGCTTTGAGCGCGTTGAACGCGAAGAAACGGGCGCCGGTGTTCACGAAAAGTATCACGCCCTCCTCCACAGGCTGCGTGATGCGTATGTATAGGAGGCAAGAGAAGAAGGCACTTTAGAAAAGGAAAGATAACAGGAAAGGGAAATTAAAGATGGCTTCCGAAAACATTCCCGTGATTATCGGTGCAGGCCAGGTGACAAAAAAGGAGGCGTCATCTGTAATCGGCGGTTCGCCTGTGGACCTGATGGCCGAGGCCGCCACGATTGCGGCACAGGATGGCGGTTTGACAAGGCAGTGCCTGCAAAAAGCCGACCTGCTTATCACCACTTCGCTTTTTTCCGATGACGGTATTATCAACCCGCCGGGATGCGTGGCCGACAGACTTGATCTTTCCGATGCACGATGCATGGTTTCCGGATTCGGCGGCATCATGCCGCACGCCATGCTGCACCATGCCATGAAAGCTATCGCCGAAAACAAAGCCTCGCTGGTTATTCTGACCGGGGCCGAGGCCCAGCACACCATGCAGCAGGCGAAAAATGCCAAAACATTTACCGGCTGGAAGGCAGCATCCGAGCACCCCAGCCTTCCGCCGCTGACTCCTCGGGGAGCGTTTGACGGAGCCTGCGAAACAGAACACATCCACGGTCTTTCGCTTCCCGCGACCGCCTATCCCATGTTTGAAAACGCCCTGCGCAGGCTTTATGGACGCACGATTACGGAACATACCCTCAAGCTAGGCGAGCTGATGAGCCGCTTTTCCCACGTGGCGGCAAACAACCCGCGTGCCTGGTTTCGCGAATCGCTCACGCCCGAAAAAATCATTACCGCTTCGGATGCCAACCGCAACACCGCTTTTCCTTATACCAAACGAATGAATGCCATGCTTGGGGTCGACCAGGCCGCCGCCCTTATTGTTACATCGGAGGCGCAGGCGCGGATGATGGGCGTTGACCCGTCAAAGTGGGTGTATGTGCATGGCTATGCCGAGGCCAGCGATCACTGGCATATCCTGGAAAGAGAGGGCTACGGTTTTTCCCCGGCCATTGAAATCGTCGGCCGGACCGCCCTCGCGCAGGCCGGCGTGACCATCGCAGACATTGATTTCTTCGATCTGTACAGCTGCTTTCCTGTTGCCGTGCAGGTGACCCGCGACATGCTGGGCATTGCCGAAAACGATAACCGGCCGCTGACCGTTACCGGAGGGCTTCCTTATTTCGGCGGACCGGGAAACAACTACGTCATGCACTCCATGGCGCAAATGGTTGAGGTTTTGCGTCAACATTCCGGCAAGACCGGCCTTGTCACCGGTAACTCTTTTTACATGACCAAGCACTCGTCGGCCGTGTGCTCTACAGCGCCTCCAAAAGACAACGCGGCGGCTTCAGCCGATGTAAGCGTCTGCCAGAAAGCCGTTGACCTGCGGCCCAAACAAAAGATTGATCCTAGGCCTGCGGGGCGGGGAATGGTGGAGACCTACACCGTGATTTACGACCGGAATAATTTGCCGGGTAAAGGCGTTGTCATCGGAAAAGAAGAAAATGGCAGACGTTTCGCAGCCTACACGCCATCCGACCCATCTCTGTTTTCAGCAATGGTTGCAGAAGACTTTTGCGGCACTACAGGGACGGTCGTTTCCCAGGACAACGTCAACACCTTCACCCCCGATTGAATGTCAATGAGGCACGCGCGAGGGAGTACACCGACAAGCGGGTGATGCAAGATAAAATAGTACTAAAGGAGATGGCATGGCAAAGATTAATACGGTACTCGGTCAAATTTTACCTGGTGAGCTCGGACCGACTCTGGTCCATGAGCATTGCGTTATCGGATTTTCGGGATGGGAGTGCGATCCCTTGCCGGGCGGTCTCAGCCGGGCGGAGATGATTGAACATTGTATACAGGCGCTTCTGCCGGCACGGGATTTGGGCCTGCAGTCGATCATCGAAGCAACACCGCCTGATCTGGGCCGGGATGTCGAGATCCTGAAGGCCGTCTCGGAGAGCACAGGAGTCCACATTATATGCTCAACGGGCCGATATACCGAAGAGTACGGCAAGTGGGCCTACCTGACGCAAAGACACAAACTCGGGGCGTGCGACCTGCAATCCGAACTCTATGATGCTTTCATGTACGAAATTACAGTCGGAATCGGCCGGTCCGGCGTGCGGGCGGGCGCAATCAAGGTGGCCACTTCCCAAAACAGAATGGCCCCCTGCGAGGAAGCGGTCCTGGCTGCTGCAGCGCGGGCCTCAAAAGAAACGTGTGTTCCCATTATCACGCATACGGAAGGCGGCACATTAGGGCCCGAACAGGCAAAGTTTCTTCTGGATCACGGTGTAGCCCCCGAACGCATCATGATCGGCCATATGTGTGATAACCTGGGGAGCGATTATCAGGGGGATCAGAAGGAAGTCATGCAGACCGGAGCCAGCATGGCTTACGATCGCTTCGGGCTCGAGGTTTACGTCAACGATGACAAGCGGGTCGAAGCCCTGGCCGCGCTTATCGGCGAGGGATATGCCGAAAAGATTATGATCTCTCACGATTATGTCGGCGCGTCTCTGGGGAGGGGCGGGATGTGGCCGAATCGTCTTCCGAAGCAGATAGAAGCGCTGGTGCCGAACTGGTCCTACACCAACATCTTTCGGCGAATCCTTCCTGCTCTGAAAAAAGCCGGCATCACCGATCAGCAAATCCATACTTTGATGGTTGAAAATCCCCGGCGGCTCTTGGGATCAGCCTGACAGCAAAAGGAAAAAAGTTAACAGCACATCTGTTTTTCATTTGTCATTGCGAGGTGACTCTCAGGAGCCGTGGCAATCTGGTCTTTGCCATTGCATGCAGTCTCCGCTGCATTCTGCGGCGTTGAGGCAGCAATCTAGAATTTTCGTCATTCCGGCGAACAGACTGTGTCACAATGTTAAAACGTATCATCAAAGTTGTCATTCCCGCGCAGGCGGGAATCTAGAACTCATTAATAATACTGGATTCCGGATCGCGCTTCGCTTGTCCGGAATGACGAGAACTTAATTATGACACAGTTTGGAAGGCCGGAATCCAGGATTTTGGAATGGTGGCAGTTGAACCGGGGCATCCCATCGCTCAGCATGCCCTGCAACTGTGGCTCTAAGGCTCATTCCGCGACAGCCGAAAACTCGCCTTCGGCTCAAACAGTTCGGCTGTCTAGTGCTCCATAACGCCTTGAGCCACAACGTTTCGGGCATATTCGCTCACGGCATGCCCCGGTTCAACTGCTGTTTTGTCTTGAATTGTTTTTAAGAAGTTGTAAATTCGTAGCGAATCATCAAGTATTATTATATGTTATCGGGAGGGTTGAAAACTTATTTTTCAGGACCTGACCCTATTGCTTTTAACTGCCCGTAGATTTTTTTATCTATTGATTAAATCCATGCTGAAGATTTCCTCATTCTCCTGATTTCTTAGAGTTAATTTCGCGCTCACGTCGTTAATGAACACATCCGCAAAACCATACTGACCGGCCTTGTACCAGATGCTGGCCGGGGATATGTAATTCCTTCCTTCATCAAGGCTGCCGCCCAACGAGCCCATGACGGCGTAAGTCACTCCGTTCTTTTGCAGTACTTCCGTGTGATGCATATGACCGGACAAAACCAGATCAACCCCGTGCTTTTCGAAAAGCGGACACAGCAGTTGTATGAGACGGCTGTTGTCATACCAATTCCAGCCGTCTTTGTTCCTTCCCGAACAATAATAAAACGTGTGGCTCATGACGATGCACCAGTTTTTTCGGGGTATGTCCGCAAGCTGCTTTTGCAGCCATGCCGCCTGTTCTTTGGTGTAGGTTTGCGTCACCCATTCAATATCCAGGATCAGAAAATGAATATTGCCGATATCTATTCTTCTCCACATATTTCCTTCAGGGTCGGGAAGAGAATATCGTTTATAGAATTCAGTCCCGCCAAAAATCGTATCGTGATTTCCCGGAATATAGCATGTCGGCATGGCCCTGTTTAAAGATTCCATGTCCCCGAAGGCTTTGACCCACAAGCTGTAATCAAAACCAAGGTCAACAAGATCGCCGAGCAAAAAAAACGCATCGTATGGATCGCGCTTTATGTGATTGAGCATTTTCAGCGTGAGGTCGGTCCTGCTTTGCGCGTTTCCAATATGCGCGTCACCGGCTGCCGCAAAACGAAATGTCTTCGGCTCGCGACTGCTTTTTAAAAAAATGGCAGGGGATACGGCGCCGTGGCGGATATATTTCGGAAGCAAAACATTTGATGCGAAATACAGGGAAACGGCCACGGTCACAAAAGATATGATCAGAGTTATTTTCGATGTCGTGGTTTTTCGAAGTTTGTCGACGATGAATGACGCGGCAGTGAATATAACCAGCGCGAGAAGCGCCAGCATTTTGATAAGGGTATTGGTATATAATGTGATGTCTTCCAGCGCTCCGTGTCCGGAAAACATATAGAGAATCAACAAAACGGGTAAGGCGAGGGCCAAATATACGACAGCCTGCAATATCTTTGATAGGAAGTTTCCGGAGCTGCTCATTTTTTATCTCCTGCGACCTGCGGATTATGATTGAATCGCCTCAGAAAGAAAATGAAAGTATATAGTGCTGCAAAGAACGCGGGCTTTTTCATCATGATCTCCTTTGTGGAGCGTTAACGAACGTTGGTGTGATTTTTCTTACCACAAGTCGCCGAACAACCATAGCGTAAACCGGCGCGGCGCCGGGCAGGCAGAAGAGAAAACGACCGGCGCGGCAGCAAGGAAGCCGGGCGGCGGGCAATAATAGAAGGAAGCTTTGACCAATGATGGACTGCGAATACATATGTCGTTTCGTGAAACAGGGAATTTCCCGGGTGCTCACCGGCGTTAAATAACTATTCCAATTCCACATCCGGTTGCCTGTAGTGCATAATTTTCTATTTCCTGAATTTGTGCTAGGTTGCGGACAAATTAAATATGAATTGAGTAGAACATTTTATGCAAAGTAATCCAGACAGAATTCCCAGCCGGGCCGAATGTGAAGAACTCATGGCCCGATATACCATGCTGCCCAATATCGTCGAACATTCCTTTCAGGTAATGCGCGTGGCCCTGGCCATTACCGACAATCTTGCAGACGGTGTTTCCATTAACCGCGATGCGGTCATTGCCGGAGCGCTGCTTCACGATATTACCAAAACCCGGTCGCTGCAAACAAAAGAAAAACATGCCGCTTCGGGCGGTGCTCTTTTGCGCGAGCTGGGATTTCCGCTCATTGCCGAGATTGTCGAACAGCATGTCGTTATCGACACGAATCCGGCCGGGCCGATCGTGGAAAAAGAAATCGTTTATTACGCCGACAAGCGGGTGATGCACGACAAAATAGTGACTCTCGATGAGCGGGTTCAGGATTTATTAATCCGCTACGGCAAAACGCAAGAGTTATACAACCTGATTCTGCAAAACCTGCAGCACGTCACAGCGGTTGAACAAAAGCTTGCCAGTTTTATGAAAACCGACATCCATGATGCAATAAAGGAAATCGTCGGATAATCTCCGCGGAAGTTAAAAAGTTGACGGCGCGCCTCTGTTGCTCCCGCTTTAGTGTCCCCCGCCGGCGCGCTAGTCCGG
>Ga0351849_10257_pt2 | contig 14674 bp, 12 predicted proteins | sample TotcelHFGM3001N3_FD_206792 | JGI IMG/M metagenome (GOLD analysis project Ga0351849, IMG submission 206792) | Enriched cells from coal bed in the Powder River Basin, Montana, United States - Total cells FGM rep1 HSBNCT.FGM.300.1.N3 ... | reverse complement strand
TTGGATTCATTGAATGCTCTTCAAAAGAAATTCATTTTTTTTGAGAAAACCTATTGACCTATTGGGAACTTTTGATACTTTCCTAACTCCCACGACGGACCGGTCAACGGACCAAGTGAGGCGAAGTTCTCTCGAGCGGATGCACCGCCTCGATGCTTGAATCTCCAAATGGGTCAACTGACCCCGCGAGACGAGCGCGACGGCAAGGGCTCCGAAAACGAAGTGGTTATTTGACAGTCTGAATCTGATTTTCGAGCACACGACCAAAACGGTCGAGAAAATTCAGAACGTAATTTTTTTATCAAGAAGCACTTCAGTGAAAACTGAATTGTGCGTTCTTCTGTCGATTTTGATTTAATCATATATTTGACGACACCTTCTCCGGCCTGTCTCACAGGCTGGAAATATGGATAGTCAGTAATTTCCCCTTGCTTAGCAGCTTGGGGGCAAATTCTTTACGGAGAGTTTGATTCTGGCTCAGAACGAACGCTGGCGGCGTGGATAAGACATGCAAGTCGCGCGATTAAACTCCTTCGGGAGATATAAAGCGGCGCACGGGTGCGTAACACGTGAGTAACCTGCCCTAAAGTGGGGGATAGCTCGCCGAAAGGCGAATTAATACCGCATGCGGCTAGAAAGGACATCCTTTCCAAGCCAAAGCAGCAATGCGCTTTAGGATGGGCTCGCGGCCTATCAGCTTGTTGGTGAGGTAACGGCTCACCAAGGCTATGACGGGTAGCTGGTCTGAGAGGATGATCAGCCACACTGGAACTGAGACACGGTCCAGACACCTACGGGTGGCAGCAGTCGAGAATCTTTCACAATGGGGGCAACCCTGATGGAGCGACGCCGCGTGGAGGATGACGGCCTATTGGTTGTAAACTCCTGTCATGCGAGAACAAGAAAGTGATAGTATCGCAAGAGGAAGGGACGGCTAACTCTGTGCCAGCAGCCGCGGTAATACAGAGGTCCCAAGCGTTGTTCGGATTCATTGGGCGTAAAGGGTGCGTAGGCGGCATCGTAAGTTGAATGTGAAATCTCGGGGCTCAACTCCGAAACTGCATTCAATACTGCGGTGCTCGAGGACTGTAGAGGAGAATGGAATTCACGGTGTAGCAGTGAAATGCGTAGATATCGTGAGGAAGACCAGTGGCGAAGGCGATTCTCTGGGCAGTTCCTGACGCTGAGGCACGAAGGCCAGGGGAGCAAACGGGATTAGATACCCCGGTAGTCCTGGCAGTAAACGGTGCACGTTTGGTGTGGGAGGATTCGACCCCTTCCGTGCCGGAGCTAACGCGTTAAACGTGCCGCCTGGGAAGTACGGTCGCAAGATTAAAACTCAAAGAAATTGACGGGGGCCCGCACAAGCGGTGGAGTATGTGGCTTAATTCGATGCAACGCGAAGAACCTTACCTGGCCTTGACATGTATCGTGAAAATCTGTGAAAGCAGGTGACTGCCCGCAAGGGTGATGGGGATACACAGGTGCTGCATGGCTGTCGTCAGCTCGTGTCGTGAGATGTTGGGTTAAGTCCCGCAACGAGCGCAACCCCTATGAACTGTTGCCACCGGCGCAAGCCGAGCACTCTGTTCAGACTGCCCTGTTTAACGGGGAGGAAGGTGGGGACGACGTCAAGTCAGTATGGCCCTTACGGCCAGGGCTGCACACGTACTACAATGCCCACTACAGAATGATCCGAGACCGTGAGGTGGAGGAAATCCCTAAAAGTGGGCCCAGTTCGGATTGTAGGCTGCAACTCGCCTACATGAAGCCGGAATCGCTAGTAATGGCGCATCAGCTACGGCGCCGTGAATACGTTCCCGGGCCTTGTACACACCGCCCGTCACATCATGGAAGTCGCTTGTAGCCGAAGTGCGTGCGCTAACCGCAAGGAGGCAGCGCCCTACGCTATGAGTGGTAACTGGGATGAAGTCGTAACAAGGTAGCCGTAGGGGAACCTGCGGCTGGATCACCTCCTTTCTAAGGAGAAAGCTGAAACCTCTTTATCAATCGAAAGATTTTAAATGTTTCAAGCAGGTCGATCGCTAACCCCATTCTTAATTGAATGGGCAGGCGATGAAAACCTGAAGCCCGAAAGAGCTGAAGGTCCTAATCGATGCAGGAACGCACAATTCAGTTTTTCTTGAATGCTTCTTTGAACACGGCCCGGCCGGCTACCGACGTTTGTAATTATACCGGACGGTTGCCAGAACCGGGGGGTATAGCTCAGTTGGTAGAGCGCCAGCTTTGCAAGCTGGATGTCCGGGGTTCGAACCCCCGTGCCTCCACCATTTTCATCGGAAATATCCGGCGACGGGCCTGTAGCTCAGTTGGTTAGAGCATGCGCTTGATAAGCGCAGGGTCACTGGTTCGAGTCCAGTCAGGCCCACCATAAAATATACGTTTTGAATTTTCCCGATTGTAAGGAGTGGTCGAAAACCATTTCAGACAGTCCGGTTCCGGATTCGATCCGGGACAGGTTCTTTGACATCCGCATATAGGGTAGATAACAATGCAACTTCAAAATGCTGAGTGAGCAGGACAATAAGCATCGCAGGTAAGATCGCGGTGTGAAGTGTCCAACAAATAATAGAGATTTCAGATATCTCGGAAATAATAAGCTACTAAGAGCACATGATGAATGCCTTGGTGCCAGAAGGCGATGAAGGACGTGATAAGCTGCGATAAGCTTCGGGGAGCGGCAAATACGCTATGATCCGGAGATTTCCGAATGGGGTAACCCCTTCCGTTTAATAATGGTTGACTCCATCCTGAATACATAGGGATGGCAGAGCGATACCCGGTGAAGTGAAACATCTCAGTAACCGGAGGAAAAGAAAAAGAAATTGATTCCGTAAGTAGTGGCGAGCGAAAGCGGAAGAGCCCAAACCGAAAAGCTTGCTTTTCGGGGTTGTAGGAGCCCGTTGTGGCAGTCGAAAGGTTAGGTGAAGCGTGTGGAAAAGCGCTCCATAGACGGTGACAGGCCGGTAACCGAAAATCCGACGACGCCTAGGGAATTCCTGAGTAATGCGATACACGTGAAACTTCGCATGAATCCACGCCGACCACGGCGTAAGGCTAAATACTAACTGGCGACCGATAGTGAACAAGTACCGCGAGGGAAAGGTGAAAAGTACCGCTGCGAGCGGAGTGAAATAGTACCTGAAATCATGTGCTTACAAGGTGTCAGAGCCCGCAAGGGTGATGGCGTGCCTTTTGCTTAATGAGTCTGCGAGTTAGTGTCTGTGGCAAGTCTAAGCCCTTCTGGGGTGGAGGCGAAGCGAAAGCGAGTCCGAAATGGGCGATTAGCTGCCGGCACTAGACCCGAAGCGGAGGTGATCTACCCATGGCCAGGTTGAAGCGACAGTAACATGTCGTGAAGGACCGAACCGGTGAATGTTGAAAAATTCTCGGATGAGCTGTGGGTAGGAGCGAAAGACTAATCAAACCCCGTGATAGCTGGTTCTCCCCGAAATCTATTGAGGTAGAGCCTCAAGTGCTGACCTGCGGAGGTAGAGCACTGGATGAACTAGGGCCCATACCCGGGTACCGAATTCAATCAAACTCCGAATGCCGCAGGGTGTAACTTGGGAGGCAGTCCGTGTGGGATAAGCTGCACGGTCGAGAGGGAAACAACCCAGACCAGCAGCTAAGGTGCCTAAATATTGTTTAGTGGAAAGGATGTGGGGTTACTTAGACAGTGAGGATGTTGGCTTAGAGGCAGCCATCATTTAAACAGTGCGTAATAGCTGACTCATCGAGTGATCCTGCGCCGAAAATGATTGGCGATAAGCAATATACCGAAGCTCTGGATGTCCAGTTTACTGGGCGTGGTAGGGGAGCGTTCCCATCGCATTGAAGCAGGAGGGTAACCGACTGTGGAGTGTTGGGAAGTGAGAATGCAGACATGAGTAGCGATAAGACAGGTTTAATTCCTGTCCGCCGTAAACCCAAGGTTTCCTGGGGAAGGTTCGTCCTCCCAGGGTTAGTCGGGACCTAAGCCGAGGCCGATGGGCGTAGGCGATGGAAAGCAGGTTTAATATTCCTGCACCTCCGACATTTTAGCCAGAAGGACGCGGTTGTGGAGACGGGCGAGGTGATGAATGTCCTCGTCCCGCAAGGGGACGTGGAGGCTTCGGCCGAAGCGGATCCGTTAAAACAGCCGCCGAGAAAAGTTCTGGTGTATACTAAGGAGCCCGTACCGTAAACCGACACAGGTGGGTGGGCATAAATGTGCCAAGGCGCGTGAGTGAAACCTCGTTAAGGAACTCGGCAATCTAGCCCCGTAACTTCGGAAGAAGGGGTGCCCTCGTAAGAGGGTCGCAGTGAAATGGGTCAACCGACTGTTTAGCAAAAACACAGCACTCTGCTAAGTCGTAAGACGATGTATAGGGTGTGACACGTGACCAATGCGGAAAGATTACGGTAAGGGGTTAGCCGCAAGGCGAAGCTCTGAGCCCAAGTCCCCGTGAATGTCGGCCGTAACTATAACGGTCCTAAGGTAGCGAAATTCCTTGTCGGGTAAGTTCCGACCTGCACGAATCGTGTAACGAGTTGACCGCTGTCTCAACGAGGAGCTCAGCGAAGTTGTATCGGCGGTGAAGATGCCGCCTACCCGCAGTAGGACGGAAAGACCCTATGCACCTTTACTGTACGCTGTCACTGTTGTTTCGATTTTATTGCTTAGAGTAAGTGGGAGGCTTTGATTCGACCCTTTCGGGGGCCGATGAGCCGACAATGAAACACCACCCTGTGAGATTGGAACATCTAACCCCATGCCGTAATCCGGCTGGGAGACCCTGGCAGCCGGTCAGTTTGACTGGGGCGGTCTCCTCCCAAAGAGTAACGGAGGAGTACGAAGGTTGGCTCAATCTGGTTGGCAATCAGATGACGAGTATATGGATATAAGCCAGCTTGACTGCGAGACTTACAAGTCGAGCAGGTGCGAAAGCAGGTCCAAGTGATCCGGTGGTTGAATGTGGAATTGCCATCGCTCAACGGACAAAAGGTACGCTAGGGATAACAGGCTGATCCTGCCCAAGAGCTCATATCGACGGCAGGGTTTGGCACCTCGATGTCGGCTCATCACATCCTGGGGCTGGAGAAGGTCCCAAGGGTCCGGCTGTTCGCCGGTTAAAGTGGTACGCGAGCTGGGTTCAGAACGTCGCGAGACAGTTCGGTCCTTATCCACTGTGGGCGCAGGAGATTTGAGGGGTTCAATCCTTAGTACGAGAGGACCGGGATTGACAAACCTCTGGTGTTCCAGTTGTCGCGTCAGCGGCATTGCTGGGTAGCTATGTTTGGAACGGATAAGCGCTGAAAGCATCTAAGCGCCAAGCCATTCCCAAGATGAGATCTCCCTGAAGAATCGTGGTAGACCACCACGTTGATAGGTCGCGGGTACAAGCGCAGTAATGCGTTCAGCTCAGCGATACTAATATTCGTCCGGCTTTTTAATTCTGAGCAATCTCAGCAATTAGAAGTTGCGGGCAACTACCTTTATATGCGGATGTCAGAGAACCTGTATGGTTCTTTGATACTGAAAAAACGAAGAGTCGTCAGAAACTGCGATGTAATTTATTTACATTGTCCTTCTGGTGATCCTTGCACAGTGGCCCCACCCGTTCCCATCCCGAACACGGAAGTGAAACGCTGTAGCGCCGATGGTAGTGCATCTCTAGGTTGTGCGAGAGTAGGTCGTTGCCAGTATTATGCCCGGCCTGCGGGAAACCGCAGGTCGGGCTTTTTTTTGTACCGCGTTATTGGAATGACGATTCCAGAATGGGGTTGCAAATATGGATGGCTTGAGACGCGTGTTGCCTCAAGTCAAAATGACACCGAGGAGGGGTAAAAAAGGGGGATACGTTGCCTCATAACAGATGACACTCTGGGGTAGCGTGAAAAGGCTCCTCTGGAAGGAGCCCGTAGGGCGAGAGGAAGAGGAGCCTTTTCACGCTGGCGATTTGCCCCCCCGGACTCAGGCAGCGAGTTTGAGAGCGGTTGATTTGGCGGCTCCCTTCTTCCCGAGCACTTTGATGGCGTGTTTGCGGCTGTAGCCCACCAGCTCACAGAGTTCGTCGATGAGCCGACTGCGACCTTCCCGCCCTCGTCCCGAGTAGCGCTCGCGCATCTTCGCAATGACTTCCTTTTTGCTCTTCTGACTCATTGATAATGACATTCCTCCCGGTGTCATCAGTTGTGAGGCATCGATTCAATCTCCGCTCATTCCCCAACCCTCCTCCGGTGTCATTTCATTTGAGTCAATTCGATGCGCGGGAGTCGGCGACCGTTGACTTTCGGAGTCAGGAGGTCGATGATTAGCTGGTTTCGTGCAGGGTCTGGTGGCTATTTAGGTAACTAAGACTGCTGCCACCGTGAGGCGCGCGATTTCTTAAATACGCGCTGCTTTATGGAAAAATCTCCTCTCACCTCCCACCTCGCCTTTGTAGGCGACTACGTTCCACGCCGTTGTGGAATTGCTACTTTTACGGCTGAAATCTGCGAGGCGATCGCGAAGGAGTTTCCAAATACCAAATGTATCGTTGGTTCCGTAAACGATCGGGAGGAGGGTTACGATTATCCGGGGCGCGTGCGTTTTGAAATCGAAGAGAATGAAATCGCCTCCTACCGGCGGGCGGCGGAGTTTTTGAATATCAATAATGTCGAGGTTGTCTCGGTGCAGCATGAGTTTGGCATCTACGGCGGACCGGCTGGCAGCCATCTGCTGGAGCTCCTGCGCGAGTTGCGAATGCCCGTGGTGACGACTCTCCATACGGTGCTCCAGCAGCCGAGCGCGGAACAGCGGGCGGTGATGATGGAGCTGGATGCGCTGTCGAATCGATTCATCGTGATGGCTGAGCGCGGCCGGCATTTGCTTGAGACCGTGTATGGCGTTGCGCCCGGGAAGATTGACCTCATCCCGCACGGGGTGATCGACATGCCCTTCATGGACTCGAACTTTTACAAGGACGAGTTTGGTGTGGAAGGCAAGACCGTGTTGCTGACGTTTGGACTGCTTTCTCCGAATAAGGGCATTGAGATGGTGATCGAGGCGATGCCGGCGATTCTCAAGCAGCATCCGGAGGTTGTGTACATCGTGCTTGGAGCCACGCATCCGAATCTCCTTGCGTCCGAGGGGGAAAAATACCGCCGCAAACTGGAAGCTCTGGTGGAGGAGCTGGGGGTTTCGGAGCAGGTTATTTTCCATAACCGCTTCGTTGCCATTGAGGAGTTGAAGGAGTTTATCGGTGCGGCGGACATTTACCTGACGCCGTATCTCAATGAGGCGCAGGTGACCTCGGGGACGCTGGCTTACACGTTTGGCGCGGGCAAGGCGGTGATTTCGACGCCTTACTGGCATGCGCAGGAATTGCTGGCCGAAGAGCGGGGCATTCTCGTGCCGTTTTCGAATGTGGGCGCCATAGCTAGTAGTGTGAATGACATTCTTTCCCAGCCGACGCGGATGACTGCGATGCGCAAGCGGGCATGGAAGCATGGACGGGAGATGATCTGGCCGGTCGTCGCCCGCAGGTACATGGAGAGCTTCGGGCGGGCTCGTGAGAGCATGAGCGAGGTGTCGGTGGCTCCTGCGGCGCTGCCGGAAGGGCCGCTGCCGCTGCCGGAATTGAAGCTCGATCATCTTTTTACGATGTGCGACCACAGCGGGATTTTTCAGCACGCGATCTACAATGTGCCGAATTTTCACGAAGGGTATTGCACGGATGATAATGCCCGGGCGTTTATCTTTACCGTTCTGCTCGAAGAGCTGGGCATGTCTTCGCCGGAGGTCGATCGCCTTTCCAGCAGTTGTCTTGCGTTTTTGTGGTATGCCTTCGACGGCAATACGTGCCGTTTTCGTAATTTCATGAGCTATTCCCGCCAGTGGCTGGAGTTGCACGGTTCGGAGGACAGCCATGCGCGGGCCTTGTGGGCGGTGGCGACGGCGCTTGGGCGTTCGAAAAATACGGGGCATCGCAATCTCTGCGCGTTGCTTTTTCAGCGAGGGCTGCCGCCGGTGGCGCGCTTCAGCTCGCCGCGTGCGTGGGCATTTACGATCATCGCGATTCACGAATATCTGAGGACCCTTTCCGGAGACCGCGTTGTGAGCCAGATGCGCGATACGCTCGCGACGATGCTAAGCGGATTGTTCCATGCGAATGCTTCTCCGGATTGGGTGTGGTTCGAACGCATTGCGACCTACGACAATGCGAAGCTCTCGCATGCGATGATTTTGAGTGGTCACTGGACGTCGCAGGGCGAGATGCTCGATATCGGGCTGAATTCGCTGCGCTGGCTGCTGGCGGCGCAGACGACGGCAGACGGTCATTTTGCGCCGGTTGGCTGCCATGGGTTCTGGCCACGTGGTGGTGAGCGGGCGCGTTTCGATCAGCAGCCGCTTGAAGCGCATGCGATGATTTCCGCGTGTCGCGAGGCATTTTTTGTGACCCGGGACGATTTCTGGCGCAGGGCGGCGCACCGTTGTTTCGATTGGTTTTTGGGCCGCAATGATCTCGGCCTGTCGTTGTATGATGCGTCTACCGGGGGGTGCCGGGACGCGTTGCTACAGGATCACCTCAACCAAAACCAGGGTGCGGAATCCAGTCTCGCTTTTTATCTCTCGTGGGCGGAACTCCAGAGGACGGAGAAAGGCGAGCGGAGGTCCTCATGAGCGGAATCTGTATTCAGCCCACGGGCATTTTATTTTGTCCCGATAGCAAACGGGTGTTGGTGCGGCCTTTCATTTCGTCCGATCCGGAGCGGGTGGAACATATTATTGATCGTGCGTTGTTGTTGAGCGAGGAGGCGGTGGAGGGCGAGTTGGAGATTTTGCGAGGCGACTTCAGTTCCCGGCATATGGATCTGGAGATGTGCTGGCGGCGGCATTTTGCTCTGGTCCGCGCTGGACTCGGCGAGCGGTCCATTTCCGTCAATCGCCAGCTTTACATCGGGGCGTTGTTTTCCGGCGAATATGCACTTGAATCCGCGGCGCTCTTTAATCCTTCGATGGTTGCCCATCCCGACCAGACGGGGCTGGAGGCTGGTGCGGTTCGTTTCATTTTGAGCCTGCGGGCGACTGGCGAGGGGCATATCTCGTCGATCGAGTTTCGTTCGGGGATTTTCCGTCCGGATGCTTCGATCGGGATTGACGAAGTTTCCCGGCGCGTGATTGCGCCCGAGGTGAAGGAAAATCCTACTTATCGCAAGATCATCTTCCTCCACAAGCTGGCGGAGATGGGATTCGATAACGAGTGGTCCCGGCGGATCATGGAATCCCTTGGCTACGACTTTACGCACGAAGAGTTGGAAAATGCGGTTCGCCAGGTGTCGGCTCAGGGGGAGGATTCGTCCCGGGAGTTGGAACGGACGATGGAGTGTGTGCATTGGCTGGCCCGGTCGAATTACGAAGTGCATTTCAAGCCGTCGACCTCACTTTCCCAGAGGAGTATTTTTCCTGTTTCCCCCAATGAGAGCAATGGCATCGAGGATGCGCGGTTTGTGCGGTTCGTCGAGGAGGACGGATCGGTTTGTTACTATGCGACTTATACCGCTTATAATGGCCGGGCCATTCTGCCGCAGTTGATCGAGACGCGGGATTTCGAGAGTTTTCGCGTCCTTACGCTCAATGGACAGGCCGTGCAAAATAAGGGCATGGCGCTCTTCCCCAGGCGGATCAATGGGGAGTTTGCGATGATTTCCCGGCAGGATGACGAGAACTTATTTTTGATGTTCTCCGAAAATTTGCATTTCTGGAATGAACCGCGGTTGCTGGCGGTGCCGCGGCAGACCTGGGAGTTTGTCAAGATCGGCAACTGCGGATCACCCATCGAAACCGATGAGGGCTGGCTCTTGCTTACGCATGGAGTCGGTCCGATGCGGCGCTACTGCATGGGCGCGATGCTGCTGGATCGCGAAGATCCCGGCCGTGTGTTGGGCTGGCTGGAAAAGCCGCTGCTGGAACCGACCGGCGAAAAGCGGGAGGGGTACGTGCCCAATGTGGTGTATTCCTGCGGAGCGATGGCGCATCGAGGGTGGTTGATTCTGCCTTATGCACTTAGTGACACCTGCTCGACGATCGGAGTTGTGGAGCTTGCTGAGCTTCTGGGGGCGCTTACGAGGCGCTGAAATTTTTTACGCGGGTGGCTGGCTGCGGCGGTTATTTTTTTGCCGGGATGAGTTCGTAGATTTCGGCTTCCGCCTCGAGTTCCTCGCTGATCAAGGGAGCAAAACGGTCTGAGCGAAAGCCGAGTTCTTCGGCGCGATCAGGATGCATGTAGGGATCGGGTCCGTTGACGATTTCCTCAAGCAGCACGCGATAGCTGATGCCGCTGTCTCCGCCTCCGGTTTTACGCCGGCCGAGGGAGGATTCCCGCACGGTATAGACGGAATCCTTGACGGGCAGAGCGCGATAGATACGGCGCTCGAATTGCGAAAAGGTGTCATTGACACAGACGACTTTCTCTCCTGATTCAAACATGGCTGGAGGGATATTCGCCAATTTTGCCCGGCAATTTCACGCAAAACCATCGCGCTTCGTGCGTGAGCGGGGAAATACACTGTTTTGCCAGCGGGCAAAGCGTGGCTGCGGGTGGGATGCGCCTACCTTGGAATCGTGGCAATGTAGTAGCCGGCGATGATGGCGGTGCCGATGACTCCGGCGACATTGGGGCCCATCGCGTGCATGAGGAGGAAATTTTCCGGGTCCGCACGCTGGCCTTCGGTCTGGGAGACGCGCGCCGCCATCGGGACGGCGGAGACGCCCGCGGAGCCGATGAGGGGGTTGATTTTTTCGCGAAGGAAGAGGTTCATAAACTTGGCCATGAGGAGGCCGCCTGCGGTCGAGACACAGAAGGCGACGACGCCCAGGCCGATGATCATAAGCGTTTGCGGACGAAGAAATCGCTCGCCGACCATGGTGATGCCGACTGAGGCGCCGAGGAAGATCGTGATGACATTGATGATCTCGTTCTGAGCCGATTTGAGGAGGCGTTCGACGACCGCGCATTCACGCAGGAAATTGCCAAACATGAGCATGCCAATGAGCGCGGATGCCGCCGGAACCAGCAGGATGCAGAATATGGTGACGATGATGGCGAAAAGAAGTTTTTCCAATTTTCCAACATGGCGGAGCGAACGCATGCGGATGCGCCGCTCAGCTGTCGACGTGAGTGCGCGCATGATGGGAGGCTGAATGAGGGGCACGAGCGCCATGTAACTATAGGCTGCCACGGCAATGGCGGGCAGCAGATGTGGGGCGAGTTTTGAGGACAGAAAAATGGCGGTGGGGCCGTCGGCTCCGCCGATGATGCCGATGGAGGCACCTTCTCCGGTCGTGAATCCGAGCAGGATGGCGCCAAGAAACGTCGCTGCGACACCAACCTGCGCGGCGGCGCCCAGCAACAGGGTGCTTGGGCGGGCAATGAGCGGGCCGAAGTCGGTAAGCGCACCGACTCCGAGAAAGATGAGCGGAGGAAAGAGTTCCCATTCGATGCCCTTGGAAAAGTAGTAAAATAATCCACCGGGGGCTCCGTCGAGCGGCGGATTGACGAGCCCGATGGTCGGCAGGTTGGCGAGCAGGGCTCCAAAGGCGATGGGCACAAGCAAGAGGGGCTCGAACCCTCGATAAATGGCGAGGTAAAACAGAACGGCGACGATCGCCCACATGACAGGCATTTCCCATGTCAGGGCGGTGAATCCGGTTACCCGAAGGAAGTCAAAAAAAGCACTCATGGGTCATGGGGGGAGGCGGGAAAAGAGTCAGCGGATGTGGTGCGATTCGAAAATTTGCCGACGGCCTTCGAGCGACCAAGCCTGGATGTGTGGGTCGGTTTCCGAACGGATTTGCAGGATTCGATGGGGTCCGTGGAGGACGGCAGAGACGGCGCTGGCGATAATGGCAAGGGTTTCAGCCGGGAGCTCCTCCGCGTCGTCTGATGAGAGCGGCAGTTGATGAGGAGGGGCCGGCTCTCCCGCGTGGAGGGCGAGGAGCCGGCCGATTGTTGAGACAATGGCCGCAAGGATTCCAAGGGAAGCAACGACGACGACGAGTCCGGCGATCTGAAAGCTAAGGTTGTCCAGAAATCCGGTGTGTCCACCGGTGGGCGCCAGAGCCAGCAGTTCGTTCGGGATGATCATTGAATCGTCAGAATGGCCTGTCCTTCCTCGACCGGGTCGCCGGCTTTGACATGGACGGCGGTGACTTTTCCGGCGGTTTGCGCGTGGATGTAGGTATTCATTTTCATGGCCTCGATGGTGGCCAGACGGTCGTCGATTTCAACGGATTGGCCGATGACGCAGGCGACCTCAGATACGCGGCCCGAGAGCGGGCTGAGGACATCGCCCGGCCCGGACTCGGATGGGGCGGCGGAGGTTAGGGCGCTGACGGGCACTTCGGTGCCCGCGGAGGCGATGGGTTGATGGGCCGCGGGGGAGGCGATTTCGGGGCTGCCGATTTCCTCGACGAGGACTTCGTAGACTTTGCCTTCGATGGTGACGCGCAGTTTTTTCATGGTTTCGAGGAATGGGGCTGTGCAAATGGTGACGCGGTGGGAGTGGCGGAGTTGGGGCCGTCGGTGACCGTTTCAACAACGGCCTCGTAGGATTTCCCGTTAAGGGTGATGCGAATGTGGCGTTTCATAATTTTTCCGAATCCCGTTTAACGCGCAGGCTGATGCCGATGGCGATCCAGGCCAATCCGGCAAGAGCGAGGAAGCGCCCTCCCATCATGCTCCAAATGGCCGTGTTTGGCGAGGATGCGGGCAGGTAGGCAATCAAGGTGCCGCCAATGGCGAGCAGCCCGCCGCCGATCCAGTGTGCAAGACTGCGAATCATTTGAGGAGCGGGACGAGGGTGACGTAGATGCCGGCGATAATTGCCGAAGTGATGACGCCGCTGATGCAGGCACCGAGAGCCACGGGCAGCACGACGACGTTGGGTGCGACTTCGGAGACGGCCTTTTGTGCGACCTTGGCGGTGGTGGGCACGCAGCTTACGCCGGCGATGCCGATGGCGGGGTTGAATTTACGCCCGCTGACGAGGTAGACGATGTATCCGCCGGCAATGCCTCCAATGCCGGAGAGCAGGAGCGCCAGGATGCCGAGCACCAGCAGTGTGATTACCTTCGGATCCAGAATCGTGCTGGCTTCGCAAAGCACGCCCAGCGTGAGGCCGAGAAAGAGCGTGGAGCCGTAGAGCAGGGGGCCGCCGATGAATTCGACAAAATAATGCAACCCTGCTTCGCGCACCGCGACGCCGAGGAAGAGAGAGAAAAACAGCGGTGCGGCGACCGGGAAGAGCAGGCACAAAACGGTGCATCCGACGACGGCGAAGGCGAGTTTTTCCGATGGCATGACCACGAGCGCCCGTTTCTCGACGACCGGCAGGGCGCGCAGTTTTTCGGGAACGAGGAATTTGATGAGGTAGGGATACCCGCCGTAGGTGAGTCCCAGATAGAGGTAGGCGACAACGCCGATCGGGACGAACAAATCCCGCGAGAGCATGAGCGAGGTGTACAGCACCATGGGGCCGTCCGCGCAGCCGACCATCGCGATTGCGGCGGCGTCGTGGTAGTTGAGTCCGAGGGCCACGGCGATCGGGAAGGTCGCGATCGTGCCGAGTTCCGCGCAGATCGCCAGGAACATGCTAAGCAGCGGACGCGCCAGCACGTAGCCGACATCGAGCAATACGCCGATGCCCATGAATACGAAACAGGCGATTAGCCCGTTGCTGAATAAGAGATTGTATACTGGCTGGAGCGCGTCGATCTGGAGAAGCTCGAGGAGTTGGGAGTGGTCGGTAACGAGCGGATCGACAAAGAGCGTGCCGTGTTTTCCGGTCGAGAGCACGAGCACTCCGGCATTCACCGCGGACATGCCGAGTCCCATGGGAATCATAAGCAGCGGCTCCAGCACGCCTTTTTTGCCGAGGTAGACCAACAGCATGCCGAGCAGCATGAAGCCGATGCGTGCGATCAGGATAAGGGGGCTCGAGTCGACGAGCGTTCGCAGACCTTGAAAGAGGTCAAGAAAGCCGGGGAAGTTCATTTGCGGAGGTTCTTTCGGGTGCTGGCCCAGCGGACCGTCCAGTAGATGACGGAAATCATTCCGGCGACGCCCATCGAGACGATGAACGCGGTGCCGTAGATGAAAAGGGCTGCGGTGATGGCTGTGGTGGTGGACATGATGTTAGCGAACGCGATGGGATGAGTAGATGGCGCGGCGGCCTTCCATCGACCATTGTTGCATGAGGTATTCGACCGATGGCGGCGCGGCGGGCGCGACAGACAGGATGCGGTGCGGGCTGCCCAACGCCTCGTGGGTGGCTGCTGCGATGATGGCCAGCAGATGCGCATCGGTGGGGGGAGTCCCCGCGCCTGGATCCGCCGTGCTCCGGACGGGCGCGGGCGCCTTTTGCGGATGGGTGGCGGCCAGTACGAGTCCGAGAATTCGAATGGCGATCATGAGCGCCGCCACGCCACCGAACGTGTAAAGCAGCACGGTGAGGTGGGCGGAATCGAAGAGCGAGATCTGTGCGAGCAGCGGAATCATAGCGGGATGTTGCCGTGTTTTTTCGGCGGGCGGGTTTCGCGCTTGGAAAGGGTGTTGCGAAGCGCGAGCGAGAGGATGGGGCGTGTTCAAAGAAGCATTCAAGAAAAACTGAATTGTGCGTTCCTGCATCG
>Ga0351849_10252_pt1 | contig 15162 bp, 9 predicted proteins | sample TotcelHFGM3001N3_FD_206792 | JGI IMG/M metagenome (GOLD analysis project Ga0351849, IMG submission 206792) | Enriched cells from coal bed in the Powder River Basin, Montana, United States - Total cells FGM rep1 HSBNCT.FGM.300.1.N3 ... | reverse complement strand
TATCCGGCGCTTTCCCAAAACGGCGTGGCAAAGACGCCGGTTTCCGCGGGCCCTATAGTGCAATTTGACAAACATTATAGCACCCAAACGATTACTTACAGCGACGGAACAAACATTACTCGGCATATAATCAACGGACCATCCAAGCCACCGGCAGGCTATGAGTTGGAACGAGCGGCAGTTTCCTTGCCGAAACCCAACGAGGCGATGGCGATCAAGGCGCTCACCGTTCCCGCTTATGACTGGGTTTTCGGCTGTTCTTCTGTTTCCGGCGCGATGATCGCCGGCTACTATGACCGCAACGGCTACCCGAACATGTATGTTGGACCCGCCAATAGCGGCGTTGCGCCCTTGGATAACAGTATCGCATATTGGTCCGAATGGAATGATGGTGTCGATACGTATCCCAATCTTCCCCTGGCAGCTTCCCACAATGGGGTTGACGGCAGGGTCACGCGCGGTTCCATTGACGATTATTGGGTTCAAATAGACAGCAGCGCCAGTGATCCTTATATCACCGGCGCGTGGACACAGCACGTTTGGTCGGACGGACAAGCGATTGGCGATTATATGAAAACCAGCCAATCGATCTATAATAATGTGGATGGTTCAACAAACTTCTGGAACTATACCTCTTCAGCAACTCAGTTGACTTGCACTAATATGGCGTCTCTTACGGATCCAAGTACCGGACATACCTTAAGCTGGAATGATGGAACTTACGGCAGAAAACTCTTTTACGAGGCCCGGGGCTACACGGTAAACACATGCTACAACCAAAGTACGGATAACAAAGTCACTGGCGGATTTTCCTTTGCTCAGTACAAGGCCGAAATCGACGCCGGTCGTCCGGTGATGCTTAATATTACAGGTCATACCATCGTCGGTGTAGGCTATAACGATTCCGGCAATACGATCTATATTCATGATACGTGGGATCATAGTAATCACACCATGACTTGGGGGGGCAGTTATTCGGGAAGACTGCTTTATTCCGTTAGTATTGTCAACGTTGCTCCCGTCCAGACAGATGTGGCTGTCACGATGACGGATTCACCGGATCCCGTCATTGCAGGAAGTAATCTCACTTACGCCATTACAGCAACCAATAACGGGCCTTGGCCGACAACGACCACAACGGTAACCGACACTCTGCCGGCGGGTGTCACTTATGTTTCAGCAACGCCCAGCCGGGGCTCGTGCAGCGGCACCAACACCGTCACCTGCAATCTGGGGGCAATGGCCAGCGGCGCCAGCGCAACCATTACCCTGGTTGTGAAAACGACGGCCGCCAACGCCGCTTTAACCAACACGGCCACGATTGCGAGCAACCTGGCGGATCCCATTCCCGCCAACAATTCCGCGACGACGACGACAGTGGTCAACAATCCCGTTCCTTCGATTGCGGTTTTGAGTCCGGGCAGCGTCGCACCGGGGGCGGCAGCCTTTACGCTGACCGTGAACGGCAACAATTTTGTCAATGGTTCGATCGTGCGCTGGAACGGCGCCGGCCGGGCAACAACCTTTGTTTCAGCTACGCAGATTACGGCGGCTATTGCGGCGGCGGATGTCGCCACTGCCGGAGCAGCTAACGTTACGGTTTATAATCCGACACCCGGCGGGGGCACCTCCAACACTGCTGCCTTTTCCATCGCGGTGTTCGTACCCCCCAGCGATGGCGGCGGCGGAGGCGGGTGTTTTATCGCCACGGCTGCTTTCGGCACACCGCTGGAAAAGCATGTGACTATTTTGCGCGAGTTCCGTGATCGTGTTCTTTTGACAACGTCGGCAGGAAAGGCCTTCGTGAAATTCTACTACGAAGTCAGTCCGCCAATTGCCGGCAGGATCGCCCGGAGCGAGGGGCTGCGTTTCGTGACCCGCTGCAGTTTAATGCCGTTTGTCGGGGTGGCTTATCTGATGGTCAGCTACGGCGCGGTCTCAGTGGTGCTGTTTATGCTGTCCTTCCTTTTGCTGGCGGGCGCTGTGGTTTTGGCTATCCGCCGGAGAATGACGGCCGTCCGTGAATAAGTTTTGACTTTAACGTCATTAAGAAAGGGGCTTCCTCGGGAAGCCCCTTTTTTTATATTGACGGCGGTCCGGATACCGGTGAGGCGCCGGCCGGACGGGAAGGATGCTTTTGCAAATGACTCAGAGGAGTCGGGCTATTTCTTCTTGTCCCTGATGCCCAGAGATTCGCAAATAATCTCGGCCGGGTCAAAGGCCTCCATGCCGGAGAGGCCGGCGAGTTGCATCCGGCAGGACCCGCAATCCGCCATAATGGCTGCGGCGCCCGTCTTCTCAATGAGTGAAACAGCCCGCCGGCCCAGTTGTATGGCCGTCGCCTCATTGATTTTCTTAAAACCATAACTGCCGTTGAGCCCGCAGCAGGTGTCATCGAGAATGTGGCACGAGAGCCCCGGAATCATCGCCAGCAGATCGGCCGCCGGATAACCGAGTCTCAGCGCTCTGAGGTGGCAGGGGATATGATAAGCAAGTTCCCGGTTCACTTCCTTGAACTGCGGTTTGATCTCGTGCTCCCGAATCAGCTTGAGGAGATATTCGTGAAGGTCGTAGCTGTTTTCAGCGATTTTTTTTGCGCCGGGAATGTCCATGATTCCCTGATAATCGTGCAGCAGGCACAAGCCGCAGGAGGTGCAGGTATAGACGACGTCGTATCCGGCGTCGATATAGTTGGAAAGCGAGGCGATGTTCTTTCGGGCAAAGGACCGCGCCAGAGCCAGGTTGCCGTTGCCCAGGGCTGGCAGCCCGCAGCACCATTGGGGAGGCAGGACAACGTCGATCCGGAAGGACTGCAGCAGACGAATGATTTTCCGGCCGATATCGGGACGGTAAAAGTTGATGAAGCAGCCGTAAAAGAAGGCGACCTTTCTGGCTTCGCGGCCGCGGGTCTTCTTTTCACTCCGCAGCGTTTTGAAGCTGAATTTGGGAAAGGGGATATAGGTGGCGATGCCCAGACGCTGAAACAGCCGTTTCCCGATTTTCGTAGCGGCAAAGCGGTTGGCCAGCGGCGCCGTGATCGATCCGAGTGTGGAGAGATAGTAATTATTGGCAAAGAGCAGATGCGCCGCCGTGTGCGGATGCTCCATGCCGTAGCGCTGCTGTGCCGCAAGAATCGTCTGCGCGGGTTCCACGCCGCAGGGACAGGCCATTTCACAACGCTTGCACTGACTGCAAAGGAGCACCCAATCATCGACGGATTTTTCCCGGTCACTGCGGAACCGCTGGGCATCCGGGCCGGACTGCTTCGGACCCGGAAAAGCCGGGTTGACGCGCAGCACGGGGCAGTTTTCCACGCAGATCGTGCAGCGTATGCAGTGTTCGAAATTCATCGCAGATACTCCAGGCAGCTTCGGGCCGCTGATTGGCCTGTGCCTATCGCCAGGCCGTGCCCGCAGCCGTATTTCAATACCTCCGTATGGGCCAGGATGGCCCCGCAGGCAAAAACGTTATTCCACACGCAATCTACGGGCCGGAAGGAAACGTCTACCGCAATACCCGCCCGGCCGATGCCGTGGTTCATGGAAAAATAGTCCTGATCAAACCAGTCGTCGGGATTCGCCGGTGCAGATACGGGCAGGTTAAACACCTTTTCGATAATCCCGTCGCGTTTTGCGGTGAGTCCTCCGCCGACAAAAGATCCCGTGGCCAGGATAAACGCCCTGGCGTTGAGGCTCACGGGCCTCCCCTTGGATTCGGCCCTGACGGCTTCAATCTGCGCTCCGGACTTTTCTATGCCGACAACCGGCCAACCCCAGTAAATGACTCCGCCCCGGCGGCGAAAGTGATTCTTCAATCCGTTGAACAGTCTTCGGCCGGGCATGGACGGCGGAATCGTGGGGATTTCAAAGACGGGGCGCTCCAGGCGGGATTCGATTTTTTTCACAATGGCCGCCACCGATTCCAGACCCAGAACCGCCGGGAAGGCGATCTTGTCCTCGCGGATGTTCTGTTTTTCCAGCCACAGAACGAATGCTTCCAGAAAGGCATCGTCTTCGAAATTGGCGGCAATGCCCATAGTTGTGGAAACGCCGGCGTCATAGGTTGAAAAGGAGGCATTGGGGAGCCGGGAAATGATGTAGCCGGGGTAAAAGTCCTTCAGCCCGGCAAATGTAATAATATGGATTTTTTCATCCGTATTTTGCGGCGACGCCTGCATGGTCGCGGGAACCAGGCACGTGGTTTTGAATGTTCCGATGGCGGAGAGAACCAGCCGGTTCTTTTCCAGGTCCCCCTCATAAGGCATATCCATATCGGTCATGATTTGCTGAAAGTCGGTAAGCGCAAGGCGTATGGCTGCCTCCGCGATCAGATGAAACGGATGTTCGGCAGGCAGACCTGCCACGCCCGCGAGGGGGTTAGCGGTCCGGGAGCAGACATCAACGCAGCCGGTGGATAAACAGGCGGTAGGTTCTCCGGCAGTGACGAGCGCGACTTTCAGACCGTGAGCCGCCAGGACTGCACCCGCCGTCAGACCCGCCGCGCCTGCGCCGATGATAATGACATCATATTCAATAACGCTCACTTGTGTTTCTCCATCGCCAGGATGCCCAGGTAGATGTACTCAACCAGTTGCTCTTCCCGGAGCTGATCACCCCAGAGGGCGTAGCGGATACCGCGGAACCGCCGCTGCAGAAATTCCCGAAGCGACGCGACGGATTGCTCCGGCGTGATGATGTTCATGTCATGCATGATCCCCAGTGCGCGAAACGTGCAGAACCCGCCCTGGCAGGGGCCCATGCCCAGTCTTGTCCGGTGGGAGATATCGCCGACATGCCGGGTTCCCGTCTGCTCGATGGTTCGTTCCACGTCTTTGCGGCTCACAAGTTCGCATTCGCAGACAATGTCTTTCATATCGGCCAGGCGTTTCGAAAGAGGATAGCCGCTCAGTTCTTCCTGTCCGTCCAACGGGCGTTCGGCCGTTTCGCAGTCTCTTTTCAGATTGAAAGCGTTCATGACGGTATCCACCATTTTTTCCGCCATCAGCCGGAAGGTCGTGAGTTTCCCGCCGACAATGCTATACATCCCGTTTTGATGGTCAATGATCTGAAAGCCGCGCGATATTGCCCGGCTGTCCAGCTTCTGTGATTTGAGCAGGGGGCGGACGCCGGAAAAAGCCCGGATGATGCGCGTCGTGTTGAACTGAGGAATCATGCGACCCGCTTCGCCGATGATGGTATCCACCTCTGTGGATTGAATGACTATTTTATCCGGGTCTTCGACCGCTAGCGATGTGGTTCCGGCCAGACAAACGGCCTCATTGGGGACAATGATGTCGCCGTCGGAAGAGGGCCGCAGACGGTTGATGACCATGTCCGTGAGGCGATGGTTGGTGATGACGAGCGAACCTTTCGACAGGGTCAGAGGGACTTCGCAGCCGGCCAGCTTTGCGACAAGATTGGTCCAGGCGCCGGAGGCATTGACAATGATGTTGCCGTGAATTTCCTTCTCTTCGCCGGTGGCCGTATCGACGGCTTTGACACCGATACAGCGGCCGTGAGATTGGACAATTTCGGTAACGCGATGGCGGGTGAAACTCAGTCCGCCTTTCAGTTCCGAGGTTTTCATATTGAGCATGCATAATCGAAAAGGATCGATCGAGCAGTCGGGGACCCTGACTGCTTCTTCCAGATCAGGATTAAGGTTGGGCACCAGCTCGAGGGCTTTGGTGGAGGAGATGACTTCCGTGGGAATGCCGACATCTTCGCAGCCTCTTAAAAACCGTTCCCGGAATATTTTGGAATCGCCGGGCAGGCGCACGAACAATCCGCCGGTCGGCTCCACGCATTTTTCGCCGATACGGCGCAGAATCATATTTTCATCGTAACATTCCTTGGCGGCAACGGGATCGGAAACCGCATACCGGCCGCCGCTGTGCAGAAGGCCGTGACACGCGCCGGTGGCCCCAGCAGCGTAATCGCCTTTTTCAATCAGGCAGTGGGGGATGCCCCGGAGCGCGAGATCTCTGGCGATCCCGCAGCCGGTCGCTCCTCCGCCGATAATGATGACATCCGTCTTAATCATTAACCTTTATCCTTGAACCTTGAACCTTGAACCTTGAACCTGTTTTCATTCCTCTTCCCAATTCTTGGCGCGCTCGACCGCCTTTTTCCAGCGGGTGTAGAGTTTCTCCCGTTGATCACCCTCCATCACCGGTTGGAACCGGCGATCCACTTTTCGCTTTTCGCCGATCGTTGTCAGGTCCTTCCAGAATCCCACCGCCAACCCGGCCAGGTAAGCAGCCCCCAGCGCCGTCGTTTCGATAATTTCCGGGCGCTCCACCGGAACATTCAAGATATCGGACTGGAACTGCATGAGAAAATTATTGGCGCAGGCGCCGCCGTCCACGCGCAATTCCTGCAAATTGATGCCGCATTCGGAGCGCATCAGTTCCAGAACATCCCGCGTCTGATATGCGATCGATTCCAGCGTGGCGCGGATAATGTGATTGCGGGTCGTGCCGCGGGTCAGTCCCAAAATAGCGCCCCGGGCATACATGTCCCAGTGCGGTGCGCCCAGTCCCACAAAGGCGGGCACGACATAAACGCCCTGGGCGTCGGGGACTTTCGTGGCGAAATACTCGCTGTCGCGCGCGTCGTAAATAACGCGCAGAGAGTCCCGGAGCCATTGAATCGCCGCGCCGGCAATAAAGATACTGCCTTCAAGCGCGTATTCGACTTTGCCGCCGACGCCCCAGGCAATCGTCGAGAGCAGACCGTTTTGCGAGTGCGCTAGTTTATCACCGGTCTGCATCAGCATGAAACAGCCAGTGCCGTATGTATTCTTGACCATGCCCGGAGCGAAACAGGCCTGGCCGAAGAGCGCCGCCTGCTGGTCGCCGGCGTCCCCGGCAATAGGAATTTCCGCACCCAGGACGCGTGAATCGGTGACCCCGTAAACAGTGGAAGACGGCTTAACCTCGGGCAGCATGGCAAGCGGAATATCGAGTTTGGCCAAAATCGACTCGTCCCATTTAAGTTCTTTGACGTTGTAGAGCATGGTTCGAGAGGCATTTGAGTAATCCGTCACATGAACTTTACCCCGGGTAAGATTCCAGATGAGCCAGGTATCAACATTTCCGAAAAGCAATTCACCTTTTTGGGCTCTCTCCCTGGCGCCCTCGACGTGATCAAGAATCCATTTCAATTTCGTTCCCGAAAAATAGGCATCCAGCACCAGACCGGTATTCTCCCGGATATAGCCTTCCAGGCCCGCAGCCTTCAGCTCATCGCAGATCGCAGCCGTTCGGCGGCACTGCCAGACAATGGCATTATAGACGGGTTTGCCCGTGGCCTTATCCCAGACAATAGTGGTTTCGCGCTGATTGGTAATGCCGATCGCCGCAATTTCTTCAGGCGCAATGCCGGCGGTGGCCAGCACTTCACTTGCGACACCCCGCTGTGATCCCCATATCTCCATGGGGTCATGTTCCACCCAGCCGGCCTGCGGATAGATCTGGGTAAATTCATTTTGTGCGATTTTTACCGCGGCGCCTTCGGAGTTGTAGATAACGGCCCGCGAACTGGTGGTACCCTGATCAAGAGCTAAAATGTAGGATTTGTTCATCGGCAAACTCCCGGACATCAGATTAGATATCGATAACACTATGGCATAATGCCGTGATTTTTGCCAAGAAAAAAGGAGGAATAGAGGTCGCTGCGGATAGGGTATCGGCCTTTATCTCGAAGCAGGGGACAAACGATCTCTTACTTCTTTTCAAAATCGTTCAACTCGACTTTGAGTGAAAGCAGTCTCAGCATATCCTGCAGGGTAATCACACCGGCCAGTTGATCGCCTTCCACTACCAGCAGAAGGGTGTGCCCCGTTTGATTCATGACGGCCAGAGCCTTAGCGGCGCTTTCATCGGGATGAATGGTTGTTTCCCGGTCACAGGGCATCGTGATCGAACCGACCGTCTGACTGGACCACTCGTCCCGGGGAACCCGCGCCGCCGCTTTGACGGATATGCAGCCGTTCAACCGGCCGAAAGAAACGACGGGATATATCTGATAATGGTATTGGTAGACGTAATCGTGAATAAATTGCTCCAGGGTCATTGCCCGGGGAACGATGACCGGGTCCTTCATCATGACATCGCGCACTTTTACATTATGAAAAACGCTTCGGGCCAGCATCTGTTGATAGGCGCTCTGCGCGGCAATTCGGACAAAAAAGCCGAGCATGAGCCACCACAGCCCGCCCACGAAATTACCCATAAATAAGGAAATAATACCCAGGATGATGAGGATAATTCCAAAACCGGAACCGACTTTTGAGGAGACAGAGGTCGCCCAGCGTAAATCCTTTTTCCAGCGCCACAGCAGGGAGCGCAGGATTCTGCCGCCGTCGAGAGGAAATGCCGGCACCAGATTGAAGACGGCGAGCACGAGGTTCAGCCAGGCCAGATAAGCTCCGACGCCGTATACTTCCACAGGCCAGCCCCAATGACGCGCCCCCATGACGGCCAAAAAGAAAATCGCAGCGGCCAGTGCGCTGGATAACGGCCCGACAACGGCCATCCGGAACTCAGCTGTGGGAGACGGCGGGTCGTTTTCCATTTCGGCCACGCCGCCGAAAATAAACAGCGTAATACCCTTCATGGCGATGCCATGATGTCTGGCGATAAGAGAATGCGCCAGTTCATGGAAAACGATGGATGCAAACAATCCCAAGGTTCCGGCGGCACCCATCCACCAGTAAGAAGCTTGCGGCAGGTTTTTGTAAAATTCAGGAAATAAGCCGCTGGCCAGCGACCAGGTGATCAAGACGGCCAGGATAAGCCAGCTTAGATCGACCTTTACTTCAAAGCCCAGTATTTTAAAAAGACTGACGGAACGTCCGAATATCATTTTTTTAGTTCTTCTTTCTTACCCTTCAGTCCCTCTTTGGCGGGACGGGCATTAATTCTCCGCTTCCAGGACACTTTTTCATAAAATAATTCGTTTATCGCAGGAATCAACGGTTTAACCGATAATTAATCTACGAGACGGTTCGGGATGAACCGTCGTGCAGTCACAGCTGAAACAAAACAATTTGACATCTATGGGGTTTTTAAGCTAGTTTAAATCCGGTTCAGAGCCGACATCAAAGATAAATACAGGGTCTTATCATGCCGAAATACAGAATCTCCATGCCGTTCATTTTAGTATTTCTGGTTGCGTTTACCGGCGCCGCATCCGGGGCAACAAAAAGCCAGACGCAGCCGCCACCCAAACAAGCCTTGCAGCAGCCATCTTTGAGATGGGTTACACTTTCCACGGATTCCCGCGACACGGTGAGAGAAATTATCCGTTCGGAAGTGGACAACCGCGAGTCGTTTTCCACGAGACAGGAAGAAAAGACCAACCTCAAATCCGTCGAAGATGAGAAGGAAAGGGAAGATTCCGATTACAAAAACGCCATCATCGGTGCAAACAGGGAGTTTGTCCGCTCCAAGAAAAGGCGTGACGATGCCACGTCGCAGTTTCAGATGGTGTCTACGGATCTGGATGAATCCGCCAAAGGCATCAAAACCATCCGTTCGACCATTGAAAACCTGGACGGCCAGATTGCCCGTTACGAGCAGGACATCAAAGCGCAGCAGGATTCCCTCAAGCGCTGGCTGCAGACGGAGAAGCAGGGAGAAATCCTGGTTGCCGTGATTTACACGCGCGGCTTCCGCGACAGCGCTCATGCTCTGGAGGCAAAAGCGGATATTGCCTCGGCGCCGCTCATTGCCGCTCACATGGGGACGTACATTCAGTCCTTTACCCGGGCAATCAATAACGTGGCAACAATCGACTTTATTCGCGCCACGGAAGAAGGGACTGCCAAATGGAATAATGAAGAGCCCATCCGGATTGAACTGGATAAAAATGTCAAGGGCACATCCTATTTGAGGCTGAAGCGGTATGAATTGTATCCTTTTCAGGAAAACAAAGCCGGCAGGGTAAAAACAGGGACCGGACCTGGGTACCGGGCCGCCGTGATCCAATCCCGCCAGGACCTGGAGGCGTTATTGACGGGCAATCAATATTCACCCGGCAATTATGACCTGGATCGCGCAAACAAAATCATTGCCAATACGGTCCAGGGCAACGCCGCTGCGGAAGAGAGTCTGAACGAACAGGTGAAGACGTTCCAGGATCGAATTCTGAATCTGCAAAGCAAAATCAGCCAGGCGAAAACGGAAAGAGAAACACAGAAAGTCCAGCAGAAACGGCGGGAGGAGAGTTATTACAAACTCAGCCTCGATGTCACGGCGGTCCGGGAGAAGAAGGATCAGGCCGAAAGATGGTTCCAGCAGGCGCAGGCCTCTCTCCAGGAAAAGAAACGCATTCATGAATCCATCATAATCAAAACCGCTCTGGCCGCCACAAAGGGCTCTCAGACTCCCGCTGAAGCATCAGCGGAAGTTATTCTCGATAAGCTCGTCGAGGTAAAGAACGATGCTAAAACCCAGCATTCAAGCTCAGCGACCGAAGTAACGAATTTTCAGGTATCATCGGAGGCGGCCCGGCAGTCCATTACGGAAGCCAGAATTACGGCGATCCGCCTCATATCTTTTGTTAACGAAGGGGACAGTGTCCGGGTTAAGATGGCGTTTCGTGTGCGGACCGTTCTGGAGGAACAGCCTGTTGCCGACGAAGCGGTCAAGCCGGATAACCGGCCCCTGGCAAAGACGTACGATGAGCCGGTGGTCGTCCCGGCGGTGGTTCCGACGGTGCCCGAGCCCAAGGCGACGGCCCCGATTCAACGGCCGACTGCCGAGCCCAAACCCGTTGTGGCCTTCAAGCGAACCTACCGGCCGTTAGCGGTAAAGGACGCTCTCGGGTGCCTGTTTGAACTGCGCAGCATCGGTGTCACGCAGGACGGTCTTCGCATACTCGTCGAAGTCATCAATACCGATCCGGCAATACGCAAAGTTGCCTTCTATGATGAGAGCTTTCCCAAGTCCTGGCCCCGCTCCAGGGTTAGTGCGGAATCAGCCGACTCCTGTGATCCGGCTCACGCCTATGTCTGGCAGGGGGCTCAAAAAAAAATTGATGATGGAAATAGACAGCCGGGGGCGGGGGGTCGAAATCCCGCCGCAGAGTTCCGTCACCATGGAATTGATTTTCAAGAATGTTCGGTCTCATGTGAAGACGGTAGGGATTAACCTTCATCCGTTCATCTATTATCAGGACGGCAGAAGGGAAACCTGGCAGGAGTTTGATCTTAAATTGCCCGATATTCGCTTGCGGCGATAAGAAGTGGAGATTTTTATGAAAAGGTATTGGTTGCTTCCATTGGCGTTCGTGATCGCGTTTGCCGCGACGGTCTGTGCTGATTTTTACACCTGGGAAGATGAATCCGGCGTGTCGCATATTACCGATTATCCGCCGCCGGCTAATCAGAAGAGTCGCAATGTCAAGCTCCATGAAAAGAATGCTCCTTCGGGTCAGGCAGATCCTCAGGCGAAGACGGAAACGAAAATGGTCATCACCCTGTATACGAAAAATGATTGCCCGGACTGCGACAAGGCCAGAGACTTCCTTACTGCCCGTAATCTGACTTTCACGGAATATAACATGGATAACGACCAGACGGCCGTTGTTAAGAGAAAAACAATAGACAACAGCACCGACGCACCGTTTGCCATCATTAACCGAAATCAGGTGTATGGGTTTTCCGAGGCGGTCTATGACCGGGTGCTCAAATCATCTCCCTGATGAAAACAACTCTGTTTTTTTATACGGGAACGGGAAATTCCCTCTGGACGGCCGAAAAAATTGCCGGTTTTCTTGACCGGGCGGAACTGATTGCACTCAGCCGATACCGGGACAAAATATTTCACTGCGACTCAGACGCCATCGGTCTGGTGTTTCCGGTACATATCTGGGGCGTGCCGTCGCCCGTCATCGAATTCCTTCAAAATCTGGAAGCGGCTTCAGTGCAGTATATCTTTGGCGTGGCCGTCAATGCCGGTCAGGTTGCGGGAACACTTCTTCAGCTACAAAAGATCCTGAACGCGAAAAACCTTCATCTTTCATCCGGCTTTTCCATTGACCTTCCCAGTAATTATATTCCCTGGGGCGGAGCCATCTCGCAAGAGAAGCAGCAGAAAAAAATGGCCGTTGCTCTCCCGAAAATTGAGGGGATCGCAGAGGCTGTCCGCGACAGGGTGAGCCTCCGGCCGGAGGCGGGTCCGTTTTTGCAGAATTTGCTATTGTCGATGATTTATAAAAAATCCCTGCCGCATGTTCCGCGGATGGATAAGTCTTTTTTTGCCGATGAAAAATGCTCGTCGTGCGGAATTTGTGCAAAAATCTGTCCCGCTGCGAATATCAGGTTGGAGGCAGGCAAACCCGTTTGGCTGCATCGGTGCGAACAATGTTTTGCGTGTATTCAGTGGTGCCCGGAAGAAGCGATTCAATACGGCAAAGGGACCCGGACGAAGAAACGCTATCACCATCCGGATATTTCGCTTAAGGACATCCTGGCGGTTGCGGCTGGAATTGGCATAAACGAAAAAGACAGCGCTAAGGATCAAAAGGCGTAAGCGCTTATTTGACCTCGGCGTGTTTTTCTTTCCTGTTCAGGATCATTTCCCAGATCATCAGTATCGCGCCCACGGTGATGGCGGAATCCGCCACATTGAAAGCCGGCCAGTGTAAAGAGCCGACGAAGACATCCAGAAAATCCACGACGGCGCCTACGCGCAGCCGGTCGATTAAGTTGCCGACCGCCCCGCCGAAAATCAAAGTGAGAGAGCCCGCCAGAATCAGGTTTCGGGGGCGGCTTTTGACAAGATAAAAAATAATCAAACCCGCCGCCAGAACCGTCACCCCGGTGAAGAAGACGTAACGGAAAGTTTCGGAGGCATTAGCCAGAAAACCGAATGCCGCGCCGGGGTTCAGGACATGTACCAGGTTGAAGAATCCGGGAATCACCGGAAGCACTTCATGAAGCGCAAAGTGTGCCGTGATAACCGCTTTTGTAATTTGATCCAGGACGATGATTGCGGACGCTCCCAGAATAAAAATCAAAAGATTCTTTTTCAAAACATTCTCCTTCTATATCGCATCGTCACGCCGGCGAAGACCCTGAAGGGCACAAGTTCCGGTGTCCGGATGTCTTGAACTGGATTCCCGCCTGCGAGAGTGTGTCGCAATCCAGAATGTCATTGCGGACCCTTGGTCCGCGTGGCAATCTCGGCGCCGCGCCCCCTGACGAGGTGGCGGCAATCCCTCTTCCGTCATTGCGAAGCGCGCCTCGCGCGCTGCGGCAATCTGATGAGCAGCCGAATGCTCGGGATTGCCACGCCGTCTGAGAGACGGCTCGCAATGACAGCAATGGATTGCCACCCGGCATTCGCCGGGGCAGGCTGTGCCAGACGCGTGCCTTTAGGGTAGAGGCGTCTCGACCATTCTGGATTGCGACACAGTCTGTGCGCCGGAATGACGCAGCATGTAATATTATTAACCTTGAACCTTTTTTCTTAAAGATTCACCAGACAGCGGCCGCAGACGGTCGGATGCCGGGGATCGGAACCGACGGTCTCTTCATAAATCCAGCAGCGTTCACATTTGGCGCCGTGCGCCTTTTCCACACCAACGGACAGGCCTTTGATTTCTTCGCTTTGATACGGCTTGGCGATGTCCTTTTCATCGACCAGCTGAAGCTGCGAGACGATTAGAAGTGCGCGCAGATCTTCCAGATGCGTTTTAAACAAAGTCCGCATCTTTTCCGGCGCGGCAATGCTGATGCGCGCATCCAGCGAATGACCGATCACTTTATCCTTGCGGGCCTGTTCCACGGCCTTGGCGATTTCCGCCTTGGCGTCAATCATAACCTTCCAGCGTTCACCCAGGTCCACGTTCACATACGCTTCGTTGACCTGCGGAAACTGCGTCAGATGAACACTTTCCTCTTTGCCCGTCCAGGAGGGCAACGCCGCCCATACTTCTTCGGACGTGAAGGTCAGGATCGGTGCGAGCAGTCGGGTCATGGCGTTGAGGATGGTGAACATCGCCGTCTGTCCGGATCGGCGCGCCGGAGAGGCGGCTTTGCTCGTGTAGAGCCGGTCTTTCAAAACATCCAAATAGAGCGCGCTTAAATCGACCGTGCAATAGTTATACAGCGTATAGAAGGCCATGTGAAACTGATGGCGTTCATAGGCTTCGGTAACCCGTTTGATTACTTCCTGCAGGCGATTAAGCGCCCACCGGTCCATTTCCAGCATTTGTTCATAAGGCAGGCTGTCCGCGTCCGGTTTAAAATCATACAGATTGCCCAGAATGAATCGGCTGGTATTGCGGATGCGGCGATACGCTTCCATCAGGCGTTTGAGAATTTCTTCGGAAATGCGGATGTCATCGGTATAGTCTTCCGCCGCCACCCAGAGTCGGAGAATTTCTGCGCCGTATTTGGCAATGCCTTCTTCAGCGCCGATCACGTTACCGACGGACTTGGACATCTTCTTGCCTTCGCCGTCAACAACCATGCCGTGCGTCAGAACACTTTTGTAGGGGGCACGTCCCCGGGTTCCCACGCATTCCAGCAGTGATGAATGAAACCAGCCCCGGTGCTGATCGTTGCCCTCCAGATACATATCGCAAGGCGATTGCAAGTTCGGTCGTTTTTCCAATACCGCCGCGTGGCTCACGCCGGAGTCAAACCACACATCCAGAATATTGACCTCCTTGGTAAATTCGGCTGCGTGACAGTGCGGACAGGTCGTATGCTTCGGCATGAGATCTTTGGGTTCTTTTTCAAACCACACATCCGCACCGTCTTTTTCGATTAAGGCCACCAGGTGATCGAGGATTTCCCTGGTCAGAACTTCATTTTTGCATTTCGTGCAGTAGAATATCGTGATCGGCACGCCCCACAGACGCTGGCGGGAGATGCACCAATCCGGTCGGTTTTCCACCATGCCGTAAATGCGGTCGCGTCCCCACGCGGGAATCCACTGTACTTCGCTGATAGCGGCGAGCGCTTTTTTGCGAAGGTCGTTTTTCTCCATCGAGATGAACCACTGTTCGGTGGAGCGGAAAATGATCGGTTTCTTGCAGCGCCAGCAGTGCGGGTAGGAATGCTGCATGGGCACGTGCCCCATCAAGGCTCCGACTTCGTCCAGTTTTTTGATGACGTTATCGTTGGCGTCAAACACGAACTGGCCGG
>Ga0351849_10241_pt1 | contig 15951 bp, 17 predicted proteins | sample TotcelHFGM3001N3_FD_206792 | JGI IMG/M metagenome (GOLD analysis project Ga0351849, IMG submission 206792) | Enriched cells from coal bed in the Powder River Basin, Montana, United States - Total cells FGM rep1 HSBNCT.FGM.300.1.N3 ... | reverse complement strand
AGACGGTGCCCGATTCTTTATCGACCGCGGCGTTGCGCGACAGCTGACAAAAGAGGAGGCCAAGCAGGTTCTCCGGACATGTGCCGAGGCCGGGCTGGTCCATGCGGGCCTCAATGTGCAGAAACTCGATTTTATCTGCAACTGTTGTTCGTGCCACTGCATGATACTGAAAGATGTTCTCAGCCAGCCCAAACCGGGACTGGCCCTCTCTTCCGGCTATCAACCCCAAATCGATCCGGAAATGTGTACGGGCTGCGAAACCTGCATCGGCAGATGCCCGGCCAGGGCCATGACCCTGCCTGAAAATCTGCCCATCATCGACCCGGACCGTTGTTTCGGATGCGGCGTCTGTGCGGTAGGCTGCCCCATGGAGGCGATCGTGATGACGGAAAAAGAGGAGGTTCCGATTCCCCCCGTCAGCCGGAAGGAATTGCAGAAGGCCCTTGGTTCAAATTACTAAGGTAACTCAACTTTCAAAGGAGGCTGAAATGGCAAAAGTTAAATTCGAACAGATCGGCGCGCTCGGTGTCATCACGCTTACGGACACGCCTCTGAATCTGCTGGGCAATGAACTGAGAAAAGATTTAGGCGACGCCGTGGAAAAGGCGGGCGAGTGTCATCTGCGGGGATTGATCCTGAAGGTGGACGAAGGCAATTTTTCTGCGGGCGCCGACGTGAATGTCTTTCTTGGCATGAGCCCCGAGGCCGCCAGAGAAAGATTCGCGGGATTTCATGCTCTCTTGCATACCATCGAAGCGTTTCCATTTCCGACCATGGCTGCCGTCAAAGGATTTTGTTTTGCCGGTGGATTGGAGGTTGCGTTGGCTTTCGATCTGATTTGGGCGGCTGAAAATGCGTCATTCGGTCAGGTCGAAGTAACGATCGGCGCCCTGCCTTTCGGGGGCGGTGCCCAGCGGCTGGCGGCTCGCGCCGGGGTGAATCGCGCCAAGGAAATCGTTCTTGGCGGTCGCATCTTCCCGGCCAGAGATTTCGAGAGATGGAATATCATCAACAGGCTGCTGCCGGAGACGGAACTTAACGGAAAAGCTATGACCTATATGCAGAATCTGGCGGACAACGGCGCAACGGTTGCCCTCGGATGCTCAAAGCGGATTATCAATACCTGTGCAGAAAAGGGATTGGCCGAGGCTGATCGTTTAACTCTTGAACTGTCCCCCCGCATTTTTGACACAGAGGATCTTCCTCTGGGCGTAAAATCGTTCCTGAAAAACGGACCCGGCAAAGCCCGGTTTCTCGGGAAATAGAGGTGGTCTTTTCAGCATTCAGAATGTGCAGGTTGAACCGGAAAAAGTTCGCCGGAAGAAAATGGGGCCGGTCTCAGTTTGTCCGGTCTGCGGCGAGCCTATCCGACGCGCGACGGAACAAATGCTTAAGCTGCCGGAGCGAGACACCCTATAAAGAATGCGGGTGCCGTCACTAATAAACTTAGAACTTGAATAAGGAAGGATGGCGAGGTGGACAGAAAATGAATAGTGACGATCTCAAAAAATATTGCGACCATGCCGTTGCGAAAGGTTTTACCCATGCCAAACCGATTGACCCGGCAAGCGTCATCACGGCGCCCTGGGTCCGGTTGAAATGCCAGTTCGGCTGTCCGGGTTACGGCTTGAGTTATTCCTGTCCGCCGCATACGCCGACGGCGGAAGAGACAAGAAAAGTCCTTGATAATTACGAATATGCCATCCTCTTTCATCTCGAAGCGCCGAAAGCGCCCGAACGCAGGGAGAGAGCCGCCCGGTTGATGGAGGCGCTGGTCGAACTGGAAGGGCAGGTTTTCAAGGATGGGTATTATAAGGCACTGGTGTTCATCTCAGGCCCGTGTGGAGCATGCAAAGAGTGCGCAAAGATCAAGGATGAACCCTGCCGCTTCGGGTCCAGGGCCAGACCTTCCATGGAATCATGCGGCATTGATGTTTTTCGGACGGCGCGAAACAACGGGTTTCCTATTCACACATTGAAAGAAAAGTCGGAAACGCAGAATAAGTATTGCCTGCTGCTTGTGGAATGATCGGTTCTTAATCCGCAAAGCACATGCCCGACCGCCCTATTGACCAATGGCAGGAATGAAAGTCGCCGGGTTTGTGGGAAGTCCAAGAAAGGTCGGAAGCGCGTGACGCAGCTGAATGCCTGAGTTGAGGAGGCAACGCCTTATGCGAATATCATGCAATTGGTATTACAACTAAGAATTGAGGAGGAAAAAAATGAAAGTCGTAGGGTTCGTCGGAAGTCCAAGAAAAAAAGGGAACACAACCAGCATTGTCAATGAGGTTTTGCGGGGCGCGTCCGAAGGTGGTGCAGAAACGAAGATATTCAATATCAACGAATTGGGCATCCGGGGATGCCAGGCCTGTTACAAATGTCTGACGCCGGAAGGGAAATGCGTGCAGACCGACGGCATGGCGCCGCTTTATGATGAAATCGTGAGCGCCGACGCCGTCGTCTTCGGGACGCCGGTCTTCATGTTTCAGATCACGGGCCAGATGAAGACGTTTATCGACCGGCTTTTTGCCCTGATGTATCTCAAGGATGGTCAGCCCGGTGCATTCAGAAACAAAATCAGGGGAAAAAAGGCCATAACTGTTTATTCCCAAGGTCAGCCGGAAACAGGCTCGTTTGCCTCATCTTTTGATTTGAATGAAGGTGTCCTTGCTTTCCTCGGCTTCAAGGTCGAGGGCCGCATTGCTGCGGGAGGTATGACGAATCCGGATTCGGCAAAAGAGAGCCCGTCGGTTATGGAAAAGGCGTTTGCCACAGGCGTTGAATTGGTGAAGTAATTCCAATAACAGGTCAAAGCATTATCTTTGTTGGCTGCGTCACCTGCTCCTTGCTGCCTTGATATCATCTCTGCTTTAGAACAGGAGCAAAAAGGGGCGGCAGCGCCGGCGGAAAAAGGACAAGCGATGAAAATCGAAGGTTCAATTGCATTCTCCATTCTCGAACAGACCAAAGACCGGGTGGTCGGAGAAATGCCCATTCACGCGGGCATGAAAAATCCTTATGGAACGGTTCACGTCGGGGCCATGCTCTGGTTTGCCGACGTTTGCGCCACGGTGCTGGTGCTGGGATCAGACCGCGTGGCCGAAGGTCAGAAGGGCTTTCCCTTGGCCATCAATCTAAACGGCAATTTTGCCGGCAACCAATCCGAAGGCACCTTTACGGCGGTTTCCACTTTCGTAAAAAGGGGCAAGAGCGTGAGCATCGTGAGAACCACGGTATTGGGTGAAGGCGACAAGCTGATCGCGGATGTGACGACCAATCACGTCCTGGCCAGATGAACACGGGGACGTGCCAGGCCCTTCATCCGGGAACCGGGACTGATCAACCGTTGGAAATCCGGGGATCGTCGGAAGGCCTTCTGCCTTTCCGATAACCAGTGTTTCGTTGCGGGTAGAGCGGGTGAGGGGATTTATTGCGTTGTGGACAAAAAGGGAAAAAACGACGTGAAGCATGCCTGAAGAGAAAGCAATCAGATTTTTCTTTCTTAACAAATCTTTGATCGATCGCTCTTGAGTAATTTTCAAAGACCTCAGGTGGAAAAGTAAGGAGAACATAAAATATGAGTCAGGAAGTTTACAAACAATTACTTGAAGTGATGAAAAAGCGGGGAGGCAAGTATGCCGGCATGGATATCCCCGAGTTCTTCTCGATGGTGGAAGAATTATTCACCCCGCAGGAGGCCGAGGTCAACAATGCCATGCCCAGAGGTTTTTTTACAGCCGGAGCTTTGGCTACCACCATGGGCAGGGATGAAACAGAGATAGAGGCCATTCTGGAGGCCATGGCTGACAAAGGCCTGTGCCTGGCCCTGAGTATGGATCAAAAGCGGGTTTATCAGGCGTCCCGGTTTATGGTTGGCATATTGGAATATCAATTTATGCCCGGAAAAACCACCGACAGGGACAAAAAAATCGCCCGACTGATTCACGCTTATGAAAAGGCCTTTGATCAAAAGGCGGCCGATCAAACCGTCATGAGCTTTCCCCCTACCCGGGTCATCACGGTCGATGCCCTGGTTCAGGCCGACAATCAAGTCCATACCTATGATCAGGTTCAGACATATATCGACCAAGCCGATCAGATTGCCGTTACCATCTGTTACTGCCGTCATGCGGCTTTTCTACGGGGAGAAGATATCCATGGGATGCCAAATGATGTCTGTATGCAGTTCGGCCCCGGGGCTCAATTCGCTATCGATCGATTGGGGGCTCGGAAAGTGAGCAAACAGGAAGCGAAGGAGGTATTGAACCGGGCTGAAGAGGCCGGATTGATTCACATGAGTCAAAACATGACCGAAGGCATCAGCTTTTTATGCAACTGCGACCGCTGGCACTGTGGTGCTGTGCTAAGCGCCCTGGCCAAGCCCAAACCCGGACTATTCTTCAATTCCGGTTTTGAGCCGCGCTTTGACCCTGATCTATGTTTGGCCTGCGGCACTTGTATCGACCGATGCCCGCCCATAGCATTGACATTGGAAGATGACGGCCCTCCTCAAGTCAACCTGGACCGCTGTTTCGGATGCGCCGTTTGCGCCACCGGCTGTCCTTCACAAGCTATCTCTATGGTCAATAAACCGGGTTTCGCCCCGCCCCCGAAAAATGCCAAGGCTTTCATGGAGGCTCTCAATGCCAGCCGCATTTAACAAATTTAAGAATAGTCGGTCTTAATTTTAGCAAAGGAGGATATTATGGAAGAATGGAAGAAAACCACCTGCGCGATTTGCGGCATCCGCTGCAGTCTTGAAGTGAAAGTTGAAGACAACCGTATTGTCAAGGCCCGCCCGGACAAGGACAGCCCGGTCAGCGAGGGATACATCTGCCGAAAGGGCATGAACCTCGCTTATCACCAGCACAATGCGGACCGGCTGCTGTACCCGTTAAAGAGGGTGGGAAATAAATTTGAACGCATAAGCTGGGATCAGGCCATCGGTGAGATCTCAGAAAAACTCAAAAAACTGCTTCAGGAACACGGCCCGCGGTCCCTGGCCTCGATGGTCGGGGGCGGGGAATTCAACTTCTACCCGTGGCGTTTCCTGATCGGTTTCGTTGACGCTCTCGGGTCGCGTTACCATTACTCAGCCGGCAACCAGGAGTTTGCCGGCCGGTACTGGGCGCATGGTCTGACATTGGGAAGCCAACTTCTGGAGCTGGTACCTGATTATAAGCATACGGACATGATGATGGTCTTCGGTTGGAATGGGATGATGAGCCATCAAATACCCCAGGCCAGGAGAGTATTGACCGGCATCTCCAAAGATCCCGACAAACTGCTTGTCGTGATCGACCCGCGGCGTTCGGAAACGGCGAAAATCGCGGACATTCACCTGGCCCTGCGGCCGGGTACCGATGCCCTGCTGCTGAAATCGATGATTGCCATCATCCTTCGTGAGGGCTTATATGACCAGGAATACATCGACAGGCACGTCAGTGGATTCGAGGAGATACTCCCCTGGTTCGATGGATTTGACGTGAAGGCGGCGCTGAAGGTCTGCGAACTCCCGTACGACAAGGTGTTCCGGGTTTGCCAGGAATTCGCCAAACGCCAGTCCTGCCTGCGTGACGATCTGGGCACCCTGATGAACCGGCACAGCGCCTTTGTATCCTATCTGCTCGCGGTGCTGCTGGCGATCTGCGGACGCATCGGTGTGCCGGGGGGAAACTACCTCGTTGGCGAGAAGATATACTCGGATCCGAACGACCCGAAGACGTGGAGGACGGCCGTGACCGATATCCCGGCCATCGCGGGGACGTTCCCTCCCAATGTGATGCCGGAAGAGATCGACAGCGACCGTCCCGACCGGATCAGATCCGTCTTCGTCATGGGCGCGAATCCGTTACGGTCTTATGCGGATACGACAGCCTATGAAAAGGCATTCGGGCGGCTCGATCTGCTGGTGGTCTCCGAAATCGTCATGAGCGAGACCGCCGCGCTTGCCCACTATGTCCTGCCCTGCAGGTCAACCTATGAATCCTGGAGCCCTGCGGACGCGATTATCCCCTCTACAACCAGCAGGGGCTTTCTGGACGTCATCAGCCGGATGCGCCGGCCTGTTGTCGAGGTTGAAGGAGAGCAGAAAGAAACGGGAGAGATCTTCACCCTTCTGGCCGATGCCATGGGGCTGCTGCCCGTACTTCCCGACTCACTGTACTCGACTGCGGGCAGCGGCGACCTGAGAACATACCGCGACGCGCTGATACATTATCTCACGGAGCATCCCGAGAACCTGAACATGACACCCTTCATCGTGGCCAAGACGCTGGGCAATGCCATCGGTTCCGCTCAGCTGGCCAATTATTTTACCGGCCTGTTACAGCGCTCCCGGATGAAACAAGGGGAGGCGGCACGGGTGGGATTTGACACCGGACCGGACCAGGGACTGGCCATCTACAAGGCCATCATAGATCACCCGGAAGGTGTCCTGGTCGGAGTGCAGGATTTAGCGAAAAATCTTGGTCGTGTGGCCACAAAGGATGGCAGGATCCGGATTCATGCAGCAGAAGTAGAAGACTGGATAAAGGGAATCAAGCCTGATGATGAAGAAAAAAGGCTGGAGGCCGATGCGGCCTTTCCATTGCTCCTGATGGCGGGACGCCACATGGACATGAATGCCAACACGGGTATGAGGAACCCTGCGTGGAATGAAGGCAAGCGGCCCTGCACCCTGGCGATGAATCCGGCGGACGCTGAGAAATACGGGTTTTCCGACGGACAAATGGTGAAGGTTATCACCGAGGCGGGCGAAGAAACAATCGAGGTAGAGGTGACCGGGGATGCCAGAGCCGGGCAGGTCATTATTCCGCACGGATTTGGTCTGGTCTACGATGGCGTTAAGTATGGCGCTAACGTCAACCGCTTAACAAAAAACACAAACCGAGATTTTGTCGGAACCCCGATGCACCGGTTCGTGCCGTGCCGCGTGGAAGCGTTATAAGAACGGAAGCATTACCCTATGCACCCACGGTGTTGGGGCAACTCTCGCCACCCGCGAGTGGTATGTGCCGTGCAGGGTAGAAGCGATATCGTAGTGAAGAATCAACATCGGCTCGCATGTGATTCGTGCACTCTCGCCACCTGCGAGTGGTTCGTGCCGTGTAGGGTAGAAGCATTATAGAAGGCAAGCAATTGCACCGGGGCACTCGCGCACTTTATGCCACTCTCGCCACCCGCGAGTGGTTCGTGCCGTGCCGCGTGGAAGCGTTATAAGAACGGAAGCATTACCCTATGCACCCACGTGTTGGGGCAACTCTCGCCACCCGCGAGTGGTATGTGCCGTGCAGGGTAGAAGCATTATAGAAGGCACTCCGTTCGATAGGCAATACTTTCAGGGTTGCAGGACAGACGTTTTGTCTGTCCTGCAACAAAACATTACCCCAGAACAGGCGTCACGCTTGTCAAAAGACCAAGGAGGACCCCATGGATTTAAAACAAGTTAATGATACATTGAATACGTACATCCGGCCGCAAACATTCCCCGTCGCCATTAAGCTCTTCACGGCACAGGAAGCCCTGCCGGCTAAGGTCAAAATCCCCGTCAAAGACCTGGGCTACCAAATTGCGCTTTGCCAGGCCTGGGGTCTTTCCAGGCGATATGGATGGAGCGTGGCCGTCGGCAAAGACGACCAGTGCTGTATAGGAGGCCACGTCGCTATGGGGTTTATGGACAATCCGCCCCAGATAGGCTCCGGTGATGCTGAAAACAGGCACGAGCCGGGCACGTACGCCTATATGGTATCGGCACCCATCGACCGGGCCGATTTCGAGCCGGATATGATCTGTCTGTACGTCAACTCTGCCCAGGCCATGCGCCTGGCCCAGGCGGCAGTCAACGGCGGCGGGGGTATCGCGCCCACGTTTGCGACCGGTATGGGCAGCTGCGGCGACGTTGTGGCGCGAACGATCAGAACGGATCTGAACCAGTTTATCCTCCCTTCAGGGGGGAACAGAATCTTCGCTTCTACCCAGGACCATGAACTTGTCTTCACGATCCCGAAAAGCAAAATTGACACGATGATGAAGGCGCTGGCGGATACGCATATGGCCGGGTTCCGCTACCCTACCTTGATGGATGTGCGGCATCGCCCGAATCTGCCGCCTTTCCTCGAAATTCCAAAGGCGTGATCATCTTGACGCCATGAGGTGCTGCAAAACGTTGTTGTCATGAATCCTACACTTAAGTTGCTCATGGCGCAGAAGGATAATTGAGTCTGGATGGAAAGAATGTCTGAATCAAATACCACTGAAAAGAACCACCCCGCAATCGACCGGCGCACTCTCACTTTGCTGCATGGGTCGATTTTTCCTGTTTTTGGCCGCATGGCCGCGCCTAATATTTTTCTCGCTTTCATGTGGGGGCTGGTCAGCTTCGCGGAAACGTGGTTCGTCGGCCGGAGCGGAACGCCCCCTCTGGCCGCGATTGCTCTGGTCTTCCCGTTGATTATGCTAATGCAGATGATGTCGGGGGGTGCTATGGGCGGCGCGGTTTCCTCTTCGATTTCCCGCGCACTCGGCGGAGGAAATGCCCGGAAGGCGGAACTCCTTGCTATTCATGCTTTCGTGATCGCTCTCGCTTTCGGGTTGATCTTTACGCTGGGAATGATCCTGGGAGGACCGGGACTCTACAGTATTCTCGGCGGCAGGGGAGAGGTGCTGTCCCAGGCTGTCGGCTATTCCAGTGTCATCTTCGGCGGAGCCATCCTGATCTGGATCTGCAACACCCTGGCGAGCATTCTGCGGGGGACCGGGGACATGTTTGTTCCCGCGGTAGTCCTGAGTGTGACCTCTTTGGTGCATATCCCGCTGTGCGGTGCGCTCGTTCTGGGATGGGGCCCTTTTCCAACGCTGGGCTTAGTTGGCGCAGGGATCTCGTATATCTTGACGTTCGGCGCAGCCACCGTTTTTTTCGCGTTCTGGCTTCTGGCCGGCCATAGCGGTCTCCGGATCCATTGGCGCGGACTGAAACTGAGCACTTCTCTTTTCGGGGACATCTTGGGCATCGGGCTCCTTTCATCCATCAACACCATACAGACCATTGCAGCTGCCGTCATTCTAACAGGTCTGGTCGGGTCATTCGGAACCGCTCAGCTTGCCGGCTATGGACTCGGGGTCCGTCTGGAAATGCTGCAAGTGCCGATCATCTTTGCGCTCGGCTCCGCCCTCATCCCGATTGTCGGGGTCAGCATCGGCGCCGGAAATGTGAAACGGGCGAAGAAGGTGGCCTGGATGGGAGCGGGGTTTGCGGCCTGTCTGACCGGGGCGGTGGGGATCACCGTCGCGATCCGGCCCGAAATCTGGGCGGGGCTGTTCAGCAGTGATCCGGCCGTGCTGGAAACCGCATTCAGATATCTTCACATTGTCGGGCCTTTCTATATATTTCTCGGAATCGGCATCGCCCTCTATTTCGCCTCGCAGGGTGCGAGGAGAATGTTTTTCCCTATGCTTGCCGGTACGGCTCGTTTCTTGACTGCGGCCTGCGGCGGTTTTGTGATTGTTTATTTTTTCGACGGGAAGGCCGATTCAGTATTCGTTTTCATCAGCCTGGGCATGTTGGCTCTGGGTATCGGCGCCGCTTCCGCCGTTAAATGGACTGACTGGCGCTGAGGGGTGGTTCACGTCCGGCGAGGTAATTGTTTTGAATGGGGTAAAGCACAATGAACATTTGTACCTATTCTTTTGAAGAGTATCTCCATCTGGTAAAGTCTTTTCACGGCCATCTCGCACCGGGGCTGATTGTCGGTGGTTTTATGGTTGATCTGGCGATGAAAAATTTGCCGGAAGGTGAGTTTTTCGATGCCGTTTGTGAAACACCGGTGTGCCTGCCCGATGCCGTGCAGATTCTCACGCCTTGCACCATCGGCAACGGTTGGTTAAGTATCGTCAATTTCGGCAGGTTTGCCGTCACTCTTTATGAAAAATACACCGGTGCGGGTGTTCGGGTTTACCTGGATACGGAAAAATTGAATAACTGGCCGGAAGTGCGCGACTGGTACCTCAAAAAGAAGAAAAAGCACGAGCAGGACAAAGACCTGCTGATAGCGCAGATTAAAGAGGCTGGATATGGATTGCTCGGCGTGCAGGAGTTGCAGGTTGATCCGGATAAAGTTCGCCGCAAGAAAATGGGGCAGGTCCGTATTTGTCCGGCCTGTGGCGAGGCTTATCCAATGCGGGACGGAGACAAATGCCGGAGTTGTCAGGGTGACACGCCTTACAAAAATGCGGTTGCCGTCACTAATAAACTTAAAATCTAAGGGAGGAATAGATGAGCCGGTTGGGTGTCGACGTCCGGTGCGTATCCGGATTTAAACCGGGCAGGCGCGGGACGCTTTGCTATGGAGAGGCGATCTCTTTCGCGGGCGGAAACACGATGCTGAACGGATCGATACAGATGGCGATGAGCGGCCTCGCGGCGGACAGATCGGGAAAGTATTTCTGATTTGATTGCAGCGACCGGATGAACGCCAGACGCCCAAAGCCCCGGCCGCTGAAGGTGGTTTGCAGCCAGGCGCCCTGCTTGCCCTGCATGAGCGGGAAGGGCAGAAGCTTTGTGCTGACGGGAAAGCGCGGCCCGGCGATTTTGATTTCCGTTTGGAAAAAAGTCCCGTCGCCGTTTGCGACCTCAATTCTTTCCAGGTTGTCTCTTCTTGAAAAATGAAATTGGGCCGGTTCCTTGGGAATCGCCCAGTTCTTCCGCCCGTTCAAAACGCTGACCATTGTGGAGACATAGATTTTGGTAATCCGGTGCCAGCGCCCGCCGTTTGCGTGAACTTTTCCGGGGATGAAGAGCAGCTCGGAATACGGCCCGGCATCGGACGCGGTGTAATCAGCAATCATCAATGCACCCAGGCCCCCGGCAGGCGTGATTCCCTCATCCGGGGGAAGGAACGCCTTCTCATTGAAAAACTCCCGGTTGAATTTATAAAGAACCATAAACCCTCTTCCGGTGAGATTCCAGGGAGCGGGCACCGCGGGCACGCGAATGGACGCGTTTTCGGGGTCGGCAAGAGTATTTCCTGCGGTGCAATAGTCAATATTCATGCTTCCTGTCCTTTGGGAAAACCGGTTTTTAGCCACACTTTTTTAAAATAGATGTGTTTTGCGGTTCAATCGCCCAAACGATTGAACCCACAAGAAATGAATATCCCGGCCCGAACAGGGACGAACGGGCATTATACGACATCAGGCTGAAAGCATGGATTGCCGAACACCATGACGATTTCCGGCCGATGAGGAGGCCTGCGCACCCAATTCCACATCTGAGGTTAAATGGCGCATCTTGAAAGATGTGCTGAACCCGTGAGGCGGCGCAGCATCGCCTGAACAGTCATCGCGTGATTTAAAGTCAGGGCTTTCTTTTCGGCTGCTTATCGAACTTGTTTTTTGATTTTTGTTTCTGTTTTTCAGCGTTTTGCTTCTGACCTTTTTCCTTATCCTTCTTGCCGCCTTTGTCTCCCATGATGTCACCCCTTTTGTGTTTTTTTTAAAACAGTATCCGGTAGTGTGGCATTGGATGCAGATAGTAAACCGCTTCCTTGTTGTTGAATAGCTTTACACAGAAAGACGCAGAGGTCAATTGGCACTTTGGGCAAGACTCGCAGTTACTATCGGCCGAGCGCTTTACGAATGTGGAAGCGGAACAGGCGCCCTGGCAAAGGCCTTCTTCTGCCGGGTCATCATGCGTTTTAATTCCTTGACGGCCTGTTTTTGCTGCCTTGCTCTTTCTCTGGGCTGTGTTCCGCTGTTATTCCTGGGCTTCGCCATTTTAAATTCCTGTCTTATCTTTGCCGGAAATGGAAGAGACTATGCTGAAAAATAGAGAGGCGCTCCGCTTTCGCGGAGCGCCTCTTAGCGATTTACTTGATTTGATTTAGATGAGTTTCACGTTTTCCGCTGCGGGGCCTTTTGCGCCCTGAACAACATCGAAGCTGACAGCCTGGCCTTCGGCCAGCGTCTTGAAACCGGTGGCCTGAATGGCGCTGAAATGGACAAAAATGTCCCCGCCATCACTCTTCTCGATAAACCCGAAACCTTTGGCTTCATTGAACCATTTTACTTTACCTTCTGACATAATTAGTATCCTCCTTTCTTAAATTTACCTTTAAGTCGAATGCCTTTATGACAGAGATAAAAAAACCACCAACACTAGAACGCGTAAGGTGGCCGCCTTTGCACTTCAATTTGTCATAACGCAACTTTTTCTGTATTCTACTGACAAAAGACCAATGAAAAATACAGGATATGGATGTACGCTATGTTACTTATGCTGCAATGTCAAGCCATATTAATATTGTTAATTACGATGATGACCCCGTTGATTCTTGTCGGGCCGATGGTTATTTTCTGATTATTGAGATCAGTTAACGCAATAACGACAGCAACGGGACCAATTAAACCACGCACATTTGCCGCATTGATATCGGTGAGAAGAGGCACGTAGAGAATGGCAAGTCTGTACGCCGCATGCAGACAGGAATCCGGGATATTCGCGCTGAAAGTCAATGAGATCGCTTGCCGCATGAAAACAATTGTACCTGAACCCTTTATTTCTTACAAAGGATAGTGGGATGGATCAGAAAATACGTGATACGGCAAAAAGACTTTTTCGTTCGGAATTTGAAAAGCTTACTGATTCGGAAAAGCATGTCATTCACCATATAACGGAAAGAACCCCTATTTCGACAAATGTGGTTCAAGACCTTTCCGAAGAAATGACTTTAGGCCAGAAGATGGCCGACAGGGTTGCTTCCTTTGGCGGGTCCTGGATTTTTATTTCAATATTTATGTGTGTGATGGTCATCTGGGTTCTCCTTAATTCGGTCATCCTGATCAGGCTTGGCGGATCATTTGATCCCTATCCGTATATCTTCCTCAATCTTGTTCTATCTATGCTTGCCGCCGTTCAGGCGCCGATCATTTTGATGTCCCAAAATCGGCAAGCCTATAAGGACCGCCGCAGTGCGGAACACGACTATGAAGTCAATTTGAAGGCGGAACTGGAAATAATCGGACTTCATGAAAAAATTGATACACTTCGAGAAGGACAATGGCAGGAACTCATATTGATGCAGCAGAAACAGCTGAGTCTCTTAAGCCAGTTAGTCGTCGACCTGAAGAAAAATCAACGCAGCACGAGTTAAAGAGCTGTCCTCGCGGAGTCGCTTATGAGATCAAGAACGCAGCGGCGGAAAAATGCTGGAGCTAATCTGAATCCCTGAAATGAAAAGAGCTCCTTCCCGACATGGGGAAGAGCTCTTTCTTTATATTCACAAAGCCTTCTGTCAGGGGCTTTGATCGCATAAACCTCAAATAGAACCGGTTCAATTATTTGTCAGGAAGAGTGTTGTGTTTATTGACAACACTTTTTCCCTTTTGCTATGATTTAACCCATGACGGCAAAGTTAATGCTCAATGAGCGGCACATTCTCGCTGAAGATGCTTTTGTTGAAATGGTTGTCGGGCTCATTGATAAGCCACTTTCTAAAAGCGGACACGGTTATAAATACCGGCTGGCATTAATTGTGAATGGCGTTTGTGTCGTGCGTTATGACAATGAAGCAGGCAAGGGTGACCATAAGCATATTGGCGCGGCGGAAACGTCTTACACTTTCACGTCGCCGCAATCGTTGCTTGAAGATTTCTGGAAAGATGTAGATCAATGGAGGATTTGAGATGAGAACAGTGACCCTGGGGATTGCGACCCGCGACAGATTAAATAAAAGATATCTGGAGGCATTTAAGGGAAAATCGCAGGGATCGTTTATCAGCTTTGAATCACCCGCCGTATTGTTCAAAGTTGTATCCGGTCAACGGTGGGAATTGATCAAAATGATGTCCGGAGCAGGTGCCATGTCGATTCGCGAGGCATCGCGACGACTGGAACGCGACATCAAAGCAGTGCACGGTGATGTGACTGCGTTGCTTTCGGCCGGTATCCTGCAAAAAACCGACGACAACAGGATCGTGTTTCCTTTTGATGCCATTCATGTGGATTTTCTGCTTAAAGCTGCCTGAAAAGTTCTGTTAGTCCTTTGTTTTCGATAGACGTAAGAAGAAGCCGGGGGAAAAGATTAGTTAGCTCTACGGAGGAGCAACTGTATCTCTAAGGCTCATTCCAAGACAGCCGAAAACTCGCCTGGGCGGACCCGAAACAGTTCATCTGCTCTCTCTTCCCTCCTCATGTGGGACGCGTGCCCGCCAGGGTAGGGAATGAGGGAGGGGTAGTTTTTCGTCTTACCCGCGTATAACATGAAGGTCACGAGTGCCGGTATCCAGGAAGAAAGCTATGTGGTGGCAGCTGCAGCGGGGCATCCCTTCGCTCAATGCGCTGCAACAGACATGGATTCCAGCTTGACAATTGTATATGATAACAATATACTTCAGTCATGGATATCAAACAACTGCTCAAGGCGACGGGTTTTGAGTGGGACAAGGGCAACATTGATAAGAATTGGATTAAACACGGCGTTTCGCCGTCGGAATGCGAACAGATGTTCTTCAATCAACCGCTTGTCATTACCGATGATGATATTCATTCAGAGCAGGAAGCAAGATGGTATGCTTTGGGAAGAACCGATGCCATCCGCCTGCTGTTTGCGGTGTTTACCATGCGTAAAGATCGTATCCGCATCATTTCGGCAAGAGATATGAGTCCCCGGGAAAGGAAGGTGTATCAACAATATGAAAACCAATAAACCGAAATTCAAAAGTGAAGCCCAAGAAAGAGAGTTCTGGGGCAAGCACGATTCGGCGGATTATATCGACTGGAAAAAAGCTAAGAAAGTTACGCTTTCGAATCTCAAGCCGTCTTCAAAAACCATCTCGATTCGTTTGCCGGAAATAGTCCTTGAAGAGCTCAAGATGCTGGCCAATAAACGAGATGTTCCCTATCAGTCGCTCCTTAAGATATTTCTGGCGGAAAGAATCGCAGAAGAACTGCGCCCTAAATCCGCTGCCTGAGATTTTTGCCGGCAGAAAGCTGAAGATAAAGGAGCATCTGAAAGTTGCGGCAGTTGAAGCGGCACCCCATCGCTCAAGATGCCCCGCAACTGTGGCTCTAATGCTCATTTCGCGACAGCCGAAAACTCACCTGCGGGCACAAAAAGTTCATCTGATTTATCTTCCCTCCTCATGTGGGAGGGATGGAGGGAGGGGTAGTTTTTCATCATACGGGCGCATAACCTGAATGTCACGAGTGCCGGTATCCAGGAAGAAAACTATGAGGTGGCAGTTGCAGCGGGGCATGCCTTCTGCTCAATACCCTCAACTGTGGCTCGGTTTCCATTTTCAATTCAAGATGATATCGAGGCGGCTAGGAGGAGGTGACGAGGCGTATTATGGATACGCTGAGGAAGCCGACGACGACGCCAACAAAGATAGCGCTTTGATTTAACTGGAATGCTTCATTATGCTAAGGGCCACAACACTTCAGGCATGATTCGCTAAAGCCACACCCCGCTGCAACTGCGATTCATTAAAGATTGATTGATGTGGTCTGGTCGGATGAATAGGAACTTACAATTCTTGGGGCGTCCCCTTGGTGGCCGACAAATTTTATTTGAGGAATTGCACGCGCGTTGACGGCACAGGGATTCTATATTCCTGAATTGGCGAGCATGGTGCAGAAGCTATTGACAATAGCCACTAGCCTTGGATGAGATATTTCAAAGTCTTGAACTGATGAGGTAAGACCTTCGATCGACAGGTTAAAGAGCTTGGGACTCTTTTCGCAGCGTGTGGCTTCATGGGCTGATAATTCAGCAAAGCCGGCGATGCTTTCCGCCTGTTCATGGTGAGTCTGGGATAGTTCGGAAATTTCCGTCCGTAGGGTCGTCAGGAGATTTAATAGCTCATTCTTGTCACTCTCTTTGACTGCTTCGCTCTGCTTCAGCATCTCTTCAATTTTGTCAAGACGGTCTTGAATCATTTCTTTTCACCTTTATT
>Ga0351849_10171_pt2 | contig 16433 bp, 5 predicted proteins | sample TotcelHFGM3001N3_FD_206792 | JGI IMG/M metagenome (GOLD analysis project Ga0351849, IMG submission 206792) | Enriched cells from coal bed in the Powder River Basin, Montana, United States - Total cells FGM rep1 HSBNCT.FGM.300.1.N3 ... | reverse complement strand
ACAGCGAGATCCGGATGAATGGCATTTCCCGCACGCAGAATACGATCGGGACGATTGGAAAAAGGGACTGTGGACATGAACGTTGGCACCGTGGCCCGAACCCCGTACGAGCGATTGCTGCTGGAGTTTGCCCCCCGCGCCGTCCGCAGTCGCACTCAATACCAACGGGTTCTCCGGCAGATCGACCGGTTGATGCGCAAGGCCAAGCTGACGCGGGCCGAGGACGACTCGGATCAACGGCCCGCCGCTGATCCACGCCGGGCGGCAGTAACCAAACCGCCTTTCAAGGTATGCAGGCCTTTCTCCAAACCGACCAAATAGCTCTCGGGGTTTTGGAGCTGCAGGATGCGCCGGTCGAACGACGCGAACTGTTCCGCGGCCCGATCGCGCGCCTGGGCGGCGGAAGGTGGCTCATCGACGGCGCGGCCGCCGCGGAACACGGGGACCAGCAGATCGGCCTGGTCCGAGTACTCGGGCGCCGCCTGCCCTTCGCCGCCCCCCGGCAGCACCAGGATCGGCCGATCCGGCAGACCGGCGGGCTCGTCGTAAATCACGTCCGCGACGAATTGTCCCGCGGCGGATCGCAAGCGGCGAACCTGCAGGATGCCGGGCTCGGACTGTTTGATGGCCTGTTCGGACAGCTTTAACTTGTAGCTCCACTGCCCGGCCGAGTCGCGCAGAGCGGCCAGTTTGTACACGCCGCCCAGCGCAGGCTGATCGTGTCCGGTGACCAATCGCGTGCCGACACCCCAGACGTCAGCACAAGCCCCGTCACGCAGCAGTTGCTCGATGCGGTACTCGTCCAAGTCGCCGCTGACCACAATCGCGGCCGCCTGGAAACCGGCGTCGTCAAGCAACTGGCGACTCTGGCGGCTGAGGGCCACGAAATCGCCCGAATCCAGACGGATGCCCAGCAGTTGATGACCGCCGCGCCGGAGTTGCTCGGCGACGGCGACGGCGTTGCGGACGCCCGTCAAGGAATCGTAGGTATCCACGAGGAAAATGCAGTTGCCCGGCAGTGCCGACGCATACGCCTGAAACGCCCGCCGCTCGTCCTCAAAGGCCATTACCCAGCTGTGGGCGTGAGTTCCTTTGACGGGGATGCCAAACAGCTTGCCCGCCAACACGTTCGAAGTCGCCGCGCAACCGCCGATGTACGCGGCGCGGCTGGCGGCCAAACCGCCGTCGATGCCTTGTGCGCGTCGCAGTCCGAACTCCAGTACGGGCCGTCCCGCCGCCGCACGGCAAATGCGAGCGGCTTTCGTCGCAATTAGCGTCTGGAAGTTCACCAGATTCAGCAGCGGCGTCTCGATGATTTGGCCCTGCAGCAACGGCCCGCGGACGCGGACCAGCGGCTCGCCGGCGAACACCACCGTGCCCTCGACGATGGCGTCCACATCGCATTGAAATGTCAGTCCCCGCAAGTACCCAAGAAACTCCGCTTCGAACAGCGGCCGTCCGTCGACGTTGGTTAGCGTCGCCAAGTAACTCAAGTCGTCTTCCGCGAAGCGTAACTCGCGGAGAAAGTCGACGACGTAACCCAGGCCGCACGCCACCGCGCACCCGCCGCCGAACGGATTCTGACGAAACGTCAAATGAAATACGGCCTCGCGGTCGGCCAAACCGTTCTTCCAGTACGCATACGCCATCGTCAACTGATAGAGATCGGTGAGCAGAGCCAGCGAGTGACGATAAAGCTGAGCCAGAAGATTCATGTCAGATGAGATCCACCTTGCGCTTGGTACGGCGCTTGGCTTGCAGGCACGTTTCGCAGACGCCGTAAACGATCAATCGGTGACCGGTTACGCGGAAGTGATGCTCCTGAGCCACACGGTTACGCAGATCGACCAATTCGTCGCTCTTGAATTCAAACAGCTTCTGGCATTGCTTGCAGTACAGGTGGTCATGTGCCGGATAGCCGTAGTCGTGTTCGTACACGGCGCGGCCATTCAACTCGAACTTCCGCAGCAGTCCGGCGTCCACAAACTCCGCCAGCGTGCGATAGACCGTCGGGCGGCTGACGTAGCCCGGCTGGCCTTTGGCGGGCAACTGGGCGATCAGCTGGTCGGCGTCAAAATGCTCGTGGTGGCTGAAGATGTGCTCCACCAACACCCGCCGCTGATCTGTATTCCGCATCCCACGGCTCTGCAGATACTCCTCAAACCGCGCTTGCGGCGTGAGAGCGACTTGGACTTCACCGAGCGTGTAGTTTTCGGACATGGCTGACGTTGGCGGGCCTGGGGGACACGGGGCCTTGATCGGAATGTTGCGCATCGTCACGCGAAGCGTCAACGAGGAACAGCGGCGCTTCCTCGCTGACGCTTCGGGGGACGATAATTCGCTGCTAACGTTTTGCGCAATACTCCGATCAAGGGCGAGACACAGGAACGAACGTGCCCCCATTTTATGGATTGCGTCCGCGATTGCAAGCGATGTCGCCGGCCGCCCCGACCGGCAATTTCAGGGATGGCAAGCCGTTCAGCGGCCCAAGGGAGGCGTTCAGCCGGCCATTTCGTCCAGCAAACGTCCCAGGGCAACATCCAATTTGGCTTCGGCTTCGTAGGTGCCGGAAGCGATTTGGGCACGAAGTTCTGATACGCGGTCCGCGCGCGTGTCCGGCAAGTCGCGGACGCGACTTACCAAATCGGCCTCGGGCGAGATATCCAACTGGTCCACGCCCAGCCAGGAATCGGCTCGTGACGTGGCTTCAGCCGCATGCGTGCGATGAGGTCCGCTGATCGATTGGGCGCTATGAAGATGCGAGAGACCGTTGACTTGCATTGCTGATTCCCCCGAGAGATGGCGGCTGACGGAAGCCGGCCGGCATCATGCCGCCAGACAACCTTCGAGTTTCCGCATCGTTGCCATTTTACCTTATGCTCGATCCGGCGTCGCATGTCCATGTCGAAAAGCGCTGTCCGTGACTGAGGAAGTGACTCGTGCGAACGCTGTCGAGAACACTCTCCGTTATCGGCCAAGAATACACGACGCTTGATTGCCGAACTCCCGTGACTCCTTGTGCTGGTAACAGGCGTCCTGTCCGCGTTTGACGCCTGCGACGAATCGTATCAACTGCTCCTCGGATGGCGGTGGCATCAATCGGTATGCTCGCTCGCTTGACGCCTGCGAGCCGGGCTGCCCCCTTGTCGTCCGCGAGAAGATCCTCGTCGTCTCACTCTCTCTACGTGACCGCACCCTGCGGGGTTCGAGCGAATGCCTCGCGCGGCGGCAAATGACAGCGAAGTTTACAGGATCTGTCAGGGACGAGCAAGAGCGAACGCGCCGGGGGGCACGACTTGGCGATCTGGGAGGTTTGGAATACGCACTGAGGAGCGTTGTGGGGACCTCGATCAGAATGCTGCGAAGTGCTAGCACCAATACCCCGAGCGACTTGATGCCCCCGGCTTGCGGGCTGTTGCTTCAGTCGTGGAAAAGGGGCTGCCAGCCCCTGCTTCCAGCGACGTAAGTCGTTGGTTTTCGGACCAAATGGCAGGCAACCTGCCTGTCACTACGTTCAGAGCAACAGCCCAAAACTACTTCACGTTCGCCGCTACATAGGCGGATACCTCGAACCCATTTCCCCCGTTCCCCAGCGGCGACTTCACCACCGTGGGGAAACGAGGACGTGGACGGTGGCGAGAGTTCGTTCTCATCCCCCGGCAAACCGGGGGCGTTTATGATCCCCCATTGACGTTGCGATTAACCCAACCGTCGAAACCAGCGGCCAAACCGGGCGAAGAACCCGTCGGCCGACGATTCTTGTGGCCGCCCCTGGTCTGTTGCCAAGTCCGCCAGCACATCATCCAAAGCAAGTTCCACAACGGCATTTTCGCCACTTGGACGGCTGTTGCGGCCCATAGCGGCCAGGACGACATCCGCCAGGTCGCTGGCATAGACGGACAAATCATCCGCTTCGTCAGCGTCGGCAAAGATCTGATCGACCTGTGCCGCAACGGACCGCGCGTCGCCGCTCGGAGGAACAAGCTCGGTCAACAAGCTCGCGTACGGGACACCGGTTGTCGAATCAACCGGCAGGGAACTTAGCGTCGCGACCGGTGATACCACAGCAGACGTCGCCCAATCGTCGGCCTGTCCCCCTTCGCCTTCGCCGCCGCCAACCACCACCTGAGCGTTGATGAAGTTGACCGTGGCCAGCACGTCCGCGGGGGTGATCCATCCGTCTGCGTTCACATCGAGGTACGGTGCGGTCATCTGGCCCAGTCCAACCGGTCGCTGTCCGTTGGCGTTGGCATCGTTGATCTGGATCAAGGCATCCAGGGCGTTCACAATGCCGTCGGCATTGACGTCGTAGGCATTATCCAAGTTGGTCAGCCCGATCGACGCCACGTTGCTGCTGGGCGGCGTCACCGGCGGATCGAAGTTGCCCACGATCGGCACGGCGAATTCGTCGCCAAAGCTGGCGTACATGTCCTTGCCGAACGGAATCGGCGTGAACGGATGATCCAGGAAATGCACGGTCCCGAAGTGGGGAACTTTGTTCTGGCCAAAGGCGTTGGAGATCAGGAAGTACCACTCGCCGTTCTCCACCGGCGCCACCCCCGCCCGATCGGGCACCCACAGGCCGATGTCGTCGATGCCGTCTCGGTCCATGTCCGCCGCGACCGGTTTCTCGCGGACGCCGATGAACCCAAATTTGATCGTGGCGTCCAGCTGTCCAAAGCCGTTGTGCGCCAGATCGAAGTAGAACATGTCGTCTTTCCAGGTTGCCAGGTCGTCCTTGCCGTCCCCGTCGAAATCACCGACGATCGGAATGCCTTTCAGCGGGTTAACGATCTTCGTGTCCACCTGGTAGTCGTGGTTCGTATCCAACCACCACTCGCTACCCGTGAAGAATCCGACCTCGTCGCCGTTGGCCTTGTTGTTGTCAAAGTTGCCGGCGAACGGCATCGCCGTCTGGCCCTTGGGCTCGATGATGCCCGTCGGCGGGTTCGGTACGCCGTCGTTGTCCGTATCGATCAGCCAGCGGAAATTGTTGCCCACGCGGCCATAAGCAGCCAGTTTGTCAAATCCGTCGGCTACCGAATTCGGGCCGGGTGCCGAGAAGTTGCCCGCGAACAAGTTGTCCGTCGTGTAGCCCAAGACGTACACGATGTCCCGATTTGTGAAGTCGAGATTATCGGGGTCGAAGGTGAAGTTGCCGTTGGTGTCAACCCACACGCTGCCCGAATGGTACACAGCCAGCTCGGGCCGGCTGTCCACCGTAAAGCGGGCCACAAAGTTGCCGCCGGGGATCCCATCGCCGCTCGGCCATTGGTATTCCACGTACTCGTGCGGCTCGACCGTATTCATCTCGCCGTCCAACCGGTTCCCGGCATAATCCATCAGGGCGTCTTGGATCGTCAGCGTGAACCGATCGTCCGGCAACGGGTCCGCGAAGGAGATCTGAATGTAACCGGTCGCGGGCTGACCGGCGACCACCTGGTTCGAGGTAAAAGTCACACTGCTGATCGGGATGATGCCGTTGGTGTCACCGACGATCAGGAAATAGCCGGGATTCAGGGGCACGGGACCGACCGGCACGCCGTTGGGATCGGCCGCTTCCGGATGCGTCTTCAGAGCCGCCTGGAGGAAGCCCAGTGCGCGGTCCGGCAAGTCCTCGATATGCACCGTCAAGCCGTACACCAGCGGCGTCGGAGTTTGGCCCGCTGAGGAGGCCTTCGGATCGAACAGGTTGTAAGCCGCCTCGTTCTCCGGTGTGGCCGGATTGTCCGTGATGTGCACGGCGTTGGCCACTCCCGGCGGATCGTATACCCGCGGCCCCTGCGTATCGATGAAGATGGCCAGATGGAACGGATTGTTCAGGCGGGTCGTGTTGCCGGCCAGATCTTCCGCGAGCCCCAGGAGATGGCGGATTCCGTCCTTCTCGCCCGCCTGCAGCTGGCCGTTGGCTACCAAGGCCGCAAGCAGATCCTTGTCGTTCATGTCCACAACCGACGTCAGATTCCATTGCCCGTTGGGGAATTGGTCGTTGCCATCCAGCGGGATCGTCACGGTTTGGCCGATGTAGAAATCGGTGCCGAGATCGACCACGCCGTTGGCGTTGACGTCTACATACAGCCGGATAACGGTGTTCGCTTCGGCCACGCCCCAGAACGTGGGCGTGGTGTCGGACGTGTAGTTGTCGTCCTTGGACTCCGGCTGCCACCAAACGCCTGTGTCGCTGTCCGGAACCAAGCCGTCCGTCGGATCGTTGGCCAGGCCGAAAAACGCGTGCGGCTGCACCGTATCGACGTTGATTTCCAGCGGCAGGCTGCGAGCGCCCCAGCCGATTGCGGGGACGCCGCCGGGCAACAGGGTAGCCGGATCGATCATCTGCACTCGGGCCGTCAGGAAGTGGCTGCCATCCGCCAACTGCGGCGTGGTGAAGGTATACACGCCCGGCGCGATTTGCGTCGCGTAACCCAGCGGTGTCTGCGGGTTCTGGGCCCACGGTTGCGGGCCTTCGTCGAATACCGCCACGCGGTACCCCGCCGTCAGTCCGGCCGGCCCGTGAATCATCTGCGTGTTCAACGGAATCGCGATTACTTCGTCAAACGGCGTGTCCGGCGCGTCGTTGCCCGGCTGGTCGTACAGGAAGATCCCATCGTCCAGGCGGAAGTAGATTGTGGGCGTGTTGTCGTAGGTGACGTTGTCCCAGTTGGTCCGCCCACTGTCGCTCATTTCCAGCAGATGGATCAGGCTGGCCTTGATCTCGCCGCTCGGGTTGACGTTCGTATGGATGTTCACATACGACCCGCCCGGGACCGCCACGGTGGCCAAATCGCCCGCCGGGATGACACCTGTGGTTACCAAGCGGATACCCGCCGGTTCTTGCACCCATCCGGTGGTCAGCCCAACAATAATCCCGTCGTCCGACGTCCGGTGGATATGCGCGTTGGTAAAGTCCGGCAGCGCCGTGGTGTTGGCCAGTTCGACGCCCGCTACAAAAGTATCGATGCGGAAGGTACCGCTCGTCGCATCCAGCGCAAACTTGACTTGACCCGTCGCATTGGTCGTCACGCCAATCTGCGGCACAAACAGGTTGACGTGATCGTTCAACTCCAGGCCCCACGGAGTAGGCGCCGGTTGGTTCAATACGGTCAACGAGTAACTGTTGATGGCGGCATCGACGCCGGTGACTCTCAGATAGTACACCTGACCCGCAACCGCCGGAACGCGAATCCGTTCGTTCTCGTTGAACGAATCGCCGTCCACATCCAACTCGTTGGGACCGTCGTTGATGCCGAAGTTCGGGCCGTATCCCGCGATCAGCGTCCCGTCCACGTCGTACAACTCGATGTCCAAATTGCCGTTGCCCGGCAAGCCCGGCCGGCCGCTGGACGGGATGATGGCGATCTCTTCAAAGAACGCCTGCAAATCCAACGTACCGGTCACCGCCGCCTGGACCCGGAACCAATCCGCGTCACCGGGGATGTTCTGGTTGTCCCCGAACGGATTGAGTAACGCGCCCGGATCGATCGACGGGTCGATGTTCAGCGCGTCGCCCGCGCCCAGGTGCGTGGCTACAAAGCGGTCGTCGTTGTACTCGTACGGATCGTGCTTGAAGACCACCAGCCGGCTGCCGTGGCCCGGATTGGCATTCACCGCCGCCCCCGTCTCGTCCACGAATTGCACCCGCTCGATGCCGTCAAACACGATCTCGAACGGTTCCGCGTTGGCCGGCCCAATCGTCACGGTCCCGGCCGTGTCGTCCGGACTCTTGCGATAGATCGTCAAGTCGTCCGGACCGTCGTCGACGATCACCAGGCGATCACCAGATCCCGTGGCCGTGCCGCCCGCGACGGTCGTCACCAGCGCGTTGTACGCGCCGTCGGTGGCCATGCTGTTCACCGCGGCATCCGTGGTCTTGACCCGGATCAAGTCGGCGCCGTTGCCGGCTTCGACTCGGATCTCGTCTACGGTCCGCGTGCCGTCGCCCAACAGGATCAGCGTGTCGGTCTGGACGTTGCCGTTGACCGTGTAGGTCACCGAGGTCGGCGACGTCTGGGTGATCTCGATGATATCATTGCCCGATGTGCCGCTGACCAGAATCGTGTCCCACTCGATGTTGCCCAGCGTGTCGCCGCCATTAATGATGTCGTTGCCCGGGCCGCCGACCAGCAAGTCCTCGCCGGCACCGCCGTTCAGCACGTCGTCGCCGCCGCCGCCGTACAACTGGTCGTTCCCGTCGCCGCCGTTGATCGTCTGCGCGTAATTGCCGCCGACCAGCATGTCGTCGCCGGCACCGCCGTTCAACTGGCCGAACCCGGAGATGGAATCGTTGCCTTCGCCTCCGTTCAGGATCAGGTTATCCACGTGCGCCAGAAGCGTGCCGAAGATCGTGTGTAGATTGTCCGAAGCAAAGATCAGGTCGTCGCCTGCGTTGCCTTCGAAGGTCAGCGTGTCGCCGTCGAGCACGGAATTGATGCTGCTGACATTCACGTCGTAGGCGAGACCGGCGATGTTGACCACGCCGCCGTTCAACGCCGTCAGGGCCACACCGTCGGCGACGCTGCGGCCATGCACGACAACCGCGTCTTGTTCCGCTTGCGCACCGACATCCACGTTCACCTGCCGCACATCGGTGGTAAACAAGTCCCGGATTTCGATGGCGTCGCCGCCGGTGCCGCCGTGGATGTCGACCTGTTCGACCTTGGCCATGTCGATCGTGAACGGCCCCAGATTGGTCCGTTCCAACAACGCCCGGGTCTCGTCCCCGGTCTTGGTCCGCAAGACGAAATCGTCGCCCATGTCCGCTCCGAACACCACCTGTACGTCGACTCCCTCGCCGCCTTCGACCACATCCGATCCATCGCCGTTGTTCCAGAGGAAGCGGTCGGACCCGTCACCGCCGAACAAGCGGTCGCTGCCCGGCCCGCCGGTGATCTCGTCGTTGCCCTCGTCGCCGTAGATCGTGTCGTCGCCCGCCAAGCCCAGGATGGTGTCGTTCCCCGAACCGCCGGAAATCCAGTCGGCAAACGGCGAACCGGTGATGTGGTCGTCGCCCAAACCACCGTAGATCGTCACGCCGTCCAGCATGGCCGAGGCGTTGACCATGTCGTTCCCCGCGCCGGCATCGACCACCTTGCGCGTTCCCGCCAGGTTCAGAGCCAGCGTGATCGAGTCATTGCCGGCCAGGGTATTGATCTGGAGTTCGATCAAGTTCGCCCCCGCTGTCACCGGGCGCCCGTTGACCGTCACCGTCGAGGCATTCGAGGTCACCGTGTCGGCGGCCGGCGTGCCGATCAAGACCAGCACGTCATCCACAGGAGCCAAACCGTCGCCGTTGACGGTCAGCGACGAGGCGTAACCGATCAGGAACGTCGGCCACACGCGGAACAGGTCCGTGCCAAAGGTATTCGTCAACGTCACACCGTCGAAGCCGATGTAATCGATCGACTCGCGGCCTTCGATCTGTACCACGTCACCCACCGTTCCGGCGAACACATTCCACACGTTGTCCCGCAAATCGTCGAAGACCAACAACGAGTCGGTCCCGCCGTTGCCGGCCAGGAACACGTGCTCGATGCCCGTATAGTTGTTCGCCAAGGCGTTGACCAGCACCTGGCCGTCGCCAGGCGTCGCAGCCGGAGTGACGACAAAGGCGTCCACGGCGTTGGGATCGCCGACGATCGACAACACGTCGCTGCCGCTCGGACCGCCGCCGTTGATGTTGATGGCCGCCACCGCCGACGCCAGAGGCAGGTTGACCGTGAATCCGTCGTCGCCTTCCAACCCGTTCAGCGTGTACCCTTCGACCCCGTCCGTCTGGATCAGCAGGCGACTGTTCAAGGCGATCGTACCAATCAGGGCCGAGGCCCTGCCAACACGGAACTGGTCGCTGGCCGCCGTGCCCATCACGACCAGCATGTCCGTCCCGCCTTGCGTCGCCGACCCCAGCGTCAGCGTGGCGCCCAGGCCCAGATTCTGGTAGCTGATCGCCAGCGTTTCGTTGACGCGGACCGTCCCTTCGTCGCGGCCTGCTCCCGGCGTGTGGACGATGATGTCATCCGCCGGCGTATCCAGCACCGTCAGCCGGTCGTCGCCCGTTTCGCCGTCGTATACCAGCGACTCGAAGCCGCCTTCGCTCGACGCGTAGTCGTTCTCCTCGTCGCCGTTGCAGTTCACCACAAAGCTGTGAACCAGGTGAATGACCGTGTCATACGGGCCGCCCAGGTTCGACGTGGTGTTGATGCTCAGCGTGCCCGTTTCCGAAGTCAACGGCTGATACACCACGCTGGTCGGACCCGGCGTTTCTAATTCGAACACGTCGCCCTGATCGCCCGTAACGGCCGACGGCGTGCCGCCGACCACCCAGGCATGCACGTTCCACGCGATCGGGTCGCCGCTGACCGGATCGATCGCGGGCGTGCGGAAGACGACGTCGTCGTCACCCGCCAAGGCATCCACATACAAGTTCACCGTGAGATCCAGCGGGTTGTTATTGATCCACAAGATCTCGATCCCGTCGTTGACGGTGGACGTAAAGTCCTTGTTACCATCCGCCGTGGCGTACCGCAGCGGATTGGTCAATTCGGTCCGGGCGATGATCGTGATATCGTCGTCGCCGTTGGTCCCCATGATGACCGCACAATTGAATCCGGTCACCTGTCCGGCTTCGATATGGTCAAAGCTGATCCGGGCGTTGCTGCCGACCAGAATCCCTCCCTCGTCCGGTTCTGGTCCGGCTTCGAAGATCACCGGACCGCCGCCGCTCAGAATATTGAAGCGGTCGCCGGCGGTCTGGCCGATCGGATCGCCGCCGTCGATGAACACCGGGATCGCACCCGCCACCACGTTGAACGTGTCGTCGCCTTCCAGGCCGAACACCGCCAGCGATTCGTTGTTCTCCCACGTCACCGCTCCGTCCATCATTCCATTGTTGCTGTCGTCTACCATGACACTGCGCGACGGGATGTCGACGTGGAACGTCTGTGACAAGGCATTGCCGACGACGACCAGCGTATCTTGGCCGCCCCGCAGGTCGATGTGGACCGGATTGCCGGCGCCCAGCAGATCAATACCGGTGTTCATGTAGTTGACCAGCGGAGCCAACACGGTGCCAACCACCTGGCCCAGTTGCCGTACCGTCAAGCCGCGTTCGACCTTGCCGCTCTGGGCGTCATGCACGGTCACGGTCAGATCGTCATCGTCCGCGGTCGCCGCGACGGTCGGAATGACTCCGCCGGCATCCAGATTGATCGTCTCGATCCCACTGTACAGCACCGAACTGTACCCCAACTCGGTCACGGTCTGAGCTTCGAGATCGACGGTCACGGCGGCGCCGCCGCCCGCAACGTTCAGCACGTCGCTGGCGCCCGGATTGCCGCCCTGGACCTGGATTCCCACCTCGAACGAATGATCGCCGGGCAGGTTGAAGATGTCGTCCCCGTCCTTACCGATCAGGCGAAGGAACGTGATCCCGGGAGTGTGAATGGGCACCGTTACGGGGATCGCAAAGGCCGTCTTCACGATTTGCAGGATACCCGCTGTGTCGAGGTTGAACGTATCATCGCTGACCGTGCCGTGAACATCGAGTCCGTCGGTGGGCAAGCCGCTCACGTTTGTGAACGTCAGGCTGCCGTTCCCGAGGTTCGTGTATTGCAAGGGAACTAAGGGAGCCTCGGAAACGAAGGACCAGGCGGTCACCGTGCCGCTGTCCGGAGCGGTTCCTGGCAACAGCGTTACTTCGGCACCGCCGGTCGGCGTCTCGACTGTCAGCGAGTCGCCGCCGCCCCGCCCGTCGATCACCACCGACTCGGTGGTCGTGAAGTTGACCACCGGCGAACCGGCCACCGTCACGCTGCCGGCGTCCGCCGCGGTGGGCGCGTAGGTGATCGTCTCGCTCGCTGCACTGGCCGTTACCACCAGCTCGTCGCTGGCCGTCGGATCTCCGCCGTCCACGTTGATTGTCGTGACTCCCGCCAACCCTACCGGCGTCACGCTGAACCGATCGTCGCCAAACCGACCCAGCAGATTCACGGTCTCGAAGCCGCTGAATTCCAGGACCGACTGGTTGTTGACCCAGATGCGATTCGCGCTGTTATTCAACAACGCAATTTGATCCGGGCCGTTGGTGCCATTGGCCGTGTACGTATCGGCGCCCGTCCCCACGACATTGACGTACTCCAGGCCGTAGAAAGCGATGACGCCGTCCGGCGTGGAGAGTAGCCCCGAATCGACGGACGCGCCCGGCGTGTAGACGGTCGTCCCAGCCAACACGTTCGTCACATTCATCCGGTCGTGAGCCAGCGGCGGCAGGCTGGTCGGCCCGTCGCCCTGAACGGTCAAGGCCACGCCGCCCGCTTGCGTCCCCGTGACGTTGATTGTGTCCGCCCCCGCGCCGGCCGCGATCGTCAACGTGTCGGCAGCCGCCGCCACGTCAATCCGCTTGGTGGCGTCCACCGTCACCGTCGTCGTGGCTCCCCGTGCCACCGCGATCGCGTTAACGCCCGCCGAGCCATACACGGTTACCGCATCCACGTTCGCACCGCCGGAAACCGTGAACGTGCTGCTCGCCGCCGCCGCCAGGTTCACCGTCAGCAAGGGATTCACGCCGTTGGCTTGCGCCGTCACCGTCGTCGCCGACTGCGGCGTGATCGCGATCGCGTCCTGGTTCGCCGTCCCCGTTACGCGGAACGTGTCGCCGGCGTCGCCGCCCGAATTGAAGGTCACGTTTTGCAACGCGGTCGGGCCGCCGAACTCGGTCATGCTCAGCGTGTCGTCATCCCCCAAGCCGTTGACCGTCAGGTGTTCCACGTTCACCAGCGTAACTACCGCGCCCAAGCCCGTCACGACGTCGCCTGCGGCGGCCTGCGTCAGCGCAATCGTATCCGCCCCCGCCGTACCGTTCAGCACGGCCGCGTCCGAACCGGCCGCCGGGTTCCCGCCCCAGATGTCGATGGTCGCATAAGGCTGCGGAGCGTTGATCGTGAACGTGTCGTCCCCGTCCAGTCCGTCCAAAGCCAAGGCTTCGACGGCACTGCGGATCAAGTCCACGTGGTCCCCGTATACCGACACCAAGTCCACGTTGCCTGTGGTCGCCGCTACCGTAAACGCGTCGTTGCTGTTGGTGCCGCGAGCGACCAAGAGGTCCGCCGCGCCGGTGCCGTCGATCGTCACCGTGCCGGCAAATCCCAAGTTCAGATACTGAATCGCCAACCAGTTGTCCAGTTGGACCGTACCTGCGTCCCGGTTGACGCCCGGCGTATGCACGAACCGACCGGCACCGCGGACCGTCAGATGCTCGTCTTCGTCCATCCCTTCATAGACCAACCGCTCCATCGTCAGCACCGTGATCGTCTGCGCCCCGACCACCAGCGTGCCGCCGTCCACGCCGGCCGGCGTCCAGACCGCGTTGTCCGGGCCACCCAGCACGCCTTCGACCGTCAACGTATCGCCCTCGGCGCTGGGATTGTTCCCGATCACCGTCAAGCTGGGCAGCGCCAGGAAGAACACGTCGATGTCGATCTCGTCGTCGCCGTGTAAGCCGTCGATCGTCAAGCCGCCGGAGTTGCTCACCGCCATCGCCGGACTGGCGTTCACCGAGATGTGGTAGGCGTCCGTGACCTCGTCGTCTTGAGAACCTACGACCTTGATCGTGTCGGGAGCGTTGGTCCCGTATACCAGGAAGTCGAACCCTTGCAAGTCCAGCGACAAAGCTTCGATATGATCGTAGCTGACCGTGCTGGCCCCGGCGAATGCGAAGCCGCCTTCGTCCGCCTCAGGTCCCGGCGCAAAGATTGCGTTGCCTGCCGCCGTGATATTCAGGATATCCCCGGTCACGCCGATCGGATCCCCGCCGTCGATGAACACCGGAATCCCGCCGCTGATGACCTCGAACACGTCGTTGCCCGCCAGGCCGTTGACGGTCAACGCTTCGGTATCGTAATCAAACGTCACTCGGCCGCCATGCACTCCCGTGTCCACATACGGCGCCCCGGCCGCCACGTCCACCGTCACGTCGTCACCTTCACTGGTGGCGTTGACCACCAACGTGTCCTCGCCGCCGTTCTGGGCGATGATCACGCCCAGCGCCGCCGGCACACCCGAATAATGAACCAGCGGAGCGATCGCGTTGTTGGACACCACGCCCGTGGTCGCCGTGGCCGGCGTCACTACCGTCACGTCGTCCCCGCTGGTCGTCCGGACCGTCAGTTCCTGCCCCGCGGCATTGGCGTGGATCGTCTCGATGCCGCTGTAGACCACCGGGCCAAAGGTATCCTCGACGACCGTCCGGGCTTCCAGGTTGACGAACACGGCCCCGGCGCCCGAACCCGTGAAATTCAACACATCGCTGGCGCCCGGATCGCCGCCCTGCGCAATCAGGCGATTAAACGGATGGTTCCCCGGCACGTTGAACTCGTCGTCGCCGTCATGGCCCAGCAAATCCAACTCGGTGATGCCTGGCGTGTGAAGCAAGACCGTGGTGAAGATCCCGCCGCTCTGCTGCGCGCGGAAGAGCTGCACATCCCCGTTGGCCCCTACATGGAAACGATCGTCCGCCGCCGTGCCGTTGATCTCCAGGCGATCCGCGCGAATCGCATCGGCATCCGCAAACGTCACCGAGCCAAAAGCGCCCAGGCCCAAGTACTCGATGCGCAGCCGCAACGTGCCGCCGCCCAACTCGCGCGTAGCAATCGCGCCGGCATCCGGCTCGCTGCCCGGCGTTAACGCCAAGGCATCCGCGCCCGCTGGCGTGATCACGGTCAAATCGTCACCGCCGCCCTGGCCTTGAATCACCAACAGTTCGGCACTCCAGATGTCAACTGGCACCGGCTGGGCCCCGGTGACATTCGCGGCATCGGAACCGCTCAGCGTCACGTCGATCGTGTCATCCGCCGTCGAGCCGTTGACGATCACCGTGTCGCTGGCCGTCGGATCGCCGCCATGGACGGTAATCTTGGCCAACAAGTCCGGCGCGAATGTGCCGTTCAAGCTGATCGTGTCATCACCGCCCTGGCCGAAGATCACCAGTTCCGGCTTATTGGCGAACAGCAAGGGCGTGCGGAGGAAATCGTCGACCGAAATCGCGCCCAGCATGGGCTGGCCTGCCAGGCCGTCGGCGTAAGTAATTGCATTGTCGCCGTCCGTGCCGAAGACGCGGAACTGGCCGCTGATGACTACGGTGTCCTGCACCTGGTCGATGTGCTGGAAGTGGATTTGCATCACGGCGCCGCCAACGTAGTCGAGGGTGCCTTCCGAGGGTGCCGGACCGGGCACGTACGTCGCGTCGGCCAGCGCCGTCGCCGGAGCGCCGACGACGAACAAGGAGTCGCTTTCCACTCCGCCACCGTCGATCCAGATCGGCACGGTGATCACATCGGACTCTGTCGGTGCCGAACTCTCGACGTTAACCACCACCATGTCCCGGCCGCTTCCCGTATTGATTTGCAGGCGACCGACGGCTGCGAAAGCGGTGATGTCCATCACGATTACCCCGGACACCTCATCGCGAACTGCCACGTTGCCCGCGGCAGGCTTCGTCACGGTGTAGATGTCGTCCAGGCCGTCCCGACCTTCGATGATCAGACTGCTTTCCGGTTCCAGATCCGTCTCGTAGTTCACAGCGCCCTGCAGGTTGCTGGTCACAAACGTGACGCTGATGCTGCCGGCGGTAATCGTCGGTTGCAATACCCGGAACGTGCTCAGCGCGGTGAACTGGATCTCCGGCAGGCTATCCGAGAGCACCCGATCCACGCCGTTCGTGGAGGCGTTGTCGACGCGCAACGTATGATCGCCCCGACCCGGATTCACGATCAGCGTATCCGCACTGTTAACCCCGTTCAGCGTGATGAGTTCGATGCCCATCGCGTCGATCCGCGCGCCCAGACCCGAGATATCCTGATCGTCGCTGTTGGCCGCATCCGGCGTGATGGTCACCGTCTCGACCGCCGCCGAACCCGTCAGGTGCAACGTGTCGCTGCCGGCCGGTCCGCCGCCAAAGACCGCGAACGTGCCCGTGGCATTCACCGGCGCCTGGATGTTGATATCGTCGTCGCCTTCCAAGCTGCGAATTTCATAACTCTCAACATCGTTGCTCAACAGGGTGACGTGGGCACCAAACGGCGAGCCTAGGGCCACCGCGATGTCATTTTGCGCCGAGAAGCTCACGTGCAGCGTATCGCTGCCGTTGGTGGCCAAGGCCACCAACATGTCGCCCGCGCCCGTGCCGTCGACCGTCACGCTACCCGCCAGGCCGAGATTCAAGTACGCGATGGCCAGCCAGTTGTCCAACTGGACCGTGCCCGCGTCCCGGTTGACGCCCGGCGTATGCACGAATCGACCGGCACCGCGGATCGTCAGATCCTCGTCTTCGTCCATCCCTTCATAGATCAGCCGCTCCATCGTCAGCACCGTGATCGTCTGCGCCCCGACCACCAGCGTGCCGCCGTCCACGCCGGCCGGCGTCCAGACCGCGTTGTCCGGGCCAC